>MKWU01000164.1_pt1 | contig 122068 bp, 113 predicted proteins | sample 809101 | NCBI WGS metagenome assembly MKWU01 (sample SAMN05860141, study PRJNA318959) | sponge metagenome | host: Aplysina aerophoba | place: Slovenia: Piran, Adriatic Sea, Gulf of Piran | collected 2013-05-07
TTCTTGCGTGGCTTGAGGGTATCCACCAGTCGTTGCGTAAGGCGTGTCTTGGGCATGAAATTCTCTCCGCTTCCTGTTGCACCGGGGGACGCGGAAACGACGTGAATCCGCTTCCCCGGCAATAGTTATTGAGAGAGAACGTGTTTTATGTCAGTATGTTACAGATTCGTTCAGCACCGAAGGTGCGGCACTGGTGTGGGTCGCCGTCCTGCTGTCCCTTGTATCGGTCATGCTGCTCACTCTCATGATCAGGCGTCACGAGGCATCACGCATCACCAGTCTCTTCTTCCTCGTACCACCGGTCACCGCCCTTATCGCCTGGATGGTGCTGGGTGAAACCATGGGCGCGGTGGCCCTTGCGGGCATGTCACTTGCCGTTGCCGGAGTCGCTCTCGTCGTCAGCGGCAGCCACAGGGCTCCGGCATGATGGCGACCTGGCTCCGCGAGTGCGCCCTGACCTTGGCGATAGCCGCGTCCGGAGGCGTTCTCGCGGGCATTGCCGGCATTCCGGCGGGCTGGTTGGCCGGGCCCATGATCGCCGTCGCTGCGGCCGCTGTCCTTCGTGTTCCAGTGGCCATGCCCACGTCGCTGCGCGATGGTGGTTTCGCGATTCTCGGCACCATGATCGGTACCACGCTGGACCGGCGCACGCTCGAGGCTTTGCCGGAGTGGCCGGTGTCAATCGCCGGCCTCGTCATCGGCATCGCGATCATGCTCGCCGTCATACCGGCCTGGCTCCATCGCCTGCACGGCATCGACCGCAAGACCGCAAGAATGTGCGCCATGCCCGGCGCCATGGCTTTCGTCATCCTCCATGCCATCGAGACCGGCGCCGACAGCCGGCGTGTCGCCATCCTGCAGATCCTGCGTCTTTCCACCATGCTGCTGGTGGTGCCGGGCCTCTTCGCGGTGATCTACGGCACCGGCGCGCCCCGCGCATCAGGCGATGTTCCATCCCTCTCATGGCCGGTGGCCCTTGGTCTTGTCGCCGCCGGGTACGCGGCCCTTCCGCTCGCACGCAGACTGCGGTTCCCGGCACCGGCCTTCTTCGCTCCGATGTGCCTGTCGGCTGGACTGTCGCTGACCGGCTGGTTCGACAGGGGACCCCTGCCCCTGGAACTCATGCTGCCGGCTCTGATTGTCAGCGGTGCGGCGATCGGCTCGCGTTTCCGTGGCACTTCGCCACGCTACCTGCTCGAAAGCGTAAGGGCGGGGTTGGGAAGCGTGATTCTCGCCGTGGCCATCTCGGGAATACTGGCCTGGATAGTTGCCCGCATCACCTCATTTCCCTTCCTCCAGGTGCTGCTCGCCTATGCTCCAGGCGGCATCGAGATGATGACTGTCCTGTCGCTTTCCCTGGGTCTCGACCCGGCCTTCGTCGCCGGCCATCAACTGATGCGATTCGTCGCCGTCTGCCTCATCCTCCCCTTCCTTGTGACGCGGTCCTGACAGCCACATCAGCCGAATCGGGTGCAACAGCGATCTGTGCAGCGGAACTCCATCCGCCAGACGTCAACACTCCGGCATCCTTCCCTCCTCAACGTCGCGGCGCCATGCAAGCTCGACCCCCGTCGACGGTGGAGGCCATTGCGCCAACACCCCGTCCGGGCGACAGCCGGACAGACGTCGACATCGTTGTGCGAAGCCGGGTTCGCGAGACCGTGATGTTCGGCGCCGGACACGCGACCGGCCGGCGTCCGTGAAGTTCTCCTTCCTCCCGCTGCGATCCAGACCACTGGTTCGCATCGAGGTCGGCCATGAAGAAGCACCGCCCGGCTGGGCGCAGGCCGGTCAGGCCGTAGCGAACCTGCGGACCTCCACCGGCTTGCGGTCATGCTGTGCCTGCCAGAGGTCGTATTGCATCTGCTGGGTCAACCAGCTCTCGGGGCTGCCACCGAAGGCCTCGGACAGCCGAATCGCCATCTCCGGCGAGATGCCGAGGCGACCGTTAAGCAAGAGTGACAACGTGTTGCGCGAAACCGCGAGCCCCTTTGCGGCCTCGGTCACCGTGAGACCGAGAGGTTCGAGGCACTGACGCCGGATGAAGGCACCGGGATGGGGCGGGTCGTTCATCAGCATGGAAGAATCCCCACTGGTGGTAGTCCAGATAGTCAACATCAACGGCGTGGCCGTCCTCGAACCGGAAAATCGCCCGCCAGTTGGCGCGCACTGTCACCGCCCAGAACCCGGCATACTCCCCCCCGGAGCGGATGCAACCGGAACCCCGGCAGGTCCATGTCGTCAGGAGCGGCGGAGGCATTCAGACGCACCAGGATGTCCCGCACTTTCTCGCGGTGTTGCGGATGGATGCGTCGCTCGTCGCCGCGTTCCATGAAGCGCCGAAGCACCCGGCTCCTCAAGTTTCCTGTCATGGCCGTCTGTAATATGCCCTATTGCAGGTGTCAATACTGCCTTATCCTCCCCTTCCTTGTGTCACGGTCCTGACAGCCACATCACCGGGTCGAAGGACCGTCGGCACCGCGGAACCGGACAGGCGCTGACTCGTGTCTGAACAGGGGTAGGGGACCGGGCCTGGACCGGGTAGGACGAGCATGTCTTTGACCGGCATTGGCGACGGCTCCGCAGAACGACTGCGGAGAACAGGGGATCTTGTCTCCGCAGGTCATGCGGTGATGCTTGCCGATGCAGAGAATCGACACCATATTCTCCGCTATTTATGCGGAGTATATTCGATGTTCGTTTGGCAACGTCCCGAGTGGCCGCGGTTCTGCCAGGACACCGCTCGGCTCGCCGAGCTCCTGGCGGACACGCGTCACGCCCAGGGAAAACTGTTCGGCCGCATGGAAGCTCTGGGTTTCGAGATGCGAAGGGAGGCCACGTTGCGCATCCTCACCGAGGATGTCGTGAAGACGAGTGAGATCGAGGGCGAAACCCTCGCACCGGACCATGTGCGTTCATCCATTGCAAACCGCCTCGGTCTCGACGCCGGAGATCTGCGTCAGGCTGGCGCTTCCTGAACGCTTTCCGACCGGGACTGAACATCGAACCTGTGGCTGGCCGCCGGGCCGATCCAGCGGTCGACGAACTCCTCGGTCCATCTCTGGATCGCCGCTTCGAGGCGATGCGCCAGACGAATCTGTTCGTCGACACCCTGGGCGCCCTCGACGCCAATGAGAGAATCGCCGGCGATCGCATCGGGGGTCAGCCGTTCGAGCCTGGCATCGGGATGGAACTGCAGTCCGTAGGCGTTCTCGCCGACACGGAAGGCCTGGACAGGGAAGTTCTCGCCCGTGGCCAGCAGGACAGCGCCGGCCGGCAGTGCCATGACACCTTCGTAGTGGGCCTGGTAGAAACACCGTGAGTCGCGAAAGAGGCTGGCACCCTCCGCAGTGGGCTCCAAGGGAAAGAAGCCGAACTCGCACAGGCCGTCCGCCCGTCCGCCCACGTCGCCGCCACAGGCGCCGGCCAGAATCTGGCACCCCATGCAGATGCCGAGGTAGGGAATGCCCCTTGCCAGGACATCGCGGACAAAGGCGATTTCCCTGCCCACCCAGGGTGGATCGTCGGGCTCGGCAACGTGGCCTTCCTCGCTGCCTCCCACCATCACCGCTGCATAGCCATCGAGTGCGGGAAGATCATCGCCAAAGGGTGGGCACACATGATCGATCGTGTAGCCCCTGGTCCTCAGCGTGTCGGCGACCCGGCAGTCGGTCCATGCCGGATTGTGAATGATGTAGAGAATCTTCGATGTCATGGTGCATTCCCTGGCTGCGGGACGGCGAGACGCGCCAGGGCCTCCTCGAGGCGATGGCGTGCGTGGAGCGCCGCCTCGAGGCGTTCGCGCTGTTCCTCCACAACCTCTTCAGGGGCCCTGGACAGGAACTGCTCGTTGCCGAGCTTGCGTTCCATAACGGCAATCGACGTCCCCGTCCTGTCGATTTCCTTTTTCAATCTGGCCATCTCGGCATCGAAGTCTATGACGCCCTCAAGGGGCAACGACACGGTGGCATCATCGAACACCACCTCCACCGAGCCTGGCGCAGCGGTCCCGCCGATGGACAAGTCGTCGAGTCGCGCCAGACGCCTGATGAGGACCATGTGGCGCTCGATCACGCGTGCGAGTGCGTCATCGGTATCGCGCACCAGAGCAGTGATCCGGCGTGCCGGTGGAACATTCAGTTCGGCCCTCACCGTCCTGATCAGAGTGACGAGACGCACCACCTGGTCCATCTCGCGTGCCGCACTCTCGTCAATCAGCCCGGAATCCGCGGCCGGCCAGGGGGCCTCGATGAGCGGCGTCTCTCGGTCGCCGTCAATCTCTCGCCACAAGGCCTCGGTGACGAAGGGCATGAAGGGGTGAAGAATCGTCAACAACTGGTCGAGCGCCCAGCCGGCGGTCTGCCTGGTCTCCACCGCCGGTCCCTCGTCGCCTTTCTCGAAGACGGGCTTGGTGAATTCGAGATACCAGTCACAAAAGACGTTCCAGATTCCCTGATAGACGGCCTGGGCGGCATCATTGAACCGGTAGGCTTCAAGAGCCTCGTCGACGCGCATGCGCAGACCCGCCACCTCGCCCACCATCCAGCGGTTCGCCGTTTCCCTGCATGTTTGCGGATCAAAGCCGGGATCGGCTCGGCATTCGTTCATCTGGCAATAGCGCGCTGCGTTCCACAGTTTTGTGGAGAAGTTGCGGTATCCCTCGACCCGCTTCTCGGAGAGGCGGATGTCACGACCGGGTGCAGCCATGGCGGCCAGCGTGAAACGCAGGGAATCAGCGCCGTAGGTCTCCATCAGTTCAAGGGGATCGATGATGTTGCCCTTCGACTTCGACATCTTGGCTCCGGAGGCGTCACGCACCAGGGCATGGATGTAGACGGTGTGGAAGGGAACGTCCCCCATGAAGTGAAGACCCATCATCATCATCCGGGCAACCCAGAAGAAAATGATGTCAAAGCCCGTCACGAGAACATCGGTGGGATAGTAGCGCTGCAATTCCGGCGTCTCATCGGGCCATCCCAGGGTTGAGAAGGGCCACAGGGCCGACGAGAACCAGGTGTCCAGCACGTCGCTGTCGCGCACGAGACCCACCTTCTCGCCATAGTGCCGGTGTGCCTTGTCACGGGCCTCCCCTGCAGTTTCCGCCACGAAGATCTCGCCGTCCGGTCCGTACCAGGCGGGAATGCGATGGCCCCACCAGAGCTGCCTGGAAATGCACCACGGCTGGATATTGTGCATCCACTGGTAATAGGTCTTGGTCCACTTCTCGGGGAGGAAGCGGGTCCGTCCCTCCTCCACCGCCTTGATGGCCGGACCGGCAAGGGTGCGTGCATCCGCGTACCACTGTTCGGTGAGGTACGGCTCGACCGGTACACCGCTGCGGTCACCAAAGGGGACGGTATGCACGTGCTCTTCGATCCGTTCGACGAGACCGGCGGCCTCCATGTCGGAGACGACCTTCCTGCGGGCCTCGAAGCGGTCGAGACCACGGTAGGGCACGGGAACGTTGTCATTGAGCCGGGCCCGGTGATCAAGAATGTTGATCATCTCGAGATCATGGCGGCGGCCAACTTCGAAGTCGTTGAAGTCGTGCGCCGGTGTGATCTTGACGGCACCGCTTCCCTGTTCGGGATCGGCCCATGTATCGGCGACGATCGGGATTTTTCGGCCCACCAGGGGGAGGACGGCGTGACGCCCCACCAGCGCCGCATAACGGTCATCATCGGGATGAACGGCGATGCCGGTATCGCCCAGCATGGTTTCGGGACGGGTGGTGGCAATGGTGACGTGAAGGCCGTCCGTTCCCTCAACAGGGTACCGGAAGTACCAGAGATGACCGCGTGTCTCCCTTGCCTGGACTTCAAGATCCGAAATCGCCGTTTCCAGGCCGGGGTCCCAGTTGACGAGCCGCTTGTCCCGGTAGATGAGGCCCTGTTCATGGAGGGTCACGAAGACCTTGATAACGGCCTTCGACAGGCCTTCGTCCATGGTGAAACGTTCGCGCGACCAGTCGGCAGAGGCGCCCAGGCGGCGAAGCTGCCGGTTGATGAGGCCGCCCGATTCCTCCTTCCACTCCCAGACCCTGTCGACGAAGGCCTCGCGGCCGATGTCGCGCCGCGTGGTCCCTTCTTCTCCGAGCTGGCGCTCGACGACCATCTGTGTCGCGATGCCGGCGTGATCCGTGCCCGGCTGCCACAACGCGTCGCGGCCCCGCATGCGCTCGTGGCGGATGAGAATGTCCTGCAGGGTATTGTTGAGGGCGTGACCCATGTGCAGGCTTCCCGTCACATTGGGTGGCGGGATGACGATGGTGTAGGGCCGGGCGTTGTCCCGCCTGCCGATGGCAAAGGAGCCGCCGTCCTCCCACTCCTCGTAGAGACGGCTTTCCGTCGATGTGGCATCCCAGTTCTTGTGCATCATGTCGCGTTCCGTCGCACCCGGTCTGGCGGGTGGCACCTGTCATCGAAAGAAAATGCTGTTGCGTGGGTAGACGTCACCAGTTTCGGGGTTTCAGCACACCGGATGTCCACCTCCGGCGTCAAACAACTGTATTGACGGACTGTTTCCCATACATGCGGGAAGATTCCGTGCCGGATACTCCCCCGTCTGCAACGCCAAGGCAAGATCGAATCGATCACCCGAACCAGCCTGATCCAGGGGAACGGCGCATCCAGCGGCCGATTGCCGCAGAGAGACGGGTTCCCCGCTTCGTCGATGAGCCGGTACCGGCCCTTCAGCGAAGCAGGGTCGTGGAGCGGATCACAATCTGCCCTTCGAAACACCGGTGTTCGAAGGCTGCAGCGACCACCAGCCCGCTACGATCACCAGGGCGAGCAGCGCGCCATGGCTGGGAGACGCGCTGATGGGTTCCGCTCCCGGGTTGCGTCGGGCCGTGGCGGTCGAGGCCGATCGAAACACTCATGCTTCCCGGCAATACCGCAGGGGGCGAATCGCCTCCCGCTCGTGAAGCCGTTCCACGAGGAACTCGACGGCTACAAAGGTGCATGTCGGGAATGCGCCGGGACGGTTTCCCGGTCTTTCTCGGCACTGCGTACCAGGCACTCAATCGAGGCAAGTGCCTGCGAACGTGCCTGTGATCGTCACCGGGAAACAACCGCCTCCGTGCCGGCCAGCTTGCGGGCACCGAGGATCAGGCACACTCCGTGCAACAACCAGCCAACGAGCAACATCAGTCCCGAGAACACCATGAACTCTTCCAGATTGGAAATGTGAATGTCTGTGAATTCGATCGCTATCGCGGCGGTGAACACCATGACGGCAATCAGATAGATGGAGCCGACAGCCTGCCACACGGGCGCACCGACGCGTCTACCGAATCTGATCGCAAGAATCGAGAACCACGCCCAGACCGGAAGCGCGAGAGGAGGCAGGAACACGAGTACGCCAAAGAGCCACGCGACCAACGCGTCAGCAGACCTGTAGCCGGATGCATTGAAGACCTGTTTCGTCGCCCACAGGACAAAGGCCGAACATCCCACAAAGGCGTAGTACATGACGATGATCAGCAGGGCGACCTTTCCCAGGGCTCCCTCGATGCTGGCGGGACCGGTGGAAGCCACTGATCCCACCAGAAACGCGGACGCAGGCACGATCAGGACCGTCGCGAGAGCCACGATACCGCTCGTGCGCACAGCTCTGGCCGACATCGTTACTCCAGCGATGGGTTGTCACCAAACTCTCGTTCGCCGCCACCCCGGTGTCAAATCGGAACCAGGCAAGCGGATGGCGGCGCGCGCACTGCTTCCCGCTCGTCACGGTGCTTCTCCAGGATCCGGCAAATGACGTCCTGAATCAGGTCAATCTTGCGAACATTGACCGGAAATCCGGATTGATTCCCACGGCTGTCGCCGGCGATGACCACCTGCGCGACGGCATTGGCCACGGCAGGCTTTCACCGCTACCTGATACGCCCGCACGGCCCTGGCGCCACTCCACGGTTGCGGGTCAGCCAACCTGCTTCACCGAGACTGGGGAATGGAACTCACACTCGAAATGTCGGGTTCTCGTCTGCCATTGACGGTGAGGACATCGGCCGGCCCGGATCATAACGCATGTCCATGAATACCCTTCGGTCGTGCGGCCTCAGGGACCTCCATGAATCCTGCACCGACAATGCGCGGGGCTGCCCTTCAGACGGGAAGGCAACCGGCGGGGCGCGACCGGTTCGACGCCTGCGCAACCGCTTCATCACGGCGGCTGCCGGTCGGTCAGCCGCCGCGGCGACCCATCAGATCTCGGACCTCGCGTTCGACGACGCGCGCGACGATTCCCGGAAGATTCACTTCGAGCCACTCCCGCACTATCGGAGTGATCTGCTCTGCGACCATCTCCTCGAGTACCTCGGCGCGTCCCGGAGGGGTGCTCCGGGCATCGCCTGATGCCGAGTCGTCTGCCACGGCTTCGGCCTCTGGTGCATCCATGGTGTCGCCGGGAGCGGTCGATTCTGTCGCCAAACCGGCTTGCGGCGCTTCTTCGACCTGGTCGGCCCTGTCAGCCTCCATCATGCCCCGAACGGCCTCGAGAGCCTCGCTCATCGGCTTGTCCTGATTTGTCATGAGGTTCCCGTCACCCGTTTCACTCGAACCAGTCGTCTGCATCGATCGTGTTGTCGCCGTAACCCCACAGCGTGGATCGTGCCTTCGCATGATAGGCGCGCTCATCGTAGACCGCGACCGGCAACCCCAGGCTGCGCACGTTCAGCCGACCGGTCGCTGCCAGCAACTCGTAGGCCGCCGTCACTTCCTGACTGCGTGCACGAGCGAGACTGACTTCACTGATGAAGAGCGCCTGTTCCGCATCAAGAACTGCAAGCACCGTGCGCAATCCGGCCCGCAATTCATTGTTGGCGCCCTCCAGTGCTGTCGCATTGGCCGCCACTTCTTCTTCAAAGGCAGCGATTTCGGCACGGGCCACCCTGAGGGACTGCCACGCACCCACGACTCCGGCTTCCACCTGTCTGCGGACGTTGTGGACCTCCTGCTTGAGGGCAGCTGCAATCTGACGCGCCTCCCGGGTCCGGGCCGAGACCAGGCCTCCCTGATAGATGGGAACGACAAAGCGGGTCAGAATGCGGAAATCATCCCGCCAGACATGTTCGAAGTTGCCATCCCTGGCCCGCGTGAATTCCGCCCTCAGATTCAGCGATGGTCCAAGATCGGAGGCCAGGATGTCGGCGGTTTTCCACGCGGCCCTTTCGTCCTCGACGGCCCGCACGACAGCAGGATGTTCCGCCACGGCGCGGGCCGTTGCCTCTTCAAGGTCTGCCGGCAGTCCGTCCGGCACAACCGGCAGCCCGGGACTGTCGGGATTGATGCCGACAACCTGCCGGAACCGGGCGGACTCCGACATCACCTGACCCAGTGCCCGCTGCCTGTCCGCGCGCCCGCCCGCCAGCCGCGCCCGTGCCTGGGCTACATCGGTCAGGGTAGACAGGCCAAGACGGAAACGATCCTCTGCCGCCTCGAGGTGGCTTGCCAGTCTCTGCTCGTTGCTGATCGCGCGATCGAGAATGGCATGCGCCAGGACAACGGCCGCGTAGCTCCGCGCGACTTCCAGCAGGACCTGTTGCTCGACTTCGGCCAGACCGGCCCGCGAACTGCCGACGACGTGCACCGACTGGTCGATGCCGGCCGCCACGGCGCCATGATAGAGAATCTGGTCGACACCAATCGACCACGATGCCGGTTTGGTACTCCCCTGGGTCTCGTGTTCCTTCAGTCCGAAGTCTCCGTGGAGAGACAGGGACGGACGCGTTCTGGCATCGGTCTGGGCTGCCTGTTCGTCGGCAGCTCTCAGGCGTGCCCGGGCCGCTTCGAGTGCCGGGCTGCTCTCGTAGGCGATGGCCATGGCCTCATCGAGAGTCTGGGAGGATGCCGGCCAGGACAGCGCCAGCACGGCGGCAATGACGAGTGGTCTACAACCGGAATTCAGGTTCACGTCTGAAACAGTCCAGTGGTGGCAGAAAGGCATCGAAAAGGGATCGCCGGCTCAGGTTGCCCGCGGCGTCACGGCGGATCACAACGGCGCGTCCGACGGCCGCTTCACTGAACACGGTGACGAGTCGGCCACCCGGGGACAGCTGTTCGGTGATAGTGCGCGGCACCTCGTCGCACCGGCCCTCGATGACGATGACGTCATAGGGAGCCTGTTGCGGCCAGCCCTGCCGCATGTCGCCACAGACGACGACACCATTGTAGATTTCGAGGCGGGCGAGAGTGGCCTCGGCCCTGGCAATCATGTCCGCATCGCCATCAAGGCCCACCACGGCTGCAGCCAGGCGTGCCGTCACGGCTACGCTGTAACCGGTCGTGCAACCGATGACGAGGACGGCATCGTCGGGACCGATGTCACCGGCCTGCAGGAGGCGGGCCAGCACCATCGGCTCGGTCAGGTAGCGGTCGCCATCAATGCGGATGTCCTCGTCGACATAGGCGACACCGCGCAGGTGTTCCGGCACGAACAGTTCTCGCGGCACCTCGCGCATCGCCTCGAGAAGGTCTTCGTTGTCCACCCTTACCGAGCGGATCTGGTTTTCCACCATGGCCTGGCGAACGTTCGCAAACTCGGTCATTGCACGCCTTGATTTCCGAAGGCCTGAGCCCACTCGGGCGAGACGGCACTTCGCAAGCGATCAGGGGGGCAGTATAGTGGATGGACCGCGTTGTGTGGAAGGGCACTCCGCAAGGCGGCAGGGGCTAGGTGGCAGAGTGGTGATGCACCGGACTGCAAATCCGTTTACACCGGTTCGATTCCGGTCCTAGCCTCCACGTTCCCGTGCCCGGACGGTCGGCCATCAGTCTGCTGGCGGATCATCACCGGCGATGGCGCAGAAATAGTCCCCCTGGCGGACCAGGCGGTGACTGCGCCGCGTGTAGAGACATCCCGCGACCGGAGAGGTTACCGGGTGGCGCGTGCCGCTGGCCGGATCGAGAATGTGGGCGAACGTCTCACCCCTGGCGACGTGTGCGCCGAGCGCTTGCGCATAGATGACGATACCGCCGGCCCGGGCCTGAAGCCGCCGCAGACCGGCAATCGAACGCGCCTGGCACCTTGGCCGGGGGAGAGGCCCCGGCGCTCCTCCGACGATACCGCGGCGGCGGAGCCAGCGCAGCAGCCCGCGTGCCGCAGGCAGGGTCAGATGGTCGTCGACATCCCTCTGGCCGCGCAGTTCGAGGACGGCGGCAAGAGAGCCCGGTCGTTCCAGGCTTGTCGGAAAGCGCCTGGCGATCCCCTGCCAGAATAGGACATGGGCCGACTTGAAGGTCATCATGGGATTGCCGTCGTCAACGATCACCACGTCGCTTTCCATGTCCCGGGCGAGATCCCCGGCGTCGGGCCAGTGGAGAGAGCTGACAAACATGTGCGGCAACGCCTCCCAGGCCGTGTGAAGGTCAAGGACGTAGTCGCTGTCCAGCGACAGGCGCAACAGGGTTGTCTTCAGGACATCATCCTCACGCAGGACACGCCGGCGTTCCAGGACATCGAGGGCCGCCTGTCTCACCCGGGCCACACTGGCATCATGGCTCTCTCCGAGCCGGCCGGTGACGGCGTGTACCACCTCATCCAGGATGTCGGGAAAGCCGCGGTTGTAGTTTCGCCCCGTATCGAGGTCGTGGCGCCCCGGAGTTTCCATCATGACCTGTTGCGCCAGGCCAACCGGGTTGGCAAAGGGCACGATGACCACCTCTCCCCTGACATCCGCATCGCGCAGCATGCCGGCCAGGTGGTCGAGGACGACGATGCCGGGAAGCTCCTGGGCATGGAGCGCCGCGTGAAGGTAGGCCTTGGGCCGTGCGCCCGGTTCACCAAACCGTTGGACAACGATGCTCCGCCGGGTACCGGGGCCCGCCCGGGGAAGCTCGATGATCTCCTGCCTGCAGACCACGGGCCCGTCCTACCAATCGTGGACGGGATGGTCCGGAGGTGGCAGTTCCTCCGGTCCCGACACCACCGCGAAGGACTGGCCCGGGCGCACCAGCCGGCTCAGCCGGCGGCCATAGAGGATGCCGCTCGCCCGGCTCGCAACCGGTGTCCGCGCGCTCTGCCAGTCGGCTTCCGCCGGGTCGACGATATCGGCGACGACCATTCCGGCCTCGACCCTGTCACCCGGGGCCAGGCGGTAACTGACGACACCGGCGACGGGCGCGACGAGGTTGTCGGATCCGGCGAGGGGTGTCGGCTGACACAGCAGGTCCGGCGGCGGAACCGGATCACCGGCGATGAAACCGTGACGCACGAGGAACCGCCACAGGGCCGATGCATCATCCAGGGCAAGGTCGGCGCCGACATCGGACTGTCCTCTGAGCTCCAGAGTCGTCGTAAAGGGTGCGTCTGCGATCACGTGGTCGGGAAAGGCCTTGCGGATGGTCGACCAGGCGACAGCAGCCGCGTTCTCGAAGGCCGTGCCTTCCGTCGCGTCGTGCAGCAGGATAGTGCGGCAGCCCAGTTCACCGGCCAGATCGCTGTAGCGCGGCCAGATGTCCCGGGGGAAATAGATGTACGCGATACCCTCACCGTGGCAGTGCAGGTCGAACACGAAGTCGCTGTCGATGGAGAGGCCGAGCAGCGTTTTCCTGAGCTGATTGGCCTCTCCTCTCGCAGGCCATTCGGCAACCGCATCAAGGAGGGCCTGACGTATGATCGGCGTATTGGCTTGCCTGTCATCGGTCAGGAGATCGCCCACCTCCTGCACAACGACGGCGCCCAGGTCCGGGTACCAGCGGTTGAAGTTGCCGTCACCGCCCAGATCGAAGCGGCCCAGGTGGTAGTTGAGGATGCGATTGGCGAGACCGACGGGATTGGCAAGGGGGACGATCACGAATTCGCCGTTGAGTCCCCCCTCCTCTTCCGCTTCCTTCAGCCAGGACAGCATGCGGTTGAGCACCAGTGATCCGGGGAGCTCATCGGCGTGAAGCGCTGCCTGGAAGTAGAGCTTGGGGCGCGCGCCCGGTTTCCCGAAACGATGCACGACGAGGTGGCGTTCGCTCCCCGGACCCGGGGACATGAGAGGAATCGTCTCGACGCGGTGCGCCACCGCCGACTGGCCCCTATCCGCCCGTCACACTCATGTGGCGGGCGACGCTCGGCGTCCTCGTTGCCCTGTCGATGACAAAGTCGTGGCCCCTGGGCTTCCGGCCGATGGCCTTGCGAATGGCGGCCTCGAGCGGCGCGTCATCGCAAGACATGCGCATGGGTGTCTTCAGGTCCGCGGCGTCTTCCTGGCCAAGGCACATGTATAGGGTGCCGGTGCAGGTCAACCTGACCCGGTTGCACGACTCGCAGAAGTTGTGGGTCATCGGCGTGATGAAGCCAAGGCGTCCGCCTGTCTCGGCGATGCGCACATAGCGTGCCGGACCGCCGGTCCGGTGATCGCTGTCGACGAGCGTCCACCGCCTTGCCAGATCGGTCCTGACAGCCGACAGCGGCAGATACTGTTCTGTCCGGTCGCCGTCGATATCGCCCATGGGCATCGTCTCGATCAGTGTCAGGTCGAAACCGCGTTCGCCACACCAGCGAATCATGCGGTCGAATTCATCCTCATTGACACCCTTCATCGCCACCGCGTTGATCTTGATGGCAAGTCCAGCCTGTGTCGCGGCGGCGATACCCTCCATCACCCTCTCCCAGCGGCCCCAGCGCGTGATGGCCCGGAACTTTTCCGGATCGAGAGTGTCGAGCGAGATGTTGATCCGCCGGACACCGGCCTCGTGAAGTGCTTCGGCATGGCGTGCCAGCTGGCTGCCGTTGGTGGTCACGGTCAGTTCGTCGAGACCACCGCCGTGAAGGTGCCGTCCCAGGCTCCTGAAGAGCTGCATCACACCCTTGCGCACGAGGGGCTCGCCTCCGGTGACGCGGACCTTGCGCGTACCGAGACGCACGAAGGCGCTGGTCAGGCGGTCGAGTTCCTCGAGGGTGAGAAGGTCCTTCTTGGGAAGGAAGGTCATGTCTTCCGACATGCAGTAGACACAGCGAAAGTCGCACCGATCCGTCACCGAGATCCGGATGTAGCTGATCTCACGTCCAAAGGGATCGACAAGTGGCGTCATGGCTCGGGTTCACAAGAAGGAGGCAAGCAATCCTACCGCCGGATCATCAGGCATTGCAATGCCGGCAACACGTGCAGGGACAGGATTGACGCCGTTCGCCAGATCGTCGGGGACGGGGCGATCCCGGATTATTGGAAACTGGACAGCAGGGTGATTGTGTCACAGTGTGAATTGCCGGGGAGACAACGGTGCGGAGACGGCGCGGGAATGGCCCTATTCATAGGCAAACGCTTGCTGATGATGCTTGTCACGATGTTCGTGACAACCGTGATTGTCTTCTCGCTCCTCGAATTCACACCTGGCAATGTCGCCAGCAAGACCCTCGGCCCCTACGCTACCCAGGCGCAAAAGGAGATCCTCTACAACAAGCTCAATCTCGATGATTCCCTTGTCGTGCGCTACGTGCGCTGGATCTCGGTCCTCTCCGGCATCATCAAGGATCCGGTCTACGATCCCGATCTCAAGCTCGGCTACAAGGACTCCAGGGGCGATCAGTACTTCGGCAACTTCGGCTGGTCGCTCAAGTACCGGCTGCCCGTGAACGACATCATGTGGCGCCGCCTGGGCAACACCATGATCCTTGCCGGCATTGCCTTCGCCATCATTGTGCCCCTCTCCCTCGTCTTCGGCGTGCTGTCGGGCATGCGGGAGGGAAGTGCGCTCGACAGGTCGCTGTCCTACACGGGCATCACGCTGACCTCCATTCCGGAGTTCGCATCGGCCACCTTTCTGCTGGTCATCTTTGTGCTCATGCTCGGGTGGTTGCCGGGCACCTCGAACATGCAGAATTTCGAACCCTGGTCGTGGGCCTCGCAGATGGTGCTGCCTGTCATTGTGCTTGTGCTCTACGACTTCGGCTATGTCGCCCGCATGGTGCGGGGCTCCATGGTCGAGGTCATGACACGGCCCTACATCCGAACGGCGATACTCAAGGGACTGCCCTACCGCCAGGTCATTCTCAAGCACGCACTGCGCAATGCACTGATCGCTCCGTTCACGGTCATCCTGCTGCAGATTCCCTTCCTCATCACGGGCGTCGTCGTCACCGAAACCGTGTTCAGCTATCCGGGATTCGGCAAGATGCTCCTCGAGGCCGCGCTCTTCGGCGATACGGCGCTGATCGAGGCCGCCACACTCATCGCCGTCTTCATTGCCGTGACGACACAGCTCGTCGGGGATGTCGGCTACATGTACATCAATCCACGTATCCGCTTCATATGATGCCTGCATGACGGATACCACTTCAGACAGCGCCCAGGCGATGCCGACAAACGCCGAACAGCCGGACCGGACGGGCTGGGCACGCTTCTTCTACTCGATTGGCCTCCTGCGCGAATCGCCCGCCGCGATGATCGGCCTTTCCCTCGTCATGCTGTGGGTCTTCATCGCCGTCTTTGCCGACGTGATCACGGTCTGGGGTCCCAACGAGTACGACTATTCGGCCATCTCCGTGCCGCCGTTGACCGTTGACGGCCACTGGCTTGGAACCGACATCTCCGGACGCGACATCTGGTCGCGCCTCGCCTACGGGGCGCGGGCGACGCTGACCGTGGCGCCGGCGGCCATCCTGGTGTGCTATTTCGTCGGTATCACCATGGGCATGCTGGCCGGTTACTACGGTGGCTGGATCGACAGCATCCTGATCAGCCGTATCAGCGACATCATCCTGTCCTTTCCGCTGATCATTCTCTTCATCATCATCATCACTGTCTTCGGCGCCTCCGCGCTCAACATCATCGTTGCCGTCACCCTGGCGTCGTCACCTGGAATCGGCCGCATCGTGCGCGGACTCACCCTCGATCTGCGCAATCTCGAATATGTATCGGCGGCGCAGATCCGGGGCGAGCGGAGTCTCTACATCATGGCGGTGGAACTCCTGCCCAATGCCCGGGGACCGCTCATCGTCGATGCCTGCCTGCGCATGGGCTACACCGTCATCACGATCGGAATCCTCGGCTTTCTTGGCCTCGGCCTGCCGCCTCCCGATCCTGACTGGGGTGGCATGGTGTCCGAATCGCGGACCATGGCGACGGTTCCGGGCATGGCCTACATGCCGATCATTCCGTCCATTGCCGTCTCGAGCCTCGTGATCGGCTTCAACCTCCTGGCCGACGGCCTGCGGGAAATCTCGACAAGGGACTGAACCCATGGCGCATGCCTCCAGCGACGACTACGTCCTCGAGATCGAGAATGTCGGAATCTCCTACTTCACGCGCCTTGGAGAGATTCCGGCGGTTCCGGAGTTCTCGCTCAAGCTCAAGCGGGGCGAGAGCTATGGTCTTGTCGGCGAATCGGGATGCGGCAAGACCACCGTGGCGATGGCCATCATGAACTACCTCGGTCTCAATGGCGGCATCGTCAAGGGCCGCATCAGGTTCGAGGGACGCGACATGGCGACCATGTCCGATGAAGAACTGCGTGCCGTCCGCGGATCACGAATCTCCATGGTCTACCAGGAGCCGATGAGCGCCCTCAACCCGTCACTCACCATCGGCTCCCAGATCAAGGAAGTGCTTGCCGTCCATGAGGGCGTCTCCGACGCCGAGGCCGCGGAGCGCTCCATCGAGATGCTGAGCGACGTCAACATGCCTGATCCTGAAAGGGTGATGACGCGTTATCCGCACCAGATTTCGGGAGGTCAGCAACAGCGTGTCGTCATCGCCATGGCCATGCTGTCCAACCCGTCGCTCCTGCTGCTCGACGAGCCGACAACCGCACTCGACGTGACGGTCGAAGCGACGGTGATCGACCTCATCGTGCAGCTGCGCGAGAAGTTCAACACCACCCTGCTCTACATCAGCCACAATCTCGGCCTCATCGTGAAGGTCTGCGACCGCGTCGGTGTCATGTATTCGGGCTCCATGGTCGAGGAAGGCACGATCCGCCAGGTCTTCAAGGAAACCCGCCACCCCTACACGTTCGGTCTCTTCGACTGCATTCCCACACTCGGTGCGGACAAGCACTCCCGGACCCTGCAGCCCATTCCGGGCCAGGTGTCGCTTCCCCACGAAAGACCGTCAGGCTGCTCCTTCGGACCACGCTGCAGCTACTTCAGTCAAGGGGTCTGCGACGTCGGAGAGACGCCCCTCGAGACGGTGTCGGACGGACACCATGTACGCTGCCGGCGTATCGACGAGATTCGCCATGATCCCTCGACAGTGGAAAGCGAGGTTGTGGGCGGACATGGCGATGCCGTGCTCGATGTCGTCAACATGAGCAAGTTCTACGAGATCAACGATGTTTCCCTCGCGTCACTGTTCAAGGGCCAGAGCCGCCACTACGTCAAGGCCAATGAGAGAATCAGTTTTCGCGCGCAGCGGGGCCGCACCATCGCCATCGTCGGCGAATCAGGGTGCGGCAAGTCGACCTTCGCCAAGGTACTCACCGGACTCGAGACTGCCACCGACGGCGAGATCATGTTCGAAAACCGCAATATCGCCGCCATTCCGGTACACAAGCGGAACCAGGATCTCATCCGCGCCATGCAGATGGTGTTCCAGAATCCCGATGGTACGCTCAACCCAAGCCATTCCGTCGGTCACTGCATCGGCCGTGTCATCAAGAAATTCGGCATCCGCACCGACAGCAAGGGAATCCGGGAACACGTGGGCGAGATGCTCGATGTCGTCCGCCTGCCCAAGGCCTTCTCGACACGCAAGCCGCGCCAGCTTTCCGGTGGCCAGAAGCAGCGCATCGCCGTGGCTCGCGCCTTTGCCGGCAATCCTTCCATGGTCATCGCCGATGAACCGGTCTCGGCACTCGATGTTTCCGTGCAGGCGGCCGTCATCAATCTCCTCAATGACGTGCAGAAGCGTTACAACACCACCCTGCTCTTCATCAGCCACGATCTTTCGGTGGTCCGCTTCCTTTCCGACGAGATCGTCGTCATGTACCTCGGCGAGATCATGGAGGCCGGTTCCTCGGAACGCATCTTCATGCCGCCCTATCATCCCTACACCGAGGCCCTGTTGTCGGCTGTGCCGATCCCCGATCCCGACATCATCCAGAAGCGCATCCGGCTGGAAGGCGAAATGCCGTCCGCTCTCGACCCCCCTGGAGGATGCCGCTTCGCGTCCCGCTGTCCACGGTATATCGGCAGGATCTGCAATGACGAGGTCCCGCCGGACCGGGATGCCGGAGGCGGCCACACCATCAAGTGCCACCTCCCCCTCGATGAACTCTCCGCGGTGGAGCCGATCTTCAACACCAGGGACAGTGCGGGCTGAATTCCACCATGGGACGGTTGTCACGGGGCCGGTGTCCGCCAGGGCGATGCAGTCCCTTTCGCGACCCCGCCAATTGCCGTATGGATGCGGTCTTTCCTGACGTCAGGCCGAGAGCATGAAGTACTCCCTGTGGAACCTTCTCCGCCAGGCGCCCCGCGGTCACCGGGACTGGCCGCAGGCTTGGCGCAATCCGGAGCCGAAGGAGGCCTACGACGTCATCATCATCGGCGCCGGCGGCCATGGCCTGGCGACCGCCTACTACCTGGCGAAGGAGCATGGCATCTCCCGGACCGCGGTGCTCGAGAAGGGCTGGCTTGGCGGCGGCAACACCGGGCGCAACACGACCATCGTGCGCTCGAACTACCTGTGGGACGAGAGCGCTCACCTCTACGAGCATTCCCTCAGGCTCTTCGAGACCCTGTCGCAGGATCTCAACTTCAACGTCATGTTCTCCCCCCGCGGTGTCATCAACCTGGCCCACAACGAACATGACCTGAAGGAATTGCGACGGCGTGGTCACGCATGCCGGCTCAACGGCATCGACTACGAGATGGTGACCCCCCGGGAAATCAAGGAGATCGCGCCGATCATCAATATCTCCAGGTCCATCCGGTACCCGGTTCTCGGCGGCGCCATGCAGCGCCGCGCCGGCAACGCCCGCCACGACGCCGTGGCATGGGGCCTGGCCAGACGCGCCGACGAGCTCGGTGTCGACATCATCCAGAACTGCGAAGTGACGGGCATTGATGTCCGGGACGGCCGGGTGACAGGTGTGCAAACGACCAGGGGAGCGATCAGGGCCAACCGCATCGGCGCGGTCCCGGCGGGCCATGCATCCGTCGTTGCCTCGATGGCCGGCCTGCGGCTGCCGGTGGAGAGCCATGCCCTCCAGGCCATGGTGACGGAACCGGTCAAGCCGGTGCTCGATACGGTCATCATGTCGAACACGGTGCATGTCTACATCAGCCAGTCCGACAAGGGGGAACTGGTGCTCGGGGCTGGAATCGACGGTTACAACAGCTACAGCCAGAAGGGTGGCATCAATGTCATCGAGCATCAGCTCGAGGGGTTGTGCGAACTCTATCCCATTGTCTCGCGCCTGAAGATCATGCGGGTGTGGGGCGGCATTGTCGATATCGCGCCCGATGCCAGCCCGATCATCTCGAAGACGCCAATCGAAGGTTTCTACATCAATTGCGGCTGGGGAACCGGTGGATTCAAGGCGACACCCGGTTCCGGTTGGGTGTTTGCCCACACCATCGCCCAGGACCGGCCCCACAGACTCAACGAAGCCTTCGATCTCGGACGTTTCGAGAGCGGTCTGCTCATCGATGAGCACGGCGCGGCGGCGGTGGCTCACTAGAAGGGAGCGGAGCGATGATGCTGATTCCCTGCCCCTGGTGTGGCGACAGACTCGATGCCGAGTTCACCTGCGGTGGCGAAGCCCACATCATGCGTCCCGATCCGGCCACGGCCAGTGACGCCGAATGGGCCGACTACCTCTTCATGCGGGAAAACCCGAAGGGTCTTCACCACGAACGCTGGTTCCATGCTCACGGTTGTCGCCGCTGGTTTCACATGACACGCGACACGGCGAGCCACCGAATCGTGGCGGTCTACGCCATTACCGAAAGTGCGCCGGAGGCATCGGGTTGATGCAGTCCTGGCGGAACAGCACCGGCGGGATCATCGACCGAAGCCGCCGCCTCTCCTTCACCTTTGACGGCAGGCGCCTCGCCGGCCATCCAGGCGACACGCTCGCGTCGGCACTTCTCGCCAACGGCATCCATCTCGTCGGCCGCAGCTTCAAGTATCACCGGCCACGCGGCATCGTCGGTTCCGGTGTGGAGGAACCCAATGCCCTCGTCAGACTCGGCGAGGGCGGCGCCGTGGAACCCAACGCGAGGGCCACGACCTCGGAGCTCTTCGACGGTCTCGTGGCTTCGAGCCAGAACCGCTGGCCGAGCCTCGCATTCGATGTGGGGGCACTCAACAGCGTCGCATCAGGACTCATACCGGCAGGATTCTACTACAAGACGTTCATGTGGCCTGCGAAGGCGTGGACGTTCTATGAGCGCTTCATCCGGCGTGCCGCCGGACTTGGCCAGGCGCCAGAAGAACCCGATCCGGATGTCTACGAGAAGCGCTTTGCCCATTGTGACGTGCTTGTCGTCGGCGCCGGCCCGGCCGGTCTTCAGGCGGCACGCGCCGCCGGACGCTCGGGCGCACGCGTGATTCTTGCCGACGAGCAGGCCGTTCCCGGCGGTTCGTTGCTGGCTGAACACGTCACCCTTGACGGCGTTCCTGGCCAGGACTGGCCTGAATCGGTTCGCACGGAACTCGCGAGCATGACCGACGTCACCCTGCTCACCCGGACCACCGTTGCCGGTTACTATGATCACAACTTTCTGGTCGCTGTCGAACGGCTCACGGACCATCTGCCGTCCGGCGAGAGTCCCCTGCCACGCCAGCGTCTCTGGAAGATCCGGGCCCGCCATGTCGTTCTCGCCACCGGGGCCATCGAACGGCCCCTGGTGTTTCCCGGGAACGACCGGCCCGGTGTCATGCTCGGCAGCGCGGTGCGCGCCTTTGCGAACCGCTGGGGTGTGCGCTGTGGTGCAAGGGCCGTCGTCTTTGCCAACAACGACAGCGCTTACCGATCGGCCATCGATGCCGCCGACAGCGGCATTCATGTGACAACCATAGTCGACTGCAGGGCCGCACCCCGAGGGCGCCTCGTCGAGGAGGCGCACTCGCGAGGCATCGATGTGTTGGCCGGAAGCGTCATTGCCGGCGTCGAGGGAAGGAAACGGGTTCGCGGTGTCGCCATCTCCACCCTGGATGGCAGCACGCCGGCAGCCGCGCGCAAGGAATGTGATCTCGTCATGATGTCGGGAGGCTGGAACCCGACCGTTCACCTTGCCTCCCAGTCGGGGACCCGCCTCGCTTGGGACGAGTCCCTGGCGACGTTCATTCCGGGCGATGCCGCCTCACACCAGACGAGTGTCGGCGCGGCGGCCGGGACCTTCGGTCTCGTCGAGTGCCTGACGTCCGGAGCACTCGCCGGAACCGATGCAGCGGCCCGGGCCGGATTTGACGGCGAAGCACCGCCCGTGCCGGAGGTCGATGATGACACCGGAGACGGTGCGCTCGACCTCGAAGCGTTCTGGCACCGTCCGGCGTCACCGAGGGACGGCAAGGCCTTTCACGACTTGCAGAACGACGTCACCACCGCCGACGTGGCGCTCGCGACCCGGGAAAACTACGTTTCGGTGGAGCACTTCAAGCGCTACACGACCACCGGCATGGGGACCGACCAGGGCAAGACGTCGAATGTCAACGGCCTTGCCATCCTTGCCGGCCATGTCGGCAGCAGCATTCCCGGGGTGGGACACACGACCTACCGCCCCTTCTACACGCCGGTCACCATCGGCGCCCTTGCCGGCATCGACACCGCAGGCGAACTCTACGATCCCGTCCGCAGGACACCGATGCATGCCTGGCATGCCGCCAACGGCGCCCACTTCGAGGATGTCGGCCAGTGGAAACGCCCCTATTGCTACCTTCGGGAGGGCGAATCGGTCGAGGAGGCCGTGGAGCGCGAGACCCGGGCCGTTCGCACCGGTGTCGGCATTCTCGACGCTTCGACGCTGGGCAAGATCGATGTCCAGGGAAAGGATGCCGCCGCGTTCCTTGATCGCCTCTACACCGGCACCTTCTCGACCCTGGCTCCCGGGCGCTGCCGGTATGGCCTGATGTGCCATGATGACGGCATGGTGTTCGACGACGGTGTGACGGCGCGCATCGCCGATAACCGATTCCTTGTCAGCACCACCACCGGAGGTGCGGCCACGGTCCTCAATTGGTTCGAGGAATGGCTGCAGACGGAATGGTGGGATCTCGACGTTCACATGACCTCGGTCACCACGCAGTGGGCCGCCATCGCCGTTGCCGGACCGGAGAGCCGTGACCTGGTCTCGGGCCTGACGACGACCGATCTTTCCTCTGACGCCTTCCCCTTCATGACCTGGCGCGATGCAGACATCGCCGGCATACCGGGCCGCATCTTCCGTATCAGTTTTTCCGGGGAAACCGGCTACGAGCTTCACGTGCCGGCAAGCTATGCCCTGTCGCTGTGGCAGATCCTCATGATGGCCGGCGAACGTCATGCCATCACACCCTACGGCACGGAGGCCATGCATGTGCTGCGCGCAGAGAAGGGGTTCATCATCGTTGGCCAGGACACCGACGGCACCACTACACCCCATGATCTCGGCATGAGCTGGCTGGTATCGAAGAAGAAGCCCGACTTCCTCGGCAAACGTGGCCTCCGGAGACCCGACACCCTGCGCGAGGACCGCAAGCAGCTGGTCGGGCTCCTCACCGACGATCCCCAGGTTGTCATCCCGGAAGGGGCGCATGTGTCACCGGAACCCGAAGCGAAGCCGCCCGTGCCCATGGAGGGGTGGGTGTCGTCAAGCTACATGAGTCCCAACTGCGGTCACTCGATTGCCCTTGCCCTCATCCGTCGCGGGCATGACCGCATGGGCGAGTCGGTCGCCATTCCCCTGGAAGACAGGACCATCCGGGCACGCATCGTCAAGCCCGTCTTCTTTGACGAGGAAGGAGCGAGACTCCGTGGCTGAAGCGTGGCAACGACAGAGTCCCCTCGCGCGACGCTCGCCGATGGACGACGACACGGGCGCCGGGCTCGCCATGACGGAACGGGAGTTCCTGGCGAAGATCACGGTACGGGGCAAGGTCGCGGATGACGCCATTCGCGACGCTCTCGGCATCGCCCTTCCAGGCGAGCCCAACACCGCATGCTCCGGCAAGGATCACGCCATTTTGTGGCTGGGGCCGGATGAATGGCTTGTTGTCGGTCCGCCGGACACCGAGAAGGAGCTTGTCTCCACTCTTGCAACGGCTTTGCCCGATGCCGCCGTCATCGATGTGACTGAGGGTTACGCCACCATCCGTCTCGGCGGTCCGCTCGCCAGGGAAGTCCTGTCGATGGGAACGCCGCTCGACCTCCACCCTCGCGAGTTCGCCGCCGGTGCGGCAACCCGCACCCTCTTTGCCCGCACCACCGTCATCCTGCACAAGATCAGCGATGACCCCGTCTTCGACATCCACGTCGAACGCAGCCAGGCCGAGTACCTGTGGACCTGGCTCGAAACCGCTTCGAGACCCTACCGCGACGCCCTTCGATAGCGGCCGGTCCGCTCTTCCAGCGCCGCGTTGCAGAACTCGCAAAGCACATCGTCAGTCCTCCGACAACTCGCTGCCTTGCGGTATCCCCGCTCGCGTATCGTTGTGGGGCCATGCCGAAGTCATCATGGTGCCAACGCCAACGTTTCTGAATCATCCCCATCAAAACCCGCGAATGACGCTGCAAGCGTCCCGGTCGGGTCGATGCCGAGTCCGCCGAACCTTGGTGTAGCGGTCCGCGAGAGCTGGATCGTGACCGAGACGGCGCACGAGCAGGGAACGCTGTTGCGCCTGCTGAACGGCAAGGGCGACGTTGGAAGATATCGGCTGGGGCACTGCCGGGCACTGAATGTGGACGCAGTCTGCCAGTGCAATCTTGCGCGGTGAAACCCGGCGTGGAAACGCTCTGGTCTTGACTGGCACGTCTATTTCAACCAGTCTGTGACTGGTTTGTTTTGGGCCATGCAGTCAGGAGGTAGATCCCGTGTCCGAGATCGGAGCCTTTGAAGCGAAGACGCATTTGCCACAGCTGCTTCAACGCGTGGCCGCAGGCGAACGGTTTGTCATTACCCGGCACAGCCGTCCTGTGGCCGAGTTGGTTCCATTCCGCGCGCGGGATTCCGACAAGGTGCAAACTGCGATCGATGCCTTGAAACACTTCCAGAAAACTCATTCTCTCGGAGGGCTTTCGGTGCGGCAGATCGTTGAGGAGGCGCGCAGGTACTGATGCCGTTTGTTCTCGATTGCTCGGTTGCCATGGCATGGGTGTTTCCTGACGAGGCCTCCGAAACAACCGAACGGTTGCGCGATTCTCTCATCGACGATCAGGCCTTCGTCCCGTCCCTCTGGCCGGTTGAAGTCGGGAGTGTGCTGCTTGCCGCGACCCGCCGCAGGCGCATCAGAGCAGACGAGTGGTCGCTCATATGCTCCAGCCTGGAAGCCCTGCCCATCGAGGTTGAACCGGTGTCCACGTCCCGCGTTTGGGGAAAGGTGATCGAACTCGCCGACCGGCACAACCTCAGCGTGCATGACGCGACCTACTTTGAACTCGCGCTGCGCATGCGCTTGCCGCTCGCCACACTGGACCGGGCCCTGATTACGGCGGCGCGGACTGCCGGGGTTGATACACCCGCGGTTGGATAGGGGCCGGGTTGGCGACCCTGATCGACCGCACCGGCATGGCCAGACGCCGACATTGTTGCAAAGTCCAGGTGTCCCGATTCCTTCATGGTCTCACCCGCGCCTTGCCGCACATCGACAGCCCCTTTCGCGAACTGCCCGCTGCAGTCTTCCCGGACAAGGGCCCCCGGAACAGATGTCGAGGACGACTGCGATGGCTTTGGCGCCAGGTCACTGACGACGGTGGTCGCAACAGTTTCCTCCGGGATGAACGCACTCTCCGGTGCCCGCAGGAACCGGGGACTGACAAGCCTGATCTGGCTGGTCGATCGCGATACGATCTCCTCAGGGTTCTGCGAGATGCGGTGACATGAACGGCAACCCTCCCGGGAGCATTCCGGTCGAGCGGCGGGGGTTCATTGCCACCGTCACCATCAATCGCCCTGAAAAGCGCAAAGCCATCAACACGGAGGCAGCCCGTAGGCTCTCGGAGGCATTCGACATGCTGGCGGCGAGTGACGCCATACGCGTCGTGGTGCTGCGCGGCGCCGGCGAACGCGCCTTCGGGGTGGGTGCAGACATCAGCGAATTCTGCGAACGGCGCGACGGCCCCGAACAGGCGCTTGAGTTCGAGGCAGCCTGGGGTCAGGCCGGGCGTTCTGCAGCTCACATTACTGGCGGAAGTGCCAGGCTCTGAGACAGATCGAGTCACCTGCGGATGAGCAATGAGCATGGCTTCGGCAGAGATGGATGGGTCAGGGGTTGAACAACCGGTGAGAGTGCTCCGCTTGCACGCCTTCCCGCGCGCCTGTATCACCGCCTGAGGCCACTGTGACATCCGCCTCACCCGGCAGAAGTCCGATACTGGTGCTGCACTGAACCTGGAGCGAACTGATGGCACTGCTGGCTGCCGGCCTTGCACTGTTCCTGGCAATTCACCTGATACCGAGCCTTCCGCGGCTGCGCGCCGCGCTGGCAGGGCAGCTGGGCGAGAAACCCTATCGCGGCGTGTTCAGCGTGGTTGCGTTCCTGTCGTTGGCGGCCATCGTCTGGGGCTTCTCGCGCGCGCCGCTGGACCTGGTCTACATGTCCCCGGACTGGGGACGTCTGGCCGCATTGTTCCTCGTGCCGTTGGCCCTGGTGCTCTTTGCCGCGGCCCGCATGCCCACCCGCATCCGCTCCCTGGTCCGGCATCCGATGCTGCTTGGCGTGCTGCTTTGGGCTGTTGCCCATCTTCTCGCCAACGGCGAAGCACGTTCCGTCGTGCTCTTTGGCGGGTTTGCGCTGATTGCAGCGATCCTGGCGATCAGCGCAGCGGCGCGCGGCAAGGGCCCGCCGATGCAACCCGCGCCGCGCATGACCATGGACATCGTTTCGATCATCGCCGGTCTGGTCGCGGCCGGGCTTCTGGCGGGTTTCCACGACGTACTGTTCGGTACGCCGTTGATGTAGCGCCGTCCCGCAGTCACAACCCGGCTGTCAACACTCAATGCGACAAGCCCCCAAGAGCGCAAGGAGGCCCTGCATGGATGAGTTCATCAGAATGGCGTGTTCTGTCTTGTCTGGCGTTTCATCCGGTGCAATCGTACGCCTCATCACCCTGTCACCCGCGGACAGGTAAGGCAGACGGAGGGCAAGACGACCATGCCGAAGACGACGAGCATATCCGGGCAGAGTTCGCAGGCTGGATTGCCGACGGCCGCATGACCCGGTGCCAAACCTTCATCGGCAGCCTCGAGAACGCGACCACTGCCTTCAACCGGCTGTTCGACTTCGGCAAGCTCGTCGGTCGGGTGCAAGGATAGACCGTGTCCATCTATCGCGCGTTCCATGATCGTTTCCATGACCTCGTTGTCGAGCATGCCGCCTTCGAGACGCTGGGCGAGGGGTTCAGGTTCACGGAAGGACCGTCATGGCATCCGGCGGAACGCCATGTGACGTTTACCGATATTCCGTCGAACCGCATTCACCGCTGGCACGCCTTGTCCGGCAGAATCGAGATCCTGCGCGAGCCCAGCAACTTGACCAACGGCACCTGCTACGACGCCCATGGACGGCTGCTGATGTGCGAACACGCGTCGAGCCGGGTTTGCCGACTCGATCACGACGGCACGGTGACCGTGCTGGCGGACGCCTGGCAGGGCCGCGAACTGAACAGCCCCAACGACATCGTCGTCGATGATCGCGGCGGCATCTGGTTCACCGACCCCCTTTACGGCCGGGAGAGCGGCACGGGTGTCGTGCGCGAGCCTGGCCTGCCATTCCGCGGCATCTTCCGGATCGACCCCTCGGGCGATCTTCACCTCATCGACGACGATTACGACGGACCGAACGGCTTGTGCTTTTCGCCCGACAAATCGCGTCTCTACGTCAACGACAGCGAGCGCCAGCACATCAGGGTCTACGAGATCGACGACGCCGGTGCCGTTTCCGGCGGCCTGCTCTTCGCCGAGACGCGTGACGACGACGGCACCCTTGGATATGGCGCGCCGGACGGCATGAAGGTCGATGCCATGGGCAACGTGTGGTGTGGCGGGCCGGGCGGAATCCATGTCTTCGACGCGGACGCCTCCCTGCTCGGCGTTATCCTGACACCCCGGTTTCCGGCCAATTTCTGCTTCGGGGGCGATGACATGCGCGACCTTCTCATCACCGCAGGAACGACCTTCCTGCGCCTGCGCGTCGCAAGTCCCGGACACCCGACCTTCCGGCCATGACGCCATTCCGCGGCGACCAGGGCATCGTGAGGTCCACGCCCGTGACGCTCGAGGCACGATCGTCGCGCATCCCGTCGATGCCGACCGGGATTGCCGGGCCGAACGCGAAGCGGGCGCCCAGGCGGTAACTCCTCGGCCCTCCTTCCTGCCCGCCGCGGCGATCATCTGCCACGCGGCGCCCGCCTGCGAGCACGGAGTTCGAACTCGCAGGCACCACCTGACCTGGAGGGGCCGATTGCGCTACGATCTCCTCAGGGTTCTTCGAGATGAGGCGACATGAACGGCAACCTTCCCGGGAGTATTCTGGTCGAGCGGCGGGGGTTCATTGCCACCGTCACCATCAATCGCCCCGAAAAGCTCAATGCCATCAACACGGTGACGGCCCGCGGGCTCTCGGACGCCTTCGACATGCTGTCGGCGGATGGCACCGTGCGCGTCGTGGTGCTGCGAGGCGCCGGCGAACGCGCCTTCGGGGTCGGCGCCGACATCAGCGAATTCTCCGAACGGCGCGACAGTCCAGAACAGGCGCTTGAGTACGAGGCGGCCTGGGGCGAGGGGCTGGCGAATTGCCGGCATCCCGTCATCGCCATGATCAGAGGCTACTGCATCGGCGGCAGTCTCGGTCTCCTCCCCGACACGGATCTGCGTATCGCCGGCGAAAGTGCCCGTTTCGCCATTCCCGCCGGGAGGCTCGGCATCACCTACGGGCACGATGACATCGACAGGCTCAAACGCCTGATCAGTCACGCCCATGCCCTTGAGATCCTTCTGGAAGCTTCGCAGTTCACGGCAGCGCGCGCACTCGACATCGGCCTCGTCAACCGCGTCGTCGCCGACGACGAGGTGGAGAAGGAAACCTATGCATGCGCCGAACGCATAGCCGCGAATGCGCCACTCTCGGCGCGCTGGCACAAGAAGTTCGCACGCCGACTGCTCGATCCGGCGCCCCTGACCGACGAGGAACGAAGGGAACCCATGGCCTGCTTTGCCACCGAGGACTACGCCATCGGCCGGGCGGCCTTTGCCACCCGCACGCCGCCGCAGTTCAGGGGACGATGACCATGGAGACCGGTTATGGGCCGCTCGACGGCATTCGTGTCATCGACTTCACCCATGTCATGGCGGGCCCCACGTGCACGCTGATGCTCGCCGACATGGGGGCCGATGTCATCAAGATCGAACGCGTCCCCTTCGAGCAGGACCCGTCACACAATGCTGACGACCCCTACTGGATCAATGGCGTGTCGGCATCCTACATGATCGTCAACCGCAACAAGCGGGGCATTCCCCTCGACCTCAAGCGCAAGGAGGCCGTCGACATAGCAAGGCGCCTCATCGCGACTGCGGACATCATCGTCGAGAACTTCCGCCCCGGCGTGCTCGACCGCCTCGGTCTCGGCTACGAGGATGCCCGTGCGATCAATCCCGCAATCATCTACGGCGCGGTGAGCGGTTTCGGCAGGACCGGGCCCTATGGCCACCGGCCAGGTTACGACCTCATGGCTCAGGCCATGTCCGGAATCATGAGTGTGACCGGAGAGGCGCCAGGGCGCCCTCCCGTCAAGCCCGGCGTACCGATGACCGACATCACCGCCGGCATCCTGCTCGCCATGGGTCTGTGCGCCGCCCTGCGCCACCGCGACGCGACGGGTGAGGGCCAGATGGTCGACACCTCTCTCTTCGAAGCCGGTATCGTCCAGACCTACTGGCATTCTGCCATCGCCTTTGCCACCGGCGAGGCACCTCAACCTCTGGGGTCCGGACATCCCCTTGTGGCTCCCTATCAGGCCATTCGCACGAAGGACGGCTACATCACGGTGAGTGCCGGCGGCTGGATGTGGCCGAAATTCTGCGAACTGGTGGATCGTGCCCTGGAAAAGGACCCTCGTTTCGACACCAACGCCAAGCGCATGGCCAATGTCGCCGAGCTCTCGAGAGTGCTTGACGAGCGCATGTCGGTGAAGACGACGGATGAGTGGATCGCCGAGCTCGAGGCGGCCGGCATGCCCAGCGGCCCCATCAACACCATCCCCGGAATGCATCGGGATCCCCAGGCGCTCGAGCGAAAGATGGTGGTTACGCAGGACCACCCGGTCGCCGGCGAGGTGCAGACCCTTGGTCTACCCGTCAAGTTTTCGGCGACTCCCGGCGGTCCGGCACGGCCGGCCACGGTCTACGGCCAGTACACCAGGGGGATTCTCGCGGAACTGGGCTACAGCGACAGCGACATCACCCGCTTCACTCAGTCGGGCATCACGGCCGACGGCTGACCCTGCGTGGCAATGTCGCCGACGACGCGCACCCTGGCACGCAGCGCATTGCCCGGGAGGTAGGCAAGGGGCAGGTCCTCCATGTCGACGGTCTGCAGCGTCCGCGCGTCCGCGCCGCCAGCGATGGCCCGCTCTTCGGCCTCGCTCCGGGCGCGCCGGAGAGTCTCGTCGCGCGCCAGGCCCGTGAACACCCGGTCGCATTCCCCTGAGACCTGGGCCATCGCCGCACCTACCGCATTGGCGACAGCGCCGTGTTCGACACGGATCACCTCGCTGGCGCCCCAGATGTCATCTGCCACAAGAAAGGCCCCTCCACCCACGGCGACGACCGGCACGTCGCCGGCACGGACCTTGACGCGATCAATGGCATCGGCGAGCATGGTCGAGGCGACGCCCAGAAGGGAATCGACCGTCACCGGATCGAGATCGGCCAGATGGCGCCTGTCGCCCAGATCCAGCCGATTCCCTGCCACCCCGAGATCGCTTGCCGTCAGGTCGTCGCCGCCGAAGATGCGGGCCCTCGGATCAATTTCGTGGCCCGTGCTGGCAGGTCCGATGGTGCCCGCCTTCTCATCGACCAGGGATCCCCCACCCAGACCGATCGAAATGAGATCGGGCATGCGAAAGAGGGTTCTGATACCGGACAGGGTGACGACATTGTTCGCTTCCCGCGGGAATCCCGCCTCCAGCATGCCGACATCGCTCGTCGTACCGCCGACGTCGACGACGATGCCGTGATCAAGCCCGCTCAGGAGGGCGGCACCCCGCATCGAATTGGTCGGCCCGCATGCCAGACTGAAAACCGGGAAGCGCTCGGCTTCTTCGGCAAGCAGAACCGTGCCGTCATTCCGGGTGAGGTAGAGACGGGCGTCAAGGCCCGCGTGTCCCAGGGCATCATTCATGGCCCTGGTGAACCGCTCCGCCAGGGGCCGGAGGCTGGCATTGAGGATGGCGGCATTTTCGCGCGCCAGGAGACCGATCCTGCCGATATCGGCCGAAAGCGTGATGCGGCAATCGGGGAGCCGCCCTCTAATGATGTCCCGGGCGCGTTCCTCGCAGGACCTGTTGAGGGGCGAGAAAATGGAGGCAATCGCCACATTGCGGCATCCACTGCCGGCAATCCGGTCGGCAAATCCGGCGATCGCTTTCTCGTCGAGAGCGACAAGCGGTCTGCCATCGACCTCGTGTCCGCCCTCGACACAGCAGACTGGACCGCCAACCGGTTTCGCAAGACGCGATGGCCAGTCGACGAGAGGTGTAAGGGTGCGGCTGGCCGGAAGACCGATACGCAGACAGGCAACACTGTCCAGGTTGCGCCCCTCGACGATGGCATTGGTGAAGCGGGTGGTCCCCACCATCACCGCCTCGACCTGACCGGACGCCTCCGGTCCCTTGATCACTCCGGCAAGGGCCCGCGAGATGCCCGTCATGATGTCGGTGGTGGTCGCCACCTTGACACTCGCCTTCACCGTCGTGCCATCGACAAGCACTGCGTCGGTGTTGGTCCCCCCGACATCGATTCCAATGCGCCGCACGTCCGGTTTCCCCTGCTCGAGAATGGGTCACTTTCCCCTATTGAACCGGCGACGGGCAAGGCCTTGTCCCGGCCTTGTCCTTCAGCCACACTTCGCTTGCGCACAATTGAGGGCACGGTGACCCGTCACGCCCGGTCGAGCGACGGGCCAACACTCTATCCGGAAGGAGAACCATGACGACGGGCTCGGCTCTCGACAGAACCGGAACGATCGATGCCAGGACACCCGACATCGACACCATTCCGGTCATCGACTTCGCACTCTTCCGGAACGGATCGCGGGACGCGAAACGACGGGTGGCGCAAGCGGTCGGAGACGCCTGCCGTCACACCGGCTTCTTCTACATCATCAACCATGGCATTCCGGATACCCGGATCGATTCACTGATCCACCAGACCTTCCGTTTTTTCCATCAACCCCTTGAAGAAAAACTGAAACTTGACATCGATCAGGTTCAGCGCCATCGCGGCTATGTGCCCCATGGCGGTCTCTATGCCGATGTCGGCGCCGAACCGGATGTCCAGGAAGGTTACGAGGTCTCCCTGGAATTGCCCCCGAACGACCCGGACTACCTCGCCGGCAACATCATGCTTGGCCCCAATGTCTGGCCCGACGATCTGCCCGGCTTCAGGGACGCGGTCTATGCCTACTACGAATCGATCCTGGGCCTTGCCCGGATGCTGCTCCGCACATTCGAGATCACGCTTGGTCTCGAGGAGGGCTGGTTCGACGCCAAGACCGACAAGCCCATGGGACAGTTGCGGCTGATCTACTATCCGCCCCAGGACGGACCGATCGATCCCCGCCGAATCGGTATCGGCGCCCACACCGACTACGAGTGCTTCACCCTCCTTCTCCAGGATGATGTCGGCGGCCTCCAGGTCGGCCATCGCAACGGCGAGTGGGTCCAGGCGACTCCGATCCCCGGCAGCATCGTTGTCAACATCGGCGACATGCTGATGCGCTGGACAAACGGTGAATTCGTCTCCACTCCTCACCGGGTCGTCAACAGGTCGGGGCGCGAAAGGGTGTCGTTCCCGTTTTTCTTCGGCGCCAACCATGACTGCGTCGTCACGCCCATCGAGCGCTTCGTGAACGAGGCGCGACCGGCTCGCTACCCGCCGACACGTTGCGGCTGGTGGACGGAGATGATGATCACCGACGCCTACGAGTACCGCAAGGCCTGGCGTGGACGGCTACCCGACCCCGAACTCGGTCTTGGCTGATCACGTGCCTCGATGAAGACTGATGGTCCTCTCGGATCGAGAGAGTTGGGCCGGACACTGCCGGGGGAGCAGCCGACTGCCTTTCTTGAGGTATGCAGAAACTCTGACTACCGACCCTGTCGGCGGCGACGGGCCTGCATGAAAGTCTCTCTCATTGACAAGGCAAGAAACCTCGGCGCATTGGCCGATCTGCTGGAGCCAAACGCCAGAATGTGATCTCTCAACAGTTCATCCATCGGCGACTGATCTCGGAATCTGATGGGGGTTGAAAGCCCCGGACAACAACGATCGATGGGCCGGCATTTCCGGTTCAGGGGGCCCTTTCACTGTCGTCTTCGGGCCTGTTGGCTCTCGCCTCGATGCCGGCGCACCGCTCGATCAGGCGTTCGAAGGACTCGACCGTACCAAGCAGCATGCCGTCGGCGACCATCCTGCCATAGTCGTCGGCCAGCACGTCGAACGTCGATCCTGTCGGAACCAGTTGCAGTCCGCCGGAACTGGCCGCCTCGTAGTCGATCCGGGCGCCCGCTGCATCCTTCTCCGGAAAGAACATCGCCTTGTGACGTGCGACCGACAGCGCAAGGGTGCGGTCGGCACAGGCTCGGTCCGCCACACCGGCGTCATCCAGTCTGGCCAGATCGTGCCAGTGCCGCGACAGTCGCGCGCCTCGCCGACGTTCCTGACGGCAATAGACGTGGACGGCGGTGGCCTTCTCCCAAAATGTCCTTTCCGCCAGCATGACCGACGGACAGGCATCCGGAAACAGAAGTTCAGGCAGGAAGCCAGCCGCATCGCACCAGACGCGTCGCACTGCTCTGGGCTCGCCCGTCGAGCGCGCGCCGAATTCCACTTTCACTTCCGGTCGGATAAAGGCGTAGTCCTCGAACAAGGGATCGTAGGAAACATAGAGCTCCTCTGCTTCGGCGCGGACCCGCGCTGAGAATCCCCCTTCCGCGAGGCTTCGCTCGATGATCGGTCGGGTTTCTTTTTCTACCCATTCTGCCAGGCGCCCCCGGATCGCTCGCGTCCAGCGCTGTTCCTGGCTGCGCGTAGGCGGCAGGGCTTCCTCGCCCGAACCGGCTACCAGGTCCGGGGCGAAGGCGCGGATGTCGTAGGTGATATCGACGTCCTCCGAAAATCTCTGGATGACGCCGTAGGCCTTCGACAGCGACGTCCCGCCCTTGAACACGAGATCCCTGCCAAAGGGAGCGTCGAAGAGGGCGCGCAGCGTCGCCACGACCCAGACATCCTTTTCAAGCAGGAAAGCGCGATACGTGCCTTTCTCCTGAGCGACCCTCAAGGCATCGCGGCGATCCTCGGCCGGCAGGAACTGAAAACGCGTCTCAGCCATGCACGAGACGTGCGCTAACCGACTCGGCCATCCATGCAGGCAGAACCGCTCTGGTGCCCGCCAGTTCGGTCAGTTCTTCCGAAGAAAGCGCAGGCAACACCGCATCCAGACTGTCGTCGGTCTCATGCGGGCCGAGCCAGGCGAGAGCCCGAATGACGTCGCCAGCCTTGCGGTGCGGCGCCAGCAGCTGCCAGCGGGGCGCATGGCGCAGTTCAACGGTGGTCTTGCCAAACTTCAGACGACGGTTCGGTCCGGACGTCAGATAGACCTCCCGAACCGGATTCTGGGTGCTCAGACCCAGGCGGTTCGCTGCAGAGCCACCACAGGGGACGATGGTCTCGCCCCACAGGGCCGAGAGCATCTCGATTGCCTTGCCGATACGCGGGGCGCATCGTCCGAAACGGGTCTCGACGGGGCGCATGTACACCCCCTGGCAAATGCGCATGAGGTGCCCGGCGCGTGCGAGACGCGCCAGCGCCTGGTCCACCGCCGCCCGCCTGCCCAGGTGAAGCAGGGTGCCCGGACAGACCGGTGCCGCTTCGGGCAGGACCGAAACATGCTCCATGATCTGTTTCGGAAGGCCGCGCATGACTCGATTCAATTCGCTCAGTTGTCAGAAATATAATGGTGAAAATGTCAATTGGCAACCGGGATGAAGAAACCAGTCGTCCACGTCGGGCCACCTGCAGATGACGATGCCTGTCAGAGCCCGAAGCCGTGCCGCTCCAGTACGGCCAGCAGGTCCGGATGCCAGTCATGGAAACGCAAGGAGAAGAAACAACTGAATTGACAGGGCTTTGACCCGGTCAGCCGCACTGTGCCCTGTGGCGCAGCAGATGGTCGGCGAGAACACAGGCCATCATCGCCTCGCCGACCGGTACGGCCCGGATGCCGACACACGGATCGTGGCGGCCGGTGACCCGGACCGTCGTGTCAGTTCCCTCGTTCGTGACGGTGCGCCGCTCGTGCAGGATCGAACTCGTCGGCTTGACGGCAAAGCGCACGATCAGCTCCTCGCCGGTCGAAATGCCCCCGAGAATGCCTCCGGCCCGGTTCGACAGGAATTGTGGACCATTCTCTCCGGACTGCATCTCGTCGGCCGCCGTCGTGCCCGGTGTCGATGCCAGCGCGAATCCGTCACCGATCTCGACCCCCTTGGCGGCATTGATGGACATCATGGCGGCGGCCAGGTCGCTGTCGAGCTTGCCATAGACAGGGCTTCCCAGGCCTGCGGGCACGCCCGAGGCACGAATCTCGATAATGGCACCTGCCGACGATCCCTGCTTGCGGACCCCGTCGACATGGTCGGCCCAGCGTGACGCCATGGCGCTGTCGGGACACCAGAAGGGATTGCGGCCGGTTTCCTCCCAGTCCCAGGCCGACCTGTCAATGGCAAGGGGGCCGATCTGGACCACCGCTCCCCGGATGACAACCGCCTCTCCCAGAACCTTGCGGGCAACGGCGCCGGCCGCCACGCGCATCGCTGTCTCCCGGGCACTCGCCCTCCCGCTGCCTCGCCAGTCGCGGATGCCATACTTCACGTCGTAGGTGTAGTCGGCATGACCCGGGCGCCAGATCAAGGAGATGTCGCCATAGTCTCGGGAGCGATGATCGATGTTCTCCACAATCATGGCAAAGGGGGTGCCGGTGGTCATGCCCTTGAACCAGCCCGAGACGATCGACACCTTGTCAGGCTCGCGACGCTGGGTCGTGTATCGCGACGTCCCGGGCCGGCGGCGGTCCATCCAGTGCTGGATCTCGTCCTCGCTGATGGGAATTCGTGGTGGCACGCCATCCACCACGCAGCCGATGCTGGATCCGTGGCTCTCTCCCCAGGTGGTCACCCGGAACGCCTGCCCGAAGCTGTTCGATGCCATGGTTCAGCGAACGACGGAGATGTCCGGCGCCTTCGGGTTCTTCATGCCGACCACGTGGTAGCCGCAATCGACATGATGAATCTCGCCGGTGACCGCCGTGGAAAGATCACTGACGAGATAGAGCGCGGCCTGTCCGACCTCGTCGATGGTGAGGTTTCGGGCGAGCGGAGCATTGAGTTCGTTCCACTTGAGAATGTAGTGGAAATCGCCGATCCCGGAGGCGGCGAGGGTCTTGATGGGGCCGGCGGAAATGGCATTCACACGCACGGCCTGTTCACCGAAGTCGGCAGCGAGATAACGCACGCTGGATTCAAGGGCCGCCTTGGCGACACCCATGACATTGTAATGGGGCATCCAGCGTTCGGCGCCGTAGTAGGTGAGGGTCACGAGGCTGCCGCCATGGGGCATCAGATCGGCGCCGCGCCGGGCAACGGAGGTAAAACTGTAACACGACACGTCCATCGTATGCAGGAAGTTGTCGCGCGTCGTGTCCGCATACCGCCCCTTGAGCTGTTCGCGATCCGAGAAGGCAATGGCATGCACGAGAAAGTCCATCGAGCCCCAGGTTGAGGCAACGCTCTCGAAGGCGCTGTCGACGCTGGCGTCGTCCGTGACGTCGCAGTCGATGACAAGGGTTGCGCCGACCGCCTCCGCCAGGGGCCTGACGCGCTTGGCAAAGAGGTCGCCCTGATAGGTGAATCCGATCTCCGCGCCGGCTGCAGCGAGGACACGGGAAATCCCCCAGGCGATCGACCGGTCATTGGCCACACCCATGATGAGGCCACGCTTTCCGGCGAGGAGCGGACCGTCGCTAATCATGGCATACCCGGGTTCAGTGACGACAGGACGGCGATCCTACACAATACCCCGAACCCCGGCCACGGATCATGACCCTGGACAATGGGCGGACCGTTCAGGTTTCGACGATGACCCATGTGCCGTCCGGCTGGCGGCAGGCCGTGCCGTAGGCCTGATGCGTTTCGCCACCGATGGTCACCGTGGTCTGGTACTCCCTGCAGTAGTTGCCGCTCTGGTCCTGGCCTTCGCGCTGCGGTGTGACAGTGCCGTGATTGCCCGACTCCGGGTTGTTCCATGTCACCTGGCTGCCGACGGGCGCCTGGTGAGCCTGCTGCTGGGCCTGCGCCGCATGGGCCTGATCCGCCCTGTCGAGCGATGAGCCGATCTCCGAGCCAAGCCAGGCACCGATGACGCCACCCACCGCCGTTGCGATGATCCGACCGCTCCCGCCACCGACCTCTGATCCGAGCACCGCTCCACCGATTCCTCCGAGGATGGTTCCGGCGGTTTCCTTGTCTCCCGCCGTCCGGGAACACGCTGGCAGGGTGAGAGTGGCGGCGAGCAAGACCACCGCGATCCTGATTGCAATCATGTTATTTTTCCTGGTGCTGATTGAGCCAGACGGGACACCGGTTGCCATCCCGTGGCCGATACCGGACCATCTTGGGTGATTTGTCGCCCAAGGTGAAGAGCAAACAGCAACTGTCTGGATCATGAACGACGCCGAATGCCCCTTTCCGACCTTCGCGCGCTGGTATGACGAGGCCCTTCAATGCGGTCTGCGGGAGCCCGCCGCGATGGCGCTGGCGACGGCGGATGCCGCCGGTCAGCCATCGTTGCGCATGGTGTTGTTGAAGAGTCACGGCCCGGACGGGTTTGTCTTCTACACCAACCTGGAGAGCCGCAAGGGCGGCGAACTCCTGGCCAACCCGAAGGCGGCGCTGTGCTTTCACTGGATGCCCCTCGAGCGCCAGGTGAGGGTCCAGGGCAGGGTCGAACCGGTGAGCGACGACGAAGCGGACGCCTACTTCGCCAGCCGGCCGCGGGACAGCCAGATCGGCGCCTGGGCCAGCGACCAGTCGCGGCCCATGAAAGGCGTGCGTGATCTGGAGAAGAACGTCGCCCGCATGGCGGTGAGGTTTCATGTCGGGCGCATTCCCCGGCCGGCCCACTGGTCGGGGTTTCGCATCGTACCCCAGCTCATCGAGTTCTGGCAGGCAAAGCCCTTTCGCCTGCACGAACGCATCCAGTACACACGCACCAGCGACGATGGTGCCTGGCAGGTGGTACGACTTTTCCCCTGACCGGGCACGGCGTGGAAGGTTGGCGCCGATCACTCTACACTGGCGTGGGAGGATCCGGAGGAACATCATGTCGATATCGAAGATCCTGGTTGCTGCAACCGGCACCGAAGACGGCCTGGGCGCCGTCGAGTCGGCACTCCTTGTGGCCGGGCGATTCGACGCCCACGTTGAAGTCGTCAGCGTCCGGCGCAATCCGCGCGATGCCGTCGCCTTCATGACCGAAGGCATGACCGGCGCCGTCATCGAGGAGATTGTCTCGACTGCCGAACAGGACATCGAGCAGCGGGCCGATTTCGCCTCAACGGCTCTGAAGGACCTCGCAGACAGGCACGGTATCGTGATTTCCGCGCGAGCCCCGCGGCACGGGCTTTCCATCACGTTCGTGCAACAGGAAGGGCGCGAGGACGAGATCATCGCCGAACGGGGAAGGCTGTCGGACCTGGTGATCGCTCCCCGGCCGACCGCCCATGGTGATGCCAAGGAGGAGGTGGTCGCCGAATCCGTGCTCATGGAATCGGGAAGCGGTCTGCTCCTGGTGCCACCTGGACACGTCAGCGACCTCAAGGGCAATGCGGCCATTGCGTGGAACGGCAGTGCGGAGGCCGCGCGGGCCGTGCAGAGGGCCATGCCGCTGCTCAGGGAGGCCGAGGAAGTCACCATCATGGCGCCCGAGGAAAGTTCGATGCGGGGCCCGGGTCCCGATGCCCTGACAGAGTATCTCGCCCACCATGATATCAGGTGCCACGTCCACAACCTGCCGACGAACTGGACCAACATCGGGCACACCCTGCTCGACATCGCGCACAACGAGGACGCCAGGTTCGTGGTCATGGGCGCCTTCAGCCAGGGCAAGCTGAGGCAGCTCATTCTCGGCGGCGCCACGCGGTTCATTCTCAATCATGCAAATCTGCCGGTGCTGTTCACGCACTGAGACCGTGTCGTGAAGACCGTAATCGTCACCGGCGCCAGCCGCGGCATCGGACACCGGACAGTCATCCGGTTCTACGAGGAAGGCTGGCGCGTCCTGAGTTGCTCTCGCGACGACATTCCAGAGGACAGACGGGTGGCGGATTCGCCTCATCACCATTTTCCGGCCGATCTCTCGGACGAGGGCAGTCTCGAATCCTTCATCACCCGCGCCAGCGACATCATCGGCGACGGGCCGGTCCACGCCCTCATCAACAATGCGGGAGTCTCTCCGAAGACCAGCTTCGCCGAACGCCTCGGTACCCTCAACGGCAGCCTCGACCACTGGCGCGAGGTCTTCGACCTCAACTTCTTCGCCCCGCTCATCCTTGCCCGGGGGTTCGCTGCGGCGCTGCACCGGGGCAAGGGCGCCGTCGTCAACGTCACCTCGATCGCCGGTCACCGCATCCACCCCTTTGCGGGAAGCGCCTACTCGTGTTCCAAGGCTGCGCTGTCGGCGCTGACCCGGGAAATGGCCGCGGAATTCGCCCATCTCGATGTCCGGGTGAATGCCGTGTCGCCCGGCGAGATCGAAACGGCGATGGTGTCGGAGGACTACCAGGACCTGGTGCCGCGAATTCCCCTGGGGCGCATGGGAACCGCCGATGAAGTGGCCGGCACGATTGTCTACCTGTGTTCCGCGGATGCTGCCTTCGTCACCGGCACCGAGATCATGGTGACCGGCGGCCAGCACCTCGTGTGAACCGGTTCGCGGGCGCCGGCCCGGTCGATCGCAGACACTGGCCCGAGCGGTTGCGTCCCCGGGCCCGTCGCTGATAATGGGCCCATGACGCTAGCAACCGCAGAGAACCTGGACGAGATCTGTCTCGCTGAACCGGCATTCTGGAGACGGCCCGACAAGCACGACATTCTTGCCCGCTTCCGCCGGGAACAGCCGATCTCGCTGCAATCGATGCCGGACAGCGACACGAGCTACTGGTCGTTCACCAGACACCGGGAAACACGCGACATCACCCGGAACGCAAAGCTCTTCCTGTCACACTACGGGACCGGCATGACCACCATTGACGGCCCGGAGACTGCCTACGACGTCGCAGGCATGGTGAATCGGGATGCTCCCGTTCATCCACGTTTGAGAGGCATCCTGGCCAAGGTCTTCACGCCACGCCTGCTGAGGAATCTTGAGGACGCCATCGCCGCTTCTGCGCGCACTGTGGTTGGAGAAATCAGTGAGCGCGGCCATTGCGATCTTGCCAGCGACATTGCCAGCCGCATGCCCACCAAGGTGATCTGCGACATGCTCGCCGTCCCGGAGGGCAACGACCGCGACGAGCTGGCCCGCCTCAGTATCGTGGCCCAGGGGTACGGCGACGAACTGGGTGCTGACGAAGACGAGTCAATGGCCGCCTTCTATGCCCTCAACGCCTATGGCGAAGAGATATGCCGCGCCCGGCGCAAGGCGCCGGGCGATGACCTGGTCTCGATGATGGTCGCCGCCGAGGTCGATGGGCAAAGGCTCCGTGACTACGACATCGGCATCTATTTTCAGCTTCTCATCACCGCCGGAATCGACACCACCGCGAGTTCCATAGGCCAGGGGTTGAGTTTTCTCGCCAGGCATCCGGACCAGTGGCGTTGCTGGCGCGAGGACTACGACGGACTAGCGGCGACCGCGATGGAAGAGATCGTGCGATATGCGACTCCCGTGGTGCATTTCGGTCGCACGGTGGCCCACGACACCGAGATCCTCGGCCAACGCCTGGCCGCGGGCGAACAGGTGGTGTTCTGGTATGTCTCGGCCAACCGCGACGAGACCGTGTTCGACAATCCCCAGGATTTCGACATCAGACGATCACCCAATGATCACGTCGGCTTCGGCGGCGGCGGCGTTCATCACTGCCTGGGCATTCACCTCGCGCGGCGCGAGATGTATCACCTCTTCAAGGTTCTCTTCGAGACGCTCCCCGACCTCGAAGTGGACCTCGACGGCATGAAGGAGATCAACGGTCTCTTCATCAACGGCATGCGCCACCTGCCCTGCCGCTACACGCCGGCGCGGATGAACGCATGAATCGGACCATCGTGGTCACCGGAACCAACTCCGGGATCGGCAAGGCGACGGCAACACTGCTGCGCGAACGCAACGTCCGAATCATCGGACTCGATGCCAACGGTGACGGCGCCGGCGTCGATGAGTTCCATCGCTTCGATCTCACCGATCCCGCTTCAATCGATGCGGCGCTCGCAGCAATCGATGAGCCCCTGCACGGGCTTGTCAATGTTGCCGGCCTGCCGGGGAGTCACGACGGTGAAGCGGTGATGCGGGTCAATGTCCTGGGTCTGCGCCATGTCACCGAATCGCTCATGGGGCGACTGCAGCCGTCCAGTGCCATCATTCATGTGGCCTCGGACGCCGGCCACGCGTGGCGTGAGCGTCTTGATCTCATCCGCGACCTGCTTCGTCAACGCACCTATGGCGCAGGGCTGGCCTGGGTCCGCAATCACCCGATGAGTGGCCCGGATGCCTACGACTTTTCCAAGGAGGTCGTCATCGTCTATGCCATGGCGGGATCGATGCTGGCGCGTCCCCACGGCGTGCGGTCGCTTTCCGTCAGCCCCGGGGCCGTCGAAACGCCACTCCTCAGGCACTTCTACGACACGATGGGGGCCGAGCTCCTTGATCGCCTGAAAGCGCAGTCAGGAGGCCGCAATGCCCACCCGGAAGATGTCGCCAGAGTGGTTGCCTTCGCCCTCTCCGAAGACGCAGCCTGGATCAACGGTTCCGATATCGTTGTCGATGGTGGCGCCGGACCGGCCTTCCACTTCGGCCTGACCGACGTCACCGCCGCCGACTCACCGGAGGCCTTCTTCGGCGCTTGAGGCCGGTACGGCGACTCGCCCGAGGTCGGAACCTCGGCGTGGCATCAGGGCAGCAGTCCGTTGTCGAGGAGGCCGGCGAGGTGGGCGTGGCAGATATCGCCGAAGGCACGGCTCATGCCTGTGGACCGGGCATGTTTCAACCGAGCCAGGCCCATGTGCATCGCGCGGTGGGGATCTCTGACCGGTACACAGACAAGGCTGGAGCCGTCCAGGGTTCGGTTGTGCGGCGCCCTGGTATGGAGAAGCCCATACCCGTAGCCGTTGGCAACGAGGCCCCGCACCATCTCGAAGGACCGTGTCTCGTAGGCGATGTCGGGTTCAAGGCCGGCTTCGGCAAAGAGCGAGAGAAAATGCCCGCGGCTGTCGGGCAGTCCGAGGAGAACCAGGGGCTCGCCCTCCAGGTCGCGAAGATCGAGTTCGTCCGCCGACGCCAGCCGGTGGTCCGCCGGCAAGGCAGCATAGAGCGGCACCGGGACCACGGGCTCGAAGGCTATGTCCTTTTCCAGGTTGAGATCGTAGGTGAGCGCCACCTCGAACCGGCCGTTGCGCAGGCCATGCTGCAATGCCCGCAGGTCGTCCTCGTGGGGCCTGATGCGGATCAGGGGCTGTCTCGCCGCCAGGACGCGCAGGAGGCCCGGCAGCACGATGGGAGCGAAAGTCACGAAGCAGCCGACATCGAGATCGCCAGAGAGGCCCCCGGCGAGACCACTGGCCTCCTCGGCGAGTTCACCTGCCTGGAGGAGAAGGGCCTGGGCGGCCGCATGCAGGCGCCTGCCGGCCGGCGTGAGGGCCAGACCCCGCGCGTGATGCCTGACAAAGAGCTGAACACCGAGCACGTCCTCGAGGTGGGCAACAGCAGCAGAGACCGAGGGCTGGGAGACAGCACAGCGCTCGGCGCCACCCGAAACGCTCCCGGCTTCGGCGGCGGCGGTGAAGTAGCGCAGCTGTTTCAGCGTGTAGCGTATCACTTTTTTCTATGCAACGTGTCGATAGAAAATGTTTTGCCTGAAACCGCAATCCTGTCAACCTCTCCGTTCACCTGAGCAAGGGAAGGACATGGCAGATGCTGATGACCGGCAGCGAGTATCGCGACTCATTGCGTGATGGCCGAGAGGTCTACATCTCCGGCGAACGGGTGGACAATGTTCCCGACCACCCGGCCTTCCGGCCAATCGTCGACGTCCGTGCCCGGGTCTACGACATGGCCCACGAAGAGCGGTTCAGGGACACCCTCACCTTCGAGGAGAATGGCGAGACCTTCGCCACCGCCTGGCAGCCCCCCTTCACCCGCGAGGACTGGAAGACCAAGCGCGAGTGGGTCAACCTGGTGATGAAGGAGATCGGCGGCGTCGTGACCCGCATCGGCGACGAGACTGTCGGCGAACTGTGGTCGCTCGCCGACGGCAAGGATGTCCTCAACCAGGTCGACAGTTCCTGGGCCGAGAACATTGACCGCCATATCACCAATGTTCTTGGCAACGACATCTTCCACGTCTCGGCCAACACCGACCCCAAGGGAGATCGCTCCAAGGCGCCGCAGGACCAGGACCCCGACATGCTGCTTCACGTGGTGAAGGAGACCGACTCCGGCATCGTTGTCAGGGGCGCCAAGTACGAGACGGCGGCGGCCTATGCGCATCAGGCCTTCGTCAAGCCGACCATCGCCAACTGGGGCGACGCAAAGCTCTCGGACTACGCGCTTGGCTTCATCTGTCCGATGAATGCGCCCAACCTCAAGCACATCTGCCGCAGCGGTTTCGCCGGCGTCAAGCCAATCGCCGACTATCCGCTGTCCAACGGCTTCGACGAGGTCGATACCCTGCTCATCTTCGACAATGTCCTGGTGCCCTGGGAGAACATCCTTTTTTACCGCCACACGCAGGCGGCGGTCTATATCCGCGCCGCCCTGCACCGCTACAGCGCCTACATGTTCGTGCTGCGCATCCTGCACATGGCGGACCTGATGATCGGCACCGCGTTGTTCAACGTCAGACAGACGGGCCTCGATCGCCAGCAGGCCGTGATGGAGAAACTCTCGGAACTCGCCTGCTATCGCGAGGGCATCAATGCCCACCTGACGGCGGCGATCGCCGAGGCGCGGCGCAGCCCTGCAGGCTATCTGATGCCCAATCCATCGCTTCTCTTCACCGGCCGCGTGCTGGCCTGCACCCGGCTGCCGGCCATGATGCATCTCACGCGCGAGCTGTGCGGCGGGCAGATCTGTGTCACGCCCGACGCCCCGGCCTTTACCGCGCCGGAGACCAAGGCATGGATGGACAAGTACTACAACGTGAACGACAACTGGCAGGCCGAGGACCGGCGGCGCCTGCTCGCCTTCGGACGCGACCTCGTCAACTCGGACTACGCCGGTCACAAGGTGACCTTCCAGCTCTTTGCCCAGTCGCCGCCCTTCGCCCACCTGGCCGCGGTCTACCGGAACTTTGACTTCGACGAACCGTTGGAGTTCGTGAAGTCTGCGGCCGGACTTTCCGACAGGGTCATGTCACGATAGAGGGAACCGGCCCAACCGCCAGGAGGCGTCATGGCACACCAGCGTTTCAGAACCTTCAACACCCGGGACATGTACCCGGACCAGACGCTCGACAACGATCTCTGCATGGTCGTGAGAGCCGGCAACCACGTCTTCATGCGCGGGCAGACAGGCTTTGATCTCGATGGCAGTTTCCATGGTGTGGGTGATCCGGCCGTCCAGGCCGAGATGGCGATGTCCTGTGTCAAGCGCCTGCTCGAGGAAGCCGGCAGCCAGCTCGAGCACATCTGCAAGATCACCATCTACCTGACGGACCCGCGTCACCGGGAACCGGTCTACAATGTCATCGGGCGCTGGCTCAAGGGAGTCTATCCGGTGTCGACGGGCCTTGTCGTGCAGGCCCTGGCCAAGCCTGAGATGCTGATGGAAATCGATGTCGATGCGGTCATCCCGGAGGACGGGCCATGACGTTTTCCCTGACCGCCCGCTGCCGGAGAACCGGCATGTTCGGGGTGGTGGTCACCTCGTCGAGTCCGGCCGTCGCCGCCCGTTGCGCCTGGGTGCGCGGCCATGTCGGAGCCGTTGCCAGCCAGAACATCACCGACCCCGGTCTGGGCCTCATGGGCCTCGATCTTCTGGCCCGGGGATACGGTGCGGCACGGGCCATGGCGATCCTCGTCGAGGCAAGGGCCTGGCCGGAGTACCGCCAGCTCGCCATCATCGACGCCCTGGGGCACACCGCCCATCATTCAGGCTCGGGCACCCTGGGGACCCATGCGGTCGCCGAGGGCGAAGACGCCATAGCCGCGGGCAACCTGCTTTCGAACGCAGGCGTTCCCACCGCCATGGTGCGTGCATTCGAAACCGGTGCCGGCGCCCCCTTCGTGGAACGTCTCCTCACCGGACTTGAGGCAGGGCTGGACGCGGGAGGCGAAATGGGTGCGGTGCGCTCGGTGGGCATCAAGGTCTGCCACCGGCACGAGTGGCCGGTGTGCGATCTCAGGGTCGACTGGCACGACGAACCCATCGCCGAACTCAGGCGCGTCTGGGACGTCTTCGGCCCGCAAATGGATGACTACGTCAACCGGGCACTCGACCCCGGGAACACACCGAGCTACGGGGTACCCGGCGATCCCTGAAGGAACCGCCGGGCACTGCTCTCAACCCTTCCAGTGCCCCTCGCGCACGAGGTCGTCCTGGGTCGCAAGGATGGCGCCCCTGAGGATGTCGACAAACTCGTCGATCTGCGCCTCCGTCATGATGAGCGGCGGCGAGATGACATTGAGGTGGCCGAGGGGACGGACGATGACCCCGTTCGCCTGGGCATGTTCGGCAATACGCTCTCCGACATTGACTTCCGCAGGCAACAGCTCCCGGGTCTCCTTGTTGGCGACGTTCTCGACACCCAGCATGAAGCACTTGCCGCGGGTTTCGCCTACCAGTGGCAAGTCATTGAGTTCGGCGAGGCGTTTCTCGAAGTAGGGCCCGACCTTGCGCACATGGCCGGGTATGTCCTCGCGTTCCATGATCTCGATGTTCTTCATTCCGGCAGCGCAGCACACCGGATGGCCCGAATAGGTGAAGCCGGTGGTGAAGAGCGCTCCGTCGGCCTGCGGCGTGGAGAGAACCTCGTACACTTCCTGGGAAACGATGGTCGCCGACAGCGGCTGATAGCCCGAGCTGATGCCCTTGGCTGACGTGATCATGTCCGGAACGATCCCGAAGACCTCCTCGGAGGCAAAGAAGTGGCCGAGCCGGCCGAACCCGGTCACCACCTCATCGGAGATGTAGAGAATCTCGTTGGCCTTGCAGACCTCGAACATGCGTTGGAGATACCCCTCCGGAGGGACGATCACGCCACCTGCCCCCATGATGGGCTCGGCGATGAAGGCGCCGATGTTCTCGGCGCCGACTTCCTCGATGCGCTTGCGGAAATCCTCGATCAGCCAGTCGCAGAACTCGGCCTCGGTCATGCCCTCCGGGCGCCTGTAGGTGTAGGGACAGGCGACGTGCACCACCATCTCGTCCGCCTGGTCGAAGCCGATCTTGTCGTAGGCAATGCCGGTAAGGGCCGCCGCCATGTAGGTCATGCCGTGGTAGGCGTCGACCCTGGAAACAATCTTCTTCTTGTTGGGGCGGCCGAGGTTGTTCCAGTAGAAGTGGACAAAGCGCACGGCAGTGTCGTTGGCCATGGAACCGCCCGTGCCGAAGAACATGTGATCGAGGGTTCCCGGAGTCAGGGAAGCGATCTTTGCCCCGAGAAGGCCAGCCGGCGGAGTCGAGAGATGGTGGAACGGCGAGTAGTAGGGAATGGCGCGGACCTGTTCGGCAATCGCCTCCGCCATCTCCTCGCGGCCATAGCCGATGTTGACGCACCACAGCCCGCCAATGCCGTCGATGAACCGGTTGCCGTGGCTGTCGTAGACATGGATGCCATCGGCCTCGGCCATGATCTCGGAACCCTTCTCGTCCCAACGGGAGAAGTCCGTCCACGGATGAATCACGTGGTCGTGGTCCTTTTGCCACAGTTCACTGGCGTCGTACCTGGTGTTCCTCAGCATGGTTTCCTTCCTTCCCCGATCGGGAGCCATCGTTTGCGTGCCACCATCTTGTAGACCAATCGTCCCTGTCGGGAAACCCGAAGCCCCGGTCCCGGCAATTCGTCATCACATGGCGCTCTCGTGAAAAATCCGCAGGCGGTTGCGGAACCGGGCAATGAGGAGCAGGGACGCGCCCGTGGTGGCGACGGCGAGACCGGCCCAGATCCCCTCGCCGCTCCAGCCGAACCAGAATCCGAAGGCAGCGGCACAGGGAAGACCGAGACCCCAGTTGTTGGCGAGGCTGTAGACCATGGGGACCGTGGTATCCTTCAGTCCCTGCAGCGCGCCGCGCGCCGTGATCTGCACGGCATCGCTCAACATGAAGATGGCGGCAACGCTGAGCAGGCTCGCCGCAAGGCCCAGGGCGTGAGTGTTGGCGGGATTGTCGGCGTCGAGGATGAGCGAGGACAGTTCGGTTCCGAAGAACCAGAATGCAACGACAGGCACCAGGACCGTGGTCCCCGAAAGCGTCACCGCCATCCAGCCGGAACGGGCTGACCACTGCGGGCTGCCGGCGCCGGCGCCGTGGCCGACACGCACCGCCGCTGCCTGGGCAAAGCCGACGGGAATCATGAAGACGAAGGCATAGCACTGGGCGGTCACCGCATGAGCAGCGAGCATCTGTGTCGAAATCAGGCCCATCATGATCGTGGTGACAAAGAACAGGCCCATCTCGCCGATTTCCGTGACGGCGATCGGCCCACCGAGAAAGACGACTTCCTTCATCACGCGGTGATCGAGCCGCCAGAAATAGCCCAGCAGGTGGTAGCGGCGCAGGCGCCGGTCGGCATGCACGAACCAGAGAAGTGCGCCGAACATTGCCCAGTTGACGATGACGCTGGCGACACCCGCGCCCACGAGGCCGAGTTCGGGAGCACCGAGCTTGCCGAACATGAAGGCGTAATCGAGAAGGGCGTTGAGTGCGATGGCGTGAACCGTGACCAGGACGATCGCCCGTGGTCTGGCATGGGCGGCGAGGAATTCGCTCAGCACAACGAACCAGAGGGAGGGCAGAAGACCCCAGACCATGACCCGCAGATAGGACTCGCCCAGGGTGGCGATGGCCGGATCCTGACCGAACGCGACGAGGATCGGCGAGGCATACCAGGCAAGGATTGCGACGGCTGCCGAAAGCGGCACACACAGCCAGGACGCGTTGCGCACCACCGGTCGGATCGCCCGAAAACGGCGGCCCCCCAGGTGCTGGGCCATGACCGGAGTCGCCCCTGTGAGCACGCCGATCGCAAATGCCACCATGACCCAGTAGAAGTCCCGGGCCAGGGAACCGGCAGCGATGGTCTCGGTACCGATACGCCCCATCATGATGACGTCCGTCGCCATGATGGCCATGTGCGCGAGGTGCGTCAGGATGAGCGGAACCGCGAGACGCACGATCGCCTCCGCCTCACGCCAGGTAGAGGCGATTTTCTCAGGAGGGTGTATCGTCATCGCGTGAGCGTTCTTGCGTCATCAACGCTTCCTCACCCTCAAGCCACGCCAGGTCTTCCCCGGTTCGCGCAATGTCGCGGTCGAGCCACGCCAGGAATCCGGGATCCTCACCCTCCATGTGGCGGCGCAGGTTGACAAGGCGCGCTCTTTCGCCCCTCAGGGTATCGCCCAGCACCTCGGCCAGCCGCACTTGTCCTGTTGTGTCGAGGAGGCGAAAGAAGCGAATCTTGAGGGCCACCATGAGCCGGGAGGAGGCACTGGAAGCCCTGACCGGCGAGAGCATCAGGCGTTCGAGTTCCTCACGCGCACCGGGCATCAGCGTCACCCGGGCACTGCCGGCATCCTCACCCTCGTCGCCGATCCCGATCAGACCCTCGAACCGCAGGAGTTCAATGGAGGACGACATGACATCGACAGGCGACGCTCCGTAACTCGTGGCAAACAGCCGCACCATGGTGGCAAGGGTGGCGTAGTCCATCGGCCCCCTGCTGGCGAGGATCCCCAGGGCCGCGAGGCGCAGGCCTTCAACGGGAATCAGGACGCGGTCACGCTGCATGGGGTGATTCATAGGCCAGTGGTGAGCGTGTCTCAACGCTCCCCGGGAGGAAGGTGACAGACGGGTGAGGGACTTGACGCACGCTGCAAGGCATTGGACAAGACGCCCGCCAGGTCAAGGAACGGGAGCAGGACTCATGGAAATCTGTGCACTGGGCGAGCGGCCCCCCCTCGGAGAGATTCCGGACCGCATGCACGTCTTCAGCGTGCGCCAGGACCGTTTCGGTGAACCGCGGGACGCCTGGCAGCGGGAGATCATCGACGTTCCCGAAGTCGCCGCAGACGAGGTTCTCGTCTACAACATGGCCACCGGCATCAACTACAACAACGTATGGGCGGCACTCGGCTATCCCATCGACGTCATAGCCGTGCGCCAGAAGCAGGGCGAGCCGGAGGATTTTCATGCCGGCGGATCAGACTGTTCCGGTATCGTCTGGAAGGTGGGTTCCGCCGTCACCAACGTCAAGCCGGGCGACGAAGTCGTGGTTCATTCGGGCTGGTGGCCGCCTGACGACCCATGGGTGCAGTCGGGCCGCGATCCCATGCTTGCGGAAACCACGCGCATCTGGGGCTATCAGACCAACTACGGCAGCTATTGCCAGTTCGCGAAGGCACAGGCCCACCAGTGCCAGCCCAAGCCGAAGCACCTCTCGTGGGAGGAAGCGGGTTGCTATCTGCTGTGCGCCTCCACCGCCTATCGCATGCTGATGGGCTGGTCCCCCAACACGGTGGAGGAGGGCAACGTGGTTCTCGTCTGGGGCGCTGCCGGCGGTCTTGGGTCCTATGCCATGCAGATCACCCGGGCCATGGGCGGGCGCGCCGTCGCCGTCGTCTCCGATGACGCCAAGCGCCAGTTCTGCCTCGACAACGGCGCGGTTGGCGTCATCAACCGCAAGGACTTCGATCACTGGGGGCCGATGCCGGATACGTCGAGCCCGCAATACGGCGCCTGGGTCAAGGGAGCCCGCGCCTTCGGCAAGGCCATCTGGGAAGCCGTGGGCGAGAGGGTGAGCCCGCAGATCGTCTTTGAACACCCGGGCGAATCGACCCTGCCGACCAGCGGATTCGTGGCCGCCACCGGTGGCATGGTGGTCATCTGCGCCGGGACCACCGGCTTCAACATCACCTTGGACCTGCGCTACCACTGGATGCGCCAGAAGCGCCTCCAGGGGAGCCATCTTTCCAACGACGAGCAGGCGGCCGCGGTCAACCAGCTGATGATCGATCGCAGGATCGACCCCTGTCTTTCGCAGACCTTCACCTTCGACCAGATCGGACATGCGCACCAGCTGATGCATGACAACACCCATGCTTCCGGCAACATGGCCTGCCTCGTCAACGCAACGGAGCCGGGCATGGGACGTTCCGCCTGATCGTGGCGGGCAGACGTGATCAGGGGCCGACCCGAGCCAGTCGCCCGGCGATGACCGGCATCGCGTCCGCTTCCAGGTTGGCAAAGGCGAGGCGGATGTAGTCCTCCTGGTCGGGACCGAACCAGCTGCCTGGCAGAGTCAGGAGACCGTTCTCCACCGCCAGCGCGCGGGCCACCTCGACCGCGCCTTTGCCCCGGAACGGATGACGGACATAGGCGAAGTAGGCGCCTGCGCTCACCAGCTCCCAGGCAAGGTCGTTGCGGGTAAAGGCGCGTGCGAGGGCCTCGGCCCGTTCGCTCATGACCCCGGCATTGTGGCGCCGCCAGGAATCGAGATGACGGATGCCGTAGAGCGCCGCTTCCTGACCCAGATGTGGCGGCGAGATCTGAACACAGTCGCACACCTTCTCGAGGGCGCCCTGCAACCGGCCGCCTGCCACCACCGCGCCGACGCGGTAACCGGTCAGGCAGTAGACCTTCGAGAAACTGTAGAGATGCACCAGGGTGTGACGCCATCGCTCGTCGGCAAAGAGATCGTGCGGGCGGCTACCGGGGCCGAGAAAGTCGCGGTAGGTCTCGTCGATGACCAGGGCACATCCCGCCTGCCTTGCCACTTCGAGAAATTCCTGGATGACATCAGGTGGATACACCGCGCCCGTGGGATTGTTCGGTGTGACGAGAACGATCGCCCTCGTTCTCTCGCTGACCAGGCGGCGGGCATCGTCGGGGTCCGGCACACCCTGTCGGTCCGGCCGAAAGCCGAGAGGCACGACGGAGACCCCCAGCATGCGCGCCGTCATCTCGTGATTGAAGTACCAGGGCACGGGAAGGACGATCTGGTCCCCCTCCCCCGCCAGGGCCAGCATGGTGTTGAAGAACGCCTGGTTGCACCCGGCGGTGATCATGACATCGCCCGCACCGACGTCACCGCCATAAAGAGCGTTGATGTCTTCTGCCAGGGCTTCCCTCAGGGGCGGCATGCCGAAGATGCCGGTGTAGCGGGCCGTCGACCCGTCGCGCGCCCGCCCGGCCACGTGGGCAAGAAGTTCGTCCGGCGGAGGGGATGCGGGGACCGCCTGACAGACATCGATAAGAGGCTCCCTCGTCTCGACGCCCTCGACCCAGGTCCAGGCCTCCGGGATAGGCGGCGCCTGGACCGAATCGACCCTGGTGTTCGTCTGGTACATCATCCGCACTCCCCGTCCCTTGATCTGCCCGGCGTCAAGCTGACCCCGGGATCAGGCATTCTGCCATGTCATCGACCCCATGACTGAATCCCGATCGCCGGAAAGCCCATCGGGCCATGACGCAGCCCCTGGCATGGACTCTTCGGGACGTCATTGTTGTCAGGAAACGCCGGAGGTCCAGACAAGCCGACTGTGTCGAACATGGCGTCCGCCCCCGGTGTGCCGTGGTGTCGACCGGCGTCCTTGACGAACCCTGTCGGCTCCGATTGCTTCGCCGACACGGTTCTCGCAGCTGCCAGCGCAAACAGTTCCGTCTGCACGATTCGCCGGATCGGATCGACGTCCTCGCCGCGGGAACCAAGGACGCCAGCGATGGCCTTGACACCGCCAATAGCGATCATCCCGGGACGGCGGGAAACCATGACGTCCGTTGTGTGTCTTCAGAAGCGCGGGGTTCACGGCAGCGCATGCATTCCAGTCACGAGAACGGATACCGGAGACATGACAGATCGTTGCAGACGGGCTGCCTGCACTGACGCTGATTCGACCAGGCTTCCGGGGGCAGCGCGACTTGCGGGCTTCCTTGACCGGGCCCAAGTGGCCCGTCACCACGGTCTCCCTGCGGCGTTATCGGGCACGATCCTGATCGGTAGAGTGCGCAGCACGTTGATCCGCGTCACCGCTGGCGGAACGTAACCCGGTCGTGATTCTGATCGGGAGAGGCTGGAGTTGTCATCTGCCGGCGGGCGTTGTCATGATGGCCCGGTGAAGCAAGGGGGCCTGACGCATAACCGATTCCGGCATAACTCTTGGGATCGAGGAGGAGTTCTTTCTCATCGATCCCGAAACGCGGGACGTGCTCACCGATCCCGACCCTGCCATCTTCGCGGCCTGCGAGGAGGCGGCCGGCCCGCACCGTGTGGTGCGCGAGGCCTTGCGCACGCAGATCGAGACCAACACGAAGGTCTGCGGATCCGTGGCGGAACTGCGCACGGCACTGAAGGAAACGCGGCGCCTGGTCATCGGGACGGCCGAACGGTACGGAGCGGCGATCATGGCCTCGTCCACCCATCCCTTCGCGGCATGGTCGCGCACGGATGTGACGCCAAAGGAACGCTACAGAACGATTTCGGCCATGCTCCAGGGGCTGCTCAACCGCCTTCTGGTCGGTGGAATGCACATTCACGCCGGGTTTGGTGATGCCGACGAACGCATCTGCGTGATGACGGCGATGCGCCGCTATCTGCCGGTCTTCCATGCGTTGTCCGCCTCCTCACCCTTCAGTGACGGCCACGAAACGGGATTCCGGTCCTGGCGCCTCGCCCTCTTCAGTGGCCTGCCGCGCGTCGGCGTTCCTGCACCCCTGTGGTCGGACAGGGACTACGAAGACCTCCTCGGCGAATACCGGAACATGGGTTTCATCAGTGACGGCAGTGAACTGTGGTGGGACATCCGCCCTTCCCACACCTATCCGACCATCGAGATGCGCATCTGCGACGTGTGCACGCGGATCGAGGATGCCGTCACCATCGCCGCGCTCTACACCTCCCTGGTGCGGCGGCTGCTGCGGCAGACCCGTGAGGGAACGCTTCCCGACGAACCGTTGACCGAAATCATCTCCGAGAACCGCTGGATCGCCCAGCGCTACGGTGTGCTGGCCTTTTTCGGCGACATCGAGGCAGCCCATGGCAGGCTGGACATCGCCGACGCGACCCGGACACTCATCGACGATCTCGCCGACGACGCCCGTGCCCTCGGCTGCGAGAAGGAGATCCGCCGGGCCACGGCCATCATCGACGAGGGCAACAGCGCCGATCGCCAGGTCGACCTCTGGCGCCTGTGCCAACTGGAGGGAATGGACCGCATGGAAGCCTTCCGGGCCGTCGTCGATCATGTCATTCGCGAGACCCGCGAAGGAACCGGGTAGACGGGACGATCAGGGACGTATTGATGCCGACCCGGCCATGATGCGGGCCGGGGAGCGGATCATGGACCGCAACACGCCAACGGCGTAACTGCCAACCAGCACTCGGATGACGCTCTACACGTGTTGTGAAGCGTCGCCTTGTCGTTGCGATAAGGACTATGTTACGCGAGCTTATCCGTCCAAACCAACAGCGGGTACAGCACTGCAATGGTGAGACTATGGCGGCGCGAACAGTCGCATTCGGGGAAGCAGACGCGAGGCGGACATTCAGTGCACCAAGGGGGCGAGCGGGAGCTCGCGGCGACCTCTTCACCGTCAAAGGCAACCAGTAGACCCTGCTGAGCGATGTTCGCTTCCTGCGCGACGGACAGGCGGTACGTCGGTCGAACGCTGCTGCCATCAATCCGTGTAATCCGTTTCGACAAGGCTGTAGGAACCGGCCGAAATCCGGATGATTGCATCCTGTGGCGCCGGGAAGCCCAGAAGCGCCTCCGGATTGAGTCCGCAAGCCGCGGCGACGAACATCCGATTGAACACGCCATGGGCGATGACGACCGTCTCATCGCCGAGATCGACGGCGGCGAGCCACGCACTTGATCGCTCAAAGACATCGCAACAGGACTCACCGCCAGGCGCGGCGTTCCGGAACGGGTCACGACGTCGACGCTCCCAGGCCGACCGGTCGATTAGCGCCGCCTCGGTCGCCGTCATGCCCGCAAAATTGCCGTCATCAATCTCGATCAGCCTGTCGTCGAACCGAACCGTTTCCGGGGGGCGTCCCAACGCGTCGCAGATCAGACTGCAGCTTTGACGCGCGCGGCCAAGTGGACTGCACCAGATAGGGACCGTTCCGGGCTCCATCACCAGCGTCGCGAGCAGACGCCCCATGGCTCTCGCCTGGCCTACGCCGCGCTGGGTCAACGGCGAATCCTTCCGGCCCTGCATCCGGCCTGCCCGATTCCATGCCGTCTCGCCATGCCGCAACAGATAGATGATGCCCATAAGCTCTCCGTTCGTGCAGTTTGCCATGACCACCACGCGACTTGTCGGTGTTTCGTGGTCCGAACAGAGCGCCGGAGAAGCCAATGGAAGCGTGTTCCCTACGTTCTGCCTTTATCCTCGCCGCGTGACAAGGGCGACGGCACATCGTGCTTCGTTGATGAGCGGAATCAGGTGTCTGTCATCGAAGGACGAGTCCGCGAGGGTGCCGCGCTGGTTTGTGGTCTTGGTTCAGAGTGCGCATTCGCAGGCACCAGGCGAGTACGGTCGCGTGCGATAATGCAAAGCGACCGTTGGACAAGGGACCAGGAATCCGAAGACGTTTCTTGCACGGCAACCGCGCGGATGAGCCTGTCCGTCGTCTGACCGAACTTCACCAGGCAGCCGCTCGGGTCGAACACATGCAGTTCGTCCATGCCCCACGGCGTTTCGACGACCTCACCTACATCGATGCGCCTGGCGAAATCTGCATGCAGCGCATGAATGTCGTTCACACGGACGTAGCAGGAGGTGTTCTCGGCGACGTGCCTGTCCGTGCAAAGCCAGAAGTGGATCTCGATGTGCTCGCGGATGGCGATGCCGTAGTTGTGGTCGCCAAAATCATGCGTCTCGAAACCCAGCGTGTGAAAAAAGTCGAGAGAGGTCGCGATCTCCAGCGAAGCGAGCACGGGAATGGCGCGGTCCAACATGGCTGTCTTGCCCGGCATCGGTCCTTTCCTTCCATTCGGAGCGTGACTGGAACACGCGCAACGATGTTGCGCCGCAGTATGTCCAGTCTGAGCTACATGGTACACAGGAGGCGATTCGGTCCCGGCGTCACGCACGCGGGATGAACGGCCAAGCGACCGCACCGCTCGGATGGCTGGACCAGGGTCCGGACTCCACCATCAAAAGAGGAGCCCCCATGGAGCGCGTAGCCTCAATCATCAACCTTGCGGATATCCCCCTCGAGGCGTACGGGAAGGGCGGACACTTTGCAGCGATGCTGGGACGGGCGGGCGCGACGCTCGGAACCCGCCAGATCGGGTGTACCCTGGTTGTGCTGGAGCCCGGCAAGCGGGCGTGGCCCTACCACCTGCACTACGCGGAAGAAGAGCTCTTCGTGGTGCTGGAAGGGGAAGGCACGCTGCGCTACGACGGCGAGGAGTTCCCGGTACGCACTGGAGACATGATCCTGACCCCGCCCGGTCCGGGCACCGCTCACCAGATCATCAACACGTCGCAGAGGAAGTTGCGCTACCTCGCCATCAGCGGAAGGCGAAGGCCGGAGGTCTGCTACTACCCGGATTCCGGAAAGTATGGCGCGTACTTCGGCGAGGGGAGGGATGACGCGTTCATCGCCAGGGATGAGAGCGCGGTCGACTACTGGCTCGACGAGTCCGTCAAGCCGCTCCCGGCCCGCTCTAGGGAGTGAATGGTTCCGGATCTTCTCGACACTGTTCGGGTGGTGCGCGACGGTTTGATTGCCGGCGCCGGTCTCGATGTCTTCGAGAACGAACCGACATCCGCTGACGAAACACCGGCGACGCTCGACAACGTCATCCTCGCGCCGCACGCGCTGTGCTGGACCGGCCCGTGCTCCACAGGAAGCGGCGGCGCACCGCCCTTGCGGCCAAGCGCGGAGAGGAGCCTTCGGGAATTGTCAATCTCAAGTATTGCTGCCATGACCGGAAGTGTCGGCGCTTCGCCGACTGCCAGGCGCGATTCGGCGAGTGAACACGCCGACACATTCCTGCCCGGAACATCGGGCTGAATGCGAACCAGGCGAGGAGACAAGAATCATGGCATTACCGGGAAGCCGAAGCCTGCAGGGTGTCGCTTTCGGCCTTGCCCTTGCGGCGACGACCGGCACCGCTATTGCCCAGAGTGCAGCGGACCGGGCGGTCGAGGCGGCCAGGCAGTATGCCGGCGAAACTCTCAACGTCACCTGGGAGGCAGGCCTTCAGGCCCGGGATCCCCTCAGTTACTCGGGCCCGCTCTGGGAGCAACTGACCGGGGTCAAGATCAATGTCGTAGAGATCCCGATCAACGAGCTCTTCACCAAGACCATCGCCGAGCACCGAGCAGGGACGGGAGCCTACGACATGCTCAGTGTCGTCCCGGCCTGGATGCCCGACATGGTCTGGGCCGGGGTGCTCGAACCCCTCGACTCCTACATCGACAAGTACGGCTACCGCGAAGAGCTTGATGACATCGCACCGGCGTACCGCGACAACCAGATGACCTACGGCGACCAGATCTATGGTCTGCCGGATGACGGTGATGTCTTCCTGCTCTACTACCGGGCCGATCTCTTCGGCGACGAGGCCAACCAGACGGCCTTCCACGAGGCCTATGGGTATGACCTGGCGCCACCGAAGATCTGGGACGAGTTCTACGACATCTCGAAGTTCTTTACCGACACCGGAGGCGGTGACCTCTACGGGTCGGCGCTGATCCTCTCGCCTGGTCTTGTGCACTATCTCTACGAGATGCGGCTGAGGACTGCCGGAGGGAGGTTCTTCGATCAGGAAACCATGGTTTCGCGGATCAACAGCGACATCGCCGTGGCCGTTCTGGAAGACATGGTGCGCCAGCTCGACAACATGCCCCCCGGAGCGGCCGGCTGGGGTTCCATCGAGGTTCTCAACGCCTGGCTGGCCGGCGAGCTTGCGATGCAGATCTGGTGGCCGCCGCCTGGGCGTTGGTCGGAGGGATACGGCGTTGATTCGGAAGCACTTTCCTGGCTCCCTGAATCGACCATTGCCGGCAATGTCGGTTACGCGCTGCCGCCTGGAGGGCATCCCGAACTTGCTGCCGGTTTCGCGCTGTGCGTGTCGTCGAACTCCGGGAACAAGGAACTCGCCTACCTCTTTGCACAGTGGCTCAACAGCCGGGACGTCAGCATTGACCGGGGCACACTGCCGTTCGCACTGCGTGATCCCTTCCGCACCTCCCACTTCAACAGCGACGAGTACAAGGCGCTGTGGCCGGCGGCCAGGGATTACCTTGCTGCACTCGAGGACGCGGCGCAGACAGGGCTTGTCGACCTCTCGATCATCGACACCTTCGCCTACGAGGAATCACTCACCCGTGCCATCGTGGCAGCGCTGTCGGGTCAGAATGCACGCACGGTTCTCGACCGGGCGGCCGGGGAGTGGAACGAAATCACCGAGGAGATCGGTATCGACGATCAGCGTGAGGCCTACATGATCTGGTCGTCCAAGCCGGGCGCCTATCCGAATTGAGGCCGGCAGACGTGGCGCCCGGAGTGCCGGGATCACTCCGGAAACCGCCTCGGCGGGCCTATTCCATGTCATGATCGTCCGATCCGGTCCAGCCAAGGCCTCAGCCCTCGATCTCTTTACCGACAGGCATTTCCTCTGGCTGAACGTCTTGCCGGCGATCCTCGTCCTGCTCGATGCGGAGATCGAGGCTCTTCGGGACGCCGCGGACAACCATGCCTTCACGCACGTGGCGGCCTCGCCGCTCGTCTGTCACAGGAGCTGCCAGCCTACGGAAACCTGGCCTGACGTGCCGCCCCTCGACACGCTCCCTGCACGTCTTCGCGAGGCCTTCACCGAAGCCGCCTTCACAGCCTCAGATCAAGGATTGCTCGCGCTTCGGCAGTTGTTGCGGGATGACGGTCATATGCCCCGCACAACCCAGCTACACGCCCTGACAGCTCCGCGTTACTTGCCGCCAAGCGCGACTTGTCAAAGCGTGTGTTGTCCTCCAGCCCTGTCCGGCAGTGACCGCCCAACTCAAGCGCCCAGTGATTGACGTCGAGCTGGTCCCGCCGCGGTCCAGGTCGCGTTCGGCAGGATCTCGCGTAGCTGCGCAACTTCGAACTCCAGAACCTGCCGGCGTATCCTTCTTGCGCGGCACCGAACCGGTGATCGCGACGGTGATGATTCAGGGTGTTGTCAATAAGGCGGCCCCCTTTCCGTTCAGGATCCCGGTAACGCGTTGACCGGGACCGTGTAGTTAAGCGGCATGCGGCCACCATCGGGATAGATCACCTGACCGGTGACATAGGAGGCATCGTCGCTCGCCAAGAACGAGACGACGCCGGCCACCTCGTCGACTTCGCCACAGCGGCCCATGGGCGTGCGCGAGAGGATGCGGCGGTAGGAATCTTCGTTGGACAACACGCCCTTGCGGGTCAGGTCGGTCAGAATGGTTCCGGGACCGACCGCATTGACACGCACGTTCTGGTCAGCAAGCGCCACCGCGAAGATGCGCGTCAGCTGGTTGATGCCGGCCTTGGAGATGCCGTAGGGCACGCGATCCGGGATTGCGAGCAGCGCCTGCATCGAGGACATGTTGACGATAGCCCCACCGCTCTCCTGTCCGACCATGACGCGCGCGGCTGCCTGAGTGCCGAAGAACGTGCCCTTCAGGTTGACGCCGAGCACCAGGTCGAACTCATCCTCGCTCAAGTCGAGTACAGACTTGCCGACACTGATGCCGGCGTTGTTGACCATGATATCGAGCCGGCCAAAGGTCTCAGTCGCCAGAACGATGAGCGAGCCCATTGCGTCTTGGTCCGACACATCGGTGGCCACACCGCGCGCCGTCTCACCCGATTTGTCGAGGATGCCTGCGGCCTCCTTGACCTTGTCCTCCTGGATATCGCTCAGGACGACGCGCGCGCCCTCGGCATGGAGTCGCGCCGCGCATGCAAGTCCGATACCTTGTGCGGCGCCCGTCACAACCGCCACTTTTCCTTCATGTTTCATGATGCTCTCACCCTCAAATGTCTCCATCCGTAGCGCCGAACCCGCCGCCTCCGCCGGTCTCGATCACCACAGTGTCACCCTTGCTGATAATCTGCTGCCCGGCCGAGGCGACCGCTTGGCCGTTGATCTCGAATCGCGCCGGTTTGCCCGGCTCGCCCTCCGCCAAACCGGGCGCCGGGCTGTTGATCCGGTTGACCATGAACGAACCGATGGCCGGTGTCTCGCCCAGCATTTCGAAGGCAAAACGCAACCCATCGCCGCCCTGCCGTTGACCCTTTCCGCCGCTGCCACGACAAATTGAGCGCTCGATAACCCTGAGAGGCGCTTGGTTCTCGATCACCTCGATCGGCGTATTGGAAAGATTGCTCGGAAAGCTGATCGCCGATGCGCCGTTCTGTGCGGCGCCGGCACCCTGGCCCGCGCCCAGGAAACAGTTGACCGCATAGCGCACGCCGCCACGCGATGACGCCAGCTGCACGTTGTTCGACGGCGAGCCGGGCGCTGCCTGGGCGCGCTCCGGCAACGCGTCCGCCAGCGCGCCGAAGATCGCGGGCGGCAGCAGATGGCCGATCATGCCGCGCGCGCCGCACGGCGCCGGGCGTTGCGGGTTCAGGATCGACCCTTCCGGCGCAGTGACGCGAATCGGCACGAAGCTGCCGTGACTGTTCGGTATCCATGGCGCCAGCAATGCCTTCAGGCCATAAGCGCTATAAGCAAAGGTGTAGTTGAGCACCGTGTTGATGGCGAGCGGGACCTGATCGCTCGAACCCGCGTAGTCGACAGAGATCTCGTCATCATCAACGGTCACCGCGCAGACGATTCGGATGATGCCACCGGGCATCTCGGCCGGACCGTCATTCTCGATCGCGTAATGATAGGTGCCCGGGGTCAGTTGACGGATTGCCTCGCGCATCGCCCCTTCGGTGCGACTGATGATCTCGGTGGAGAAACGGTCGAGATCAATGTCGGTTTCGTCAAGCAAACCGCCAAGGCGTTCACCCAGGGTACGGCAGCACGCGACCATCGCCCAGATATCGCCGATAGTTTCGTCAGGGACGCGGACGTTCTGGCGGATCAGCGCCGTCAGCGTTTCGTCCGGCTGGCCCGCCTTCAGCAACGGCCATGGCGGTATCTGGAGGCCTTCCTCGAAGAGCTCGCGGTTGGCGGCATTGCGCAACCGGCCGCCGACATCCGGCAGATGACTGACGACACCGGCAAAGGCGATGACCTCGCCATCGCGCATGATTGGCATGGCGATGGTGGCGTCGTTCAGGTGACCGCTGCCCAACCAGGGGTCGTTGGTGATATAGGCATCACCCTGCTCCATCGTGTCGATGCTGTGGTGCGCGATGAAGGTGCGAATGGTCATCGGCACGGTGGCGATAAAGCTCGGGATGCTCTGCGACGACTGAGCGATGTTGTGGCCATGGCGGTCGGTCAACACGACGGCAAAGTCGTTGGCTTCGCGCACCAGGGTCGAGAACGACGCGCGGACAAAGGTCGCTGCCGCCTCGTCGACGACACTGATCAGCCGTGTCCAGACAATCTCCAGCGTCACCGGATCGATGGCCGTCATACGCTGACCTCCGTCAACACGACCTCAACACTACCGTCTTCCAACACCGCGACATCGGCCGGATAGGCGACGACCAACGTCGACTCAGGCTCGACCATCACAAGCGGTCCCTCCAGGCTCGTACCCGCCGAAAGGGTGTAGCGGTCATAAACCGGCACCTCGTCAAAACCCTTGGAAGCCGGCAGGTATATCGCGCGCGATGACCCCATGACATCGCCGGGCTCCGCTGCGTCGAGCGCAAAGGATCGGGGCAGCATCGGCGAGGTGCCGACCAAACGCCAGGTGACGACCTCCGGAACGCCGCCTGGCACCAAACGGCCAAAGGTCTTGTTATAGGCGGCTTCGAATCCGGCCAGAACTGCGCTGCGTTCTGGCTTGGCATCAATCGGCACGTCGACCGTGTTGCCCTGGCCTACATAGCGAACCTCAGCCGTCGCACGCCACTCGACAGTGCAAGAGTCGATACCGGCAGAGGCAAGCTCGGCCCCCGCCGATACACGCGCGTCGTCAAGCCGTAGTGCGACAGCATCCATATCAACGTCCGAAAGTGGCTCGACCTTAGACCACGAACGGTCGCTGCGCGCGGGCGCGGCCAAGAAGCCAAGGCACGAACCGACCCCGGACGCGACCGGGCAGACGATGCGCCGTATCCGCAGGCGCCGCGCGACGTCGACCGCGTGCACCGGACCGGCGCCGCCGGTGGCGATCATCGCGAAACGGCGGGCATCGTGCCCTTTTTCGGCGATGTGGGTGCGCGCGGCCGCCGCCATGTTTTCGTTGACGATGTCGTGGATACCCCACGCGGTTGCGATGGTATCGAGGCCAATCGCCTTGCCGGTGTCCGTCAACACATGGTAGGCGCGGCCAACGTCGAGTTTCATACGCCCGCCAAGAAAGCTCTCGGAATCAAGGTAACCAAGCACCAGATCGGCGTCGGTCACGGTTGCGGTCTCGCCGCCCAGGCCATAACAGGCCGGTCCCGGCTCCGACCCAGCGCTGTCGGGACCCACCTGGAGCAGGCCGAGGCCATCGATCCGGGCAATCGAGCCGCCGCCGGCGCCGATCTCTATCAAATCGATGGACGGCGACTTCGCGGGCAGGCCGCTGCCTCGCTTGAACCGATGTTCGCGAGCGAACTCGAAGAGGTGCGTGATCTCAGGCTTGCCGTCCACGGCAAGACAGGACTTCGCCGTCGTGCCGCCCATGTCGAACGCGAGCAAGCGATCAATGGTGTTGACCGCACCACAGTTGATGGCGCTCAGCACGCCGCCAGCCGGTCCCGATTCGAGCAGACGGATCGGAAATCGCGCTGCCTGCTCGGCATCGGTGAACCCACCGTTGGACACCATGATGTCGATCCGTCCGTCGACCCCCAGATCGCGCAAGCGGCGGTCCAGCATGCCGAGATAACGCGCAACCTTGGGCTGAACATAGGCGTTGGCCGCCACGGTTGACATTCGCTCGTATTCGCCGATCTCCGCGGCTAGTTCAGACGACAAGGTGATCGGAAGTTCTGGTGCCGCCGCTTCCATGACATTGGCGACTTTCTGTTCGTTGTCACCGGAAACTGCAGCGTGCAGAAGGCAAACTCCGACCGCCTCGGCGCCCGACGTTGCGACAGCAGTCACGACATCGGCCAGCTCCGCCTGGTTGACGGATTGCCAAGGCAACCCGTCAGGTCCGATGCGGCACGAGACCTCGTAACGGTCGTCCGGCGCGACCAGCGGCGGCGGAAACGTGATGGTGAGATCGTAGATGTCGTAGCGAAGCTCGCGGCGGATATCGAGCGTGTCGCGGGTGCCGCAGTTGACGATCAGCGCGACTCGCGAACCCTTGCGCTCCAAGAGCGTGTTCGTGATCAGCGTGGTGCCGTGCACGACTCGCGTGACCGTCCTGTCATCATCGGGTTTCTGGGCCAGAAGCTGTCGCACGACATCGGCGATACCGTTGCCCGGATCATCATTGGTTGTCAGGGTCTTGCCGACCCAGATCCGGTGACTGGCCTCATCCAGCAGCACACCATCAGTAAACGTGCCGCCGATATCGACCGCAATCTGATAGCTCACGACGGCCCCTTGTCGACCAAAGTTTCGGCCGCGTGAAGGGCGTTGGCCAGTGCGGACGTCATGGCAAGACCGTCGCGATCGCTGGCCTCGCGGTGGGCAGCCGCGCGGGAACCCGGTATTCGCACCGGCTGATCAGGATCGGCTGGCGCGCTGGCTTGAATATGATCGGCGAGCGCCGCGACGTGGTTTGCAACACTATCGCTGCCGGCAAACCGGTCGGGATCGAGCGCGATGGCGAGATGACTCACTTGGCAAGGCGCACCATCGCTGGCCTGCGGCGGGTGTACCTCGAAGCCGGGCGCGCCGCCGGCAAGGGCGGAACACAGCAGTTCGATCATCATGGAAAGCGCGTAGCCCTTCGCGCCGCCGACCGGCTGCACAGTGCCGTCCAGGGCTGCGGCGGCATCCCTTGTTGGCCGGCCGGCGGCATCGAGCGCCCAGCCGTCAGGTATGGGTTCACCAGCGCGCGCGGCCTGGCGCATGACCGCGCGCGACCCCGCACTGGTTGCCATATCGATCAAGACCGGTCGGCCGCCAGCCCGCGGAAACGCGGCGGCCAGTGGGTTGGTGCCAAGTATGGCATCGCGGCCGCCCCACGGGGCCATGGTCGCCGACGCGTTCGACAGCAACAGCGCGACAAAGCCTTGCTCCGCCGCGCGCAGCACATGGGGTGCGGCAGCGCCCATATGTGAGCTGCGCCGTACTGCGACCATGCCGACACCCTGCTCTCTTGCCAGCGCGATCGCCTCGTGCATCGCGCGCCAAGCCGCCAGGCAACCGAGCGCATCATCGGCGCCAAGAACAGCCGCCGCGCCGGCGCCGCGCTTGAGCACAAAGGCGGGTCTTGCCTTGATGCTGCCGTCGCACAGCCTCCGGACATAGGCCGGCAGATGCATGACGCCATGGGAGTCGATGCCGCTGCGCTGAGCAAAGACCAGCAGATCGGCCGCAAGCGCGGCATCCTCCGGTTGGAGGCCTGCTCCCGCCAGAATGGCCGTAACCCGAACGGTCAGGTCATCGACGGTTATCAGATCGCCGACGCGCTCCGTTTCGGAGGGTTGGGAAACCGCGGAAGCCATACCGACGCCCCTCAGGCGCTGCCATAGACCGGCGTCAGCCAGCCCTTGTCGCGATGGCTGTCTCCTGTCACGGCGGAAAAATAGGCCGCTTGCAGTGCCTTTGTCGCGGGCCCCACGCGGCCATCGCCCAGTTCGATGCCGTCGACACTTACTACCGGCAGGACTTCGGCGGCCGATCCAGCAACGAACATCTCGTTGGCGGCATAGAGTTCGGTGCGATCGACCGTGCGTTCGACAACGTTGATGCCAACATCCCGCGCCAGCGCCATCATGGTGTCGCGGGTGATGCTCTCCAGGATGCCACTGGTGATATCCGGCGTGACGAGCTGGCCGTGACGCACAAGGAAGACGCAGGCTCCCGGCCCTTCGCCGACTTTGCCATGCTCGTTGAGCAGAAGCGCATCGTCGTAGCCGTCATGGAGCGCCTGAAAGCGCGCGAGCCGCGCGTTGACGTAGTTGGCGCCGCACTTGATGCGCGGCGGCATCGCGGAATCGGCCATGCGGACCCAGGATGAGACGGCGCAACGAATACCGGTCACCGCCTTCTCGGAACGCGGCTGGACCCTGCTGGCGATGAAATAGCTGACCGGGCCGGACACATGGTGCTCACCATCACCGTCCAGATAGGCGCTCATGCGGATATGGCAGGCGTCCTTGATCTCGTTGGCACGCAGCAAATCGAGCAGTTGCGGACCCAATTCCGCAACATTGAAGGTCGGCGCGAAACGCAGGAGCTTCATCGACTGAGCCAGACGGCCCAAATGGTCCTGGAGCCGGAAAACATGGAGCTCGTTCTCGCCGGCATTCCAATATGCGCGCAGTCCCTCGAAGACGTTGAGGCCGTAGCGCATCGCCGGCGACATCACATGCGCCGTCGCCTGCCCGTAGGGCACAAGGTCGCCGTTGAGAACGATCAGGGGTTCGGTGCTCATGCCGTACCCTCATCCGACACCAGACGGAACCGCGCCAGCGTCAGATCGCCTTCGCGCTCGATCTTGAGCTCAACCAGCGCGCCGATGGAGAGTGCGCGGCCGGCATCGCTGTCAACGATGTTGGTGAGGAGCCGCGGGCCTTCGTCGAGTTCAACCAGCGACACGTCATAGGGGACGCGGTCGGCGAACGCATTGTGATAGGCCTTGTGATAGACGACCCAGCTCACGATGCGACCGCGGCCGCTTGCAGGTTGCCAGACAGGGTCGGTGGCAAGACACCTGGGGCAAGCCTCGCGCGCCGGCAACCAGTTGTTGCCGCAGTTGCTGCAATGTTGATGGCGCAGCTCCCCCGCTGCGAGACCGTCCCAGTAAGGGCGGTTGAGGTCGTTAGTCTCGGGCGCTGGAAAACTCATGACGGGTTGCCCAGTATCATAGTGGCATGGGTGTGCATGCTGCCGCCCTGGTTGGAGACAATGCAGGTCTTCGCGCCTTCGATCTGAAGCCGTGCATCACCGCGCATCTGGCGTACACCCTCGATCACGAGCTGCAGACCGGGCGTGCCGGACTCCGACAGCAGGCCGCCCGACGTGTTCAGCGGTAACGAGCCGTCCAGCGCCAGGGCGCCCTGTGCAGCCATCGGCCCGGCCTGACCGCGTTTCGCCAAGCCATAGTCTTCCAGCGTCAAGAGGACAGTGACGGTGAAGCAGTCATAAAGCTGCGCAACGTCGATATTGCCCGGTTCCAACCCCGCCATCTTGAACGCCGTATCGGCCGATGCGGCGGCAGACGTCTCCGTCAGGTTGGGACGAAGATGCACGTCCCAGGATTCCTGGCCCTGTCCGAACCCCAGCACCGGCACGGCGTTTGCGATACCCAACTGCTTGGCACGTTCGGCGCTCATCACGACCACCGCCGCGCCGCCATCGGAGATGAGGCAGCAGTCGTCGCGGCGCAGGGGTTCGATCAGCAGCGGCGACTCCATGTAGTCGTCGAGCGTGATCGGCTTGTTCAGGTGTCCTTGCGGGTTCTCGGCACCGTTGGCGCGGCACTGCACGGCGACGGCGCCGAAGTGTTCAGGCCGGCAGGCATGCTTCTGGGCATAGGCCTGATGGATCATCGCGTAACCGGCCGCCGTGGCGTACCAGCCAAAGACCGCGTCATCGCCGCGCGGGCGGTGATAGACCTGCCGGCTGCCCGTGCGCGGCGTGTCGCCATAACAGACGAGCGCGATATCCATCAGACCGGCGTCGACCGCCATCGCCGCATACGAGATGAGCGCAATGTTTGCGGCACCGCCCTGATCAAGCGACGCGCCGACGCGCGGCTGCAGACCAAGCGCCTCGGCAACCTTCTGGCCATAGAGAATCGACGGTTCAGAGTTCGCCATCTTGACCAGGACACCGTCGACCATGTCCTTCTCGATACCGGCGTCTTGGAGTGCGTTGCGGCACGCCTCGACGATCAAGCTGATCCGGTCGCGGCCGGGATGCTTGCCGTAGATCGTGTGACCGACCCCGGCGATGACCGCCTTGCCGCGCATCAGATCACACCGCTTTCGGCAAGCGCGGCGCGTTCGTCGTCATCCAGTCCCAGCAGATCGCGATAGATCGCGGCGTTGTCGGCGCCGTAAGCAGGGCTTGGCCGATAGGCGGCCTGCGCATGACCTTCGAACTGCAACGGGCTGCGGCAGACGGTGATCGGTCCAAGATCCGGATGGTCGATCTCGAACAGCATTCCGCGTTCGTGCAAGTGCTCATCGGCCATGACTTCAGGGAGTTCACGCACCGGCGCGCAGGGCACGCGATGGGCGATCAGGTGATCAAACACGGCAGCACGCGTCATGGTCGCCGTCCAACGGCTGACAAGCGAGTCGACCTCCTCCATGTGGGCGACACGCCCCCGCGTCGTCGACAAATGTTCGCAAGTCTCGAGATCGGCGCGGTCCATCGCGCCGAGCAACGCCTGCCAGTGCTTGTCGTTGTTGCAGATGATGGCGACAAAACCGTCGGCCGCCGGGTAGACATTGTAGGGACATAGCGACAGGCCGCCGTGGCGGTTGCCGGTGCGCGAAGGGATATCGTTGCGCTCGCCATAGGTCATGCCGATGCTCGAGGCTAGCGAGGCATAGACCGCGTCCAGCATGGCGACGTCGATGACCGTTCCTTCGCCAGTCCGCTCGCGGCGGTAGAGCGCCGTCATGATGGCGCCATAGAGATGAACGCCGCCGAAGAAATCACACAGTGCCGCGCCCGACTTGACCGGCGGGTTTTCGGCAAATCCGGTGACGCTCATGACACCGGACATCGCCTGGACGGTCAGGTCCATGGCTGGGAAGTCGCGGTAGCGGCCCGATTGGCCGTAGCCCGAGCCCGACGCCACGATCAGGCGCGGGTTGGCCGCCTGCAGCACGTCCGAACCGACGCCCAGACGATCCATGACACCAGGCGCATAGTTCTCGGCGACCACGTCGGCTTCGGCCACGAGTTGCATGAACAGATCACGACCCTGGTCGGACTTGAGGTTGAGGGAGATCGAGCGCTTGTTGGCGTTCAGCATGGCGAACGGCACGGCCGCGCCGGAACGCGCGTCGCGGCGCCGCAGGAACTCGCCGCCCGGCGGCTCCACCTTGATCACGTCGGCGCCCGCCATCGCCATCAGAAAAGTCGCATAGGAACCGTTATAGATTTGCGTCAGATCCAGGACGGTGACGCCTTCCAGAGGCATGGGAAGCGCTTCGGTCACGATGCCTCAACGCCCCTTGAAGGTCGGTTTGCGTTTTTCCGCGAAGGCCTCCTTCGCCGCCCTCGTATCTTGCGACGCATGCAGGATGCGGTTGATGAGCTGCTCCATGCGCAGCCCTGTCGAGAGATCCAAGTCGCCCGAGCGGATGGCGAGTTCCTTGGCCGCCTGCAACGCGAGTGGCGCGTTTTCACCGATGCGCCGCGCGTAGTCGTGTGCGGTCGCCATCAGGTCATCGGGCGCGACGACCCGGTTCACAAGGCCCCAGCGAGCCGCCTGCTCCGCATCGATGCTGTCGCCGGTCAGCAACATCTCCATGGCGATGGCATAGGGCATCTGCTGCATGATGCGCTGGGTGCCGCCATTGGCGGCGATGATGCCGCGCTTGACCTCGGCGAGCGAGAAGACCGCGTTGTCGGAGGCAACACGGACATCAGTCGCCAACAGCAAGGTCATGCCGCCGCCGACGCAGAATCCGTTAACCGCCGCGATGACCGGCTTCCAGACCTCTAGGCCGCGATTGAGAAGCTGGTTCTTCTGAGTCAACCACAGTTCGGCCAGCTCGACATCGCGCCCGACGAACGACTTGATGTCGGCGCCGGCGCAGAACGCCTTGTCGCCGGCGCCGGTGATGACGGCGACACGGATGGCGTCGTCATCGCGTACGCGCTGCCATGCCTCGGACAGCATCTCGTAGTGTTCGGCGTCCAGCGCGTTGCGCCTTTCGGGCCGGTTGATGGTGATAACGGCGATTTCGTCGTCGAGATCGAAGTCGATCGCCATCGCCTCAACCCTTCAGCAGATGGCGCGCCAGCACCATGCGCTGGACCTCCGACGGCCCTTCGCCAACGCGCTTGATTCGCAGCTCGCGGTACCAGCGCTCGATCGGCAGTTCCTTGGCGACACCCATGGCACCGAACATCTGGACACAGCGGTCGATGACGCGGCCCGCCGCTTCCGTCGCGTAGACCTTGGCGATCGATGCGTCGACCTTGATGTCATGGCCCAGCATGGCTTGCCAGGCCGCCTGATAGGTCAGGAGGCGGGCGGCGCGCAACTCCATCTCGGAGTCGGCGACCATCCACTGGATGGCCTGCTTGTCGGCCAAGAGCGACCTGAAGGACTCGCGCTGACGCACCCAGTCGATCGCCATCGCGAGCGCTTCCTGGGCAATGCCGATGACGGCGGCGGCATAGGGGACTCGGGCATGAACCAGCCACCGCTGGCAAATCTCGAAACCCTTGCCTTCCTCGCCCAGCCGGTTTTCGACCGGCACCTCGACATCCTCCATGTGCACCTCGAATGGCGAATAAGACCGGATGACCGGGATCTCCTTGGTCGTCAGCCCCTTCATCGTGCGGTCGACGATGAAGGCCGTGATACCGCCGCGATCGCCAGCCTCGCCGGTGCGCGCGAAGACAATACCCCACTCGGCCTCGGCGGCGGCGGTGATCCACATCTTCGTGCCGTTGATGACGTAGCGGTCGCCATGGCTTGTCGCGCGGGTCCGGATCGAGCGCGCGGGATCGGAACCGCCCGACGCTTCGGAGATGGCGACAAAACACTTCTGGCCGCGTTCGATCGCCGGCACACCGTATCGGGCGATCTGGTCCGGCGTGCCCAGCCAGATGACGCTGGGCGGATCGATACCGAACGCGCCGCAGGCCGGCACATACGCTCCCATGCGGCATTTGGCGGCTTCTTCGGCAACGACCACCTGGGCCAGGAGGTCCAGGCCGCCGCCACCATGTTCGGCGGGCGATGCAAAGCACCACATGCCCATCTCGCGGGCACGGCTCTGCAACCGGGCCAGGTCGACATCCGGCAGCTTGAAGGCGTCGTGGGGCTGACGCTCCTCGACCGGACGCACCTCCTCGCGCATGAAGCGACGGATGGTGTCGCGCAGCAGCACCAGCCCTTCCGGCAACTGCCACGCGCCCGCGAGGCTTGCCTCGTCCCCCGCGGCGGCAGTCATGGGCAGCATCGGTTCATCCTGTAGGCACCATGTGGTCGTATCATTCTACGATATACCGACGTACTATGTGATTTAGACTTGCAATTCGCGCTGTCTCTTGTCAAGAAGAATGGCCGCCACTCGGCAGCCTCCAGGACCGGTCGCCAGCGTGGTCTTGTCATGCAAGGCTCCGGGGGAACGCCACACCATGTCGAACGTCATGACCTGCGGCCAAGCGACCGTCGCCCTGCTTGAGGACTACGGCATCGACACCGCCTTCGGCATTCCAGGCGTCCACACCATCGAGTTCTACCGCGGCCTTGGCGAACGCAGCCTGCGCCATGTCTTGACGCGCCACGAACAAGGCGCCGGTTTCATGGCCGATGGCTACGCGCGGGCAACCGGCAGGCCCGCCGCGTGTCTCTTGATCACCGGGCCCGGTGTCACCAACGCCGCGACAGCGATCGCCCAGGCCTATTCGGACTCCCAGCCCATGATGGTGGTGAGTTCTCACAATCTCAGGCGCGAGATCGGCAAGGGTTGGGGTCCGTTCCACGAGGTCCCCAATCAGAATCGCATCACCGAGCAAATGACCGCCCTCACCGGCACCGCCATGACGCCGGACGACGTGCCGGAGCTGATGGCGCAGGCTTGGAGCGTCATGATGTCCGGCCGGCCGCGCCCGGTGCATATCGAGATACCGCGCGATGTGCTGGCCGAACCGGTGAACGCGCGATGGACCGCCGCCACGGCCGTCGCCCGGCCGGGCGCCAACAGCGCCCTGATCCAGCAGGCTGCCGCTGCGTTGGCCTCAGCGACGCGTCCGGTCATTCTTGCCGGTGGTGGCGCTAGCGATGCCTCCGAAACAGTCCGTAAGCTGGCCGAACTATTGGGAGCACCGGTCGCGACATCCTTCGCCGGCAAAGGCATCTACCCCGAAGATGATCCGCTGGCTCTTGGCGCCACCCTGTGCCTGGCGCCTGTGCGCGACTTTATCGCCAAGGCCGATATGGTACTCGCCGTCGGCACAGAACTCTCCAATGTCGATGCGTCGAACCAGCGCCTGACCATCGGCGGCAAACTGATCCGCGTTGATATCGATCCGCGCAAGATGAACGATTTCTACCCCGCCGATATCGCCATCACCGCCGATGCCGGATCGGCGCTCGATGAGTTGTTCCAGGCGCTTGGCGAGGAACCCGCCGCCGCACGCGTCGACAGGGCAACCATCATCAACGAGGTCCGAGCGTTGCGCGCCGAGACCACGAGCTTTGGAGGCAGTCGCGCCCCCGAGCACCGCGCGGTCATGAAAACGCTTGGCACCTCGCTGCCCGACGACACCATCTTTGTCGGCGACATGACCCAGCTTGCCTATACCGCCAATGTCACCTTCAACCGTCATCACCCGCGCACGTGGCTGCATCCGGCGGCCTACGCGACGCTGGGTTTCGCGCTGCCCGCCGCCATCGGCGCAAGTCTCGGGCGGCCCGGGACACCGGTCGTCTCGATCGCTGGCGATTGCGGTTTCCAGTTCACCTGCCAGGAAATGGGCGTCGCGTCGGAACTCAAGCTGCCGATCATCCAGATCCTGTGGAACAACCAGGCGCTTGGCGAAATCCGCGACGCCATGGCAGGCGGCGACATCGAACCGGTTGAGGTCACCGGCCTTAACCCCGACTTCCAGGGGCTGGCCCGCGCCTATTGCTGGCACACTGAACGTGCCGAAAGTTTGGACGGGTTGGCGGAAAGCGTGACCGCCGCTGCGGCGCGCCAGGGACCATCCCTGATCGAGGTCAGCGAAGGCGCCGGCGATTGGGCGTGCTGACAGCTTACGCTTTGACGCCGTGCTCCGGATAAGGCTTGCCGTCGACCACACGCTGAAAGCTGAGCGGTTCAAGATCAATCGTCTGATAGCCGCCATCGAGAATCAATTCGGCGAGCGCGCGGCCGACCGCCGGCGTGTGTTGCAGGCCGTGACCGGAATAGCCGGTCGCCAGCAAGAAGTTCTCCACGTGCCCGACCCAGGGGCCAATGATCATGTTGCCGTCGAAGGTGTTCTGGGCGTAGTGACCGGCCCAGGCATTCTGGACGCGGATCGCCTCGAACAGTGGTACCCGGTGCGCAAGCTTTGGCCAGACGACCTCGTCAAAGTAGTCGTGCTGCACGTCGAAGCAGAACGAGCCGGCGGTGTCGTAACTTGTGATGCCGCTGATAAAGCCGTTGCCTTCCGGGCGGAACCCGACGCCCAGACCGTCGCGCGTGAACGGCAGTTGTTCGGGCTGTTCCTGCGACTGAAAGAAAAACACCATACGCGACAGCGGCTCGACCGGAATGCGCATGCCGATCATGGCGCAAACATCGCGCGCCCAAGCGCCGGTCGCGTTGACGACCCAGTCGGTGGTGATCGTGTCGCCGCCGGCGAGGTGCAGTCGTGTCACCCTGCAGTTCTCAAGGTCGAGATCGGCGACACCGCCGGTCACGTAGGTCGCGCCCAGCGATCGCGCCTTGCGGTGCAGCCCTGAAAGCAAGCCGTGCGGATCGATCCATCCGTCACCCGGCGAATAGGTGGCGCAGACGATGTCGTCGGCGGTCAGCGACGGCCAGCGCTCTCTCACGCCGTCGCCGTCGAGCAGATGCACGTCGCACGCCATCGTCGTCTGGAACGCGTGATTGCGTTCCATGTCCCTGGCCTGTTCGGCATTGTTGGCGATAAACAGGTAACCGTGGCGATAGATGTCGAGGTCCGGCCGTTGGCCGTCGATGGCCATCAGGTCGCCGAAGCCTGCATAGAACGCGTGGCCGTAGCGCGACATCAGAAGGTTCTCGGGCTGCGAAAACAGGATCCTGATACCGGCATTCGATCGCGCGGACGCGGCCAGCTCATAGCTTGGATCACGCTCGATGACGCACACCCGGAGGCCGGGCTCGCGCACCAGCAGGTGGTAGGCGGTGCTGCTGCCGGTCAGGGCTCCACCGATGATCGCGACATCATAGTCCGTCTGCATGCAACCTATCCAAACGCATTGGATATCGATCTGCTATATCGTTAAGTGAGCAACATCGAGAGTCTTGCACAAAAGCCGGCCACCAAGAGTTCGCGCTTCGTTGCCGTTTCGGCAAATGTATCGAATAATGATGCGACTACGCAATTTCACCGCCTGATTGGGCCGCCATGAGCAGCACCCTGCGCAAGAGCCTGCGGGTCATCGAGAGTTTGTCGCAGTCCGACCACCCGCGCGGCATCTCCGATATGGCCCGCGAGTTGGAAATGGACAAGAGCGCGGTGCAGCGCATTTTTCAGACTCTGCAGAGCGAGGGCTATCTGGAGAAGGCGCCTAACACGTCGCGATACCGCCTGACCCTGAAGCTTTGGGAGCTCGGCTCGCCGATCATCGCGCGTCACGAACTGCGCCGGCACGTGCACCCGATCCTGCGCTACGGCGCCAAGGTCTCCGGATTCACCGCGTTCTTCACCTGGGCCGACTTTCCCGAGATCGTCTATCTCGACAAGGTCGAAGGCATTCACGGGCGCACCTATACGGCCGAGCCCGGCCAGCGCAACCCTGTGTGGCTGACCGCCGGCGGCAAGGCCGTGCTGGCGCAGCGCCCCGGCGACGCGCTGAAGGAGCTGGCCGATGTCATGCGCGACCGGCTCGACCTCACGCCGATCCACGCCGTCCGTCTGAAGACCTTGAAAGGTGAGCTCGCCCAAATTCGCCGGCGCAAGTTCGCAATCTCCGAAGGTGGCACCATGCCCGGGATCAACAGCGTTGCGGCTGCAGTCTGGCACGACCAACCGGAACCGGTCGGCTCGGTCGTCCTGACTGCCGACAACGCCGCCATGCCGGCCGACAATTTCGACAGCTTCGGCGCGACGGTAATCTCGATGGCCGAAGAAGCGACCCGCGCACTGGGTGGCGAACGGCACGCCCACACAGCCCTGCTCGCCAGCTAGACCCCGGTCGCCGGCGCAACAGGTCGACGTTGCACGCGGACGAAAGTCTGTGATAGCAATGACATAATGCGATACGTCGTATCGTTATTTGATTTATCTGACCGGACGGCGCCATGAACGATGTCAAGGCCGCAGCCACCTCCCCGCGTACTGGCCGCCGGACGATCCGCAAGCGCGGAAAGCAGATCAAGCAGCTGCCGTGGGGTCAGCCGGTCAACCCGCACAAGCGCCTTGAGCTGCTCTCTGCCGACGCGATCGAGGCGATCCACATGAACTCGCTGCGCATCCTCGAAGAGATCGGCGTTGCCTTTCATTTGCCGGCCGCCGTCGACCTGTTCGCCGAGGTCGGCGCCGTCATCGGCGACGACGGCATCAACGTGCGCTTCGGCCGCGATATCGTCGAGCAGGCGCTGTCGACCGTCGCACGCGCCTCCAGGCTGACGCCGCGCAATGCCGGCCACGCCGTCGACATCGACACGGAAAAGCTTGCCTTCGCCACCGTGCTGGGTCCGCCCAACTGCCATGACATCGAGCGTGGCCGCCGGCCGGGCACGATCGCCGACTTTGCCGACTTCGTCAGGCTCGGCCAGTTCTTCAACATCATTCACATGATCGCGGGCTCGCCGGTCGAACCCATGGACGTGCCGGTCGAGATCCGCCACCTGGTCTCGACCAAGGTGATGTTGGAACTTTCCGACAAGGTACCTTACGTCTTCTGCCACAGCCCGCAGCGTATCCACGATGTGCTCGACATGATCGCGATCTCGCGCGGCATCGAACGCGACGACCTGATCGAAAGCCCGTCAACCTACGCCATCATCAACACGAACTCGCCCTTGCAGTACGACGCGCCGATGGCGGCGGGCCTGATCGAACTGGCGCGCTACAACCAGACGCCGCTGATCACGCCGTTTTCGCTCGCCGGCGCAACGATGCCGGTGTCGCTCGCCGGCGCGGTGTCGCTGTCGAACGCGGAGATGCTGGCAGGCCTCGTCCTGACGCAGTTGGCGAATCCGGGCGCGCCGGTGGTCACCGGCGCCAAGACACTGAATGTCGACATGAAGACGGGCGCACCGGCGTTCGGCTCGGCCGAGGCCAACCAATCCCTGCAGATCGGTGCCCAGTTGGCGCGCCGCTATGGTTTGCCCTACCGCGCGTCCAACTTCACCAGTTCCAACGCGGTCGATGCCCAGGCGGCCTACGAATCCCAGGCCCAGCTCTGGGCCGGCGTCCTGGCCGGCGCCAATGTCATAATGCACGCGGCCGGATGGCTTGAAGGCGGCCTTTGCTCATCCTTCGACAAGTTCATTCTGGATGTCGAGATCCTTCAGATGATGGCGAGCTACCTTCAGCCCGTCGAAGTCAGCGACGAAACCTTGGCGTTCGATGAGGTCGTCAGCGTCGGGCGCGGCGGCCACTACTTTGGGACCGACCACACGATCGCGTCTTTCGAAAGCGCGTTTTATCTGCCACTGATTTCGAACACCAAAAACTACGGTCAGTGGGCCGAGGAAGGATCGCTCGACGCGACCCAGCGGGCGCACGCGCTCTGCAGACGCGCCCTCGACGAATACCAGAAGCCCGCCCTCGAACCGGACCGGCAGGAAGCGCTTGATGCTTTCGTCGCGCGCCGGACCGAGGAAGGCGGCGCGCCGATCGACTGGTGACCACACGTCCACTGGCGGGGTATCCCGTGACCCAGACATTTCCCAATCTCTTCTCGCCGCTCGGCCTGCGCCACAAGACACTGAAGAGCAGGCTCGTGTTCGGTGCGCACACCGCCAACATGTCGGTCGACGGGCTGCCGCTGGACCGCCACTACGGCTATTACCTGGAGCGCGCCATCGGTGGTGCTGCCATGATCGTCGTCGAGCCGATGCCCGTTCACGATTCCGCCGTCCTGACGCGCGGCAACTTCCGGCACACGAGCGACGAGGTCGTCCCTCACTTCCGGCGCATCACCGACGCCTGCCACGAGCATGACGTTGTCATGGTCCAGCAGCTCTATCATGTCGGCCAGCACGGTGACTGGGACAATTCGTTCAGCGCCTATCCCTCGCCCTCCGGTCTGCCATCGTTCCATGACGCCATGGGCAGCCACACCATGACCGAGGCGGAGATCGAGACCATGATCGACGCCTTCGTGCAGGCCGCCCAACGCTGTCGGCAATGCGGTTTTGACGGAATCGAGCTGTTCGCCGCGTACAACGCCCTGATCGATCAGTTCTGGACGCCATTCAACAACCGGCGCGACGACCGTTGGGGCGGGTCGCTGGAGAACCGCGTGCGGTTCTCGTCGGAAATCATGCAACGCATCCGCAAGGCCTGCGGTGACGATTTCATCGTCGGCCTTGCCGTCAGCATTGAGGACGAGGCCGATGTCGCGCTGTCGGTGGAAGCGCTCTGCGAGATCGTCGGATGGCACGACGAACGCCAGTTGATGGACTACGTTACCTGCGGATTCGGCAGCTATTTCAGCTCCGGCACCATCATCCCGACCTTTGTCTGGCCCGACAAGCTGGGCGCGGCCTACGCAGAGGAACTCAAGAAGGCCCTGCATCATGCACGTATGCAGGCCGAAGCCCATATCCGCACACCCGAGAATGCGGACTACGTCATCGCGTCCGGCCAGGCCGACATGGTCTCGATCGTGCGCGGCCAGATCGCCGATCCGCATCTGGGCAACAAAGCGCGAGACGGCAGGCCGGAAGACATTCGTCCCTGCATCTCATGCAACCAGATGTGCAACGGCAGGCGCTCGCGCGACTACTGGGTCTCCTGCCTGATCAACCCGTCGGCCGGCCGCGAGTTCGAGTTCGGCGGAGACCGATTCACCCCCTCGCCCCAACCCAAACGGGTCCTGGTTGTCGGCGGCGGTCCGGCGGGCTTGGAGGCGGCGAGGGTCGCCGCCGAACGCGGCCACCGCGTGATCCTGGCCGAGGCGGCACCCGATCTCGGCGGACAGTATCGGCTGGCCGGCCATCAACCGCGCCGCCAGCAGATCCTGGATCACATCGCGTGGTACGAGACCCAGCTCGCCAAGCTCCAGGTCGAGATACGTCTGAACACCTATGTCGACGCCGCCGAGATTTCGCCGAACGATCACGACGACATCGTCGTCGCGACCGGCTCGCTGCCGGCCGGCACCGGCTTCCAGCGCGCCCTTCCCGGCCAGGACGTGCTGCCCGGCGCAGATCAGGCAAACGTCTTCGCCGTCGAAGACGTGATGTCACGCGCCGCCCGTCTCGGCGACCGCGTTATCCTGCTCGACGAAGACGGCAATTGGCGCGGCGGCGGCACCGCCTGGTATCTGGCCGAGCGTGGCCACAAGGTCATTCTGGTGACCCAGCACTCCAAGGTCGGCGCCGACATCGCCAGAACCAATGTCGACTACCGCCTGCGAGTCACCCTGCGCCGTTTGGTCGTCGAGTTCTTCACCGAGTGTGGCTTGCTGGACTGGCGCGGCAACGGTGGGACGGTGCTCGACTTTCTTTCCGGAGAGCGGTCCTTCGTGAGGGCTGATTCGCTGGTCTTGGCCACGACAAACGAACCGTTCGACGATCTGTCGCATGCGTTGCCGGCCGATGAGATCGCCGTCCATCGCTTGGGCGACTGTGTCGCCGCGCGTACCGCCTATGTCGCGTTCTATGAAGGGCGCAAGCTCGGTTTGGCGCTCTGACGACTATACGAGATCGCGCGGAATGGTGTCGTTCCATTCGCGCATGAAGACGCGTTCGTCGCCGTCGTAGGCCTCGAGGCGCCCGGACACATAGAAGGCGTCCCGGTCGCATCGCTGGGAGGTCACAATCTCCGTGCGCACCGACCAGTCGTCGCGCGCCATGGTGACGGTACGCCGCGCCTCGACCCTGGCGGATGCCGGATCGTCCGGATGAACGCGATAGGTTCTGACGGTTCGCCCGCTCTTCACCATGCCGTGGCTGGTGTCGTGGCGGCGGCCATGGTCCTCGATGGTCACGGCCGTGACCACCCCGCTCTCCAGGTCGCGTTCGACAAACCGGCGGTGGTTTTCAGGCTCGAGGACCTCCTCTCCAAGCGCCTCTGCCATTTCGGATTCGTCGAATGACACCTGGGCGTCAGGACGCGTGGGCATCACCGGCAATTGAAGCGAACTGACGCCGGTGAAGACGGAGAGTGTCGGCTTGTCGGGCGCCGGCCAGACGAGCGGCCAATAGGAGGTCGAAATGGCGACGCGCAGCCGGTTGCCAGGCGGCACGGCGTAAGCGATGTCGTCGAGCACGACCCGCACCCGATAACGCTTGCCGGATTCCAACGGTTCAAGGTCAACGTGGCCGTCCCGGTGCGTCAGGTTCAACAGGCCGTACGTGATACGTACCGACGCACCGCCCGGCGCGACATCGCACAGACGCACGGCCACCTGCCCGACCGCGCGGTCACAGGTCAGCTCCAGTTCGACGACCGGCGCACCGGCTAACTCCAGTCGCTCGGTAAGCGGTTCGGTATCGAATAGCAGCGACCCGCCGTCATCAAGGCGTTGATCGCCGGGCGATTCCGGTCCCCAACCCATGGGACAGATCTCGCTGGCCGCCGTCCCGGTCGTCAGTGGTGATGAGATTGTGAGTTCGCGTTCGATTTCGGCCGCACCGTCCAGGCTACCGCGGTTCAACACCAGATGCCGCACCTCCACGGTCTCGGGCGGCCAGGTCGACGCGCCGATCCACGAGCCCTCGCGTTGTTCATACCACGCGCGCGGCGGTTCAGAGTCATAGACCCAAATGCGAAACCGCGGCTCGTCGAGGACATCGGTCTCATGGCCCTTCAGCCAATGGTCCCACCAGCGCAGACATTCCTGCAGATAGCCGATCTGGGGGCCAGGCATGGCGTCATACGGATAGCCGTGAAGCCAGGGGCCGATGATGGCGCGCGACGTCTCCGGCACCTGACTCAGGATGCGCGGCACCGGCGTCGAATAGACGTCGCCCCAGCCACCCGCGATCAGCGCCGGCACATCAATCGACTGGGCGACATCGCAGATCGACCCATGGGACCACAGGGCGTCGCGGCGTTGATGGCGCAGCCATGTCGGCAAGGTGAACTCGTGCGCTTCCAGACGCTCAAGCCACATGTCGCGCCACTTAGCCGCGGCATTGTCGTCCAGCAACGTCGGATCGGGCGGCACCGAAAAAAACGACAGCATGGTCGCCGACCATCCGTGATGCTCGGTGAGCTGGCAGCCTCCGCGATAGTGCATGCAATCCGCATAACGATCATCGGAACAGCCGCTGGCCACAATCGCCTTCAACGCCGGCGGCCGGCATGCCGCGACCTGCAGCGAGTTATAGCCGCCCCACGAGTTGCCCATCATGCCGACGGCCCCATCGCACCAGGGCTGGCGCGATAGCCAGTCGATCACCTCGACGCCGTCGTCGATTTCCTGCTGGGTGTATTCGTCGGTGATCAGCCCGTCGGACTCACCGGTGCCGCGGACATCGACACGAAGACAGGCATAGCCGTGACCGGCCATGTAACGGTGCGCATGCTCGTCGCGCGTCTGCGTCTTGTGGCGCTTGGCATAAGGCAGGTACTCCAGAACCGCCGGTACCGGTTTCTGTTCAGCGTCGACCGGAAGCCAGGCACGCGCTGCCAGCCGGCAACCATCCGAAAGCGTGATCCACAGGTTCTCGATCTCATGGTTGTCACACGGCAAGGTATTGACGATCTTCATGGCCCTCGACCCTGGAGAAGTTTCGCTTCGAACGGACAGCTGCAGGGCCTCTTGGCGCCCTGGGCCGTGACCAACACCTGGTCTTCATGCTCGGGCCAAAGGGTGCATCCTTGACTTCGACTGTTGACGTTGTCCACACGCCCATCAGGTCGGTCCCGGTGGCATACCGTGGCAATCGCATCATCTCCTGTAGTCGAGCAAGCGTTCGCGCACGCAGAGCAGCGAAATCGAATTCGCTGGGGTCAGGAATGTTGAGTTCCCGCATGTACGGCTGTGTACTGCGCCGCCTGTTCGGATCGCCTATCATGTGAAGTCGCGCGGGATGCGGTCGTCCCACGTGCGGGACCACACGCGCTCACCGTTTTCAGAAACCTGTGCGTGGGTCCTGATGTGGAAGTCGCTCGCATCAGCTGTCTGTACGCACTCGCCGGCCACACAGATATCGGTCCCGTCCCCGAAAGACATGGAGGTCACCCACTTGCTCTCGGCCCGCGCAGCAGCCGGCTCTGTCTCGACCACGGTAAACCGTTCCTCGCCTCGCTCCACAATCTCGAAACCGGATTTATCATGGCGTAGCCGCCCGGCATCCCGAACGTTCTCGTAGGTCACTTCACCAGTAACGAAATCGCGCACGAGACGCCTCTCGCGCCGCGGAGGTGCTAACGTCGAGACCGGCCCCGAGGGAAAATTCGGAGCAGGTCTGAACTTTGGGTCGAAGGTTTCGGCACGCATCGGACGAACCGGTAGGGTGAGACTACCCGTCTGATTCACGATGCCTACGCTAACGACAGCCGGTGAGGGCCAGTACAATGGCCAGCAGCCGGACTGAATTGTAAGCCGGATGCGATGGCCGACTTCGAATCGATGCGCAATGTCATTCAGCGCAATTCGAGCGCAAAATCGCTTGCCGACTGGAAGGGGCTCAGGCACCTCATGACCATGTCTGTGGTTGAGGTTGAATACACCGTAGGTCACGCGAGACGATTGTTGGTCCGGGGCCACGTCGTTGAGGCGCAAGTATACATGGGCCTGTGGCTGGTCTACGCGAAGTTCCAAATCGACATAGGGCGTTCCAAGGATCTCCAGCGGCTCGCTCAAAGGCGTGCTGTCAAGAACTACTGATCGACCATCTTCCTCACGCTGATCAGGCGGGAATTGCGCCTTTCCGCCATCCGGGCAGCGGTCTCCGTGTGTCGATCCTGCAAGTGGATCCGGGCGACACACAAGTTCGATATTGCCACACTCGCCGGACATTGACCGAACTGCTTCCACGCTCCGTTCGACCAGCATGCGATCACTGATTTGCCAGTCCTTCTCGATCACGTTCGGTGATGGCCAGGAGGGTTCCGATATCCACCGACCGGACTGCATCTTGCGCGTGGTCGACTGCACCACCGGCTCCTGCATCCAGACATGCAATCCTGGTTCCTGCATCAGGCCGCTATCGCGTCCCTTCAGCCAATGGTCCCACCAGCGCAGCATATCGTGCAAGCCATCGATCGCCGGACCTGGTTTCCCTTCCCACGGATAGCAGTGACCCCAAGGGCCAATCAGGCCACGAACCGGCACCTTCAGGTCCACCACCAAGCGCAAAATGCTGTTTGTATAACCGTCGGCCCATCCGCCCACCGCATAGACAGGGACGTCAATGGCTTCGCAGTCGTCACGGACGGACCCGTGACGCCAAAGCTCGTCGCGCCGTTGATGCCGCGTCCAATGTGCCGCGTACTCGCGCGCACCTTCAAGGCGCTGCCGCCACATTTCTCGCCATCGTTCGCCGACGACCTGAGGATTTGGTGGCCGCAGGCTGTAGACCAGCATGCGCAAGCCCCAGTTCAGGTTCTCCACCGTGAGGCAGCCGCCATTGTAGTGGACATCATCTTCATAACGGTCATCGGTGGAGCAAGCCGTGTAGATCGCCCCCAGGCCAGGCGGTCGAATCGCCGCAACCTGCAGGGCATTGATGCCTCCCCACGAGATTCCCATCATGCCGACCGCGCCACTGCACCAGCTCTGTTCTGCAAGCCATTCGATTACGTGGCCGGCATCGTTCAGCTCGCATTCGCTGTATTCATCCTCCGCCAGACCCTCTGAGTCTCCATGGCCTCGGATGTCGCAACGCACCATCGCGTACCTGTGCGCGGCAAGCCAGACGTGGTGCTGGTCGCGTGCCACGGTCACATCGCTCTTTCGGTACGGTGTATACTCCAGTATCGCGGGTACCGGATACCGGTCGGCATCCTTCGGCATGCGAACGCGGGCAGAAAGTCGAATGCCGTCCGGCATGCAAATCCAGACATCAGAATCGTCGAGACTCTCGCGCAACATCGTCATTTCAGAAATGCAGACACCTGTGTCTGAGAAAAGACGGGGCGGCGGCCCTGAAACCACCGCCCGCGTCTAGGCAGCGCCACAGGGAGAAGTCAGATGCCGGCTTGCACCTCTTCCCACATCACGGCGACCTTGTCGGAGTTTGCCATTGGCTGCGAGAAGTGAGTGTTTGCCAGGAAGGTATCGACATCCTTCGCCAGGCCAACCGAGAGCAACCACTCTTCATCCAGCCCCTCGTACGACTTGCGATTGGAGTGACCAGCTAGCCATTCCGTAATCTCAAAGCGGCCTGACTCCGGGGAAAGGTATGAGTCAATGACCTCGTGGGCTTTCTCGTAAAGTCCGCGTTCTTTGGATGCAGGATGAATCGTAAGTCCGCAGCACCACGTGATTGCCCCTTCCTTGGGAACCATCCAGACCCATTGCGCATCACTGCCGGCTGCCGCATCTTTCAACTGTGTCAGGACTGAGTTCCAGGCAACGCCCATGATGACCTCTCCGGCCGCCAGCGATTGTGCAACCTCGGTCATGGAGTGGGTTACAATGCGATTGTTTGGCATTTGCCGAACAAGCCACTCGCGAACTTCCGCGATCTGGGCATCACCCATGTTGAACGCGTCAATGCCCAAGGCAACCCCAGCTATCGATGCCATGTCCGATGAACTATCGACCACGGACATCCGGCCCTCGTACTTTTCGTCCTGCAGCGCGTTCCAGCTCTGGTTGGCGGGATCGGCATATTCGGGCGCAAGATCCGTGCGGACCACAATTGACGTTTGACCCCAATCGTCAGCAGCGAACACCTGCTCTCCACCCATCATTCCGCCCGGAATGTCTCTGAAGACGTCAAACAGATCGGGCCAATGCGTCAGCATGGACGTGTCGATTGGCGCAAGTAGTCCGGCATCATGCCATAGCTGCATGGACTCGATGCATGGAAACATCAGATCGGGCGAGTAGCCGCCCCGCATCTTGTTGAAGGCTTCTTCTTGGTTACTGAAGAACGTGTAGTTGGGCGGTGCGCCGTTCTCGGCAACGTACTGCGCGGCAAACTCGGGGCTGTCATAGCCTGCCCATGTGAACAGAACCGGCTGTTCGGTATCGGCTCTTGCCGAGCGTCCCGCGATCGGCACCATCGCGGACATCACGCCAAACGACGCCATCAGCCGTTTGGCCTCACGCCGTGTGATCTTGCCGCTGAACAGAAGATCCCTGAACTCGTTGGTTTCCATTGAAGTCTCCCTGGCTTTGCCTCGCCCTTTGCTCAGGCATATGCCCCATCGCCCAGCTTCCCCAGCGCTATGACGATCGCGGCGAGGCGACTAAGACTGATAAAATCGCCTCAATAATGCATCATCGTATCGATATTCAATTCGTTGTGTCAAATCCTTGTTGTGGAGCTTGTCTCGCCCCGGGGGGTGTACCTCGCCGCAGGATGTTCCAGACACTTGAAGACATTCTCCCCGACCGGCCGCCCTGGGAGCCTGTCGGATTTGAGGCCATGCGGTTGCCCGACCCGTGACGCCGTCATCGGGACGGATGTGAGCGGTTTCCTGGCCCGGTTGCTGGATCGCCATATGGTTCGGGTCATGACTGTTGCTATCGTGGGACCTGGAGAGGCGTGATGTCGCGAGACTTTCGAGAGGTGGACCGGGAGACGCTGTTTTTCCTGCCGCCCTCGGTGCAGGACTGGCTTCCCGAGGATCACCTGACGCGGTTTGTGGTCGAGGTTGTCGACAGCCTTGATCCTGGCCGCCTGACGTCGGCATACGGCCATGGGGGCAAGCGGGGCTGTCATCCGGGGATGCTTCTGGCGCTGTCGTCTTACGGCTACCCCACCGGCGTGTTCTCGAGTCGCAAGCTGGAGCAGGCGACCTGGAATTCAGTGGCGTTCCGCACCATTGTTGCGAACAGCCACCTCGACCACGACACGATTGCGGCGTTTCGCAAGCGCTTTGTCGAGGAACTGCAGAACCCGTTTGCATGGCCCGGTCGGTGGGCCTTGTGAATCTGGGGGGAGTGAGCCTTGACGGCACGAAGGTTCAGGCCAACGCCTCGACGCACAAGGCAATGAGTTGGGAGTATGCGACTAGCTTGAGGCCGAGGTCGAGCGACTGATGGCGCTGGCTGAAGCGGCCGATGATGAGGCGGAGGTCGACATTCCTGCAAAGCTGAAACGCCACGAGGATCGTCGTGAGGCGAGCCGTGCGGCGAAGGCGGAGATTGAAGCCCGTGCGGCGACACGCCATGAGGAAGAAGAGAAGGCCTGGCGGGAGAAGCGCAGGGGACGCAAGGGTGGCGGCAAGCCACCTTCGCCGCTCCAGCCGGGGTCCCGGGACATCCGCGTCGACCCGTTTGCGGATCTTGCCCTTGCACGGGAAAGGGACGTCAGCGCGGACCTTCGTCAGGCCTTCCTGTTCTTTGCCCGAGAAGGAAAACTCCGGAGCGGCGCCGTGCTGTTCGATGATCGCGGGGAACAGGTGCTCGTCGTCATGACCGGCCCAACCGGGGAAGGTCGGATGCCCGGTGCGGGGAAGCAACTGAAGGGTGGCATGGAGCATACTCCCGTGTGATTGCACGAGAAAGACATGCTCGACCGCGGCTCGCCCGATCCTCATGGTCGCCTTCGCGGACAGGATATCCGGCGGCTCGCCGGTTGCGTTCGACGGGGTGTGTCCCTACCTTGCAAGCGACCATCGACCACACCTCATCATGGAGACATCATGATCACGAAACGGATTCTCTCCACGATCGCCGCGGGGCTCGGTGCAGTGGCCCTGGCGCTTTCCGGACCGGCCGCGGCCCAGGACACCAACTATGTCCTCAACACGGCCTCGACCGGCGGCACCTACCATCCCGTGGGTACGGCGATCGCGACCCTCTCGAAGGTCAAGCTCCTGCCCGGGGAAAAGTTCAGCCTGACCGCAGTCAACTCCGCGGGCTCGGGAGCCAACGTCCAGGCACTGGGCGCCAACACGGCCCAGTTCGCGATCGTCCAGGGCCTGTTCGGTTCGTACGCCGCGACAGGCACCGGTCCGGTATCGGCACCCCAGGAGAACATGCGTTCGATCACGATGCTCTGGCAGAATGTCGAGCAGTTCGTTGTCGCCAACGACCACGTCAGTTCCGGCACAGTTTCCGACATCGTCGCCATGAAGGGCATGTCCATGGCTCTGGGCAAGCAAAACTCGGGCACGATCGGCTCCAATCGCGTCCTGCTGGCCGGCCTCGGCCTCGATATCGACGGCGACTTCGAGCTGCTGCATGCAGGGTACGGCCCCTCGGCTGACGCCCTTGCCAATGGTCAGGTCGCGGGTATCGGCGCACCGGCCGGGCCGCCGACCGGCGCCATCACGAAACTCATGGCCGCCAATGCGGATCGTTTCACGATTCTCGCCGTGACCCCGCAAGAGGCGGAGATGATGGACGGCGGGCGCAACCTGTGGGTTCCCTACACGATCGCGTCGGGCACCTATCCGGGCCAGGATGAGGATATCCTCACCATTGCACAGCCCAATTTCCTTGCGGTCAACGCCGATGTCGACGAAAACCACGTCTATCTCCTGACCAGGACGATTTACGAGAACCTGCCGTTCCTGCGGGCCATTCATCCGGCCACGAACGCGATGGACATCTCCCTTGCCATGGCGGGCCTGCCGGTTCCCCTTCATCCGGGCGCCGCCCGCTACTACGAGGAAGTCGGAATGGAGATATCCGGTCATCTGATGGCGCAATAGGCAGCCCCTCATCTCCGGACGGCGGCCGGGCGCGCGCGGCCGCCGTCCGGGCGAATGCAACGCGATGTCCTCATGACGCGCTCGCCAGCGGGGCTGCGCAACGCGATCGTTGACTTCGATGCCGCTCGCGCGCATGTCGGCCGTTACGGGATACCGGCATGCGCTGTCATCGCCTTCGGCGCGTGGCATGTCGCCACCAACCTCGTCCTGAACGAATCGGGACTGTGGCAGAACGCCATCCATTTCGCCGGCTTCGCGTTTCTCGGTTTTCTCACCAGCGCGACATGGCCGCGCCATCAGGCGCGTCCCTGGTCGATCGCCATCGACACGGTCCTGGGTCTTGCCACGGCGCTTGCCGCACTGTGGATCGCATCGGCTGAAACCGGACTCTACACCCGCACGCTTGCCGAGACCGGCCAGGCCTGGCAGTTCACCCTTGTGGACTGGGCGGCGGGGATCATCGTCATCGCCGCGGCCGTCGAGCTGACCCGCAGGATGACAGGCCCGATCATCCCGGTCCTGGTCGCGCTTGCGCTCGGCTACATCCTCTTCCTCGGCGAGATGCTGCCGGGGGTTTTCCGCGCCGCGAGTCTCCCGGTGAGCGATGTCCTGTTCCGTTCGCTCTACAACGACGAGGGCATGTTCGGGATCATCACCACCATCTCGTCGGCAAACATCACGCTATTCATGATCTTCGGCGCATTCCTGATCGTTTCCGGCGCTTCCGACTTCGTGATCGAACTCGCCAAGATCATCGCCGGAAGGTTCAGGGGAGGCGCCGCCTTCGTCGCGGTCATCGCATCGGCGCTCACCGGGACCATTTCAGGTTCGGCGGTGGCCAACACGGCATCCACGGGAATCATCACCATACCGTTGATGAAGGCCAACGGATTCAGGCCGCGGTTCGCCGCAGGGGTCGAGGCGTCGGCATCGACGGGCGGACAGGTGATGCCCCCGATCATGGGTGCAGGCGCCTTCGTGATGGTCTCTTTGACCGGAATACCCTATGGCACCATCGTCGTCGTCTCGATCATCCCGGCGATCCTGTACTTCCTTTCCGTCGCCTTCATGATCCGAATCGAGGCGATGAAGCACGGGATCGGTGCGGAGAAGGTCACGGCCGTCGACCGCTCGAAACTCCTGGGCGGGGCTCTCAATTTCGTCCTTCCCCTGGGTGTCATGACCTGGCTCCTGGTGACAGGAAGAACGCCGAGCTATGCGGTCTGCGCCGCCCTGGCGACGCTCGTGGCGGTGAGCTGGTTGACACCCAACAGGATGGGACCGAAACGGATCTCCCGGGCCCTGATGCTGGGAATCAGGACGTCGATCATGACCGCGGTCCTGCTCGTCACCGTCGGTCTGATCAACAATGCGGTCACCACCTCGGGCCTGGCGAACGGCTTCGCCCTGATGATCGCCCAGTGGTCTCAGGGTTCGGTGCTGATTGCGGTCGCCCTGATCGCGGTCGTCTCCCTGGTGCTGGGCATGGGACTACCGGTCACGGCGGCCTACATCGTCCTCTCGATCCTCTCGGCGCCGGCCCTGGCCGGACTGCTCGCCGACGGGATCCTCGTCGACATGCTGGTCGGGGGACTGGCCGACCCCTCGCAGGCGGCGCTTTTTGCCCTGGTCGAATCACCTCACGCCGCCCTTGTCGGCGAAGGTCTCGCCCGGGCCGATGCCCGCGAATTCGTCGCAAACCTGCCGTTCGAACTCGCGCTCGTGATCCGCCCCGCGCTGATCGAGCCGGAAGTCATGACGGTCTTCCTGCTGACGGCGCATCTTGTGGTCTTCTGGCTGAGCCAGGATTCCAATGTCACTCCGCCGGTCTGCCTTGCGGCCTTCACGGCAGCAGGCATTGCCGGTGCGCGGCCGATGGCAACGGGTGTCGAGGCCTGGAAGATCGCCAAGGGCCTCTACATCATCGTGCTGATCTTCGCCTTCACTCCGCTGATCGGGTCCGGGCTGTGGGAGAGCCTGCAGATCGGTATCGCGTCGCTCTTCGGAATCTACGCCCTCAGCGCCATGATCCAGTGCTACAGCGAGGGTCCGATCTCCCTGTGGCTCTACCCCGCGCTGGCCGCGGGCGCCGCACTGAGTTTCGTGCCGCTCGACCTCGTCCTCAACGCCGCCGGGGCGGTGCTCGTCACCGCCTGCGTCGTCATCACGTCCCGCAGGCGGCATTCCGGATGACGTTCACCGCCGCCACGGCATCGGCCCGGGTCCACACGTGCCGATCGCAGCGTCCATGCCCTCGACAAGGATGCGGACCTGCTGAACGGGCGCGAAACAGCAAACCGGGTGATCCGGGTATCGGCGGCGAAAGAAAGTTCGGGATTCCGGCGATTCATGCAAGACCGCCGATACCGGGAGCATGCCCGCAGCCACCAGCCCGTTTCCCCTTGGGCCGGATTCGGACACCCCCCAGTACCCCGGCCAGTACCCCGGCCGGCGCCGGAACATGCTGGCGGCCGGTCGCCAGTTCGATCTCGGTCCAGGCGAAGGTGACGCCGGCCCGCTGCTATTCAGAGAAAGACACTCAAGCTCCCGGGTGTCCAGCCATAGTGTACCCGGCAACACGCTGCTGACCTCTATCGAATGCCATTCATGTCAAACAGTTGTGCTTGATCGGCACCGCGGCTTCGGGCTCAGGCATTCCCGGAGTGCATGGGAGAAGTCCGTGTCCGGGGCGGAAGATGTGACCATGTCTGCATGGCGTGCTTGCCGCCTGGGGGAGCCCTTCCTTCACCCCCCGCAAGAGGTTCGCGCCGTGATGGGACGCCAGCGGCGGCCGTCGCGATGCACCAGCATCAGTGCTTCCTCGGGACCTGCCGAAAAGCTCTCGTAGGAATGCGGCGGGCCAGGAGCGTTTCTCGCGGTGGCGACGGCAGGATCAATCCAGCGCCATGCGGCTTCCACCTCGTCGCGGCGCATGAACAGTGTCTGGTCACCACGAATGACGTCGAGCACCAGGCGTTCGTAGGCATCGGGCATGGTCAGGCCCTGGCGTTCAAGGGTGTCCGCGAAGGTCATGTCGAGCGGCGTGCCGATGAGACGCATGCCGCCCGGCCCCGGTTCCTTGATTGTCAGGCCGAGGGTGATCCCCTCATCGGGCTGCAGCCTGATCGCCAGGACGTTGGGAGTCATGGCACCGGCGGCTGGCGGAAAGATCGAATGTGGCGCGTCCTTGAACACCACGGCGATCTCGGACATGCGGGCCCGCAATCTCTTGCCGGTACGCAGGTAGAAGGGCGTTCCGTTCCAGCGCCAGTTGGCAATCTCCGCGCGCAGGGCCACGAAGCTCTCGCTCCGGGACTCCGGATTGCCGACATCCTCCAGATAGCTTCCCGCTCCATCACCCGCGAGATAGCGTCCGCACACCACATCGGCCGGGTTCTCCAGTGGTGCGAGGCTGAGCAGCACCTTGAGTTTTTCGTCGCGCACCGCATCCGCGTTGAAGGATGCCGGAGGTTCCATGGCGATGAGACAGAGCAGTTGCAGCAGGTGATTCTGGACCATGTCGCGCAGGGCGCCGGTATGGTCATAGTAGGCGCCGCGTCCTTCGATACCGATCTGTTCGGCGACGGTGATCTGGACGTGATCGACATGGCGTGCATTCCAGATCGGTTCGAACAGCGCATTGGCAAAACGCAGGGCCATCAGGTTCTGGACCGTCTCCTTGCCGAGATAGTGGTCAATCCGGTAGACCTGCCGCTCGCCGAAGAGTGAGGCGAGGGTCCGGTTCAGCGCTTCGGCACTGGCGAGATCGCTCCCCTGGGGTTTTTCGACCACCAGCCGGGCCGCCGGAGTGAGGCAACCCGCGGCCACCAGGCGTTCGCTGAACGGAACAAACAGGTGCGGAGCCACGGAAAGGTAGAATGCCCTCACGCGCTCGTGATCATCGAGCCTTGAGGCAAGCGTCGCCCACCCCTCCCCGCCTGCTACATCGATTGTCACGTAGTCGAGCATCTCCAAGAAGTCGCCGGTGCGATCTCCAAGCCCGTGTTCCTGCAAGGCGCCGGCAGCCAGCGCGCGGTAGCCGTCAACACCGATATCGCGGCGTCCGGTGGCGATGATTCTCGTGCCCGGCACAACCTGCCCGGCGCACATGCGATGGTAGAGAGCGGGCAGGAGCTTGCGTCGCGCGAGATCACCCGTGCCGCCAAACACCACGAGATCGAACGGATCGACCGGAATGACCCGACCCACCATGATCACTCACCCTCCGGCCGGGGGCCTTTGAGTTCATCACGCCAAGGTGGATCGGCGCCGGCCCGCGAAACGGTGATCGCCGCCGCCCTGGCGCCGAGGTGAAGAGCCTCCCTCATCGAAACGGCATCGATGTCCGCAAGCCGGTCGCGAACGAGCAGCCGGTTTTCCGCGAGGTGGGCAAGGACACCCGCACTGAAGGTATCGCCGGCACCGATGGTATCGACAACGTCAACACGAGAAGCCGGAACGGCGATCATGTCATCGCGTCCAAAGCGGGCACTTGCTCCCGCGGCGCCGCGTGTCAGGATCACCACCGAGGGGCCAGACCTGAAGATGCCGTCGCACTTTGACGCCAGGGGCTCGTCACCGGGAACGAGCCAGTCCAGGTCCTCGTCAGAGACTTTCACGATATCGGCAAGAGCGATCAGTTCCCGCATGCGGACGCGATGGCGTTTGCCATCCCGGATCATGACCGGACGGATGTTGGGATCGAGCATGATGACCCGGCGGCCAGCCTCGCGTCTCGCCAGCTGGACAAGGGCTATTGCGGCCGGCTCGCCGATCAGACTGATGCCGCCAAGAAGCATCGCCTGAACATCGTCCGGCACCCGGGGCATGTCATCCTCGACGAGCATGCGTCCGGCCGAATTCTCGTCATAGAACGTGTAGGAAGCGCCGCCGTTCCGCAGATTGACGAAGGCGAGCGTGGTGGGCCGCTCGCTCTGGACAACGAGTGACGTGTCGACCCGGTTCGCGCGCAAGGAGGCGAGGAGCGTCTCTCCCAGGAAGTCCCTCGAAATGCCGGTCAGCATCCCCGTCCTCACCCCCAGCCGGCCAAGCGCAATGGCGGTGTTGAAGATGGCGCCGCCCTCATGCGGGACATATCCCTGCCTGCCCGACGCCGTGGCCGCCGGAATCATGTCGATCAGGGCCTCGCCGCAACACAGGATCATCGAGTCAATCCGTCCACGGGCGCTCTCTTCCAGAACGCCTCGCGCAATGACGGCGGCGCGGGTTTCGGTTGACGGTCGGCCCCGTCCTGGCACAGCCGGCACATGGTGTCGCCCAGCACCGGACTGCGGAATCGCTGCATTGTGATCATCGGATACTCATCGGCGTCTACGCCCGCGGCCGTGTGCAGAACGGGAAGTATCTCGCGGCGTACCAGCATGTCCAGCCAGCACGCCATGTTCCTGTCACTCATGGCATCATGCCCGGTCCGCTGACGCATGAGAGCCGCCGGACAGGCGATGGCGCCCTGGCGCCCTCACCTTCCGGGTCTCGAAGAGTGACGCACCCGATCCCGGTGCGCTCCAGAGCAGGGCGTCCACCGGCGCACGCCGGTCCGGGAACCGTCCCATACGGCCGCCGCAGCCAGCACCTTCGGCGCCTCGAACCTCAGCAATCTCGGCTTGTGTGCCATCCCATCCGGCGCATCGCCTCCCTCCACGACGCAGAGACGATCCAGGACCGGAGAGCATCATCCGGCACATGAACCGGACATGGCGTGTGTCGCGACAGTGCGTAACGCCGTGGATTGACTCGACATTGAGGACTGCGATATGTGCCATCACTGCATCCACAAAACCAACGGGGAGAATTCTGGATGAAACTTGCACGTGCAATGTTTGGCGCGACCGCCCTGGCGGCGGCCGCCACCACAGCTGCGACCGCGGCCGAGTTGACGATCGCCACGGTGAACAACTCGGACATGATCATCATGCAGGAGTTGTCATCGCAGTTCGAAGAGGCCAGCGGACACACGCTGAACTGGGTCGTGCTCGAAGAAAACGTGCTGCGTCAGCGTGTCACGACCGACATTGCGACGGGCGGCGGGTCGTTCGACGTCATCACCATCGGTGCCTATGAGGCTCCGATCTGGGGTGCGCAGGACTGGCTGGCGCAACTCGACGACCTCGGTGACGCATACGATTACGACGACATCTTCGAACCGGTCCGCAACGGCCTTTCGGCCAACGGGTCGCTCTACGCGGTCCCCTTCTATGCGGAAAGCTCGTTCACCTTCTATCGCACGGACCTGTTCGAGATGGCCGGCATCGAGGCTCCTGACGAGCAGATCACCTACGATGAGTTCGCCGAGATCGTGGCCAAGGTGCATGATCCGGACAACGGTGTCTTCGGGACCTGCCAGCGCGGCAAGGCCGGCTGGGGCGAAAACATGGCCTTCGTCGGTCCGCTTGTGAACGCCTTCGGCGGGCGCTGGTTCGACATGGACTGGAATCCGACGATCGACAGCCCCGAGTGGAAGGCTGCGCTCACCTACTATGTGGACCTGATGCACAGCTACGGTCCTCCAGGCGCGGAATCCAACGGTCACAACGAAAACCGCGCGCTCTTTGCCGACGGCAAGTGCGCCACCTGGGTCGACGCAACGTCGGCTGCGGGCTACATCTACAATCCGGCTGAGTCGTCAGTCTCCGACACGACCGGTTTCTTCCAGGCGCCAAAGCAGGTGACCGACAAGGGCACAGGCTGGTTCTGGGCCTGGGCGCTGGCGATCCCGGCAAGCTCGAAGCAGGTCGATGCGGCCAAGGAGTTCCTCTCCTGGTCGACGAGCAAGGAATACGTCGCGCTGGTCGGCGAAACAAAGGGCTGGGTTGCGGCGCCTCCGGGCACCCGTGCCTCGACCTATGCCAACCCGGCATACACCGAGGCCGCGCCCTTTGCCGAGACCGTGCTGAACTCGATTCTCGCGGCCAACCCGGCCGATGCAACGAGGGACCCGGTGCCCTACACCGGTGTGCAGTTTGTCGCGATCCCCGAATTCCAGGGCATCGGCAACTACGTCGGACAGCAGGTCGCGGCCGCGCTCGCCGGACAGCAGTCCGTCGACGAGGCTCTGGCCAACAGCCAGCAGTTTGCGGTTCGCGAAATGACCAAGGCGGGTTACATCGAGTAACCGCCTCCCCACACGTGCCGGTCCATCCGGACCGGCACGTGTCTTGTTCGATAATGTGAGTGCTGCGGCAAGGGCTCCAATCTGGTCCTTGCCGCTCTTGCGTGTTATGCCATCGACTTTCGGTGAGGTTCGCATGGCGACCAACGCTTCCCGCGCCGCTGCCAGGTTGATGATTTCGCCTGCGGTTGTGCTGCTGCTGGGATGGATGCTGGTTCCGTTGGGCCTGACCCTCTATTTTTCCTTTCTGCGCTACAACCTGATCACGCCAGGCGCCAACCCGTTCATCGGATGGGAAAACTACTACTGGTTCCTGACCGACCCGAGCTTCAAGGCGGCGATGATCAACACGCTCCTGCTGGTCGGCGGCGTGCTGCTGATTACCGTCATCGGCGGAACGATGATGGCTCTCCTGCTCGATCAGCCGATGTGGGGCCAGGGTGTCATTCGGATCATGGTCATCGCGCCGTTCTTCGTCATGCCCACGGTGTCCGGCCTGGTCTGGAAGAACATGTTCATGAACCCGGTCAACGGGATCTTTGGACATCTTGCGCTGGGCCTGGGCATGGAACCGCTCTCGTTCTTCAGCGAGATCCCGCTCCTGTCGATCATCTTCATTGTTTCCTGGCAGTGGCTGCCGTTCGCCACGCTCATCCTGCTGACTGCCCTGCAATCGCTTGACCAGGAACAGCTCGAGGCCGCCGAGATGGATGGTGCCACGTGGGTCTCGAGGTTCATCCACGTCATGCTGCCGCACCTGGCTCGGGCAATCACGGTGGTAATCCTGATCCAGACGATCTTCCTTCTGTCGATCTTCGCCGAAATTCTCGTGACGACCAACGGCGGTCCCGGTACGTCGACGACCAACCTGACCTACCTGATCTATGTCTCGTCACTGCTGCAGTTCGACGTCGGCATGGGCAGCGCCGGCGGCGTGATTGCCATCATCCTTGCCAACATCGTCGCGATCTTCCTGATGCGCATGATTGGCAAGAACCTGGACGCGTGAAGGGGACACCATGGCACGCTCCGTCACGACTTCCCGCAAGACCATGACCACACTGTTCGCCGGCACGCTTGGTTTGCTGATCTTCTTCCCGGTGCTCTGGATCGTGATCCTGTCATTCAAATCGGAAGGCGATGCAATCAAGGCTCCGCTGGAGGTGCTGTTCAGCACCGGCTGGACCGCCGAGAGCTACAGCGCCGTACAGGCACGATCCGACTATCCGAAGCACTTCCTGAACTCCGTCGTCATTGCTTTCGGGTCCACCCTGCTCGGTCTTCTGATCGCGATCCCCGCAGCCTGGGCGATGGCTTTCGTGCCGGCAAAACGCACCAAGCACGTGCTGATGTGGATGCTCTCGACCAAGATGCTGCCGCCAGTGGGCGTGCTGATTCCGATCTATCTCATCTACCGTGATCTGGGTATCCTGGACAGCCGGATCGGACTGGTCTTCGTGCTGATGATGATCAACCTTCCGATCATCATCTGGATGCTCTTCACGTATTTCCGCGAAATACCGGGCGAAGTTCTCGAAGCGGCCAGAATGGACGGGGCATCCCTGCGCGAGGAAATCATCCATGTCCTCGCGCCGATGGCCATCCCGGGAATGGCTTCGACGGCGCTTCTGAACATCATCCTTGCCTGGAACGAAGCATTCTGGACCCTGAACCTGACATCGGCCAAGGCCGCCCCGCTTACGGCATTCATCGCCAGCTATTCGAGCCCGGAAGGCCTGTTCTATGCCAAGCTGAGCGCTGCCAGCGTGATGGCGATTGCGCCCATTCTTGTTCTGGGCTGGTTCAGCCAGAAGCAACTGGTGCGCGGATTGACCTTCGGCGCGGTGAAGTGAGGAACGGACGGTGGGACACATACAGCTCAAGCAAGTCAGCAAGTCCTTCGGCAACATCGAGGTTATCCCACCAATTGATCTCGACATTGACGACGGCCAGTTCGTGGTCTTCGTCGGACCCTCGGGTTGCGGGAAGTCCACCCTGCTGCGGTTGATCGCAGGCCTCGAGGACGTGACCACAGGGTCAATCGTCATCGACGGCCGCGACGCTACCGCCGTGCAGCCAGCAAGGCGCGGCCTGGCAATGGTGTTCCAGTCTTACGCTCTCTATCCGCACATGTCGGTCCGCAAGAACATCGCCTTCCCGTTGAAAATGGCACGCGTCCCGCAGGACGAGCAGGAGCGCCTCGTCGAGGAGGCGGCGCGCGTACTCAATCTCACCGGGTTTCTCGACAGGCGTCCGGGCCAGCTTTCCGGCGGTCAGCGCCAGCGCGTCGCCATCGGCCGCGCCATCGTCCGGGAGCCGGCAGCCTTTCTCTTCGACGAACCGCTGTCGAACCTGGATGCGGCGCTCCGCGTGGGCATGCGGCTGGAAATCAGCGAGCTTCACGAGAGGCTCAAGACGACCATGGTGTACGTCACACACGATCAGGTCGAAGCCATGACCATGGCTGACAAGATCGTCGTACTGCGGGCGGGAGTCATCGAACAGGTGGGAACTCCCCTTGAACTCTATCGAAATCCGCAGAACACGTTTGTTGCGGGGTTCATCGGCAGCCCCAGGATGAACCTTGTCGAGGGACCCGACGCCGCCCGGCATGATGCTCACACCGTGGGCATCCGGCCAGAGCATGTCGACGTTTCCAGCGGCAGCGGCATGTGGACGGGCACGGTCGGCGTGTCCGAGCATCTGGGCAGCGATACATTCTTCCACGTCACCGTGAAGGACCTGTCACAACCGTTGACCGTACGCGCAGGCGGCGAAGTCGACCTGCACTACGGTGATACCATTCATCTCACTCCGAAACTGAACCACCTGCATCGGTTTGACGACAGGGGCCTTCGCATCACATGAAACGGCTTGAAGGAAAGGTTGCCCTCGTGACCGGCGGCGCCCGCGGCATCGGGCGTGCGGTGTGCGAGGCCTATGCCGACGAAGGTGCCAGGGTTGCGGTCGCGGACCTGCTGGAAGCAGAAGCGGTTCACACGGCAGACGCCCTTGGCGAAAACGGCATGGCGGTGGTCATGGATGTGACCGATCCCGATGCCATCCGCACGGGCGTCAAGGCGGTGGAGGCGCATTGGGGCGGGATCGACATCCTCGTCAACAACGCCGGCATCTTCAAGATGGCTCCGATCGGCCAGGTGACACGCGAAGACTATCGCCGCCAGTTCGACGTAAACGTCGGCGGCACGATCTTTGCAAGCCAGGCAGTGGTACCGGGAATGAGAAAACGCGGCGGGGGCGCGATCATCAACTTCGCGAGCCAGGCGGGAAGGCGCGGCGAGGCGAACGTCACGATCTATTGTTCGACCAAGGCGGCCGTCATCTCCATCACCCAGTCGCTGGCGCTGGAATTCGCAAGTGACAACATCCGCGTCAACGCCATCGCGCCAGGTGTGATCGACACGCCGATGTGGGACGTGGTCGACGCACAATTCGCGGCCTTCGAACGCAAGCCCATAGGCCACAAGAAGCGGGAAGTGGGCGAGGCCGTGCCACTCGGCCGCATGGGCGTTCCCGCGGATATCGCAGATCCTTGCGTCTTTCTCGCCTCGAACGAAGCGCGCTACATCACCGCACAAACGCTTAATGTCGATGGCGGAAACTGCATGAATTGACAGTTGTTCCGGTGAAACTGTCGAACAGCACGCTCCGTCGGCTGCCTGCCGAGGTCAAACGACCGGTCTATCGCCGGTCCGGCCTGACCCCGGGCATAGTCCATATTGGCATCGGCAATTTCCATCGCGCCCATCAGGCCTGGTACCTGCACCGGCTGATGCAGCAGGAAAAGGCACACGACTGGGCAATCATCGGTGCGGGGGTGAGGCGCCGCGACGCGGCGCAGCGAGCGAAGCTCCAGGCGCAGGACTGGCTGACGACGCTGATCCAACTTGCGCCTGAAGGCCCGTCGGCCGAGATCGTCGGTTCAATGATCGACTGTGTTCCGGTCGAAGTTCACAATGCAGCGCTGATCGAACGGATGGCCGATCCGGCCATCCGGATCGTGGCCCTCACCGTTACCGAGGGAGGATACTACGTGGCGCCCGCGACCCGGGGCTTCGATGCGGTCCACCCGGATATCCTGCACGATGTTGCGAATCCGAACACTCCGCGCACTGCCTTCGGGGCCATGGTCGCCGCTCTTCGACTCAGGCGCGACCGGGATTATGGCCCCTTTACCGGGCAGAGCTGCGACAATCTCCGGGGCAATGGTGCGATCTTGCGCCAATCCGTCGTGTCGCTGGCCCGACTGACCGATCCCGGCCTCGCCGACTGGATCGACAACCACTGCTCGTTTCCGAATTCCATGGTCGATTGCATCGTACCGGCCACCGGACCGAACGAGCGGGCACTGGCGAGCCATTTTGGCATCGACGACGCCGCCCCGGTCGCGCACGAGAACTTCCGCCAGTGGATCATGGAAGACGATTTCTGTGCGGGACGCCCCGATTGGGACCAGGCCGGCGCAACCTTCTCGAACGATGTCCACGCCTACGAGGCAATGAAGATCCGGATACTGAACGGTGGTCATCAAGTGATCGCCAATCCGGGCGAAATCCTCTCGGTCGAAACCATCTCGGGTTGCATGGAGCATCCGCTGATCGGGCCTTTCTTCAGGAAGGTGGCGATGAGGGAAATCGCTCCCCATGTCCATGCGGTGCCGGACATGACGCCTGAGGCCTATGTCGACCTGATCGGGCAGCGCTTCTCAAATCCCGGTATCGTGGATACGACCCGCCGAGTCGCCTTCGACGGTTCGTCCCGGCATCCGGGCTTTGTCCTGCCGATCATCCGGGACGCCCTGAAGGGCGGGCGCCCCATTGCCGGACTGGTCCTGGCCGAAGCCTTGTGGGCGCGGATGTGTACAGGCAACCGCGAGGACGGCAGCGTCATCGAACCGAACGATCCGATGTGGGATGATCTCACAATGGCTGCGGTCAGGGCCTGCGAGACCCCGCAGGCATGGCTGGACCAGCAACAGTTCTACGGCGACCTTGCACGTCATCCGGAGGTACAGGCCGGCTTCGCGCACTGGCTGAGGATGATCTGGTCGGACGGGACGGAGGCTGCCATCCGCGCCTATCTCACAGGGTGATCGGGCCATGCGGGCGATCCTGTTTCCAGCCCGAACCGCGGTGGAGGCCAATCCATATCAGTGCTTTCCCGTTTCTTGCGTTGCGCAGCCGATATGATTTCAGCAGGCGGGACGTGTCCGATGGAGGGAACCATGAGCAAGATCGAGGCGGTGCCGACCGTGATGATCGGGAACGACCGGGTGCGGGTAACCGAGTGGCGTTTCGCGCCCGGCGCGGAGACTGGGCACCATGTCCACGAATACGACTATGTCGTCGTGCCGATGACGACGGGAACGCTTCGCCTTATCGAGGCGGATGGGACACGCGACGCCGAGCTCGTCGCGGGCAAGCCCTACGACCGGCCGCGCGGCGTCGCGCACAATGTCATCAATGCCAGCGGCGGTGAGTTCGTGTTCATCGAGGTCGAGTTGTTGGAGAACCGTTGACTGCGGGTCTCGATATCCGAATTCATCCGATCGTTCAGGCGTCACCGGATGACGGTGCGCTCATCACGTTGGGACCGGTCAACAGGTGCTCCCCGGCATCCACGACGATCGCCTGCCCGGTGACTGCGCGCGCCGACGCCAGGAGCCATATGGCGGCATCGGCCACGTCGTCCGCGTTGACCATCGCTTTCAGGGGCAGGGTCGCGTTCAGACTGTCCCTGAACGCAGCGTAGCGTTCCTCTCCGATGCGGCGGCGCGACCAGCGGGTATCGACGTAGCCCGGGCACAGGGCGTTGACACGGATCTGCGGCGCCAGGACACGGGCAAGGGAGAGCGTGAGGGTGTTGAGCGCCGCCTTGGAGGCGGCGTAGGCGGCACTGCTCCCGGCGCCCGTGAAGGCGGAAAGCGACGAGATGGCGACGATGGAGCCTGAGCCCGTGCTGCGCATCAGGTCCGCTGAAGCCCGCGCCAGTTGCCAGCAGGCGACCAGATTGACCCTGAAGATGCGCTCGAAGTCACTGTGATCCAGACCGTCCAGATCATCGGCATGCACGAACCTGGTCACCCCGGCATTGCTGACCAGTCCGTCAAGGCGGTTCCAGCGTCCGGCGGCCGCCCGCACGAGATCACGGCAAACCGTGTCCTCTGCCACATCACCCCTCACGACCACGGGATCGCCCCCGGCCTCGCGGCATGCCGTTTCGGTGTCGGCCATCTCCCGTTTACTTGTCGTGTAGTTGAGCACCACGCCCCAGCCTCGCGCCGACAGGCCGAGGGCGACGGCGCGTCCAATGCCTGTTGCCGAGCCGGTCACGATCGCGACATGCCTGGTCATGCCCCTTCTTCTCCCCGGTTCCGTGACGTCATGATGCGTCCTGACGTCCCGGCAATCCACTGCACCGGCAAGTCCGGTCGCTCAGTAGGCGACCGGGTGAGGATCGAGATCGCGCCAGAGATACCAGGTCGCCACGGTACGCCACGGACACCAGGCCGCTGCACGGGACCGGACCGCGTCCGGTGAGCGCGCACAGCCGTAGGTGGCGGCCACGGCCCGCTGCAGACCGATGTCTGCGACCGGCAGGACATCAAGGTCGCCCGCGGCGAACATCAGGACCATGTCGACGGTCCAGGGACCGACACCCTTGAGGGCCAGCAGTCGCCGACGGATTTCTTCCGGTTCCGATGGGCTGTCCTGCCAGGCAGCCATGACACCGGCTGCAGCGGAGATGCTGAGGGCCTTGTTGCGGGTGAGACCGCAGTCCCGCATGGTCGCGGCATCCACCCGGGCGACATCCCGGGGCTTGATCGCCGCAAGGTCCCGGGTGAGCCGGCCCCAGATCCTCTCGGAGGCGATGACGGAGATCTGCTGCCCGACAATGGCGCGCACCAGGGAATGGAAGAGGTCGCCGTGCGGTTCAAGACGTTCATCGGGATACCGTTTGATGACAGCCGCGAGATGAGGATCGCGGCGGCACAGTGTTTCCGCGGCACGCCACCAGGTGTCGGCGAACCTGCAGGGTTCGATCAGCACGGTCGGACGCCTATACTCGGGCCATGCCGATCGCCCGTCTCTTTCTCGCCGCATGCCTGGTCCTGGCGGCTCCCGCCTGGCCGGAAGATCCCGGATTTATTGCCGGCTGGCAGGCGGTTGAGGAACGGCGCTACGCGGATGCCTACACTGCCTGGGCGCAGAGTGCCGCCAACGGCGATGTCGATGTCCAGTACTACCTGGCCCGGCTCCATGAATCGGGCCTCCTGGGCGCCGTCGACATCGAAAGCGCCATCGACTGGCACCGCGAGGCGGCACACCGGAATCTGCCTGCGGCGCTGGTAGCCCTGTCCCATCACATGCTGAAGGCGGAGCAGCCGGACACGGCTGCGGCCATCGATCTTCTCACCCGCGCCGCCAACCTTGACTTTCCACGCGCCCAGCAGAGCCTCGCAAGCCTCTACGAGCGCGGCGTCCATGGTGCTCCGCAACCCAATCTCGCCATCCACTGGTATCATCTCGCCGCCCGCCAGGGCCTGCCGGAGGCACAGTATAGCCTGGCTCGCCTTTCGGCGGCCGACACCGGCAACAGAGCCAGCCTCGAGCAGGCCCTTGCCTGGTACCACCAGGCGTCCGCGGCGGGACTCGCGGAAGCCGACAACAACCTTGCCCACATGTATGAAGAGGGACTGGGTGTCGCGCGTGACCCGGAGAGGGCCGTCGCCCTCTATCGCCGGGCAGCCGACAAGGGGCTGGCTGTCGCCCAGAACAATCTCGGCATCATGCTTCAGTATGGCCGTGGCACTCCGGTTGACCTGGCGGGTGCCGCCGCCGCCTACCGAGCCGCAGCCCGGGCCGGCCATCCCTTCGGCCAGATCAGTTTCGCCACCTGTCTGGCCAATGGCACCGGCGTCGACAGAAACCCCGTCGAGGCCTACGCCTGGCTGGTGGAGGCGGCCCGTGGCCACGACAGCAACGCCCGAAAGGCGGCGCGGGAATTCATGAATAGCCTGGACAGGGTCCTGGATTCCACGGATCGTCGTCGCGCCATCCTGCGCGCAAGCCGCCTGGCACGGGCGCCGGCGGAGGAGACACACCTTCGCCTGCCCCTTCCCGGGTCGCTGGGCGCCCCTGTGGTTGCGGCCCAGCGCTACCTCGTGTTGCTGGGCTATCTCGACGGAGCGGTCGACAACATTGCCGGACCCGTGACGAGGGCTTCCATCAAGGCGTTTCAGAACAGCAACGGCCTCGAGGCCGACGGAGTGATCAGCAACGAACTCGTGACCGTCCTCGAGAATGCGGCCATGATCCTGCTTTCACCGGATACCGGGGGAGTGAACCGTGCCACGTATTGAACTCAGCTACCTGTCCGGCGCCGATGTCCGCGCCCTGGAGATGACTCCCGACGAGATACTCGGCGCCATCGAGGACAGCCTGGCGGCACAGGGGCGCGGCGAAACCGTCATCGAGCCACGCATGCATCTCGTGGCGGACAAGGCCTTCCGTGGGCATTTCAACGTGCTGCGAGGCTACATCGCGCCGATCGGCATTGCCGGCGTGAAGGTGGTGGGCGACTACATCGACAACTACCGCAAGGGATTGCCCTCGGAGATGGCCCTGGTCAACCTGTTCGACGCCAGAACCGGCATGCCGCGGGCGCTCGTCGACGGCACCGCGATCACGGACATGCGCACCGGCGCCCTGACGGCGCTCGGCGCCAAGCATCTTGCCCGCTCAAACCCGCGCAGGCTGGGTCACATCGGCGCCAGGGGGAGTTCCTACTGGAACGTCCGCCTGCTCGATCACCTGTTCGACTTTGCAGAGATCCGCGTGCACTCGCGGCGGCCGGAGAGCCGCGAGGCCTTTGGCGAAAGGCTGACACGGGATCTCGGCAAGCCCGTCATCGTCACCGACGACTGGCAAAGCTGCCTCGAGGGCGCCGATATCCTGGTGGAGGCCTCCCGGCTTGAAACGCCCCAGCCGCTTCTGAAGACCGCATGGGTGGAGCCGGGGGCGCTTGTCATCCCCTACGGCACCATCAGTGCCGTCGAAGACGATCTTGCCGACGTCATGGACAAGATTGTCGTAGATCACTGGCAGCAGTGCCTGGTTGGCCCCTTTGGCTGTCTGCGCCGCCATGTCGATTCGGGCCGCATCACTACCGACACCATCCACGGCGAGATCGGCGCCATCTGCGCCGGTCTCACCGGCGGCCGGGACAGCGACGGCGAGAGAATTCTCTTCTGGCACCGGGGTCTCGCGACATCCGACATCGCACTCGCCTGGGCCATGCTCACCAAGGCCGAAAAACTGGGCGTAGGCACCGCCCTCCCCTATGCCTGAACGACACCGGACAGGTTCATCACTCGTTTGCGGGGCCGCGCTTCAGCGCTTTCTGGCGATGGTGAGGCCGTCTCCGGTCGGCACCATGGCCATGTCGACCCGATCGTCGGCGCCGACTTTCTCGTTGATGGCGCGAATTGCACGGGTGTCCGCTGACTGATCACTGTCATCGATCACGGCGCCGCCCCACAGGACATTGTCGATGAGGATCAGTCCACCCTGACGAACCAGGACAAGGGCACGCTCATAGTAGGTGTCGTAGTTCTCCTTGTCGGCGTCGATGAAGGCGATGTCGAATGACCCCGCGCGGCCTTCCGCAACCAGCCTTTCGAGACTCTCCACGGCCGGTGCCAGACGCAGGTCGATGCGTTCGGCCACGCCCGCCTCGGCCCAGTAGCGGCGGGCGATCGATGTCCATTCTTCGCTGACATCGAGAGCGACGAGTGAGCCCCCTTCTCCCAGGGCCCGTGCGACGCACAGACTGCTGTATCCGGTGAACACGCCGACCTCCAGTGCCTGCCGGGCACCTGCAAGGCGCGCCAGGAGGGCCATGAACTGGCCCTGGTCCGGCGCGATCTGCATCGCGCTCCAGCCGCCTGTCTGCAACGTCTCCTCGCGCAGGCGGCACAGGATGTCGTCGTCGCGTACGGTGGTCCGCACCATGTAGTCGTAGAGATCTTCGTCAAGGCCCGCCGTCTTGCGATTCATTCCGGATATTCCCCTTCACCGTTGTCGTTCTCGAGATGGGCGATGTTGCCATCGTCGGACAGCAGGATAGCGATCGGACGCGTCTGCCGGAACTGGGCGAAGATGATGAGGGCCATGACCGTGATCGGTACGCTGAGGAACATGCCGATGATACCCCACAGGCTGCCCCACAGAGCCAGTGCCAGGAGGATCACCAGCGGACTGAGCTTGAGCGTGCGTCCCATCATCCGGGGCTCGATGACATTGCCCGTGACGATCTGCGTGGCTCCCAGCAGGGCCGTCACCATGACGAAGGGCGCCAGGGGTTCGGAGAACTGTGCCAGGGTCAGCAGGGCCGGAAACACGAACCCGAGGATCGAACCAATGGTCGGAATGAAATTCAGGAAGAAGATCAGCACCGCCCAGAATTCCGCGAGATCCAGCCCGACGGCCTTCATGACGATCCACGAGACGGCGCCCGTCACGACCGACAGCAGGGTCTTGACCCAAAGGTAGGTGCGGATATCCGAATTGATCCTGGCGATGACCTGGCGCACGCGGGTGATTCTGCCGGCATTGCCGTCGAGCAGGGCGTCGAGCTTGGAGGCAGCGTGCCCCTGCTCCACCAGCAGGAAGGCGAGATAGACAAGGACGATGCCGACATTGCCGACGAACGTTGCCATGCCGGAAGCAAGGGAGGTCACAAGACCGGCGAGATCGACCCGGTTGCGGATTTCGCCGATGGTCGGCAGTTCGGCTATCCCGAAGAACGCAGCCGCATTGCCGAAGTGCAGCACGAGATTGGCCTGATAGAGGGGTGCCGCATCCACCACGGCGTTGACATTGGCGAGAGTCAGGTCGACCAGCACGGCGATGAAAGCGATCACCGTGGCAACGGCGAGAATGAGGGTCAGCCAGCCGGGACAGGCACGCACGCGGGCGTAGACCTGTCGCAGCGTGGCGATGAGATACCACAGGACGACAGCGACAACGAAGGGGAGGATGAGCGCGCGGCCCTCCACCACAAGCCACAGCGAGAACCCCGCGACCGCAGCCCAGAGAACAATGGCCGGGACCCCCTTCGTCACGCCGCTCCTCCCTGAACCTTCACAAGACCACCCACCGGCAACATTCACCATCAAGTGCACCGCTTGCAAGGGTTTTGGCTTGACATGATCGGACAACCCCAAGACTATGAGTCCATGCAATGACTCCGGCAGAGCGCCGGGGTGCACGTGGACCAATCAGAGGGAAGGATCAACCATCATGGTACACCCCTACTACAGCAAGCTGCAGGAGCAGCTTGCAGAAGGACGGCTCGAGCGCCGGGAATTCGTGCGCTACTCGGCCCTGCTGGGTGTGTCCGCCTCGACAGCCTACGCTGCGGCGGGTCTCATCAGCGGCGAGGATTTCGCACCCCGCGTCGTCGCACAGGAAAAGCCCTCGGGCGGCACGATGCGCATCGGCATGCGTGTCTACACCATCAACAATCCGCATACGTTCTCCTGGGTCATCGACTCGAACATCGCCCGCCAGGTCTGCGGCTATCTCACCCGCACCGGTTCCGACAATGTCACCCGCCCCGATCTTCTCGAGGGCTGGGACGCGACCGAAGATCTCCTGACCTGGGATCTCAAGGTCCGCCAAGGCATCATGTGGCATGATGGCCGCGCCTTCACCGCCGAGGATGTCGCGTGGAACCTGCGCCGGGTTCTCGACCCCGAAACCGGCTCATCGGTTCTGGGCCTCATGAAGGGCTACATGATGAACGATGATGGCAGCGGGCTGTGGCGCGACGATGCCGTCGAGGTCGTGGATGATCACACCGTCCGACTCAACACGCGCAGCAAGAACATCGCCATCCCGGAACATCTGTTCCATTACCCCCTTCTCATCCTTGATCCTTCGGAAGACGGCGTGTTCGGTGTCGGCTCCAACGGAACCGGCCCGTACAAGCTTGTCGAGCATGTGGTCAGCGAGATCTCCATTCTCGAGAACGCCGGCAACGCGACGTGGCATCGGGAAGGTCCCTATCTCGATCGTCTCGAGTTCATCGACCTCGGTGACGATCCCTCCGCCGCCATCGGCGCCATCGCGTCGGGTCAGGTGGATGCCATCGATGGTGGCGACGTCGTTCAGCTCGACGCGTTCAAGGCCATGGCGGACATCCAGGTCAACACTCAGACCACGGCACAGACGGCGGTGGCCCGCGGTCAGGTCGACACGGCGCCGTTCGACGACCCCAGGGTACGCGTCGCAATGCGCCTTGCGGTCGACACACCGTCGATTCTCGAGGCGGCCCACCGTGGTGTCGGTTCGCCCGCCGAGCACCATCATGTCTCTTCCATTCATCCCGAATATGCCGAACTGGCATGGATGGGACGGGATGTGGCCGCGGCCAAGGATCTGCTCGCCGAAGCCGGATTTGCCGACGGTCTCGATCTCGAGATTGCCTGCAAGAAGGACCCGGCATGGGAGCTGCTGGCGGTCCAGCTTATGGTTGAACAGTGGAAAGAGGCGAACATCAACGTCGCCATCAACCTTATGCCGTCCGACCAGTTCTGGGATGTCTGGGACAAGGTTCCCTTCGGATTCACGGCATGGACCCACCGTCCACTGGGCTTCATGGTTCTCGGACTGGCCTACCGGACCGGTGTGCCATGGAACGAGAGTCACTACGCCAATCCGGAGTTCGATGCGCTCCTCACCGAGGCCGAGGGTATCCTCGATGTCGATGAACGGCGCGGGGTCATGGCCAAGTTGCAGACCATCATGCAGGAGGACGGACCGATCGTTCAGCCGGTATGGCGTGGCGTCTACAACGTCCAGAATTCAAGAGTGAAAGGCTACGGGATGCATCCCACCACCTACATCTTCGCCGAGGAACTGGCGATCGAGGCGGCGGAGTCCTGAAGCACCGACATGTCGGATGGAAGGGGTTCTTGAGCCCCTTCCGTCCATTGACTTTCGTGAAGGGGCCTGCGGGCCCCTTTTTCTTGGGGGTCCCGCTTGAAGGCCGGGTCACCTGTCGCTACCTGCAGCCTCTCACACGGCGATAGCCGGGAAGTGCTCGACGCGACCTGCAGCCGTGTACCGGTCGATCACCCTCCCAAGACGGGGCCCGGCCTGCTTGCCGAGGCGATGGATGTTGACAACCCGCCCCGGTGCCCAAGACTCGTCGGGCCGTGCGCAGGGGCGGTGCGACGGGGAGACCGGGATCGTGGAGACATTGCAACTCATCGTCAGCGGTCTCGCCAACGGCTGCGTCTATGGCCTGATCGCACTGGGCTTCGCACTCATCTACAAGGCCGCCGAGCAGGTCAACTTCGCCCAGGGCGACCTGATGATGTTCGGCGCCTTCGTGGCACTCGGCCTCGCCAACGAATCGCACCTGGGCCTGCCGTTCTGGGTCGCCTGCATCGGCGCGATCGCCGCCATGGCCGTGTTCGGCTGGCTGCTGGAGCGCACCGTCCTGCGCCAGGTCTTCGGCCAGCCCCAGATCGCCGTGGTGATCCTGACGATTGCGCTCGGCTTTCTGCTGCGCTTCATCGCCGGCATCATCTGGGGACATGATCCGCTGGCGCTGGAGAGTCCGATCGCGGGCGTCAACCAACGCTTTGGCGACCTGGTGCTGGGCCTGGACGAGCTCGCGGTCATCGCCGTGACGCTCGTGCTCACCGCCTTTCTCTTCGGGTTCTTCAGTCGCACCAGGCTCGGCATCGCCATGCAGGCATCGAGCCAGAACCAGCTCGCGGCCTACTACATGGGCATCCCGGTGAAGCGGATTCACGGGCTCACCTGGGCGCTGGCGGGCGCGATCGCGGCGGTTGCTGGGATCCTCTTCGCCTCAAAGGGCTCGATCGATCCCAACACCGGACTGCTCGGCATCAAGGCCTTCGCCGCGGCGGTGATCGGCGGCTTCGGATCGCTGCCGGGCGCACTCGCGGGCGGCCTGATCGTCGGGCTGATCGAGCCCTTTGCCGCCCGTTACGTTGCCTCCGGCTACTCGCAGATCGCGCCCTACGCGGTGCTGATCCTCGTACTTCTTTTCCGCCCGCGTGGCCTCTTCGCCCAGGCTCACGCCAAGAAGGTCTGATGCGCACCGCCCTCAAGACCAGCTATGTCCAGGACATCCGGCTCTTTCCGGATGTCAGGCGCGCGCTCCGCTACGCCGTCCTGTTGGCTCTCGCGGCGGCACTGCCGCTTCTGCTGGACGATTTCCTCCTGGGCGAGGCCACCAATGTCCTGATCTGGGCCATCGCAGGCATGGGGCTCATGTTGCTGACCGGCCATGCCGGACAGGCAAGCCTCGGGCACGCGGCGTTTCTCGCGGTGGGCTGCTACGCCAACGCGATCCTGATGGAACGGGCGGGACTCCCTTTCGCCGCCTCCTTCCTGGCTGCGGGGGTGATCACCGGGCTCGTCGGCGTCCTCGTCGCAGTTCCTGCTCTCAGGCTGCACGGCATCTATCTCGCCATCGCGACCCTCGCCCTGTCGATCCTGACCGAGGACATCATCGTGCTTGCCGAGCCCTGGACCGGCGGGGTGATCGGGCTGGTGGCGCCCGACATCACCATCGCGGGCGCGGAGGTGGACCGCTACGGCTCGCCAGGTCTCTTCTACTGGCTCTGCCTCGCGGTTGCGCTGATCGTGACGCTCGGCTACCGCAACGTCCTGCGCACCCCACTGGGGCGGGCCTTCGTGGCGATCCGCGATTCCGAGATCTCGGCGCAGGCGATGGGGATCAACGTGGCCATGACCAAGGCCCTTGCCTTTGGCCTCTCCTGCATGGTGACGGGCTGGGCCGGCGCACTGATGGGACACTTCTTCTACACCTTCAACCATGAGGTCTTCACCGTCATCATCTCGATCCAGCTCCTGGTGATGATCGTGATCGGCGGTCTCGGCTCGATCCAGGGCGCCTACTGGGGAGCGCTTGTGGTGGGGGTCATCCCGCAGGCGATCAACATCGCGCGCGACGGGGCGCAGGCGGCCTTCGGCGGCAGTGTCTTGATTCCCGGAATCGAGACCGGGATCTTCATGACGCTCCTCATTGTCTTCATCCTGTTCGAGCCGCGCGGCATCCATGGCCGCATCGAAAAGTGGAGGATTTATGTCGAGCTCTTTCCCCTCTGTCGACGCGACATGTTCCGCCGGCAGAAGAGCTTCCTGAAGACGGAGCGGATGCGGTGAGCCTGCTGGAGGTGGACGGCGTCACTGTGCGCTTCGGCGGCGTCACGGCACTGGAGCGGGTCTCGTTCGCGGTCGAGCCCGGCGAGATCTTCGCCATCGTCGGCCCCAACGGTGCCGGCAAGTCGACGCTCTTCAATGTGATCTCCCGCATCCACGAACCGGAGGAGGGAGATCTGCGCTTCGCGGGCGAGAACCTGCTCCGCCTCGCGCCCTCGGAAGTCGCCGGCCTCGGAATCGCGCGAACCTTCCAGAACATCGAGCTCTTCGAGCACTCGAGCGTGCTGCAGAACCTGCTCGTGGGCCGCCACAGGCACCGGCGCGCTTCCATCCCCGCGCAAGTTTTCTTCGCACCCGCGGTCAGGCGCGAGGAGGTCGCTCACAGGGCCGCGGTCGAGCAGGTGATCGACTTCCTCGACCTCCAGCCCTACCGCGACAGGACCATCGCCGGCCTCCCCTACGGCCTTCGCAAGGTGGTGGAGGTCGGCCGCGCGCTCGCCATCGAGCCCCGGATGCTGCTCCTCGACGAGCCCGCCTCCGGGCTCTCCGCCGAGGAGTCCGGAGACTTGCAGTTCCGGATCAAGGACATTCGAGACCGGATGGGCGCCACCGTGCTCATGGTGGAGCACGACATGAGGCTCGTCTCGGCGGTCTCGGACCGGGTTCTGGCGCTCGCCGACGGGCGGGTGATCGCGATCGGCACGCCGGCGGCGGTGCAGTCGCATCCGAAAGTGATCGAGGCCTACCTCGGGACGGAGGCCGCGGTGCCATGACCGAAGCGCTGCTCCAGGTCCGCAACCTCGAGTGCTTCTACGGGCCGGTCATGGCGATCCGCGGCGTCAGCCTCGACGTGCCCGAGGGCAGGATCGTCACGGTGCTCGGCGCGAACGGGGCAGGAAAGACCACGCTGCTGAAGACCGTCTCCGGCGTCATGGACCCGGCGAAGGGCGACATCCGCCTTGCGGGCGCCTCGATCGCCGGCCGCGACCCCGACCGGATCGTGCGCAAGGGGGTCGTGCACGTTCCCGAGGGGCGGGAAATCTTCCCCCTGCTCACCGTGGACGAGAATCTCGCCATGGGCGCCTACACCCGCAGGGACCGCGACGTGGAGGCGGACCGGGAGACGATCTTCGGCTACTTCCCCATCCTCAAGCAGCGGCTGCGCCAGACCGCCGGCACCCTTTCCGGTGGGCAACAGCAGATGCTGGCCATCGCGCGCGCACTGATGGCGGGGCCCAGGATCATGCTGCTGGACGAGCCCTCGCTGGGCCTCTCGCCCCTGCTCGTAGGCGAGATTTTCGCCATCCTCCGCCGCCTCAACGCCGAGCGCGGCGTGACCCTGCTGCTGGTGGAGCAGAATGCCAGGGTGGCGCTCGATATCGCCGATGACGGCTACGTCATGGAGCTCGGGCGCATCGTGATGGAAGGCTCCGCCGAGCGCCTGCGGCGGAGCACGGATATCCAGGAGTTCTATCTAGGCGGCAACCAGCGGGGTCTGCGCGGCGAGCGGCGCTGGAAACGCCGCAAGTCCTGGGGATAGTGCACATGGGTAGACTGCCGAAACGCCGGGACGAGTTGACGGACGAGGGTCTCTCCCTGAGGCCCTGTCTGATCGACGGTTGCGACACCCTGCCAAAGCTCTTCCTCGCGCGCTGCCGCGAAATGGGCGCGCGAACGGCCCACCGCGAGAAGACGTTCGGCATCTGGCGCAACCACTCGTGGGCCGACTTTCACGATGCCGCCTCGGCCATCGGCATGGGACTCGCCCAGCTCGGGCTGAAGCGGGGCGAGGTCGTGGCCATCCTCTCCGAAGACAGGAAGGAGTGGATCTATGCCGATCTCGGCATCCAGTGCGTCGGCGGGATCGTCACCGGCATCTATCCCACCGACAGCGCCGCGCAGGTCGAGTACCTGCTGCGCCATTCGGGAAGCAGGTTCGCAATCGTGGAGAACGACGAGCAGCTCGACAAGGTCCTGGAGATCCGCGACCGGGTCCCGGCCCTGCAGGTGTGCGTGGTGCTCGACCGCGACGGGCTGCACGAGTTCGCCGACGACCGGGTCATCTTCCTCGATGAACTCTATGAGTGCGGCCGCGCGGCACACGAACGGGAGCCCGATCGCTTCGCGCGCGCGGCGGCGCAATCGCGCCCCGACGACACCGCGATCCTGATCTACACCTCCGGCACGACCGGACAGCCCAAGGGCGCGATGATCTCCCACGAGAACATCGTCTTTTCGGCCTCCTCCGCGCTCCAGGCGGCGCCGACGTACGAGGGGGACGAGCAACTCTGCTTCCTGCCGCTCTGCCATGTGCTGGAGCGGCTGGTTTCGGTCTTCACGCCAATCGTCGCGAAATCGGTGGTCAACTTCGCCGAGAGCATGGAACTGGTCTTCGACAATCTGCGGGAGGTCTCGCCCGCCTCCTTCATAGCGGTGCCGAGGGTGTGGGAGAAGGTCCACACGCATGTCTCGATGCGCGCCGCAGAGGCGGGACCCCTCGGGCGCTGGGCCTTCGCGCGCGCGCTCGCATGCGGCATGGCGCGCGCCGATCACGTGATGGCGGGGCGGCGGGTCCCGCCCGGACTGGAGGCGCGCTTCAGGTTCTGGGATGTTCTCGTCCTGGCAAACCTGCGGCGCATGATCGGCCTCGACGGCGCGCGCCGCATCGCCACCGGCGCCGCGCCCATCGCGCCCGACCTGGTACGCTGGTACTGGGCGATCGGCCTCGTCATGGTGGAGGGCTACGGCCAGACGGAAAGTGCGGGCATCCTTTCCGTCAATCTGCCCAAGCGCAACAGGACCGGCTCCGTCGGCCTGCCGGTGCCCGGCGTGGAACTCGCGATCGCCGCGGACGGGGAAGTCCTCGCGAAAGGCCCATTGGTCTTCAAGGGCTACTGGAGGGATCCGGAAGGCACGGCTAAAACGATCCGCGACGGCTGGCTGCACACCGGCGATCTCGGCCGAATCGACGAGGACGGCTTCGTCTGGATCACCGGGCGGGAGCGGGATATCATCATCACGGCAGGCGGCAAGAATATCGCGCCTGCCGCGCTGGAGAACCAGATGAAAAGTTCTCACTACATCTCCGATGCCATCGTCATCGGCGACCGGCGCAGGTACCTCACTGCACTCGTGATGATCGACCGCGAGGCCGTGGAGGGATTTGCACAGAAAAAGCGCGTGCCATTCTCGGACTTCGCCTCGCTTTGTGCTGCGGATCCGGTGCAGGCGCTGATCGCCACCGAGGTCGCTGCGACGAACGCCCGCTTCAGCCCGGTCGAGCAGGTGAAGGACTTTCGCCTGATCGATCGGCCGCTGACGGCGACCGACGAGGAGATGACCGCCACCATGAAGCTCCGGCGCAGCTTCGTGGAGAAGAAGCACGAGGCGCTGATCGAAGACATGTACCGATAGAGAGGCAACCCCTGATGAAACACGCCTGGCGATTTTCTTCACTCATGCTCATGTGGCTGGCGTTGGCAGCGAACCCGGCCCTCGCCGATCAGGGCGTCAGCGACGACGAGGTCGTCATCGGCTCCGTCAGCGATCTGTCCGGACCGTTCTCCGCGTTCGGTGCGCCCGCGGTCGCGGCCGCGCAGAGGCATTTCGATGCGGTCAACGCCGCCGGCGGCATTCACGGCCGAACCATAAGGTTCGTCGTCGAAGACCACGCCTACCAGATGCCGAAGGCCATTCAGGCCTACAACAAGCTCGTCAATCGCGACGGGGTGTTCGCGATGGTGCTTTCGCTGGGCACACCGATGAACATCGCGGGCTTCAAGCTGATGGAGCCCGGGAACATCCCCAATCTCCTACCACTCAGCGCCTCGAGACACATGCTGGACGAGCCGATCCGCCTGCGCTTCTCCGTTTCCAGCTCGTACTATGAGCAGATGCGGCTCGCGACCGCCTACCTGGCCCGGACGCTTGGAATCACCAGGGTTTGCGGCATGTACATTCCCTCGGACTTCGGCAAGGAAATGCAGGAGGCCGCCATTGACGAGGCGGAGGTGAACCCGGCGCTCGCCTACGTCACCGAAACCTCGCACAAGATCGACGAGGCGGACTTCGTGGGCTCGCTGCAGAAACTCGCCGCCGAGGGGTGCGAACTGATCGGCGTGGCGCTCAGCGTCCGCCAGGTCATCACGGTGATGGCGACCGCGAAGAAGCTCGGCCTCTCGCACCTGAAGATGATCGGCACATCCGGCTCGTTCCACACCGTGATCGCCAAAGTGCCGGGGGGCGTGACCGAGGGCCTGTACGCCACCGGCGCCTGGACCGATCTCGCGGCGCGGGCCGATCAGGAGGCGGCGGCGGCCTTCATCGCGGCACACATGGAGGCGACCGGGGAATTCCCCGGCACCGGCGCGCTGTTGGGCCATATTGGCGCAACCAGCCTCACACGGGCGCTGGAGAAGGCGGGCCGGGACCTCGACGTGGAGAGCTTCCTCGCGGCGGTCGAGAGCCTCGACTACTACGATCCGCTCATGGACAACCACGTCACCTACACGGCCGACGATCATCAGGGTGCGGACGTCACCATCCTCTCGGTTATCGAGGACGGAAACTGGAAGGAAGTGGCGCGGCTGCAGTAGCCGGCCTGGCCTGGCCGGACAGACGATCGCAGCGATGGTCGCTCAGTCCGTCAGGCGCATCATGGCCCGCCTGTCGGGTGCATCGAGCGCGAGAGGCCAAACCGCCGCTACGGATGGAAATTGAAGAAGCCAGGGAGCCGGTGGCTCAGGCGGGCCGCCGCCTGACACCTGAACCGGCCGCAAGACAAGCCCCCGGACTTCCGGCAACAGCACAACTCCCGGGGGCGTTCTTGTCCGAATGCCATTGGCACTCCCGGTGACACGCCTTAACCCCAGGTTCCGGCGGTGTCAGAATAGAGTGGAAGTGGACAAATTCATCAAGGTTAGCTATTACACTATATCTATACCGCAATCTGATATATTATACTATCTCAATGAAGTATTCCACGCAGAGCATTATCGACACACTCAAGGGCGCAAGAGTCGCCAAGGGCCTCAGTCAGCGGGCCCTCGGCAGGCGCACGGGCGTACCGCAAAGTCATGTCTCCAAGATCGAGAACGGCGGTGCTGACATCCGCCTGTCCAGTCTGATCGAACTGGCGCGCGCGCTCGACCTCGACTTGAGGCTGATCCCGCGCAAGGCCGGGCCTGCGGTCGATGGTGTCGTGCGCAGCACGGCCCCGAGCATCGCGGCGACACCGCCAGTCAAGGGCCTCTACCGTACTCTGGATAGCGTCAGGAGCCTCCGCATCGCGTATCCCGATCTGGACGAGCTGAAGGAGATCCAGGCGAGCCTCCGGACCCTGACAACTCTGGGCAACATCGACAAGGAACCGGAAGCGCTGCGGGATACGGGCAAGCTCATCCGCAAACTGCAACAGACCTGCAAGCAACTGGCTGGAACAAAGCGCGGACACGCCGAACAGACAATGGCAATCCGCGACGCATCAGAGGTCTCGCGAGAACAGCGTCAGGCGCTACGGAAAGCAGCAGACGCAATGCAGGATTTGCGCAACCAGCTTCTGGATGCCGACTCCCGGTCACCACTGCTGCCAAGACCGGCTTATCACCTGGATGATGACACAGATGGCTGATGTATCTGTCCTCAATGTAAATCTCCATGGCGAAACGATCGGCACGTTGACGCATGTTGGCGGCGACCGCACGCTCTTCAGCTTCACAGACAAGTACATCGTCGACGAGAACCGACCGACTCTTGGGCTGTCGTTCCGGGACGAGTACAGACAGCTGATTACCGGGTTTGCGGTCACGCAGAAGCGCCTGTTGCCCTTCTTTTCGAACCTGCTGCCCGAAGGCTACCTGCGCGAGTACCTCGCCCGCCTTGCCGGAGTCAATCAGGAGCGCGAATTCCATTTGCTCTGGGCGCTGGGCCAGGACCTCTCGGGCGCGATCACAGTCGAGCCCGCGAACGGCGAAGAATGGCCGCCCGTCATCGAGAACGAAAGCGTCTCCGACGCCAGGAATCACGAGAGGGCGCTGCGCTTTTCGCTCGCTGGCATCCAGCTGAAATTCTCGGCAGTCTACGACGACAAGGCCGGCAAGGGTCTGACGATACCGGCATCCGGCGTCGGCGGTTCATGGATCGTCAAACTGCCCTCCCTGCAATTTGAAGGCATGCCCGAAAACGAGTACGCGCTCATGACACTGGCGCGGCTGGTCGGCATCGATGTCCCGGAGATCAAGCTCATCGATGTCGATGCGATTGCAAACCTGCCGGAGGGGATCGGGGACCTCCGGGGACCAGCGCTGGCGATCAGGCGCTTTGACCGCACAGCGGCCCGCCCGGTGCACACAGAGGATTTCGCGCAGGTCTTCGGCATCTACCCCGAGAAAAAGTACCGGGCGGCGAGCTACCGCACTATCGCGACCGTGCTTGGAACAGAGGCTGACGAGGCCGACGTCGAAGAGTTCATCAGACGTTTGACCTTCTGCACCTTGACCGGCAATGCCGATATGCATCTGAAGAACTGGTCCTTGATCTATCCGGACAAACGGACGCCTGCTCTGTCACCAGCCTATGATCTGGTCTCGACCATTCCCTACATCGAGGATGAGACAGCTGCGCTCAGATTCGCAAGGACCAGGCGCTTTGACGGCTACACGCTTGATGAACTGTCCTACCTTGCAGGCAGGGCTGGTCTCGCTGAAACACCGGTGCTCGACACCGCCAAGCTGACGGCGGAGCGTTTCCGCGAAGTCTGGCAGCGAGAGAAGAACAACTTGCCGCAGCGAAGGCAGGTATCAGAGAACATCAACTCCCATCTCAAGACGTTGCGGATCTAGACAATACTGCATCGGATGCAACCGGGCCGCGGGAAAACCCTTGCGATGAAGTCGGCACTGGTGCGTCCCCTTACGGATCACGCCTCTCCGGGACGAGGCCTTCGGTGTCATCGGAGGCGGAGATGAAACGGTACCGAACGAGATCGATGTTGCCTTCCCGTCTTCAGATGTAGCTGACCACTTCGTCGAGGGGCTTTCGCCTGATGTCTGGAACCGTCGCGTTCTCGGCCGGATAGCCCGTCACCAGCAGCAAGAAGGGCCTCTCGGCCGACTTCGGGCGTCCCAGGATCTCGTTCAGGAACGCCATGGGGCTCGGAGTGTGGGTCAGGGTCGCAAGCCCGGCGACGTGCAGCGCCGCGATCAGCATCCCGGTCGCGAGTCCGACCGATTCCATCGGATAGTAGTGCTTGACCTTGCGGCCATCGGCCAGGCGGCCGTGTTTTTGGGAGAAGACGGCGATCAGCCAGGGCGCTTTTTCGAGGAACGGCTTCGTCTCGTCGGTGCCCAGCGGCGCCAGCGCGTCCAGCCATTCCTGCGGCGCCCGGTGGTGGTAGAAGCGGCGTTCTTCCTCTTCGGCGGCTTCCCGTATTCGCCGTTTCGTTTCCGCATCACCGACGACGACGAAGTGCCACGGTTGAAGATTGGCGCCGCTCGGCGCCGTCGTCGCGGCGCCCAGGCACTCGTCGATGATCGCCCGCGCGACCGGCCGGCTCGAGAAATGCCGCACCGTGCGCCGCCGTTTCAGTTCCGCGCGGAAGTCGCTCGCGCGCCGCCTCATCTCATCTTCGGAGCGCTTCCGGTAGCCGGGCAACGCTATGAAGGGATATTCGTCCATGTTGATGTCCTCTCCCCTGCAGCATCCGTCTCGAGCCGAAACCGGCACCAGCGCGTCAACTCACGGGTCACCGTTGGGTCCACGCCTCTCCGGGACGAGGCCTTCGGTCTCATCCGCGTCGATGATGAAACGGTACCGGGCGAGATCGACGGTGCCGCGCGCATCCATCGCGACTCCTTCACGTCTCAGGTGGTGCTCCTGTTCGTCGGCGCCGATGGAGCGGCCGTTGCTGCGGCTTGCCTGGCCTCGTGCATTGATGACCCGCCACCAGGGAAGCGCTGGATCGCCGCAGCAGGCGAGTGCATAGCCGACACGACGGGCGCGGCCCGCAAATCCGGCTGCCCGCGCGACGTCTCCATAGGTCATGACCCTGCCCTCGGGAATCCGGCGGATGACGGCGTAGTAGGCATCATACTCCGTGGACACCATGGTCAACCGATCGCGGCGAGAAAGGGAAATGTCTCCAGCAGCCACCAGGCCATGGCCGATACCCAGCCTGCCAGCATGGCAATGCCCATGGCGACGAGAGCGGCGCCGGCAACGATCTGCAGCCGGTGGCCGAACCGGCCCAGGCCTCCCAGGTGACGCACGAAGACGCCGGTAAAGAGCGCGGCGGCGAGAAATGGCAACCCCAGGCCAAGGGCGTAGACAGCCAGCAAGGCGATGCCACCGGCGATCGTCACCTTGGTTGCAGCGATGGCAAGGATGCTCCCCAGGACCGGTCCGATACACGGAGTCCAGCCAAAACCGAAGGCAAGCCCGAGAACATAGGCCGCCCCTGCCCTGCCCCTGCCCAGGGCCGGATGAAACCTGAAGTCGCGCTGCAGGAACGGCAGACGCAGCACACCCATCATCACCAGGCCAAAGAGGATGACGACGATGGCCGCGATGTCGACAAGAAGGACACTGTGGCGCAGGACAAAGGCGCCAGCAGCGGTCGCGCTGGCGCCAAACAATACGAAAACTGTCGAGAAACCGAGCACGAACATGAGGCTGGCACGCAGAATCGCCGGCCTTCGGCCATCCTGGTGCGCGAGGTCATCGACGGTGACACCGGCGACGTAGGAGACATAGGCCGGCACCAGGGGAAGAACACAGGGCGAAAGAAACGACACGATGCCGGCAGCGAGTGCGACTGCCAGTTCGACCCCGTGGATCTCCATCAGGGTGCGTCGGCCGCCGCGGCTTCCACGAGGGGCAGGATCACGGCCAGCGCCTCGTCCCCGTCCCATTGCGCCTCGCCGACCAGCTGCGCCACGACCTCCCCCCGGTGATCGACAAGGAAGGTCGTCGGCAGGCCAAAGAGCCGCATGGAACGCGCAAGCTTCATTTCCGGATCGCGCTGGATCGTCAGGTGAAGAAGCCCGTGTTCATCATGGAATGCCTTGATCTTCTCCTCGCTCGCCCTGTCCATCGCCATGGTGATGACGGCGAGATGGCTGCCGGCATGACGTGCGGCAAGACGGTCGAGTGAGGGCATTTCCTCGATGCAGGGTGGACACCATGTCGCCCAGAAGTTGAGCACGATGACCCTGCCCCTGTATTCGGCAAGGGTACCGGTGCCGCCGCCCTCGACCAGGTAGGGAGTCTCCGGAACCGGAAATGGCGGATCGAGCCAGGCCAGGTTGTCGAGGGCCGCAGCCGGCTTCACCCCGACGACAAGGCAGAGCAGGACTGCCTGGATCCACAAGACGACTGTCCGCAACGGTGTGGTCACGATCCGGCTCCTGTGATCATCGGCAGCATGTGGTGGCGCCAGACATCCCGTGTGAGTGGTCCGACGTGCTTGTAGACAATGATGCCGCCGGCATCCACGACGAAGGTTTCGGGAACCCCCCGCACACCCCACTCCACGCCTCCCCTGCCATTCACGTCGGCAGCAGTGGCGGCATAGGGATTGCCATGACGATCCAGCCACGCGGACGCCGCCGCGGGATCGTCCTTGTAGGCAAGGCCGAAGATTCGCGCCGCACCTCCGGCAGCAATCTCCATCAGCAGGGGATGTTCGTCAAGACAGCTCGCGCACCAGGAAGCAAAGACATTGACGAGTGTGGCCTCACCCTGAAAGTCCACCGACGTGAAGGACGGTCCGTGGTTCTCCACGGCCGGCAGGGCAATCGCAGGCACCGGATCGCCGATGAGGGCCGATGGCACGCGAGACGGATCGCGCCCGAGACCGATCGCCAGTGACACGGCAAGGGCGGCGAAGGCCAGCAACGGAAGCGCATGGCGTAGCCGATCACGCACCTTCATGTCCTCCGCCGACTCTAGCGGCCGGGCAATGTGGCGGCGAAACCGGCAATGCGCGCCCCGGCGCTGCGCAGGTCTTCATCGGACGCCGTCAACGACAGTCTGACAAAACCGGCACCGGCACTGCCGAAGCTCTCGCACGCCAGAACGGCGACACCGGCTTCCTCGAGAAGCCTCCAGGAAAAGTCCATCGACGAGAGGCCCGTGGCGCGCACATCGATCATCATGAAACAGGCGCCCTGGGGCCTGACGACGGCAAGATTGCCGCAGGAGGCAAGGCAATCGCACATCAGGTCGAGACGCGTCTGGTAGCGGCGCGTCATCTCCGCGACCTCGGGGTAATCCCCACGAACCGCTTCGATGGCCGCCGCCTGGATGAATGACGGCAAACCGTAGTGGATTGCCAGTGCCAGATTGTACATGTGCCGGGCAAATGCCACAGGAGCCACCGTCCAGCCGACACGCCATCCGGTCATCGCGTGGGACTTGGAGAGGCTGTCAATGACGACGCAACGCGACGCCATGCCAGGAAGGCTCAAGGGGGAGACATGCCGGCGGTCATCGAAGAGTGTTCGGCTGTAGACCTCGTCGCTGACAAGCCACAGGTCATGAGCCCGACAGAGATGCGCCAGCCCTTCAAGCTCGTCCTGGCCAAGGGCAGCTCCCGTCGGGTTGTGCGGCGTGTTGATCATGACCACGCGTGTTCTCGGGGTGACGGCCGCCGCAACATCATCGGCATCGAGATGAAACGCCCGTTCGGGTCGCAGGGGAACGCTGACCAGTGTGGCGCCACTGCCCTGGACGACGGAGTCGTAGGTCACATAGCAAGGCTGCGGCACCACCACTTCGTCACCTGGCTGGGCGAGACACATGATGGCTCCGAAGAGCGCGCCCTGGGCACCGGGCGTCACGGTGACATTCTCCCAGGTGACATTCGCTCCCGTTTCGCGGGCATGTCTGTCGGCAATGGCGTGCCTCAGCTCCCTGGCGCCGTCCACCTCCCCATAGTGGGTGTCCCCCTGTGAGACGCTCTCCACAAGGGCATCGACAATCCCGGGTGGAGTGGGGAAGTCCGGGTCACCGATACTGAGGAGAATGACATCGCGTCCGCGGCGACGCTCCTCCTGGGCACGGGCATGAATGTCCCAGGCCCGCGATCCCTCGTTCTCGAGGCGCGCAATCGTGGCGCTGTAACGCATCGATCCCCGCAGCTCGCCCGCAGGCGGGGGTTGCGGTGGTTCAGGCGGTCAGCAAGAGGGCCGAATCGTCATTCCATGTCAGCCAGACACGTTCGTGGTGCTGGCCCACGACCGAAAGCTGACGCTGGGCATTCTGGGCGGCGACAGCGATCGGCTCCTCACGCCCATCCACGGTGACATAGTAGTGACTGCGGTCACCGAGATAGGCAGCTGCCTGCATGGTGCCCGTCACCATGTTCCCGGTCTCCTCCGGTTCAGAGAAGGTGATCTGGAACTTCTCGGGACGAATGGCGACGGTGATCGGTCCCGACGGGGGCGCATCGGCGCCGGAGGCCGTCGAGCGGACGGTCCCCAGGCCCTCTGCATCGACGATGGTGCTGTCACCCTCCCGGCCCTTGATGGCGCCTTCGAAGAGATTGACCGTGCCAATGAAGTCCGCCACTTCCTTCACCTGCGGCACCTCATAGAGCCGGGCCGGCGAATCGATCTGCAGAACCTTGCCGAGCGACATGACCGCAATGCGGTCGGACATCGTCATGGCCTCTTCCTGATCGTGGGTGACGAACACGAAGGTGATGCCGACATCGCGCTGGAGCGCCCGCAACTCGAGCTGCATCTGCTCGCGCAGTTTCTTGTCAAGAGCGCCGAGCGGCTCGTCGAGCAGCAACACCTTGGGCTGCTTGATCAGGGCGCGCGCCAGGGCGACGCGCTGACGCTGGCCACCGGACAGCTGGTGGGCGCCCCGGGCGCCGTAGCCGGGCAGCTTGATGAGATTGAGCATCTCGTCCACCCGTCGGTCAATCTCCGCCTTGGAGAGGCCCGACTTGCGCATGCCGTAGGCAATGTTCCGGTTGACGTTGAGATGCGGAAAGATGGCGTAGTTCTGGAACACCATGTTGACCGGACGATGGTGTGGCGGCACCCCGGCCTGCGGCTGGCCGTCGATGAAGATGTTGCCCAGGGTGGGCTGCTCGAAACCCGCCAGCATCCGCAGCAGCGTCGTCTTGCCGCATCCGGAAGCACCAAGAAGGGAAAAGAACTCTCCCTCGCCAATGTCGAAGGTTACATCGTCGACAGCCTTGACGCTGCCGAAGTGCTTCGACGTGTGTGTCATCGAAATGTAGTCGTCACGTGCCATGAGCCCTGTCCGTCAAGGTTGCAATGTGAAGATGTAGCAGGTCATTCCTGTCCGATCCGGTCAGATCGCCGATCCGCTCTGCGGGCCGACGCCGCGCCTGCGCAACACCTCGGCGACAGTCACGATGAAGAACGAGAAGATCAGGATGGTGGCGCCAAGGGCCAGCACCATCGGCAATCTGCTCGGAAAGCGCAACTGACTCCAGATGTAGACCGGCAGTGTCGCTTCGTTGCCCGCCAGGAAGAAGGCAAGGATGAACTCGTCGAAGGAGATCGTGAAGGTGAGAAGCAGGCTCGCCAGGATGCCCGGCCAGGCAAGCGGCAGGGTCACCCGGAAGAAGGTCCGCAACGGACCCTCGCCAAGGTCGAGCGAGGCTTCCTCCAGGTTCCTGTCAAAACCCTCAAGGCGGGAAATCAGCACCAGCATGGCGAATGGCACGCTGACCAGCGTGTGCGCAAGACCGATGGTGTAGAGGGAAAGTGGCATCCCGACCATGTTGGTGATCACCAGCAGGGAGATGCCGAGAATGATGCCTGGAACCACAAGCGGCAGCATGATGAAGGCCGTGAGGGCACCCTTGCCAGGCATCACGTAGCGCGTCATGGACTTGGCCGCGAATAGTCCCAGGACCGTGGAGAGGACCGCCACGGCGCCACCCACCTTGAGGCTGTTGGCGAGGGACTCGAGCAACTGCTGCGTGTTCACCATGTCGCCATACCACTCGAGGGAAAAGCCCTTGAGCGGAAAGGCGACATAGATGGAGTCGTTGAACGAAAACAGCGGCAGGAACAGCACCGGGATATAAAGGAAGGCGAGATACCAGACCGCGTAGAGGAACATCGGTGCCTCGGCGGTCCAGTGATATCCCTCATGCTTGGAGGCGAAGTACTGTGGCGCTTCCTCGCCGCGCGCGTCCTGTGCGGCCTTCTGGGCCGTCAGGTTCCCTGGGGCAGTCGTGTCGGTCATGCGGATCGCGCCCTTCCACGGGTCGTCGTGACAATGAAGACAACCACCAGGAAGGCAATCATCAACATGACAATCACGGACAGAGCCGCGCCCAATGGCCAGTTGTTGGCCTTGCCGAACTGCGACTGGATGATGTTGCCGATCATGATGCCCGTCGTGCCACCCACAAGGCGCGGTGTCACGTAGTCGGCGACGGTCGGAATGAAGACCAGAAGGCCCGCCGCGATAACGCCGGGAAGCGACAGCGGCCAGGTCACCCGCCAGAAACGCTCCGAGGGGGTGTCACCCAGATCGGTGGCCGCCTCGAGGTAGGATCTGTCGATCTTCTCCAGCGACACGTAGATGGGAAGAATGGCGAAGGCGGCCCATGCGTGCGCCAGGGTCAGCACCACGGCCGTGGGATTGTAGAGCAGGAACTGCAGGGGTTCGCCGATCAGGCCAACACTGATCAGGCCCGAGTTGACGACACCGTTGTACCCGAGGATGACCTTCCAGGCGAAGACGCGAAGCAGATAGCTCGTCCAGAACGGTACGGTGATGAGAATGAGCCAGACCAGCTTGTTGCTCTTGACCTTGAAGGCGATGAAGTATGCCATCGGGTAGGCGAGGATGATCGTCGCGAAGGTGCAGAAGAGCGACATCCTGACCGACTTCATGATCAGGGCAACATAGATCGGCTTCTGGAAGAAGGCCTCGTAGTTGGCAAGTGTGAACGTCCTGTCGATATCCAGATAGTTCTGGGTCCAGAAGCTGTAGGTCACCAGCATGAACACCGGCAGGCACATCAGCATGACCATCACCAGCAGGGTCGGCGATAGCAGGGTATATCCCCTGATCCACTCGTGACGCAGGAACAGGGTGTTCACGCGAAAGATCAGGGAGGACTTCCGGGTGTCCCCATAGGCAACAGTCCGGGCACTGTCTGTCACTGCCATGGCGCCTTTGTGCCTCCTCAACAGTTCACCGCCAAGCCCAATGCATAACACACACTCCGGCACCTCTGCTACCCCGGAATCGGAAGGGCGGCCTGCCCTGGCGCAGCGAGGCTGAGCCGGCTGCCCGACCGGCCTGCCATGCACGTGAACCTCCAGCAGACCCAGGAGCGGATCACGATTGCGGCGGCGCCATTCGGCGCAAGGATTCCTCAGGTCTCTGCGCGACACCATCGCAAGCGGCTGCGTCGAGTCCTTAAAGGTCCGGAGGCCCAGGCAGACGAAACGGTCTTGACAGGGACGAACGCGACACCATGTGTGTTGGCACTCGCCGCCGGCGAGTGCCAACACATCACGGCGGGCACCTGCCCCGCCACTCACGAAGAGGAAGAGAGCTCATGGGTTTCAGACCGTTGCATGACCGCGTTCTCGTGCGCCGTACTGACAGCGACGAGGTTTCCGCGGGCGGGATCATCATCCCGGACACTGCCAGGGAAAAGCCGATGGAAGGCGAAGTGATGGCCGTCGGGCCAGGAGCACGTGACGACCGCGGCACCGTTCAGCCGCTCGATGTCGCCAAGGGCGACCGGGTCCTGTTCGGCAAGTGGTCAGGCACCGAAATCAGGATCGACGACGAGGAACTCCTCGTCATGAAGGAATCCGACATCATGGGTGTTCTCTAGCCCGCATCCG
>MKWU01000166.1_pt1 | contig 121558 bp, 101 predicted proteins | sample 809101 | NCBI WGS metagenome assembly MKWU01 (sample SAMN05860141, study PRJNA318959) | sponge metagenome | host: Aplysina aerophoba | place: Slovenia: Piran, Adriatic Sea, Gulf of Piran | collected 2013-05-07
CCATCGCCACGAAGGCGTTGGACGGCGCCAACTCCAGATCGGCCGGGTCCGAAACCGTGTAGCCGAGCTCGGTCAGCAACGCCGCGAAAATAGCAGCCTGCATATAACCAGTCGACCAGTTGGCACGTGCGATCGTAACCGACACACCCTCGCCGGGGAGCGCCATGGCGTCATCCACTTCTTCCATGTCACCGTCGTCCATGGCGTCGTCGTCCATGGCGTCGTCGTCGTCCATGGTGTCGTCCATGGCGTCGTCGTCCATGGCGTCGTCCATGGCGTCGTCGTCCATGGTGTCGTCTGCCGTATCGGGGGCGGCGGCGGTGGTAGCAGTAGTCGTCTCGGTCACTGCGGCATCATCGCCGTCGTCTCCGCAGGCTGCTGCCAAAAGCGCCAACACCGAAAGCATGGCGATCAGGTGCTTGAATAGGTTTCTTCGTCTCATTGGTGCTCCTTATCTTTCGTTAGCTATTGTCCTAGCTTGCTGTGACAGCCTCCTTGACTGTCCGTCCGTTGGGTCAAGTCATTTGCGGGGTCATAGTCTCTTGTGGAGTCTCCGCTTGGCTCATCAATCCCGAATCTCCGGCGAAGACCTTGGTGCGACGGAACTCTTTCAAGACACCCCGTGAAGAAATGAATAGCAGGAACCCGGCCAGCAGGCACAGGAAGGAACCCGGCCCACTGACGTAGTTGGGGTCCGATGAACGCACCAGCGAGACGATCCAGCCGGTTGAAGCCAGCATTACGCCCACTCCAAACGCCGAGACGGCCACACTCCACACCCAGCGACGACGTTCCCCGCCGCCGAAGAGGCCGGCCGCCGGCAGGCTGAATAACAAGCCCGCTGCTCCCATCCACAGGGCCAAGCGTCCCAAGGCGGGCCCTTCTTCTGAGAATCCATCGAAGGCGACGGGGTTCTTGCGTTGAGCCTCCGCCACCAGGGAGGAGATGGTGATGGCGTTTTGCCCTGCTTTGGATATGTCCTGTCGGGCTTCTTGCTCCAGCCGGTCGATCTCGGCTTGCAATTCCGGGGTGATTACCGACTCGGTCCTCGAGTCCACCGCCCACGGCGACAGGCCGGCCACTACCAGCAGACCCACGATGCATGCCGTGATGACGAGGCGGCTCACCGACACGTTGACCTTCAGGGGACGGAGGGGGCTGTACGGGGCAACCCGGATCCAGAATATCGAACCGATGGTTGCAATTGCTCCGCCCACCAACGCTACCCACACGCCAATCCCGTCCTGATGAGCGACGGCGTCGGCATAGGGGTTGACCCAGAGGTAGGCGGCGGCGGCCGCCAGTCCGCCCATCGCGAATATCAACGACCCGTCGGCGCCGAACCATCGTCCCACCCGTCCGGGTCGCGTCAGAGTAGTCAGAGCTGAGCCCAGTGCCAGCAGGCTCATCAGCAGCACGGCGATGCCGAAATAGCTCCCCCCCTGGGCTGCTAACCCGTTGGCGCTCAGGCCGGGCACGTCCAGATCGGCGGCCCGGCCGTAGCCTGAGATAAGCCCCGAGTCCAAGCTCCAGGGCAGCCAAACAGAGACGATCCCAACCACGGCGCCGACCAGAGCCACCACAACCCAAGTGCGCTCTGCAGCCGTGACCGGAGAAGGCATTCCCTCGCTGTCGGTCTCTTTTTTGGTCTCGGCGTCCTCGGAGGACAGCAGAGTCTCTGGGTCCCGGCGATGGGCCCATGCCCGGTAGATGCGGGAAAACAAGTTGGCGCCCTCCTCGGTTTGGGTCTGGGAGATGCGGTCCAGCACCACCGCCACAATGAACAGGGCCAGCCCGGCGGAGGCAGAGAGGGGAGTATTGATGTTGATGACCGCCCGGAATACCAGCAGGCCCAGTCCGCTGGCGCCCATGATGGCTGCGATCCCGATCATCGAGATAGATAACAGCAGCGTCTGGTTCAGCCCGGTCATGATGGCGGCGCGGGCCAGAGGAAGCTGGACGTCCAGCAGGACCCGCCACTCCGAGGCCCCGTAGGCGCGGCTGGCCTCCACCACATCCTCGGGTACCTGGCGAATTCCCAGGTTGGTTAATCGTATCAAGGGGGGTATGGCGAACACCATGGTGACCATGGTGGCCGGCTCCGGCCCCAGCCCGAAGAAGAATATGAACGGAATGATGTATACGAAGGCGTGCACGACCTGCATGGCATCAAGGGCGGGGCGTACCGCGTTCCAGACCCCGTCGACCCGGCCGCAGAGGACTCCCAGAGGGATGCCGATGATGGCGCAGATAACCACAGACACCACCACCAGTCCGATGGTCAGAACGGTCTCCTCCCAGAACTCGTTGCCCAGCAAACCGCAGATGGCCAGCACCAGCGCCAGGCCCGCTCCCACCTTCAGGTTGCGAGTGAGAGTTCCAACCACCAGGACGATGGCACACACCAGAATCCAGGGCATGTCGGCCAATTCCCACCACGGGTGGTACTCGGGGCTGATGACGAAATTCTGGAAGAGGAACGAGAACGGCCACTTGATGATGTCCAACACCGTTCCCAGGTTGGCGACCGTCCAGGACACCATCTCATCGATCCACGACCCGAAGGGGATCTCCCATTCGTCGAGAATGGCGTTGTCCCAGAACCGGAGGGGGGCCTCGGTGTCTTCGGCCTGGGCGAATATCAGTCCCAGCATCCTCACATGAACACCTCCCTTTCGTAACCCTCGATCAGTTTCTCCACCCTGCCCATTTCCTCCATGATCTTGCGTGGATCAAGGTTTCCGACCAGGACTCCTCTCTCGTTGACCACGGCAATCGGCAGCCCGCGGCCTGCTGCTGCGTACACGTCATTGAAGCGGTCTTCGCTCTCCGCAGTCTCAAAATCCGACCGCAGGGCCGGTCCCAGTTCGGTGGTTCCCATCCTGGCAGCCCGCATACCGTCCCCGGCGGTGAGCAGTTGGACGGGCCGGCCTGCGTCATCGACCAGGAAGGCCCCGCCCCGGTCACCGATCTGAGTGAGTGCCTCGGCCAGAGACATGGTGGAACGGATCGGGTGGGGATCGTCCATCACTTCCGACACCTCGATCACCCGTCCCTGGTCGACATCCTGGACGAATTCGGCGACATATCCGGTGGCGGGGCGCGTCAGGATCTCCTCGGGAGTGCCGATCTGCACGACCGCGCCGTCCTTCATGATGCAAACCCGGTCGCCGATCCGCAGGGCCTCGTTGAGGTCGTGGGTGATGAAGAGGATGGTCTTTTTGAGTTCGTCCTGGATTTCCATCAACTCGTCCTGCATCTGGCGGCGGATGAGGGGGTCAAGGGCGGAGAAGGCCTCGTCCATCAGAAGGATGGGAGGATCGGAGGCCAGGGCGCGGGCCAGTCCCACGCGTTGTTGCATGCCGCCGGAGAGTTGGCGGGGAAAGGAGTCCGCATAGGGCTCGAGTCCCACCAGCGAGAGGGCCTTCATCGCCGCCGCGTCCCGTTCGGATTTGGAGACCTTTTGGATCTTGAGGCCGTAACCGACGTTGTCGATCACCGACCGGTGGGGGAAGAGGGCGAAGTGCTGGAACACCATTCCGGTCTTCTCCCGTCGGAATACTTGCAGGGTGGACCCGCTGAGGGTCTGAACGTCGACGTCCTCCACCCAAACCTTGCCATGGGTGGCGTCCAGAAGTTTGTTGACGGTGCGGAGGGCAGTGGACTTGCCTGACCCGGACAGACCCATCACCACGAACAACTCGCCCTGGTGCACAGAGAACTCCACATTGTTGAGGCCCACCACATGGCCCGAGTGACGAAGCACCTCGTCTTTGGAGAGCCCCGAGCGGGTGAGTTCGAATGCTCTTCCACGCGGTTGCGGGCCGAACAGTTTGTAGACGCTCTCCAAGCGGATGAGTCCGTTGCCGTTGGCCGTCATGAAACTCCTCCCGGCCTGATATTGAATGCCGAGGCACTGGACGTTGAGTCGGTTTGCATCACGCCGACACCCATCCCCGGGCTGTGGGGATGGTGCACATCCGTGATGGTCCGCACAGTGAAACCTGCAGGCTTTGCGGGCGGCGCGACATCAAGGACCCCATCTATAGCTTCCATCTGTTCACTTAAGTTAACAGAACGTCAACTATATAGTCAGGAAAGGAGGGAACTAAATGATTCCACCTGTCGGAATTCTCCACAGAGAGGCTCGGTGGAATCAGGCCAACAAGCCGTAAGCTTCTGGCTGGCACTCACTTTCGGGACCTTATCTCCGATATCAACGCGGCCAACACTTCATGGAGATCTCCGATCACCGCGTAGTCGGCCTTGGTGACCAGGGGGGCCTCCGGATCGGTGTTGATGGCCAGTATCTGTTTCGAGGCCATGCAGCCCACCCAGTGCTGGACGGCGCCGGAGATCCCGCAGGCTATGTAAAGGTCGGGAGCAATACGGGTACCGGTCTGCCCCACCTGGTCGGAGTGGGGTCTCCACCCGTTGTTGGTGGCAACCCTCGAACACCCCACCACTCCGCCGATGAGGTCGGCCAACTCCTCCAGGATGGCGAAGTTCTCGGCGCTGCCCACCCCTCTTCCCCCGCTCACCACCACTGGCGCGGTGGCCAGGGTCAACCCTTCCGCCAAGCGGACCCTTTCCACCACCCGGGTGCGGGCCAGGTGGTCCGCCAGGTCCGGTGCAAAGGTGCTCGCCGCGGTTGGATTGCCCAAGGCTGACTCGGGGGGTTCGAAAGTGTGGGGGGCGATGGTGAGCAGTTTGCGGGCCGACCGCAGTCGGGCTCTCTCCAGCAGGCTTCCCCCCCACCTCACCCGGATCATTTCCCAGGCGCCCTCGATTCCCCCGGAAGCGTCGGTGATCTCGGTCACGTTCGCCACCAGAGGCTCGTTCAGGACAGCGGCGACGTGAGCCATCACCTCGGCGCCCCGATCATCACCCAGGGTCATCAGCACCGACGCCCCGGTGTGATCTGCCAACTGGGCGAGAGCCTCGCCGTAGGCCTCGGGTGCGTAGTCGGTCAGGATGGGATGGGAGACCACATGTCCTGCAAGGCCCAATTGCTGTAGCCCGGCATGGCCCGGTTCGCCGACCGTGACGGTCTCCAACCGGGCTCCGAGGGTCTCGGCCAACTCCAGCGCCGGAGTGAGTGCTTCAGGGCCCGAGGGAGACAGGGCGCCCCGGTCATTGTCCAGGAACACCAGTATGAGACTCATAGCAGACCCACCTCCTCCAGCAACCGGACCACTTGGGGAGCAGCCTCGGCGCCATGTCCCAAAATGACGGTCTCGGTCACTTCTTCGGTGGGTTTCAACAGGTGGACCATCTCCTGGCCTCCCGATGAGAACTCGACCGCCACCTCCGTGATCTGCGCTCTTCGGGACTTCAGGCGTCCCGGAAGGGTGGGATAGCGGGGGAGGGTGATTCCCTCCTTGGCCGCAGCCACGGCGGGAAGCGGCAGGCGGTAGACCTCGAATCCCTCATCGGTCTCCCTTCTGCCCACCATCTCGTCGCCGTCTATCTCGATCCCCTTCAAACCGCTGATGACCGGCCGGCCCAGGGCGCGGGCCACCCTGATGCCCACCTGGTATCCCCCCGAATCCGCCGACTCGTTACCGAACAGGATCAGATCGAAGGGGGCGCCGGACTCCAGTTCCGTGATGGCATCCACCAGGGCCGCCGCGGTGGCTTGGGGGTCCAACTCGGTGGTGTCGGCCGGTACCAGGACCACCTGGTCGGCGCCGACCGAGACGGAGTAGCGAAGTTGCTCCACCGCCTCGGGGGGTCCCAGGGTCAGCACGGTGGCGGTCCCCCCATGCCTCTCTCTCAATTGGACGGCGGCTTCCACTGCGCACTCCTCGTGCGGGCTGGTGGTGAAACCCAGATGCCGGGTGTCGATGTCCTGTCGATCGTCGGTCAGGACGATCCGGGCGCCGGGGGCGGGCACTCGCTTGACGCAGACCAGGATGTTCATCTCAGCACTTCATCCGGGCGTTCTGCGGATCGAACAGGGGAGTGCTGCCGGCGATCGCCACCTTGACGGGATACAACTCGTTCATGTACATGACCGCCAGTTCCCGGCCGACCACGGCGTGGGCGGGGGGTAGGTAGGCCAGCAAGAGGTACTTGCCGACCGACGGCCCATTGCCGGCGGTGGTGACGTAGGAGGGGCGGCCGTGGCTGTCGACGATGCGTTCGCCGTCCGCAGTGAGGATCGGCTCGTTGCCGCCCATGTACCGCTCCATGCCGGATGCCGAGGTGTGGTCCTCGACGGTGAGCGTGCAGAGGATGGTGGCCGGGTCCTCCTTGCGAGCCTCCAGGTAAGGGCCCTTGCCGATGAAATCGGCCTTCTTGACCTTGGGTCGAGCCAACCCGGCTTCCACGGGGTTGTAGTCGGACTCCAACTCGGCGCCCATCAACCGGTAGCCCTTCTCGAGCCGCCCGGTGGTCCCGTACACTCCGATTCCCACCGGGACCACGCCCCAGTCCTGGCCGGCCTCCCACAACATGTCCCACAACCGAAGTCCCTGCTCCATGGGGACCGAGATCTCCCAACCGAGTTCGCCCACGTACGAGATCCGGAACATCAGTGCGTCGATGCCCTGCAGGTTCACCTCCCTGACCGACCCGTAGGGGAACCCCTCGTTCGAGACGTCATCGCGGGTCAGGCTCTCAATCACCCGGCGGGCATTGGGGCCCCACAGACCGATGGTGGAGACCGCGGAGGTGTTGTCCACGAAGGTCACCGACCCGTCGGTGGGCAGGTGCTTGCGGAACCAGTAACGATCCCGGGCGCCGTCGCCGCCGCCGCTGATCACCCGGTAGTGGTGTTCTCCAAGGCGGAGGATGGTGAGATCGGCCCGGAAACCCCCGGTGTCCGTGAGGAGGGGGGTGTAAACGGCCCGTCCCACCGCCACGTCGCATTGGTTGACGGCCATCTTCTGAATGTAGTCGACCACACCGGGCCCGGTGATGTCGAAAATGGCGAAGGCGGTGAGGTCCACCATGCCCACCTTCTCCCGCATGGCGAGGTGTTCGGCGTTGATGATGGGCGACCACCATCGGGCGTCCCACTCGTGGTCGCGGCCCTTGACTCCGTAATGCTCCACCAACGGCGCGTTTACCTCGTACCACTGGGGCCTCTCCCATCCTCCCACCTCGTAGAACACCGCTCCCAACTCCACCTGCCGCGGATAGGCGGGTACGGTGCGGACCCGGCGATTCGATTCCCACTGCTCCCTGGGGTGCACGATGCCGTACGTCTTGTTGAAGTGCTCCGAGCAACGGGCCAGGATGTGATGCTCGGCGCGGGCGAACCGGTAGAAGCGGGCGATGTCGGAGGAGTGCGGGTCGATCTCGGGGTAGCCCTGGGTCATCCACTCGGCGATCATCTTGCCCACCCCCGGGCCTTCCTTGATCCACACCGCCGCCGCCGACCAGAGGTTCTTCACCTCCACCGTCTCTCCCAGAAGCGGCATGGCGTCGGGGGTAAGGGACAGCAGGCCGTTGATGGCGTACCGGATCTCTGCCTGCGACAGGATCTCGGGCATCAACTCCAGTGCATGCTCCATCTGTAGGTCGAAGTCTTCGTCTGTGAAGGGAAGTTCAGTGGGGGAGAGCAGCGACTCGCCCAGCGAGGGAATCTCATCGGGGTGATGGAAGATGGGGCGGTGGGCATAGGAACCCACTTCCATCGATCCGGCCGTCTGCCGCTCGTACATGTAGGTGTCCATATCGCGGACGATGGGGTATCCGATCTCCGAACGCGTCTGTTGCAAGACCGGAATGGGGCCGACGTCGATCATCTGGTGCACCGCGGGCGTTAGCGGGATGGTGGCGCCGGCCATCCGGGCGATCCGGGGACTCCACACCCCGCAGGCGATCACCAGATAGTCGGTCTCGATGCGTCCCTTGTCGGTCATCACCGCGTGTATCGCGCCGTTTCGGACCTCCATGCCCAGGATTTCGGTGTTGGGCAGGACGGTGAGTGCGTCCCGGGCCTGGGCTCGCTCCCGCATGATGGTTCCCGCCCGAAGCGAGTCAACCACCGTCACCCCGGGACTGTAGAACCCGCCCACAATGACGTCGCGGTTGATGAAGGGCACCAATTCGAGCACCTCGTCGGGGGAGATCAGATGGGACTCGACTCCCCAGGCGGTGGCGGAGGTCATCCGGCGGCGCAGTTCTTCCATGCGCTCGGAGGTGCGGGCCACCTCGATTCCCCCCGAAACCACCATGACACCCATCTCATCGTACTGCCTGGTGGAATCTAGGGTGAGCAGGGTCATTTCCTTGGAGTGATCCACCGGAAAACAGAAATTGGAGGCATGCCCGGTGGAGCCGCCAGGGTTGGGAAGGGGACCCTTGTCGATTTGAACGATGTTCTTCCAACCCAGTTCGGCAAGGTGTCCTACCACCGAATTCCCTGCAATACCTGCTCCAATCACTATTACATGGGCGCTGGTGGGGAAATTCATGTCTCTACTCCCTATGCTGAGTAACGGTTATGTTTCTTGTGGCGGACGGTATGGTTGCGCGCATCGTTTACAATGTGTAAACTCTACCGGGCGCTGCGGTGAAGGTTTGTCATCAAAGTTCTTTGCCGTAAGGCGCATCAACTCCACCGTCCCTGGCCTTCTCATTCCAACAGGTGAAATCATGAGCGAAGATTTTGACCTTGCTTCTCTTGACGACGAGGAGCTCGTCTACCAAATGCATGACGATCTCTACGACGGCTTAGCCGAGGAGATCGCCGAGGGAACCGAAATTCTACTGGCGCGGTCCTGGGATGCCCAAAAGGTGCTGAACGATGCCCTCGTAGAGGGCATGAGAGTCGTAGGGATCGACTTCCGCGACGGGATCCTGTTCGTACCCGAAGTCCTGCTGGCCGCCAAGGCCATGAAGGCCGGGATGGAGATTCTCCGCCCCATACTCTCGGCTTCGGGCGTCGAGTCGGTCGGCAAGGTGGTGATCGGCACCGTGAAGGGAGACATCCACGACATCGGCAAGAACTTGGTGGGCATGATGCTGGAGGGGGCGGGGTTCGAAGTGTTCGACTTGGGGATCAACACCGATGCGCAGGAGTTCTTGGATGCGCTGGAGGAGCACGATCCCGACATCCTGGGCATGTCGGCGCTGTTGACCACCACCATGCCCTACATGAAAGTGGTCATCGACGCCCTCAAGGAAGAGGGCATCAGGGAGGAGATCGTCGTGATGGTGGGCGGGGCGCCCCTGAACGAGGAATTCGGGGAGGCGGTGGGGGCCGACGCCTACTGCCGGGACGCAGCCGTGGCGGCCGAGACTGCCAAGACCCTGGTCGAAAAGAAACGCGCCAATGCCTAGGCGCGGGACGGGGAGATGACCGAGACCGTCGTCTCCTCCGCCACCCGGGAGTGGGTGATAGGACCGAACCGGCCCTTTACCATTATCGGGGAGCGCATCAACCCCACCGGCCGCAAGCTCTTGGCGCAGGAGATGAAGAGCGGCGACTTCAGCCGCGTGGAGGCCGATGCCCTGGCTCAGGTGGGGGCCGGGGCTCACATGCTGGATGTCAATGCCGGAATTCCCCTGGCGGATGAGCCGGCCATCCTGGCTGAAGCCATCAAACTGGTCCAATCTCTCACCGATGTCCCGCTCTCCATCGACTCCTCCATCATCGAGGCGCTGGAGGCCGGCTTGGCGGTATATCAGGGAAAGGCTCTGGTCAACTCGGTGACGGGGGAGGACGAAGTGTTGGAGAGGGTGTTGCCGCTGGTTGCCAAACACGGCGCCGCGGTGGTGGCGATTTCAAATGATGAAACCGGAATCTCCGAGGACCCCGATGTTCGTTTCGAAGTAGCCAAGAAGATCGTCTCCCGAGCCTCAGACTATGGCATTCCGGCTTCCGATGTGGTGGTCGATCCGTTGGTGATGCCGATCGGTGCGTTGGCGCACGCCGGCCGCCAGGTCTTTCACATCCTGGGGCGGTTGAGAGATGAATTGCGGGTCAACTCCACCTGCGGGGCCTCCAACGTCAGCTTCGGCCTCCCCAACCGGGAAACCATAAACTCGGCCTTTCTCACCATGGCGATCGGCGCCGGGTTGACGTCGGCGATAACCAATCCGCTTCACACCCAAGTGCGTTCGGCCTTGATGGCGGCCGATGTGATGATGGCCAATGACCCGGAGTGCGCACGCTGGATCAGGGCCAACCGCGCTTCCCCTCCTCCGGGCAGCAGGGGTGCCCGTCGAGGAGGTGGTCGTCGGCGGCGAACCGGACGAGGCGCCGATGGCCGAACCCGTTGAACTCCGGATAATTTTCACCCCGTCGGGTCGGAGGGGTCGGGTTCCCCGGGGGACGACGGTCCTGGAGGCGGCCCGGATGGTGGGCGCCGATCTTGCCTCTTTGTGCGGTGGTCGGGGTATCTGCGGGCGTTGCCAGATGACTCCGGTGTTTGGAGAGTTTGCCAAGCACGGTATCTCGGTGGGACCGGAGGCGCTGACCGAGTGGTCTGAGACGGAGTCTTCCTATCGCAAGCGGCGGGGACTGGCCGCCGACCGGAGGCTGGGATGCATGGCGAAGGTGCTGGAGGACGTGCTGGTCGATGTACCGCCCGAAAGCCAGACCCACCGGCAGGTGGTGAGAAAAGAAGTCGATGTCGGAAAGCTGCGCCTGGACCCGGTGACCACTCTTCATTATGTGGTGGTCGAGGCGCCGACTCTGGAACATGCTCCCGGAGACGCCCAACGGTTGGTGGCGGCGCTTGCAGAGCAGTGGGCCCTGACCGGCGTGGCGGTGGGCGCCGAGGTTCTGGGGATGCTGCAGGATGCGGTGCGGGCAGGCGATGGCAAAGTCACGGCCGCGGTGCGGGATCGACGAGAGGTGGTGTCGGTGTGGCCCGGTTTTCGCGAGCAGGTGCTGGGGGTGGCGGTGGATGTGGGATCGACCACCATCGCCGGGCATCTGGCCGACCTGACCACCGGGGAGGTAATTGCCTCCCAGGGTTTGATGAACCCCCAGGTCAGATTGGGAGAGGACCTGATGAGCCGGGTCTCATACGTAGCGTTGAACGAGGACGGAGCGCAGAGGCTCACTTCCCTGGTCCGATCGGCGGTTTCGGAGTTGTGCTCGGATCTATTGGAGCAGGCCGGCGCTGATCGGGAGTCGGTGCTGGAGATGGTGGTGGTGGGCAACCCCATCATGCATCATCTGTTCTTGGGCTTGGACGTCCGTCCTTTGGGAGAGGCGCCCTTCACCCTGGCCACCGACGGACCGGTCGAGATTCCGGCTTCGCGGGTTGGGATCGAACTGAACGAGGCGACACGCATCTACCTCCTACCGTGCATCGCCGGACATGTGGGCGCCGATGCGGCGGGGATGATTCTGTCGGAACGGCCCTATGGGGCCGACGAGATCATGTTGTTGTGCGACATCGGCACCAATGCCGAGATAGTGCTGGGGAATGCGGATCGGCTTCTGGCAGCCTCCAGCCCAACCGGTCCGGCGTTGGAGGGCGCTCAGATTTCCTCGGGGCAGAGAGCGGCGCCGGGGGCCATAGAGCGAGTCCGCATCGATCCCCAGACCCTAGAGCCGCGGATCAAGGTGATCGGGGTGGGCCCCTGGTCCGATGAGCCCGGGTTCTCCGAACAGGAAGCAGAGATCGGGGTAACCGGCATTTGCGGATCGGGAATCATTGAAGTTCTCTCCGAGTTGGCGGCGGCGGGGGTGATTCTGGCCGACGGAAGAATCGACGGCGCCAGCAGCGAACGGTCCCCCCGGGTGGTGAGGGACGGTCGCACCTATTCCTACATCCTGTGGGACAAGGGTGCGGTCGTGCGAATAACGCAAAACGATGTCCGGGCGGTGCAGTTGGCCAAGGCGGCCCTGCTGGCCGGCGCCAGGTTGTTGATGGATCATCTGGGATCCGACCAGGTGGATCGCATCCGTCTTGCCGGGGCCTTCGGGTCCCACCTGAGCGCTTCCCACTCCATGGAACTCGGACTCATCCCCCGGATCGAAACCCACCGTGCTACATCGGCGGGGAACGCGGCGGGGACGGGGGCGTTGATGTGCCTGTTGAGCGGAGAAAGCCGCCGCGAGATAGAACTAGTCATAAGTGGAGTTGAAAAAATCGAGACTGCCATAGAGTCCCGCTTCCAGGAGCACTTTGTGGCGTCCATGTCCTTTCCCGGCGCCAGCAAGGGCCGGTCCGACCCGAGACGGAGGTCATCACGCAGAAACCGGCGGAGGACTTCCAGCAGAACAGAAGAGAGGCCGTGATGAGCAGGAGAAGAAGATCAGGAGGACGGCGGGCCCGGGCGGTCGCCAGGGCGGCTGCCCAAGAGATGAGAAGATCCCCCTTCCTCACCAGCAAACTCGCTCCCTATGAGGTGCTCAGCACCGAGGGTCTGGAGATAATCGAGCACAACGCAGAGACCATTCTGGAGAGGGTGGGTGTGGACATAACCGATGAGCCGGCCGTCCAGACCTTCCGGGAAGCGGGGGCCGACGTCGATGGACAGCGAGTGCGTTTCCCCCGGGGAATGTGCCGCCAGATAGTGACCGCCACCGCCCCGTCCATGTTCACCCAGGTGGCTCGCAACCCCGAGAAGTCGGTGGTGATCGGCGGCAATCACCTGGTGCTGGCGCCCGCCTATGGCTCACCTTTCGTCAGGGATCTCGATAAGGGGCGACGTTACGCCACCATCGAGGACTTCCGGAATTTCGTGAAGCTCGTTTACATGACTCCCTACCTGCACCACTCGGGGGGAACGCTGTGCGAGCCGGTGGACGTGGCCATCCCCAAGCGCCATCTCGACATGGTGTATTCCCATTTTCGCTTCTCCGACAAGCCTCTGATGGGCTCGGTGACCGCTCCCCATCGGGCGGCCGACTCAGTGGAAATGGCAGCCTTGGTGTTCGGGGAGGATTTCTTGGAAGAGAACACGGTGATCATGGGGCTCTGCAACGCCAACTCGCCTCTCACCTGGGACAAAGCCATGCTTGGTTCAGCCCGCGAGTACGCCAGCCGGAACCAGGCGGCCATAATCACGCCCTTCATCCTGGCCGGGGCGATGGCGCCGGTTACGGTGGCGGGAGTGGCGGCCCAGACCCTGGCCGAGGCGCTGGTGGCGCTGTCCTACACCCAGTTGGTCAGACCGGGAGCGCCGGTGATCTTCGGGTCCTTCGCCTCCTCGCTCTCCATGCAGTCCGGGGCGCCGACCTTTGGCACCCCCGAACCCTCGCTGACGCTGTTCGTTCTGGCCCAACTCGGTCGGCGGTTGGGGATTCCATTCCGGTCCGGCGGAAACCTGACAGCTTCGAAAGTTCCCGATGCCCAGGCTGCTTACGAGTCGGCTGCGACTTTCCAGCCCACCTTGCTGGCGGGAATCAATTTCGTGCTGCATTCGGCAGGCTGGCTCGAGGGTGGATTGACCATGGGATACGAGAAATTCATCCTCGACTCCGACCAGTGCGGAATGGCCGAGGCTCTGCTGTCGGGGGTGGATCTCTCCGAGAACGGACAAGCGCTGGAGTCGGTGATCGAGACCGGACCGGGCCAGCATCACCTGGGAACCGCGCACACCCTGGCCAATTTCGAGACTGCCTTCTACCGGTCTTTCACGGCCGACAACAACAGTTACGAGCAGTGGTCGGAGGAAGGGTCGTTGCGATCGGTGGAGCGCGCCAACTCCCTTTGGAAGAAGTCACTGGCCGATTATGAGCCTCCGGCCATCGACGAGTCGGTCGACGAGGCTCTGCAGGAATACGTAGTCCGCAAGAAGCAGACCTACCCGGACTTCGAGGCGTAATGGCCTCCTCCGACTATGCCGGGCGGCTGGAAGGCTTGAGTCAGTCCACCCGTTCGGCGATCGCACAGGTCCTGAGCAAGGTCCGCTTCGAGATAATCCCACTCAAGAACGCCGTCGCCCAGGCCGGGCACCTCCCGCGGGGGGCCGTGATCACCGTAACCGCCTCCCCCAACAAGGGAATGGAGGCCACCATGGACCTGGCTGCAGAACTGGCCGAATCCGGGTTCGACGTCACCCCCCATCTTTCGGCCCGCCTGCATCGAGACCGGGCTCATCTGGCCGCGACCCTGGACAAGGCCGCCGAGTTGGGCATTCGCCGAGCGTTCGTGGTGGGTGGAGACCACCTCCATCCCGGTGAATTCTTCGACGGCCTCTCTCTGCTTGAGGCCATGAATGAGATCGGGCACCCCTTCGAGGAAGTGGGCATTCCCGCCTACCCGGAAGGACATCCGGTGATTCCGGATGCCAAGCTGGAGCAGGCGCTGCTGGACAAGCAGCCCTATGCTCACCATCTCGCCACCCAAATGTGCTTTGATGCCGGCGCCATCCGCTCCTTTCTGTCTGAGGCCCGACGCCGCCGGATCGGACTCCCGGCCTTCCTCGGCGTGCCGGGAGTGGGCGGACGGATGAAGCTGCTGCAGATCTCGGCGCGGATCGGGGTGGGCGACTCGGTCAGGTTCCTCTCCAAGAACGCCAAGGTGGTCACCAAACTGCTGGGGCCGGGGGGATACGACCCCGGGGAATTGCTGGAGGGCCTGGGCGACAGGTTATCCGATCCCGTCATGGCGATTCAGGGGTTGCATGTCTACACCTTCAACCGCTGCGAGGCGACCGAGGCTTGGCGCAGGGAGTACCTCGAAGCTCTGAGCCAGTGACTTCTTTCACTTAGGAGTAAGGTTTCTTACGATGCTGGTTGACGTGGCCTGGGTGGTGGTGGGCATGGCGGCGCTCATTATCGGGGCGGAGCGCCTCGTAAGCGCTGCGGAGCGGTTGGCCCACTACTGGGGGATGTCCACTGTCTTGATCGGAGCGGTGGTGGTGGGGCTGGGCACCTCCCTTCCGGAGATGCTCATCTCCGGTCTGGCGGCCGCCCGCCCGGACGGGCTGGACCTGGCCGCCGGCAACATCGTGGGATCCAATATCGCCAATCTCTCCCTGGTGCTGGGCGTCTCCATAATCCTCGCTCCGCTCAAAAACGTCACCTCGGATCTGCGGCGCGAGTGGCTGGCCATGCTGGCGGGATCGTTGGTGCTGGTGATTGCGGCTTGGAACAACGCGTTGTCCCGGCCCAACGGGGTGATTCTGGCGCTTGCGATGGTGGTGGCCCTGATGCTGCTGGTGCGATGGTCCCGGGACATGCACTCCATCGAAGGGAAGACGCAAGCCACTGAAGACCCCGGACCTGCCTATTCGGAAGAGGTCGGCGGGTGGTTGGAGAAGGTGAAGGCGAGGAAGGAGTTGAGTCTTGGGGGCCTGCGCCTTCGCATCAGCCTGGTCCTGTGGAGGGAAATCCTGATGGCCCTGGTGTCGCTGGTCCTGACACTGTGGGGGGCCGACCGGTTGGTGGACGGCGCCACCGGCATCGCCGAACGGCTGAACATATCCGGAGGACTGGTGGGCCTCACCCTGGTTGCACTGGGCACCTCCCTTCCCGAGTTGGCCACCGCGGTGGCTGCCGCCCGGCACGGGAACACTGAACTGGTGATAGGGAACGTGCTGGGTTCCAATCTCTTCAATGCCCTGGCAGTGGGTGGCATCGCAGGACTGGTCGGGGACGGGGCCTTTACCGGCAATTTCCGGGGGAGCCTGTTGTGGATGATGGGCGCCGCGGTGGCGGCCGGGGGGATCGCCAACGGCCTCCGTGGGTTTGACCAACTGCGACCGTTCCGCAGCAGCAACCGTGTTCTGCAGATGATGGGGGCTGCTCTGGCGACGGGAGACGTTGTCTTTTCCCGATGGTCCCAAAGCAGGATTGCGGGAGTGGTTCTGGTGGCCTTTTACCCGCTGGCCCTGTTGCTGGCCGGTCTCTAGTTCACAGGCGGGATCGAGACCCGGAGGGAAAGCTGGCAAGCTCGGCGGTTAATTGGTCGGCCACACTTCGTATCAGCCGCCCTATCTCCATGCCGTCTGTGTTGCCGGGGAATCGATAGCTGGGACCGTGGAGGCCCAAAGCCGCCACTATCTTCCCATGGGGGCCGTACACCGGGGCCGCCACCCCGGAGATGTCCACCGCGAACTCTTCGTGAGCCCAGACAAACCCATCGCGACGAGCGGCTTGAAGTCGGCACTGCAAGATGTGGGGATCGAGGATGGTGCTGGCGGTAACCCGGACCAGGTCCTGTCTGAGATAGTCCCGCAATCGATCCGGTTCCCATGCCGCCAGGCAGACCTGACCGGTGGCGAGGGTATGGAGTGGGAAGGTGTGGCCTGTCCAATCCTGAACCTGCACGGTTCGATCAGCCACCACCTGGCTGATGTACAGCACCTTCTTGCCCTCCGGCACCGCCAGGGCGGCGTCCTCCCCCAATCGGGAGACCAGATTCTCCAAGTGGGGCCGACCCAACTGCTTCAAGACTTGGGGGGAGGTTCCTCTGCCGGCCAGCACCTCCAATCCGGGGCCAACCCGATACCGACCTCGCCGGCCTACCTGCTCCACCATTTCGAGGTGCTCGAGGGTGACCAGCATGCGAGAGACGGAACTCTTCGGCAAGCGGGTGGCCTTGGTTATCTGGGCCAAGCTGGCACTGCGCGGGGAGGCCACCACCACCTGCAATACCGCAAAGGCCCGCTCGACTGCTCTGACAGGGGCGGTCACGATGAGAGGTCGGGTCGGTGGGACGCCATAGTCATCAATGTACCAGTGGCTGGAATATACTACTAAGTGGGAATCGGCTAAGGAGTTTGCGAGATGGCGGTTCACAGCAAGGTGGTTCTCACCTGCGCAGTTACGGGGAGTTCCCACACTCCCACCATGAACATAGGTCTGCCGGTCACCCCAGAGGAAATGGTGTCCCAGTCGGTGGAGGCGCATTCGGCCGGAGCGGCGGTGATCCACATCCACGCCCGTGATCCTCGCAATGGCAGGCCCAGCGCCGACGTGGGTTTGTTCCGGGAGTATTGCGTGGGCATTAAAGAGCAATGCGATGCGGTGATCAGCATCACCACCGGGGGCGCCACCGGCCAGACCATCGAGGAACGCCTGGCAGTGATCAAGGCGTTGCAGCCCGAATTGGCCACGTGCAACCTGGGGACCATGAACTACGGGCTTTTTCAGATGATCCCCAGGTACGAAGGTCGATGGAAGCACGACTGGGAGGAGGCCTTCCTGGAGTCCACTCGCCATGAACCTTTCGTGAACCGGTTTTCGGATATCGAGTACATGCTCACCGAGCTAACTGAGGAGACGGGTTGCCGCTTCGAGTTCGAGGCTTATGACGTGGGGCATCTCTACACGCTGGCCTATTACGCCGATCAGGGCCTGGTGAAGCCCCCCATATTCATGCAGTTCGTGGTGGGCACCCTGGGGGGCATAGGGCCTGACATCGAGAACGTGGTGGTGATGAAGCAGACTGCCGACCGCCTGTTCGGGACCGACATCGAGTGGTCGGTGCTGGGAGGAGGTCGGTTCCAGTTCGATATCGTCACCGCCGGGGCGGTTCTCGGAGGCCATGTGAGAGTTGGTCTGGAGGATGGGATATACCTGCGTCGGGGGCGATTGGCCGACAACAATGCCGAGCAGGTGGCCAAGATGGTCCGGATCCTCAACGAGTTGTCGCGCGAGACGGCGACCTCCGCCGAGGCTCGGGAGATACTGGATCTCAAGGGCCTCCACAATGTGGCGTTCTGATAGTCAAGCGCCTTGGATAAAGGGCGCGGTTGACCTGTGGCAGCCGTGAGAGACGAGGCGGGAGGGGCCGAGGATCGATTCCGCTCTCAAGTCGGGGTGGTGGGTCTGGTGGGCACTGGGGTCATCGGGCGAGGATGGGCGGTGAGGGCGCTGTCCAGGGGGTGGGAAGTGGTGGCCACCGATCCCGCTCCCGGGGCGGGGGAGGAGTTGGTGGCATTCGTGGAGCGGGTCTGGCCCGCTTCCATGGCGCTGGGCCAGCATCCCGACGCCCGGCCCGACCGGGTCCAGTTCGTCGGAACCGTCGAGGAGGTGGCGGCCCGGGCGGATCTGGTGGTGGAGTCGGTGCCCGAGAGAGAGCACCTCAAGAGAGAAGTGGCCGCCCAGATCGACGCGGCTACTCCTTCCGACGTCTTGATCTGCTCCAGTTCCTCGGGGCTACTCCCCAGCCGCCTGCAGGCCGGCCTGCGTCATCCGGGGCGGTATCTGATAGCCCACCCCTTCAACCCTGTCTACCTGCTGCCTCTGGTGGAACTGTGCGGCGGACGCCTAACCAACCCGGGCGCGTTAGAGACCGCCGGGTCGATCTACCGGGACCTGGGCATGCATCCCCTGGTGATTCGCAACGAAGTGGAGGGGTACCTCTCCGATCGGCTCCAGGAGGCTTTGTGGCGGGAAGCGCTGTGGCTGGTCAATGACGGAGTGGCCACCACGGAGGAACTGGATGAGGCCATCATTTACGGCCCGGGCCTGCGCTGGGCGGCGATGGGGACCATGCTCACCTTTCACCTGGCCGGCGGCGAGGGCGGGATGCGGCACATGCTGGAGCAGTTCGGCCCGGCCCTGGAACTTCCCTGGACGGCGCTGGTGGCGCCGCCTCTGACCGATCGGCTGATCGAGGCGGTGGTGGAAGGAGTCGAGCAGCAGGCGGGGGGAAGAAGCGTCAGGGAATTGGAACGGCTTCGAGACCAGTACCTGATCTCGGTGATGCGGGCGCTGCGGCCGCACAACCTGGGCGCCGGACGGGTGTTGGCAGACCGGGAGGCGATCCGGTTGGCGGCGGGCGCCAAAACCTGGCATCCGGGTTCCGAGGTGGAGGCGCCCCTGGAGTTGTATCGCTGCGGGGTGGAACCTGATTGGGTGGATTACAACGGCCACATGACCGAGAGCGCCTACCTGGCGGCCTTCGGCTGGGCTTCGGACGCTCTGTTCCGCTATGTGGGGATCGACGAACAGTATCGGGCCGAGGGCCACTCCTTCTATACCGTTGAGACCCATATCCACTATCGGCGGGAAGCTTCCGTTCACCAGGATCTTTTCTTCACCACCCAACTGTTGGGGGTGGATCAAAAGCGCCTTCACATCTTCCACACCATGTTCGACGCCGACCGCAACCGGCTCTCTTCCACCGAACAGATGCTCCTGCATGTCGACACACAGGCCGGATGTGCGGCGCCCATCCGGTCCGAACCGGCCCGGGCCTTGGCTGAGATCGCTCGGGCCCACCAAACGCTTCCGGTTCCGCCCGAGGTGGGCGCCCGAATGACCCTTGACAGGCAAGGCTGACAGAAAGGGAAATCCGATGCACTTTGCTCTCACCGACGAACAGGAGTTGATCGTCGCCACAGTTGCGGAGTTCACCGAAAGGGAGTTGATGCCCCACGAGGAAGAGGTGGAGCGACTGGGCCGCGTCCCCGGCCAACTGGCCGCGGGCATCAAGAAGAAGGCCATCGAGGCGGGGATCTTCTCGGCCAACATGCCGGTGGAGGTGGGGGGCGCCGGTCTTGACAACCTGACCATGGCGTTGGTGGAGAAGGAACTCGGCAAGACGGCGTATGCCCTGCATCATCTGGTGGCCCGCCCCTCCAACATCCTGCTGGCCTGCGTCGGAGAGCAAAGGGACCGGTACCTGTACCCCACGGTGGCCGGCCGGCGGATGGAGGCGTTGGCCATGAGCGAACCTGACGCCGGTTCCGATCTGCGGGGGATGAAGTGCCGGGCGGTCCGGGACGGGGACGAATACGTGATCCGGGGGGTCAAGCACTTCATTTCCCACGGGGACATCTGTGACTATGTGATCCTGTTCGCCGCCACCGGCGAGGAGTCACCCCAGGATGCGGGAGGGGGGAGGGCGCCCCGGAAGATCACGGCCTTCCTGGTGGACGTGGGGACACCGGGCTTCGAGGTGCAAGAGGGCTACCGATGCGTCTCTCACCGCGGATACAACAATGCCGTTTTCAGCTTTGACGACTGCCGGATTCCGGCCTCCCAGATTCTGGGCGAGGAGCACCAGGGCTTCGAGGTGGCCAACACCTGGCTGGGAGGTACCCGTCTCGCGGTGGCCGCCAACTGCCTGGGCAGAGCAGAGCGGGCCATGGGACTGGCAACCGAGTGGGCTGCCACTCGCACCCAGTTCGGACAGACCATCGGTCGCTTTCAGGGGGTCTCGTTCAAGCTGGCGGACATGGCCACGCAGATGGCCGCTGCCGAGCTTCTGACGCTGCGGGCTGCCTGGAAGGCCGACCGGGGCGAGATGAGTTCCGCCGACGCCGCCATGGCCAAACTGGCTGCCACCGAAATGCTCGCCCATGTGACCGATGAGGCCATCCAGATCTTTGGCGGGATGGGCCTGATGGGCGAGTTGCCGTTGGAACGCATGTGGCGGGACGCCCGAGTGGAACGCATCTGGGACGGCACCTCCGAGATCCAGCGTCACATCATCTCCCGGTCGATTCTCCGTCCCCTGGGAGGCTGACGACCTTGTCGGCATTGGCCAGGTTGCTGAGGCCGAGGACGGTGGCCCTGGTGGGTGGGGGCTTGTTGGACCAGTTGGTGGACTCCTGTCGGCAGATCGGATTCGCCGGCGAAGTGTGGCCGGTGAATCCCCATCGTCGCCAGGTGTCGGGTCTTCGGTGCTTCCCTGCCCTCGAGGACCTTCCAAGTCCTCCCGACGCGGTCTTTCTGGCCGTAAACCGCAGGCGGACCATTGAAGCGGTGGAGACGCTTGCCAGGATGGGAGCGGGGTCGGCGGTGTGCTATGCGTCCCTCTTCGCGGAGCATGGTGAAGATGGATCCGGTCACCAGCGCCGGTTGGTGGAAGCGGCGGGAGGAATGCCGATTCTGGGCCCCAACTGCTACGGGCTGATCAATGCGCTGGACCGGGTGGCGCTGTGGCCGGATCAGTCGGGGTGTCATCCCGTCCCAGAGGGAATGGCGCTCATCTCCCAAAGCGGCAATGTCGGACTGAACATGACGTTCCAGCGGCGCCGGCTTCCGGTCTCGCACCTGGTGTCGGTGGGAAATCAGGCAGTGGTGGGGATAGAAGACGTGATGGCGGAACTCCTCGAGGACCCCCGGGTCAAGGGCATCGGGTTGTTCCTGGAGGCGGTCAGGGATCCCGGTCGGTTCCTGGATGTGACGCTCCGCGCCCTATCGGCTCGGATTCCGGTGGTGGCCCTCCTGGTGGGCAAGTCGCGCCGGGGGGCGGAGATCGCCCGCAGTCACACCGCTTCGATGAGCGGAATGGCCGACGCCTACCGGGCGCTGTTCGACCGGGGAGGGGTGATCGGGGTGAGCACCCTGCCGGAATTGCTGGAGACCCTGGCAGTGATGGTCGGCGCCGGACCTCTGCCCGGCAACCGGATCGTTTCCATGTCCTGTTCGGGAGGGGAGGCGTCATACGTGGCGGACCTGGCCGACGGGCGCCACTTGGACTTTGCTCCCTTCCCCCAGGGACAGCAGCGGAGCGTGAGCCGGATTCTGGACGGAAGGGTGGCGGTCGGGAATCCGTTGGACTACCACACTTTCATCTGGGACGACCGGCGCCGCCTGGAGCAGTTGTTCGGTGAGGTCATGGCCGGTCCACAGGACGCCACCATGCTGGTTTTGGACGTTCCTGAAGCGAAAGGGGACTTCTCGGCTTTCCGGAAGACCGCCCGGGCCATGATCGCCGCCGGTGCGGCTTGCGGGCAACCCGCCCCGGGGGTGTCCCGCCTGCCCGGAAACCCCGCCCGCCGAGGGGCCCGGGCGCGGGGGGGCGGGGGGGTCGCCGGCCTGCCGGAAAACCTCTCCGGCGAAGTGGCCCGGGAGTTGGCGGACGGTGGGGTGACTGCGGTGCGAGGGATCGAGGAAGCGTTGGCCGGGCTGGAGGCGGCCGTGCGGTGGGGCGAGCGGGTGCGTGCCGGCGCACCTCATTACCCGGCGCCGGTCCCTCCCCCTGGTCACCGGACGATCCACCTCAACGAAGTCCAGGCCAAGGCTCGCCTCGCCTCCTGGGGTGTGCCGGTTCCCCGGGGCGCCGCGGCGCCGGCGGAGAGATTGGGCGCGGCGGCCGAGGAGATCGGGTATCCCTTGGTGGTCAAGGTGCTGGGCTTTGATCACAAGACGGAGCGGGGAGGGATCCGGGCGGGCATGGCGACACCCCGGGATCTGGATGAGGCTGTCACGAGCATGTCAGAGGGGTACCAGGGACTCTTCCTGGTCGAGGAGATGGTTGGCGAGGTGGTCGCCGAATTGCTGGTCAGCGTCCGGCGCCAGTGGCCGGTCGGTTGGCTGGTCACCCTGGGCGGGGGAGGGGTGCTGGCCGAGTTGCTGGATGATCTCGCCCACTTCCTGGCGCCGGTCGGCCGTGGGGAGGTCGTGGAGGCCTTGGAGACACTCAGAGTTGGCCGACTGCTGGCAGGCTATCGAGGTGGGGCTCCCGCCGACCTCGGGGTGTGCGCAACGGTGATCTGCAACCTGGTAAACGGGGCCCTGGGTGATGGTGATGTGGTGGAGATGGAGGTGAATCCCCTGCTGGTCACGGCTTCGGAAGCGGTGGCGGTGGACGCACTGTTGAGCGTGACTCATTGAGGGAGGCCGGCCTGCCGATGATGCCAGCTTCAATGGCTGAAAGGGCCTTTGGAACTTTCGTCCGTCGGTTATGCACCGGCAACTTGGCGGATGCTGTTGGGTGTTGTGAATGCACTGACCTGGGGCTGTACCCGGTTGAGCCGCCGGAGTCCGATTATCTTTGCCAGTGGTGGTCAGCACTGCTGATACGACCAGAACCAATGGCACTATGACGAACCAATCAGAGGCGGTGGCGTGAATGGCTGATTCAGGAATTCGACCGGAACGCTCTTCGATCCGTCCGATCTCCGCCTCAGGGGTGTGGAAGGTCTTTGGAAGACGCGTGGCGGATGCCATGCAAATGGCCAGGGATAACGTGGACCAATCGACCATCCTGGCGGAGAGCGGATGCGTGGTGGCCGTGAAGGACGCCAGTTTTGAGGTGAACAGAGGGGAGGTATTCGTGGTGATGGGTCTGTCGGGCAGCGGAAAGTCCACGCTCATCCGCTGTCTCTCCCGTCTGATAGACGCCACCGCCGGCACGGTTCTGATCGACGGCAGGGACGTGGGGGAGATGTCCGATGACGAACTGCGTGACCTGCGTCGGCACACCATCAGCATGGTCTTCCAGAACTACGGACTGTTTCCCCACCGAAGAGTTATCGACAACGTCGCCTTCGGGCTGGAGGTGAGAGGCGAGGAAAAGGAAGAGCGTTACCAGACCGCCACGAAGATGATCGAATTGGTGGGCCTCGATGGTTGGGCTGACAAATACCCGGAGCAGTTGAGCGGCGGAATGAAGCAACGGGTGGGTCTGGCGCGGGCGTTGGCGGTGGATCCCGAGATACTCCTCTTCGACGAGCCCTTCTCTGCGTTGGATCCCCTGATCCGAAGAGACATGCAAGATGAACTCCTGGGCCTTCAAGAGCGACTCCACTGCACCATGGTTTTCATAACCCATGACTTCTCAGAGGCCCTCAAAATCGGGGATCGGATTGCGATAATGCGCTCCGGCGCCATCGTGCAAGTTGGTACCCCCGAAGAGATCGTGGCGCATCCGGCCGACGACTACGTGAGGGACTTCACCCTGGATGTCCCCCGCCACAAGGTGTTGTCGGTGGGGGCGGTCATGGCGCCGGCAGAGAGCGTCGACTGGGCGGGCGTCCATCCGGAAGGGGAACCGGTGGCAGTCTCGGCGTCCTTGGAGGGTGTTCTTCCTCGCCTACTGACCGAGGGAGAACCGGTGGTGGTGGTCGATGACAAGGGCGGCAGATGCGGGGTGTTGGAGCCCGCCGTGGTCTCTCGGTATCTGTGGCCCGGATGACCTCTCTGGACCAGCGCCGATTCATCAAAATGCCACGTTCGGTGGGCCTTTTGGGTTTGGCTGCGCTGGTATTGGGCGGGCTGATAGTCTTCCTTCCCGAAGAAATAACGGCTTTCCCTCCTGAATGGGACATCGGCTTTGGTCCGGCTGTCAACGAGATGCAGCAGTGGTGGATCAGCAACCGCCGGGATCTGGGGCTTTACCTGTACTTCTTCGATCCGCTCTCCGACGTAATCGAATGGCTGTTGCGGGCTTTTGAGGGTCTCCTGCTGGGCATTCCGTGGTACGTGCATGTGGTGGGAGTGGGAGTCCTGTTCGGTTCCAGGATGGGTTTGTCCCGGGGACTGGCGGCGGGAGGGGGCATGCTCTATTTCGTGGTGCTCGGCTTGTGGGAGTTGAGTGTTCAGACCTTTGCCCTGATGACGGTGGCGGTGGCCGTGTCGGTGGCGGTCGGCATCCCCATCGGGATACTGGCTGCCCGCAGTGAATGGGTCAACCGGGTACTGAGGCCGTTGCTCGACTCCATGCAGACCCTTCCTGCTTTCGTTTACCTCATCCCTGTTCTGCTGTTCTTCGGCGTGGCGCGGGTGCCGTCCCTGATCGCCACCGTCATCTACGCCCTGCCACCCGTCATTCGGCTCACCAACCTGGGAATACGCCAGGTGCCCACCGAGAGCCTGGAAGCCGGAACGATGTTCGGGACGACATCGGGGCAGTTGCTGCGGAAGGTGCAGTTGCCCCAGGCGGCGCCCTCCATCCTGGCTGGGATAAACCAGACCATCATGATGGCGCTCAGCATCGTGGTGATCGCAGCCCTGATCGGGGCGGGAGGATTGGGTCAAGAGGTGCTGTTGGCGCTGCGCCACCAGGAGGTGGGGAGAGCGGTGGAGGCGGGCATGGGCATCGTGCTGATGGCTGTGATGCTGGACCGGTTCTCCCACTCGACGATCGGGCAGGGTCAGGGCCCACTGGCCTTCTCGGAGTTGTGGTCGCACAGGGGTGTCCGGATCCTGGGGTTCGTCCTGGGCGCCGCGGCTCTGCTTGGCTGGATCATGGGATGGACTGATGTGCCATCCGGCCTGCAGGTCAGTTACGCGGCGCCCATCGACTGGGCGGTGGATTGGGCGAGGGACAATCTCTATCAGTTGGGCAACCTTCCCCTTGGCACCGGTCCCTTCAGTGACTTCCTCACCACCTACGGCACCCGTCCGATGCGGCTCTACCTGAGTGAGGAGGCCTGGCCGGTTATTGTGATCTTCTTCGGATTCGTGTCTTGGTGGGCTTCCGGCAAGCGGTTGGTGGTCGGTTCGGTTATCGGGACCGTGGTAATCGGCCTGCTGGGCATGTGGACTCTGACCATGGACACCCTGTCGCAGACGGTGGTGGCGGTGTTGATGGCCATCGTGATCGGCCTTCCCCTGGGGATAGCGGCATCCCGCCGGGACTGGTTGGAGCGGAGTCTGCGCCCGGTTCTCGACACCTTGCAGACCATCCCCAGCTTCTGCTTCCTGGTGCCGGTGGTGATCCTTTTCAACGTGGGGCGAATCCCGGGGATAATCGCTTCGGTCCTCTACGCGGTGGCGCCGGTGGTGCGGCTCACCAACCTGGGGATTCGCAGCGTCGAGAAGGAGATTGTGGAAGCATCCGAGTCCTTTGGGGTTACCAAGCGCCAGAAACTGTGGAAGATACAGTTCCCTCTGGCGATGCCCACTGTTTTGGCAGGCATCAACCAAACGGTCATGCTGGTGTTGGCGATGGTGGTGATCGCCGGACTGGTGGGAGGGGCCGGGCTGGGTCTCGAGGCGGTCAAGGGCCTCGCCCGAAGCGACACGGGCCTGGGTTTCGAAGCCGGCGCCTCGATCGTCATTCTGGCCATGATCCTCGACCGGATAACTCAAGGCTGGGCAACCCGCTTCCAACCTCCTTCCTCCGATGGCCATTAGGTTTGCTACAAGAGTCCCACCTGATGGGATTATTGCCCAGATCAAGTAACCGTGGCGTAGAGAATCTGGTTAAATTTTGTTAAGACAAAGACCGACGCGAAAGGAGAATCGCATGAGAGGAAAACCATTTTTTAGGGCGTCGCTCCTGCTGGCGGCCTTTTCGCTTATGGTCGCAGCCTGCGGCGACGACCTCGGCGATATCGACACCATCAAGCTGGCGGTCAACCCATGGGACGGTTCGGCGGTGAACGTTGCAGTAGCCGCAGCCGTGTTGGCGGGTGAGGGTTACACCGTGGAAAGAGTCGAGATAGATGAGCAACCTCAGTGGGCTGCCATCGCCACCGGCGATCTGCATGCCAGTTTGGAAGTCTGGCCATCGGGGCATGCCGACAACGTTGCCTCCTACATCGACGGGGGCGGCGGCGTTGTCCACGGTGGTGACCTGGGAGCAATTGGCAAGATCGGCTGGTGGATTCCCACCTATGTGGTGGATCAAAACCCGGCAGCCGCGACATGGCAGGGTCTGCAGGATCCGGCCGTTGCCGGTTTGTACGCCACTGCCGAGACCGGGGACAAGGGACAGTTCCTGATCGGCGATGCTAGCTGGGTGTCATATGAGCAGGACATCATCGACAACCTGGGATTGCACCTCGAGGTGGTCTTTGCCGGTTCTGAAGACGCTCTTCTGGCGGCCATGGACTCGGCTACCAGCCGCGGTGACCCGTTGCTGTTCTATTGGTGGACTCCCCATTCGGCGTTCAGCAAGTTCGACCTGAGCCCATTCGAGTTGCCTTCCTACTCTGACGAATGCTATGCGTCCGACGCGGTTGACTGCGACTACCCAGAGGATGTGTTGTTCAAGATCATGTGGGATGGCTTGGAGGAAAGTGCTCCAACCGCGTTCACCATTCTTTCCAACTTCAACTACACCAATGAAGACCAGATCTTCATGCTGGGCAAGTTGGATGAAGGATTGTCGGTTGACGAAGCGGCCGCCGCATGGATGGACGCCAACGAGTCCGTCTGGCAGAGTTGGATTCCCGGTTAAAGTCCCGATACAAACGTAAACGATGAGATGAGGCCACCCCACCGGGTGGCCTCACTCGTTGCCCGGCCAATCACGGCAGATGACGTTCCATAGGGTGATGTTTTGCCATCCGGGACGGCGGGGACCTCCCGGTAAACTCGGATAGAGCGAGAGGAGAAGGTTGGCGGGAGTCAAAAAGCAAAGAAGGCGCTATGCCGTGGGATGGTTGGGGCTTGCGGTGTTCCTCATCGTTGCCGAGGAGGCGGCTGACATCGAATTCCTGGGGGAGGCGCTGCTCGGTCTGGTGTGCATCGTCCTGATCGCCACCTCGGTTGGTGAGAGTCCCAGGGCCGCAACGGAGGTGCCGGCCGAGGATGCTGACGCCGCGAGGATGATGGGTACGCCATCGCTCTGAGTGCTCGCCGGCAGTCACGGTTAGAGGTTGGGAAGGGCCTTTCATGGGCAGGCGGTTGAGTCTTGTTTGAGGGTCTATCACAGGAGAAGGCTGTCCTCGTAGCGGATGGGGCCATGGGCACGACACTGTTCGAATTGGGGCTGGAGAGGGGAGATTCTCCGGAGAGGTTGAACGTGGAGAAACCGGAGATGATCGCCCAAGTCCACCGCAACTTTGTGAAGGCGGGAGCGGACCTGATTCTGACCAACACTTTCGGGGGCAACCGCAGGCGCATGTCTCTTCACCGGATGGAAGATCGGGTGGGGGAGTTCAACCGGGCTGGGGTGAGCATCGCAAAGAGGATTGCTGAAGAGGCGGAGAGGCCGGTGGTCGTCGCTGCCAGTGTGGGTCCAACGGGGGACCTGTTCGCACCGCTGGGTCTGTTGAGCCATGCCGAAGGTGTGGAGGTCTTCTCCGAACAGATGGAATCCCTGGTTGCGGCCGGAGCCGACATTCTCTGGATCGAGACGTTGTCCGCGTGGGAGGAGATCGCGGCCGCCACCGAAGCAGCCTCTGATCTCGCCACTCCCCATGCCGTGACTCTGAGTTTTGACACCAACGGTCGAACCATGATGGGACTGCGACCCTCCGATTTCGGTAAATGGTGGACCGAACTGCCTCCAGACCGTCGACCGGTCGCCCTGGGGGCCAACTGCGGAACAGGTTTGCAGGAGGCATTGACCGCGGCGGCCGCCATCAAGGAAGCGGCGGCCGAGGCGACGGTCATCGTCAAATCGAACTGCGGGATTCCCGTCTTCAGGGAAGGAGGGCTGAACTACCCGGAGGGTCCCGAGCAAATGGGCGACTACGCCCGCCAGGCACTGGAGGCCGGATGCAGCATCATTGGGGCGTGCTGCGGTTCGACCCCACCTCACGTCAAAGCCATCCGAGCAGCATTGGATGGCGCCTGATCACCTACTCCAGGGGTGTTTCATGGCAAAGGACGGTGGCCCGTCTGGCGTCAAAGACCCGGGGCTCGGAATGGAAACCGGTTCCTGGCCGGTCGGTCTCCAGGAACGCCACTATTGCGTCGGCGGTTGCTGCGGCAGCCACATTCAGGTACTCCTCAGTGGCGAACAATCGTGCCTCGGCGGGATTGGCGAGGTAGCCGTACTCCACCAGAACAGTGGTGGTGTCGGGCAGTCGCAGGATCCGGTAGAGGTCGTATCCCGAAGGATGCAGCACTCTTGACACACCGGTGAACCGGGTGCCGCTCCAGGAGATGTCGAACGCGCTGTCCAGGGCATGGGAGACCTCCTCGTAGAGCAGACCGCCCAACCGGGTCGAGGATGGGGAGTCCGACTGGACATAGACTTCGGTGCCCGGGGACCTTCGCGAGTAGTAGAGCGGGGCATTGTGATGCAACGACAGCATGACTTCGGCGCCCAGGATGTCCGCCAAGTCGGCTCGCATCGCGAACGAGGTCCCGTAATCGCCGGTGCGGGTCAGGACGGTGGAAACCCCCCGGGCCTCGAGTTCGCTTTGGATTGCGAAGCCCAGGGCCAGGTTGAGGTCTCCTTCCACCAGGCCGTTGTAACCCCAAGCGCCGGTGTTGTGGCGGCCCCCGTGCCCGGGGTCGATCACCACCCGGGCTGACCAGACCGGCTCCCCGTCACTCACCTCCACGATGTTGTCGCAGGGCGAACGCACCAGATATCCGCTTGACGCTAGTCCCGCCACTATGACCGGGACGCCGGTGGGAGTTATCAGGACCCTCGGCAGAGGGATGGGGGGAGGCAACGGGGGAAGCGTCCAGGGTTTGTCACCCAAACCCATTGTGGAGACGTGGAGGGGCGCCGTCAACTCTGCGGCGATGGCGCCCGTTGCCGTTTCCGCTTGTCCCGGGCGTCCGGGGGGTTCGCGGTCCATCACCACCACAATGGCTGCCATCAGGAGCATCACCGCCAGTGCGGTGGCGGTCCCCAATCTCACAGCCGGAATCCTGTTGGGGTCGACGGATTGCATCTTGGTTCGCTGTCTAGAGGTGTTTGGGCGAGGATGTTAGGGGTCCATCCTACGGGAGCCGTTCCTTTCCCCTGCGAGGTGTTGCCCCGCAGTTCTTAGTCGAGTCCCATCGCCGGCAAATCCTCCTTCGACCTCGGCTGGTGTCTCCCAGGAGTCGTAGGACGCAAATGCCCACGCACTATTCGAGGGGTGTTTCCGGCTGGTCGGTCTCCAGGAACGCCACCATGGCGTCGGCGGTTGCTGCGGCTGCCACCTCCACGTAACCGGATGTGGCGAACAACCTTGCCTCGGCGGCGCGGGGTCGGAATCGGTGAATTGTCATACCGGGTTCATACACTGCCCTTATGCGGTTTGTGGTCTTCGACTTGGAAGCGAACGCCGACCACCCACGCGCCGAGGATCAGGAGGTCATCGAGATCGGCGCCCTCATGGTGGAGGACGGAGCGGTGGTGGACGAATTCACCAGTCTGGTGGCGCCCACCCCGGGTCGTCCTTTGGCGCCCCTGACGGTTGAATTGACGGGTCTGACCGTCGAATCACTGGAGGGCGCACCCTCCCGGAGGCCCGCCTTGCAGGGGTTCGCGGAATTCTGTGGTGGCTTGCCTCTGGTGGCCCACAATGGCAGCACCTACGACTTCCCGTTGCTCGACGCCGAATTGGAACGAGCGGGGCTGCCCGTTCCGTGGGGTGAACGACTGGACACCCTGGAGTTGGCCCATGTGGTGTTCCCCCGGGCAGGGAGGGAGTCCACCTCCGACATGTGGGGCAAGACTCCACCCCGGTCTCGTCGCCTGACCGATCTGGCCGATCACTACCGAGGCGGTGAGACCGCGGAGCCTGCCCACCGAGCCCTATCCGATGCGCGGAGGGCATGGGAGGTGATGGAAGGCCTGCTCGAAGACTTGAACCGAGACCAGGCTGCCCGCAGGGCCCAACGGTGGGTTCTGGAGGTCACGGGACATCCTTGGGCGTCGTTCTGCCGGCCCGATGTGAGCAACCTGGTGGGTTCATACCGGCCTGATCTGGTGGAGATAATCCCATTGCCCGTCCCCGACGGCACGGACGACTCTGAGGCTGACCCGTGGGACGAGGTGGATTGGGCTGAGGAGACCCAGAGGGAGCAGATCGATCTGGATGAGTTGGTTGACCCGCTCGGTTCGGAGGGGGAGTTGATCACCGATGGGATGGAGCACCGGCCCTCGCAGGAGGAGATGGCTCGGCAGGTGGCCGCGGCTCTCGCCGAATCCGGGCGCCTGATGGTGGAGGCGCCGACGGGAACCGGCAAGACCCTCGCCTATCTGGTCCCAGCCTGCCGGTTGGCCGGCGCCTGGGACTCCCAGGTACTGGTTTCCACCTACACCAAGGCCCTCCAAGACCAGGTCTGCAGGACGCTGTCGGACATCTCCGACCGCTTGGGGCCGGTTGAGTGGACTGTGCTGAAGGGCCTGAGCAATTACTTGTCGGTGAACGCCCTGGCTGAGGAGTTGAACCTGGTCAATCCTCTCGAAGCGGGTCGATTGCGAGATAATCCTCTCTTCGGGGACCGCAGCGATGAGCCGTCCTACGATCATCATCTGGGTTTGGCATTGGCCATGGTGCTGGGCTGGGCGGCGGAGACTCCCACCGGAGAGTGGGATGATCTTCGCTACGGGTGGCTTGGGAGATACAACCCCCAGATGTACCGGCTGAGGTCCCGACTCTCCATGACCGAGACCCCAGGTCGGGCTCGAAGCGACCTGGAGAGGCGGTGCTTCTTCGTCCGTGCCCTGCGGCGGGTGGCCGAAGCCCAGATCGTGGTGGCCAATCACTCCCTGATGCTGCTTCGGGACCAGATGACGGATCACAGTCCTCATCTGGTAGTCGACGAGGCGCACGAGTTGGAAGCGGCGGCACGGTCCGCGTTCACCGGTACGGTCAGCGAACGCGGACTTTGGCGCTTGCTCCATTCGGTGTACAGCTCCAAGACCTCTGGAAGTCTGCTCCACCGGTATCTGCGTTCCCTGCCGGCCGGCCGAGCCCGGGACCGGGGTCAGGCGGGGGCCGAGCAGGTAATCCGGTCCTGGCGACGCTGCCGGCCGCACATTGACGAGGTGCGCGCCATCCTGGTGGATTACTTCGAAAGCACTCGCAATTGGTCGGTCAACTGGGATGGGGCGCCGTTTTCTTCGAGAATCACCCGGGTCGACCTCAACCGCTTGAGTTGGGGAACAGTCACCCAGGCGCTTCAAGGGCTGGCCGAGGCCGTTTCCCACCTGGGCGGCACTATCGAATCCCTTCCGGTGCCGGACCGGCTGTCGGGCGATCGGCCTGCCAAGGAGCTCAAGCGTCGTATCACCCAGGCCAGCGGCGACGCCAAGACGATCGCGGAGCTTTCCTTCCAGTTGGCCAACATCGATCCGGACAAACTGCTGGAAGCGGCTTTCGTCTGCGACCTGGAGTTGCGGGAAGGGGAGTGGAACTGGGGGCTCAGCGCGGTCCCCTTGGATGTGAATACCCGGTTGGAGGCAATCTGGGAGGAGAAGGAATCGGTGGTGATGACGTCCGCCACGCTCACTGTCTCCGGGTCATTTGACTACATCGCCACCGGATTGGGATTCGAGGGCGGTCGAAGGGTGCTGCTGGACAGTCCCTTCTCCGATCTTCCCAGACAGATGCTGGTGGTAATCCCCGGGTACCTTCCCAGTCCCAGCGGTTCCAGCCTGGAAGAGTTCGCCCGGTTGGCGCCCGAGGAGATGGCCCGCCTGTTCGAAGTCAGCCGGGGGCGGGCGCTGGTGCTGTTCACTGCCAACCGGAGGATGGAACAGGCTGCGGCGTACCTCAAGGACCGGCTCTATGGGGAGTACGCCGTGCTCTGCCAGGGAGAGGGGTCGGCGCCGGAGTTGACCGAGAGTTTCCGCAATCCCTCCCAACCCACCTGCCTGCTGGGGAGCGGCACTTTCTGGCAGGGCATCGACGTGCCCGGCGAGGCGTTGAGTCTGCTGGTGATGGAGAAACTCCCGTTCAACTCACCGCAGGATCCGGTGGTGGCTGCCCGCCAAGAGGTGATTGCCCGCCGCGGCGGAAACCCTTTCGACGACTACCTCCTGCCTGAGGCGGTCCTGGGGTTCCGCCAGGGGGCGGGACGGCTGATCCGCTCCCCCAACGACAAAGGGGTGTTGATAGTTCTGGACAAGCGGTTGGGGTTCGCCCGCTACGCCTCATCCTTTCTGGACAGTCTCACCGGGTCGCCCCCGGTGTTGAAGGCGGCCAGCCCTGTCCAGTGCTATCGCGCCATCGCCCGGCACCTGGGTACCGAATCGGAAGCGATCAGATCGGGCGCCGCCGCCGCGAGGAGATGAAGCCGGTATTGAAACCGGCGGCGTGCAGACCGCCGGCAAAGCGGGCGTGCTCGATTTTCAGGCAACGGTCCTGGACGACTTGCAACCCTGCTTCCCGGGCCCGGGCGGCAGCACCCTCGTGCCGCAGGCCCAGTTGGAACCACACCACCTTGGCGCCCATTTCGATGGCTTCTTCCACCACTCCGGGGAGATGCTCGGGGCGACGGAACACGTCTACGATGTCGGGAGGCTCGGGGAGGTCGGCCAGGGTGGGAAAGGTGGGGATCCCCAGTATCTCGGAGTAGACCGGGTTTACCGGGAGGACCTGATAAGGGGTCCGCACCAGGTAGGTGGCCACGAAGTTGGAGGACCGCAGCGGGTTGGCGGAGACCCCCACCAAGGCCACAGTGCGTGCTCGCCGCAGTATCCCCAGCCGTTCGGTGGCGGTGGCGTCGTGGGAACGATCAGACACGGGCCGCCTCCGCGAGGGCGCCGTCCAGGTCTGCCAGTATGTCCACGATGTCCTCCAGTCCCACCGAGATGCGAATGGTATCGTCTCCCACCCCCGCCGCCGCCCGGGCCTCGGGGGAGACCTGCTGGTGGGTGGTGGAGGCGGGGTGGATCACCAAGGTCTTGGCGTCTCCCACATTGGCGAGGTGACTGGCGAGCCGGATCGATTCGATGAATCTCACTCCCGCTTCGAATCCCTTCTTGAGGCCGAAGGTGAACACCGCACCCGGGCCGGCCGGGGTGTACTTCTCCACCAGGTCCCTGCCGGGGCTGTCAGGAAAGATCGGGTAGCTCACCCAGGAGACGGCCGGGTGTTCGTACAGGAACACCGCCACCTCCCGGGCGTTTTGTATGTGACGCTCCATTCGCAGGGGGAGCGTCTCCAGTCCCATCAGCAGGAGAAAGGAGTTGAAGGGGGAGATGGCCGCTCCCACATCGCGCAACAATTCGGCCCGGGCCTTGGTGAGATAGGCGTACTCACGAAAGTTCTCCCAGAAACGGAGCCCGTGGTAGGCGGGAGAAGGGTCGGTCATCACCCCGAAACGTCCGCTGTCCCAGGGAAACAGGCCGGACTCCACGATCGCCCCGGCGATCACCACACCGTGGCCGCCGATGAACTTGGTGGCGGAATGGACTACGATGTCCGCCCCCCATTCGAAGGGTCGGCACAGCCACGGAGACGCGAAGGTGTTGTCGATCATCAGCGGGATTCCGTGGGAGTGGGCAAGATCGGCGATCGCCTCCAGGTCGAGTACATCTCCCCGGGGGTTTCCGATCGTCTCTCCGTAAACCAACTTGGTGCGGGGGGTGATGGCCTCCTCGATGTTCTCGAGGCGTGAGGCGTCCACGAAGGTGGTGTGGATTCCCATCCGCCGCAGGGTCACGTCGAATTGCGTGATGGTCCCGCCGTACAGGTTGCGGGCAGCCACGATCTCATCCCCTTCCTGGCAGAGGGTGAGCACCGCCACCAACTGGGCAGCCTGTCCCGAAGCGGTGGCTAAGCCACCCAGGCCCCCTTCCAGGGAAGCCAGGCGCTCCTCGAAGGCGGCGGTGGTGGGGTTGCTGATCCTGGTGTAGATATCACCGTAGTTCTGGAGCGCGAACAGGTCGGCGGCCGACTGAGCGTCTTCGAAGACAAAGGAACTGGTGGCGTAGATGGGCATTGCCCGGGCGCCCGTCTCGGGATCGGGCGGTTGTCCGGCGTGGATGGCCCGGGTGGAGAAGCCTGCTGACTCTTCGTTAAAAACCACAGGCCGGAGTCTAGGGATACCCTTGCTCCGGCCTGCAGCGTATCGGAGGGTTGTCCTTACTGTCCGTTCTGACCGGTGGCGATCGGAATCTTGCGGGGCCGAGATGAGGCCGCCACCGGGATGGTGAGAGTCAGGACTCCATTGGTATAGGAACTGGTCGTCTCGGAGATGTCGAGATCATTGCCGATCACGAACTTGCGGCGAAATCTGACATATCCACCGATATTTGGACGAAAGCCCTGCCGGCTGCACCGACTTCATCCCGGCCTTGTTGCAGCAGACCCCTCCAGCAGAACTCTGGGCGGCTAAAGGGCTGGGCTTTCGTTACTCTATGGGGGTATTGGCTAGCAAGGCAGGGGAGAGTTTTAGGAGTGACTGCCGGAAGAGAACTGCACCTTCCTGATCTTGCGATCGAGGGTTTCCGCGGTATCGACGAACTCGCGATTCCCCGCCTGGGACGCGTAAACCTGATCACCGGACCGAACGCCGTGGGCAAGACCACGGTCTTGGACGCGGTGCGCATTTACGCTTCCCGAAGCGACGATCGGGTGCTGTCCGACCTCCTGACTGTGCGGGAGGAACTATCTGCCGGCACAGACGAAGAGGGTGTTCCATGGCGCGAGCCGGATTGGTCCGCCCTCTTCCATGGTCGACAGATTTCAGCAGGTACCCCCATAACGGTTCGATCCGGTGGCGACCAACTCATTGTCCAAGAGCACTACGCCAACCGTGAAGAGGCATCACACATCAGTCAACTCTATTTCGAATTCGGTGTGAGTGACCACATTAGGGTGCTGACAGTCACATTCCGAGGTCAACAGTGGACGTTGCCATGCTTGATTGAACCCGATGTGGATTTCGCTGGTCGGCGGGACTGGAGAAGACGGCGCAGATTCGGGTCGGATGACTCACTTCCATCGAAACTCACCTGCGAGTCGCTGGGTCCTGGCGCTTTGACTAATACACAGTTGGCTCGGTTCTGGGACGAAGTTGCATTGACTGACCACGAAGATCGGGCTACCCGCGCCTTGAGCTTGGTGCTGGGAGATACTGTGGACCGTGTCACTATGGTCGGCGATAATGGCCCGAATCGCAGGGGCGGTGGACGCCGGGTTGTGGTAAAACTGCGAGGTTTCCGAGGGCGGGTCCCACTCAAGAGTCTCGGTGATGGCGCCTTGCGCATGTTTGGCGTTGCATTGGCATTATCCAACAGCAGGAACGGGCTCTTGCTCGTGGACGAGGCAGAGAACGGAATCCATCACTCCGTCCAACCAGACTATTGGCACATGGTCTTCCGCACTGCTTTTGAGAACAACGTTCAGGTTCTGGCGACTACGCATAGCTGGGACTGCGTCACGGGTTTTGCCAAGGCTGCGGCAGCGAACGAGGATGTTGAAGGTGTCCTTGTCCGTCTCGATAAGGTCGGCGAGAGTATCCAGGTCGTCCATTACCCGGAGGAAGAGGTTAGGGTCGCCGCCGAGCAGGGCATTGAGGTCAGGTAGATTTGCCCACTCCTGGTGCGTCGGGGCAAGTTTTGCTGGTCGAGGGCCAAGACGATAAGCACGTCGTCAAGCATCTTTGCCGCGCCACAGGATCAATGCCGGATTTCAACATCGAGGTTAAGGGTGGTCTGTACAACCTTCTCAGCGCCATTCCAGTGGAGGTCAAAGCTCCCGGTCGGAAGACTGTTGGAATCATGGTTGATGCCAATGATGATCAACAGGCCCGATGGCAAGCGCTAGCGGACCGGTTAGGGAAGGTGGATGTCGCGCTTCCAGGCGATCTCGCTCCCAGTTGGACAATCATTGAGGGAAGCCACGAAGTCAATCGTCCCCGCATCGGGGTGTGGCTCATGCCTGACAACGTGTCGCCTGGCGAGTTGGAGGACTTCATTGCAGGCATGATTCCACAGGACGATCCTGTGTGGCCATTGTCTTGTGAATATATTGACGGTATCCCCGAGCCTCGCAAATTCAGCGAGAAAAAGGTCCGGAGGGCTGAAGTTCACGCCTGGCTGGCCACCCGCAGGGAACCGCGGCGGATGGGGGAGGCGATAAGGACACAAGACTTGGATGTGGGGGAGGACACCTGCAGGAGGCTTGTGGAATGGCTCCGTCAACTCTTCACGGATCCAGGTTCGTGAAGAGTCCCGCCGTTCCGCACAACTTGTCCAAGCCACCTGGCCCCGTACTCGGATAAACCACAGGCCGGAGTCTGGGGATACCCTTGCTCCGGCCTGCAGCGTATCGGTTGGCTGTCCTTACTCTCCGTTCTGCGAGGTGGCGATCGGAATCTTGCGGGGCCGAGATGAGGCCGCCACCGGGATGGTGAGAGTCAGGACTCCATTGGTATAGGAACTGGTCGTCTCGGAGATGTCGAGATCATTGCCGATCACGAACTTGCGGCGGAAGGAGCCGCTGGGGCGCTCCACGAAGAACACCCGGGCATCCTCGGGACGCTCCCCGGCAGTGTCCCGCTGGGCAGAGACGGTGAGGGTGTTCTTCGACACCTCCACATCGATGAACTCGGGGTCCATTCCCGGCATGTCAAGGGTCACCACGAAGTTGTCGTCCACCAGGTAGACCTCGGCGGGCAGGGTGTTGGAGACCGCCGAAGGGAACTCGAAGAGCGGATTGATCCTGGCCATCATTGGCGCTGTTCCTTTCTGTTGATGATATGAATATCAGATTACGTCCTATATAACCCATAGATAATCTGATATATTCCCACTCAGATATAGGGTTACGCCAGTCCCCTGGTTGTCATCAGGTCTTCCCACTCCATCTCTTTTGCTGCATCCCGGCTCAGCAAAAATACCTACCTCAAGACCGGATCAGGCCTGGTCACGCCGGTAGGATGCCAAGGAAAGCACAACCATCACAGCAAAACCAAAGGGGAAAGGTCAGCGGGAAAGGAAGGGGTCTTGCCACTCGCCACGCGATTCGAAGAACTGATTGAAGCGGTAGAGGCGGGGGACTCTGGCCGGTGCCGTCTGATCGCTGACCTGCTCAAGGCCGAGTATGTCATAGTCCACGACGGACTACGTAATGCCGTGGCTCGTACGCTGGCAGAGGGCATTGAGATCGCCGGCCCTAAAGAGGGGGAGGCTATCGGGCGACGGGTGGTGCTGGACCTGATGGGCGATGGGGAGATACCCCAGTATTCCCAGGGTCCCATAATGCAACGGCTGAACAACATCGCGGCGGGGTGGCATTGGCACGCCACCCAGTTCGAGTTGGTGGAGGAACCGGAGCGGTTTACGTTCATCCTGGGTCCGTGTGGGAGCGGGATGCGTTTGATCCAGGAAGGCGCCTATAAAGGAGGTAGGGCGCTGCCGCTCTCGGTGCGTCCCACCCTGTCGACCTTCATGTCATCGGACTATCCGAGCTACTGCAATCACTGCTCGGAGATGGGCCATGCCGCTCTCCGATTCAACAAAGCCGTTTTCATCGTGGAGGGATGGACGCCTCTTCGGGAGCAGGGCATTTGCCTGCAGCACACCTACAAGGACGGTCATCTCCCGCCCGATGAGTTCTATCACCGCGCCGATCTGCCGGCGCCCGATCGGGACCGTCTGGAGTTGAAGGTCGCCGATCCGAAACGGTGGTTAACGGACGAACAACTGGTGTGGATAGCCACCCATCCTCTCGACCGCTTGATCCAACTAGTGGAAAGTGGGGACCGAGAGCAGGCGAGGGAATTGGTTGACGAATGCTTGTTCGGATGGAAAGAGGCCATCCATGATGTCTATCGCTTCTGGCTGGCGCTGTTGTGGATCGAGATGCGGGATTCTCTCGGTCGCCAGGTGATGGAAGACATTGTCAGAAGCTCCGGTTACGAGTTGTTGGCGGTCTTGGATCCCCGCGTGACCCCGGATCCGGGAGCCGCCTGGAAGGAATACTGGCGCTGCCATCTACGGCTTAACGACTTTGAAGTCGGTGGGGGGATGGGCGTCTACCGCAACGCGGTTGAGGCTCTGGTGGATCCTTGTTTGGGTGAGGCGGGTGAGGATGCTGAGGCTCTGGTGGGTCTGATCAGTGAGGGGATCGAGGGTAACGGGCGCGATCTCGGCCGGGTGTTCATCGATAGTGGCGAACTCGTACACGAGGTCCGGTTGGCTCTGTGACCTCCCGTCGGCTGGGAATCGGCCTGGTAGGCGCCGGTGAAATCGCCCGGGCAGCGCACCTGCCCGCGTACCGCAACAACCCGGATGTCGTGGAACTTCGCGGGGTATTCGATGTTGATACCCGAAAGTGCCGTTCACTGGCACAGGAGGCGGGGGTAGCGGCGACGGAGGTCATGCAAGGTTTGTTGGAGGACCCTGAAGTAGACCTGATAGACATTGCGGTACCTCCCGGGCGACAGCCTGGTATTGTGATGGCCGCACTGCAGGCGGGAAAGCATGTTCTTGCCCAGAAGCCACTGGCGACGGACATCGGCGCCGCCGCCCGGTTGGTTGAAATGGCTGATGCCTGTGGAAGGGTGCTGGCGGTCAACCAGCAGATGAGATGGGCGCCGGCGATCCTGGACTTTCAGCGGTTTGCCGAAGGCCGGTCGGTGCAGACGGTTGCGTTCGATCTGGTGTGGCCGATCGAAAGAGGGGACGGGCTGCCGGATTGGCTGACGAACGCGCCGCGTTTTGCCGGTCTGTTCAATACCATCCATTTTCTGGACGCCTGCCGCGCCCTGTTCGGAGAGCCCGAAGAAGTCCGGGCTTGGGTGGGCCCCAGCGACATTCCGGGGATTGCCGGCGAGTCGGCCCTGTACGCCATTGTGAGGTTTTCCCACCTGTCAGTGGCGATCCGGGACTCCCGGCGACGGGAGGGTAGGCCCACGGCCTCGCTGCGGGCTGTGGCCGCCGACGGACTCTTCTTCGCCCATCTGGGAATCTGGGACGCCTACCCGAATCCGAGTCCCGACTTCCTGGTTGAGACAGTGTCGGGTTCGGGACCCACGCTGGTCCGGACCGCGGATTCGTGGGTGCCGGACGCCTTCTCCAAGGCCTTGCGTCATGTGGCGGAGGCCATCGGCGTCGGCAGGCAACCGCTCATATCAGGGCGGGACAATCTCTTGACGTTGCGTCTGGTGGACGCCTGCTACGAATCGGCCGAACATCACGGGAGGCCCATCGCCCTTACGGGTTGACCGCCCACGGCCCACCGGTGTGGCAGATTACAGCATGGAGGGCAAATCTTCTCCCTTGAGGGATTTGAGGAGTTGTCTCGATTCCTCGGTGACATCGATCTGGTCGCATCCCCACTTCTCCATCCAAACATATTCGGTGCCAAGCCACCCCTGGTAGGAAGCTTGGTCGAGCGCGGATAGGATCGGCGCGAAATCTATCTGGTTGTGCTTCAGCCGCACCTGGACCTTGTCACGGCTGCCGGGGCGAAACTGGATGTGTCGGGTGCGGGATGCAAATGAGGCGATCTCTTCGACACTCATCCCGCAGAAGAACATCATCGAGACGTCCAGGGTGAGGCTCAGCCCGTCCACTGCGTCCAACAGATCGCCCACCCTTTCAGCGGTATCGATCAGTGATCCCCAATGCGGTTCAACTGATAACTCAAGCCCATTGAAGGACGCGATCTCGACGCGGGCGCGAAGAGCCTTGGAGGTTCTGAGCAGGGCCTGCTGGTGGGTATCCCCTTCGTGTACCACCCCTGGGCAGATAGTCAAACCAGGCGCCTTCAGGCGGCGGGCAAAGAGAGCCGCTATTTCGAAGATCCTGATTGCTTCAGACTGCATCTGGGGGTCGGGATGAGATGCGGTCAGACAGGATAGATCAACGCTTGGGACGAGAAACACGTCGGCGCATTGCAGGCCCATATTGTTGAGATCCCGATTAATCCTGGCGGACTTCTCCCGCCAGTGCTTCAGGTCTGAGACTTTGGTATGGGTGACTTCTTCGAAGATCCCAATGTCTATTCCTGAATAACCCAAGTCACTGGCCACCGCCATTACGGTCCGGTGCTGCAGCGACGGCCATCCGTAGTCAGCGCAGGAATATCTGTTTTTCATGCCCGAAACCCACGGTAGCAGGGTTTTTTCACTAAGCGGTTGTCCAGAAATTATACGACTTTGCCCCCTGATCGCCCGAATAGGCAGCAATAATGAACACAAGTCCGTTTAGAAGGGAGAAAATATGTTACAAGTTACACGCGTCTTTGTCGCAACGGTGTTGGCGTTGGTGATTGCAGCCTGCGGCGACGGGGACACCGAAGATGCTGCCGAAACCACGGCGGCACCGACCACCACGGCGGCGCCGGCTACCACCGCAGCACCCGAAACGACTGCCGCACCCGAAACGACTGCCGCTCCGGCGGGAGGGCTGGGAGCAGTGATCATGGAGTTGCCCACCACCATTTCCAACGCCGAGCAGGCGGCGGAGGCCACCTGGGTCGTCTGGGACGAGGACAGCTGTTCGTTCGTCGAGACCGATGACCACCCTGACTTCTATCAGGCAGTGCTCCGCGAGGCCGGAGATTCCGGCTACCGGTTCGCCTGGACTCCCGAGGACAACGTCTTCGACACGTTGATCGTGGCGAATGAGAGTTTCCGGGTTGCTGCCGCTGCTTCGGGTGCCGACGTAACGGAGTTCGACAACCAGTATCCCAGCGAGGAGCAGCCTTTGGTCGTTGCCGACCTGGTCGTCCAGCACGACCCGGATGTGGTCCTGTCGATGAACGTTCTCGCCAACCTGAACCCAGCAATCATGAGCCAATACAAAGAGGCCTGTATCCCGGCCGTAGCCCACTCTGTCCCGCATGAGGGCCAGCCCTTCTTCGGAGGTGGCGAGTGGTACGCCGTTGGTCGTGCGCAGGCTGAATACTTGATTGCGGTGGCGGAAGGCCGGGGTTGGACGACAGGTGACGTTGATGTCCTTCTTTGCTCCCACTCCGCTTTCGTCCAGGATCGGACCAGTCCCTACGCATCCATCATCGGATTCCGTGAGGTGGTCAAGGAATCGTTCGATGTTGGCGATGACAACATCCACGAACTCGAGTGTCCTTCCGATATTGTGACCGACCAGGCCAACGTGGCTGACTGGTTGACAGCTCATCCCGATACCCAGAACATCATGGGCTTTGGCATCAACGACCTGAGGACCCTGGGCATGGTGAACGCCCTCCGCGAGTCGGGTCGGGCCGAGACATCGATTGCCGGCGGTGTGGGACTCTCCCAAGAGTCGGTTGGTCCGTTGTGCGCCAACGACCCCACGTTCCTCACCTCGGTGGACTTCGTTCCCCAACTGTGGGGTGAGTACGGTATCGCCATCGCCCAGGATATTGCAGAAGGGAATCCGATTCCGTCTGAGATCTACCCTCAAGCCACGGTGGTGGACGCGGAGACCATCGACCAAGCGACGTGCTGATAGTGATTAAGGGTCTTATCAACCTGTGATAGGCAAGAAGCCACATTCAGGTGGCCCTAGCCGTAGGATCCGAGCGAACGTCGGCGGAAGTCGGCGTTCGCTCGGACTCGCCCTGGCGATCGTGGCCATCAGCATCGTCATGACCATGGTCAGCCCGTACTTCTTCGCGGCAGGCAACTTCCTGAACGTAGCCCGGGCGGTGGCGATCACCGGGATCGTGGCGGCAGTCTCCACCCCGATGCTGATCTCCGGCAACGTCGATCTGTCGGTGGCAGCCACGATGGGCCTCTCGGGGATGACTGCCGGGGCGCTTTTGGTCCAGGAACTCCCGGTGCCGGTGGCGATTCTCGGGGCCTTGGTAGTTGGCCTGCTCATGGGGTTTGTCAACGCGGTGATCGTTGTGAAGTTCCAGGTCAACTCGCTGATTGCAACAATCGGCACGGCCTTTATCGCCAGGGGTGTGGCGTTCCTGGTAAACAGTGGAAGATCGATATTCATCCCTGCCGAGTCCTATGTGAATCTCGGCCAGGGGTCGGCGCTGGGGATTCCGAAACCTGTTTTCTATACGGTGGTGGTCTTTGTCCTGATCGGCTTCGTGATGCGATATACCAAAGTGGGCGCCCACATCTATGCGGTGGGCAGCAGTCCCGAAGCGGCGCGTCGGGCCGGGATCAGCGTACCGAAGATCACCTGGGGCGTCTTCCTGGCGTCAGGGTTTTTCTCGGCGCTGGCCGGGGTGGTTCTCACCAGCCAAGCCGGATCGGCCTTTCCCTACGGGGGCCAGGGTAGGGAACTGGAGATCATCGCGGCGGTGATTGTGGGCGGAACGGCTCTGACCGGAGGTCGGGGTTCGATCACCGGCACGATTCTGGGGGTGGTGCTGTTGGGTATTATCGCAAACTCCCTCAACCTGGTCGGACTTCCTGTGCCTTACCAGGACATCTCGAGAGGCTTGCTGCTGGTCGCAGCGGTGGCCACCGATCAACTGTCCGGACGGACGCTGGGAGGAAGGGGCGTCTTCCGGGGACTTCGTGCGGGAACGGAGGAATCCTGATGTCGGTGAAAAAGGGCCGAGTGGTAATTGAAGGAATCGGTCTCAGTAAGTCCTACGGGCCGATCATCGCGCTTGACAACGTGGACATCGAAATCCGCGCGGGGGAGATAACGGCGTTGGTCGGTGACAACGGGGCAGGCAAATCAACACTGATCAAGATCCTGGCCGGGGCCGTCATCCCCGATGCGGGTGAGGTTCGGGTGAACGGTGAAAGGGTGGTGCTCAGGACCCCGGCCGACGCCCGGGATCTGGGTATCGAAACCATTTTTCAGGACTTGGCGCTGGCTCCGGATCGCGATGTGGTCACCAATCTGTTCCTGGGGAGGGAGGTGCTGAGGAAGGGGATGGCAGGAAAATTCGGCATGCTTGACAGAGGGGCGATGGAAGCCCAGGCTCTCACCCAAATAGATGCCCTGGGAGTCAACATTCCCCGATCCACAGGCGTTTCAATCGGGGAGATGTCAGGCGGACAGCAGCAGTCGGTAGCAGTCGCACGGGGGGCGTTCTGGGCGAAGACGGGCATGTTTATGGACGAGCCGACCGCTGCCCTGGGAGTGCGAGAGTCCTCACGGGTGCTTCAGCTTGCCCGTCAAATCGCCCAGGGTGGGGTGGCGGTGGTGCTGATCAGCCACATCCTTCCGCATGTAATGGAATTGGCTGACCGGGTGGTCGTCCTGCGACACGGTCAGAAGGTGGCTGAACTCACCGAGGACATCTCCATGGACCGGTTGGTCACTCTGATTGTGGGGGTGGACGCAGACGACGCAACATAGTGAAGCCGGTCCCTAGGAAGTACACCTACGGACATGGCGGTTGATCCGAGCCCTTTTGGAGGGTTGCATTTGTCAAAGCGTGGATGGAACCAGTTTCAGCGCGGGATGGTGGTGTGCTTGTACTCGTTGAGACGGTTCCAGGAGAGTAGTTGCAGAGCGCGGTCCAGGTCGTCCAGTCGGCCTCGCTCCATGAACCGGATGAAGACCGCCTGGTCGCCGGTGATGAAGGTGGGCACTCCGAAGGCCATCCATTGGTCGACCGCCATCATGTGTTCTCCGGCGATCTTGCACAGCGGTTCCCCGGTGGAGACCACTTTGGCCACCTCGTCGGGGTCACACCCGGCGCTGGACACGGCGTCCGCCAGCACCTGGGTGTCCTTCAAATCGAGGCCGTGTTGATGGCGGGCCGCGAAAAGCGCCGAGTGGGCTTTCCCGAACAGTTCCGGCCAGTGGTCGCGAATCGCCACTCCCCATTGGAGAGCATCCAGGCCAGACTGACCGGCGGGGTTGTACCACACCGCCGGATCGTCCTCCGAGGTGTGGGCCTGGGCGAGGGAGAAGGCCAGAAAGTCCACCTTCCAGGGTCGGCCCCCAGCCAGACCGGCAAGCACAGCCTCGTGGGCGTTCCAGGCGAAGGGACACAGATAGTCGAAAGTGACGCCGAACTTCATCTGATTCTCCTCCTCACTCAATCCCATACATAGGGCTCCGGCACGAATCCGGGCTTGAAACGCCCTATCTCGGCTCTCGCCACCGCCCGGCGGTGAACCTCGTCGGGACCGTCAGCCATCTGGAGCCAGCGGCCCAAGGTGTAGAAGGAGGCCAGTGGGTAGTCGTCCGTGAATCCCGCCGCGCCGAAGACCTGGATCGCCCGATCAGCGACATAGCACAGCATCTCCGGTACGACTACTTTGATGGCCGAAATCTCCACCCGCGCCGATCTCACCCCAACCTTGTCGATCATCCAGGCCGTCTTCAGCACCAGCAACCGGGCCTGTTCAATTTTCATGCGGGCATCGGCGATCCATTCGCGGACCACCCCTTGCTGGGCTACGGTCTTCCGGAAGGCGGTCCGCGCCTTGGCGCGGCTCACCATCATGGCAAAGCACCTCTCGGCGGCTCCGATGGCTCGCATGCAGTGGTGGATCCGTCCGGGTCCCAGCCGAGCTTGGGCGATGGCAAAACCGGATCCCTCGGTGCCCAACAGATTCTCGACCGGCACTCGCACCCGATCGAAGTGGATGGTGGCGTGACCTCCCCGATGCTGGTAGCCGTACACGGTTGGGGTGTGCTCGACATGTACTCCGGGGATGTCCAGGGGAACCAGAATCATGCTCTGGCGGCGATAGGAATCGGCGTCGGGGTTAGTCACTCCCATCACGATGGCCACCTTGGCCCGCGAAGAAGCCCCTCCTGAGGAGAACCACTTCCGCCCTCTGATCACATAATGGTCGCCATCCCTCTCGATACGGGTTCTGATGTTGCGAGGGTCGCTTGAGGCCACGTCGGGCTCAGTCATGGAGATCACCGAGCGAATCTTGCCTTCCAGGAGGGGATGCAGCCAGCGTTCCTGCTGATAAGGCGTCCCGAACATGTGCAGTATCTCCATGTTGCCGGTGTCCGGCGCCGAGCAGTTGATGGCTTCAGGGGCGATTTCGGGACTGTGGCCGGTGATCTCTGCCAAGGGTGCGTATTCGAGGACCGACAAACCTCCACCATGGTCGGGATCGGGCAGGAACAGGTTCCAAAGCCCCTGGGAGCGGGCTTGCTCTTTGAGGTCCTCTATTACTTGCGGATGATGATGGGGATCTCCGGAGTCTTTGATTTGTTGTTCATACAGGTGCTCGGAAGGGATGACCCGCTCCTCCACGAAGGTCTGGAGCTTTTGGCGGAGGGTCTCGACTTTGGGTGTGTAAGAGAAGTCCATATCCCTGATACATTATCGGAAGTCCGGCGGGAGTCAACGCCTCTCACAGGCGGTGCTGTCGCCGATGTCATGGACTTGTGGGTGCGGTCCGGCCTGGCTGTCTCCGTGTGGCACCATGAACCGGAGCGGCCGATCCACTCACAGGCCAGCAAGCCCACCGACAGAACCTGTCCGAGAACCGGACCGGAAGCGTTCTGCCGGAACGAACCGCGGCCCGAGATCAGTCGCGGTCGGGAAGGATCCTCTCCCACCACTTGCGGGCAACGGGAATGCCCCCCACGCCGAAGGCGATGGCGATGCTGACTCCGACGGTACTGACCACCGCGATGAACAGTGTGTTCACTATTTCCTCGGCAATGTTCAGGGTGTTGAGAGCGGCGAGGGCTCCGAATCCGATCACCATCCAGCGCGCCACCTCGGGCAACCACCTGATGCTGTGATCGCGTGACCATGGAGTGGAGACCTCGGCCAGGAAGGCTCCGATGGCAGATGCCACGATCACGATGATGATCGCCACCACTACGAGAGGCAGGTAGGAAATCAGTGCGCTGAGCAGGCTGCTGAGGTGGTCCACTTCCAGGGTTTGAGCTGCGAGTAGCAGAACCACTAACAGTAGGAACCAGTATATGGCGCGAGCCACCAAATCAGCGGCCGTGATCTCGGCAGACTTGATGCGTTCACCGAGTCCGGCTCGTTCCAAGAGCCTGTCCAGACCCACACCCTGCAGCAAACGGGAAGCACCCCGATACACAATGCGTGCAACTAGCCATCCAACGAATAGAATCACCAACGCCCCGATGAACTTGGGCACGAAAGTGATTACGTCCTGCCACGCCTCCTGGATGCCGCTGGACACCCCATCTATAAAGTCAGGCATCTGATTAGATCCTCTCATCCGACATGGGGCAAACCCCAAGACAAAAAACCTCTTCGGCGAATTCTAAAGACTCCCCTTGGCGGTTGGCGGCTTTGACAGAGCCTTGGGAGGGTAATTGGCGGTTTAGAGAAGAGATTCGCCCTTCCTCAGGGGTCCGAATGCTCCCATGTGGCCCTAGAGGCAGTCTTCCCAGGGTGGGTTGGCTACCCGTCAGGTGTGTTCCTCCATGGACTCCTCCGTCGCCGCGGCCGGTCGACGCCCGTCGGCGGAGGTTGGAGTAGGAAGTGCTCGGAGGGAGGTGGTTGGGCTGGAGGGCGGGGGCTGCGGTTAGGGGCCACCAGGGCTCGTACCTCCATGATGAACATGGCGCCCGCGAACAGGGCGGCGATCGGCAGGCCGAAGTGAAAGGCAACCAGGGCGGTGGCTGCGGAGGAGCACAGGAAGAAGACCCTTCCGATGGCGCCGGCTCGCTTGGGCCATAGGACCTCGATGACTCCTTGGAATATGTGGCCTCCGTCGAGAAGTCGAATGGGCAGCCAATTGATCAACCCCCAGCCCAGGTTGACCCAGACCACCCAGCTTAGGGTGAGGGAGAGAGTCCCGCTGCCGGGTGGAACCAGCTTCCAAAGCGGGAAGGCTGCTCCGCCCACCACGAAACCGAGTGCTGACCCGGCTGCGGCGATAGCGGCCCGTCGAGCCGGCGTGATGGGCTTGGGCCCCGGTTGCCATGATGTCATCCCCCCCAAGGCCCACAGTTCCATGCTTACCCTTGCTCCGAACCGGCGTGCCAGGAGGGCGTGGCCCAATTCGTGGACTATCACCGACACCATGACCACCGCCACCCAGATCCCCAGCCGCCCCGCCAGTGTCAGAGGATCGGTGTTCACATTGCGGATCAGGGGCATGCCCAACAGGCATATCACTATCAGGAACGAGAGCTTTACCTTGAGGGGTATCCCGAACAGTCTGACTGTCAACTTGATCCAATTCTGGCGACCCTTTCGAGCCTAACCCGGCCTGCCGCTGTAAACATTGGTAATCTTGCCGCTTGTGACAGAGGTCTCCGCCTCAACTGCGAGCGGTGAGCCCGGGTCACAGGGGTCCTGTGGTGAACCTGGAAGCACTCCCGTGGTTGCCGGGGGACCCGTTTCGAGATGGGAGCGATCAGGGCCGAGGTCAATGAGTAGACAACCCACCCCACACCAAGACATACGTGATGCAGTGGCATCCCACTTCCCCGGGCTGGTGGAGGACCTCGCCGGGCTGGTGGCCATTCCCTCCATCAGTGCGGCCGGCTTTGACTCGGGCGAGGTGCGGCGATCAGGCGAGGAATGTGCTCGGTTGCTGGAGGAAGCAGGGTACCGTGATGTCCGGTTGTTGGAGATCGAGGGCGCCCATCCCGCCGTGTACGGCAACATCGGAGGTCCCGAGGGCGCTCCGACAGTCCTGCTCTACGCCCATTACGATGTCCAGCCGGTCGGCGACCTCGAAGTGTGGGACACCGAGCCCTTCGAGGCCGTGACCAAGGATGGCAGGATGTACGGCCGGGGGACAGCCGACGACAAGTGCGGCGTGATCGTCCATCTGGGGGCTGCGAAGGCATTCGGAGGGTCGCCTCCGGTGGGTATGAAGGTGTTCCTGGAGGGCGAGGAGGAGGTCGGTTCGCCCAACCTGGCGGCATTCCTGGATCGCTATGCGGACCTGCTGGCCGCCGACGTGGTGGTGATAGCCGACGCCAAGAACTGGGAGGTTGGAATACCCGCCATCACCACCTCTCTTCGGGGGCTGGTGGGATGTGTCGTGGAAGTACGGACCGCCGGGCTGGGAGGGCACTCCGGTGCTTTCGGGGGCTTGTTTCCGGACGCCATAACAACGCTGGCCCGCCTCCTCGCCACACTGCACGACGAGGCAGGCAACGTGGCCGTCGAAGGGCTGGTCAGCAACGACGTATCAGGCTTGGAGGTACCGGTGGACACGATGGCGGAGGATTTGGGCGCCGTGAGTGGGTTGCAGACCATCGGCACCGGTTCGGCAGCCTCCCGGCTTTGGGCCAAACCGGCGATATCGGTGCTGGCAGTGGACGCCCCTCCGATCTCAGAGGCCATCAATCTGCTGGTGCCGGTGGCGCGGGCGAAGGTCAGCATGAGAATCGCCCCGGGTCAGGATCCCGCTGCGGCGCGCCGGGCTTTGGACATCCATCTTCGACAGCACCTGCCCTGGGGAGCGGAGTTGAGAGTGGACTTCGGGGAGGAGGCGGAGGGTTTCCTCCAGGCGGGCAGCCATCGGGCCTTCGATGCCTGGCGCCAGGGCTTGGAGATCGCATGGGGCGTCTCCCCGGTTGAGGCGGGGGAGGGTGGCACCATCCCCTTCCTGGCCTCTTTTCAGAAGGTGTTTCCCGATGCTCCCCTGCTGCTGGCCGGAATCGGAGACCCGGGATCGGCTATTCACGCTCCAAACGAGAGCCAGGACCTGGGGGAACTGGAGAAGGCGATAGTTGCCGAGGCGGTTGCTCTTCGCATTCTGGGGGCAGGTACCGGCCAGCCATGAGGCTGGTGATCGCCGAGTGCACGGTCAACTACCAAGGCCGGGTGGATGCACATCTTCCTCGTTCCCGCCGGCTGATAATGGTCAAGGCGGACGGCTGTGTGGCCGTGCACGCCGATGGCGGCGCCTACAAACCGCTCAACTGGATGTCGGCCCCCAACACCTTGGAAGAGGGTGAGGACCTGTGGTTGGTCACCAATCCCAAGGGCGAGAGCCTGGAGATCAACATCCATGAGGTGTTCTCCGATGTCTCCCATGAGCTCGGCATTGACCCGGGTCTCTCCAAGGACGGGGTGGAGACTCATCTGCAGGAACTCCTGGCTGACAACCCGGAGGCAATCGGGCCGGGCTTGAAGCTGATCCGCCGGGAGTATCCCACCGCAATCGGACCCATCGACCTGCTTTGCACCGACCCGGAGGGAGGAACGGTGGCGGTGGAGGTCAAGCGAAAGGGAGAGATCTCGGGAGTGGAGCAATTGACCCGGTACGTGGCCCAGTTGGAACTGGACCCCAGGCTCACCCCGGTCCGGGGGGTGCTGGTTGCCACCTCAGTTGCTCTCCAGGCAAGAGTCCTGGCCGAATCCCGGTCGCTGGGAGTGCGGGAGGTGGATTACCAGTTGCTTCGAGATCCTGATTCGGGGGCCCCTCGGCTTTTCGACCATTATCATTGAGGCCAAGCAAACACGGGAGCTCGGTGAGACCGGGCTGAGAGGGAGGATGGATTCCTCCGACCGTTAGCACCTGATCCGGGTAATGCCGGCGAAGGAAGCTTTCGTTGGCAAGTCCGGGTTTCTGGGGCTCCCTGCACAAGACAAGGAGTCCCAAATGCGTACCAGACTGGCCGTTTTCACAAGCATCGTTGCACTGCTTCTTGCTGCCTGCGGCGACGGGGACACGGACGACACCGGCGAAGAGGCGACCGCGCCAACTACGACGGCCGCGCCAACTACGACGGCTACAACTCAAGCCCCCGCAGTCCCCGAGGAACTGACCATCATCAGTCACGACTCATTTGCAGGTGGCGTCACCGAGGAGACTTTTGCATCTTTTACCGCCGAGACCGGTGTCAGGGTGAAGGTCCTGCCGGCGGGAGATACCGGATCACTTGTCAACCAGGCCATTCTGACCAAGGACAACCCCTTGGCAGATGTCCTGTTCGGCGTGGACGACACCTTCCTGTCACGGGCCTTGGATGGTGGGATCTTCATCTCACACCGTTCCTCTCTGCTGGACCAGACCCCGGAGAACATTCGTCTTGATCCCCAAAACCGGGTGACTCCCATCGACTTTGGCGATGTGTGCCTCAACTACGACCGCGACGTCATGTCCGATGCCGATGCCCCCGGCAGCCTCGCGGACCTCATCACCGAGCAGTACCGGGGCCAATTGGTGGTGGAGAGCCCTGCCACTTCTTCTCCGGGGTTGGCCTTTCTGCTGTCCACGATTGCAGTATTCGGAGAGGACGGATGGAAGGACTACTGGCAAGCCTTGGTAGACAACGACGTGGAGGTGGTGCCCGACTGGGACACCGCCTACTACGCTTCCTTCTCCCGATGGGGAGGCGACCGGCCGCTGGTGGTCTCCTACGCATCCTCGCCACCCGCCGAAGTGATCTTTTCCGATCCGCCCACCGATGTGGCGCCCACCGGGGTGGTGACCGACGGCTGCTACCGGCAGATCGAGTTCGCCGGGATCCTGGAGGGCACCGACTTCCCCGACGCCGCCGGCGACCTGATCGACTACATGCTGTCCGTGGAATTCCAGGAGCAGATCCCGCTCACCTGGTTCGTGTTCCCGGCCAACACCGCAGCCGCACTGCCTTCCGAATTCGTTGAGCACACCGTTTTGCCCGACCAACCGGCGAACGTCGATCCGGCCCTCATTGACGCCAATCGAGAACGATGGATACAGGAGTGGACCGAGTTGGTGCTGGGATAGCAGACCTGCGGGGACAGAGGGTTGAACGGAGACGGGCCGGGTTGATGGAGCGCCGGTGACCTACCGTCGGGTGGCTGCGGGGGTGGCGGTGGCTTTCCTGGGATATCTGTTCCTCTATCCCCTAGCCCGCATCCTGGGACTATCGCTGGGACTCGAGGGCGCGGGGGGCGCCTTCGGGGAAGTCCTTTCCAATCCGGGTCTGCGAAAGGCGCTGTGGTTCTCGGTCTGGCAGTCTGCGGCGTCGGTGGCTCTGACCCTGGTGGCGGCAGCCCCCATAACCTGGGCTGTGTCGAGGTTCAGGTTTCCCGGCCGCGCTCTGGCCAAGGCCCTGGTGACGGCGCCCTTCGTGTTGCCCACGGTGGTGGTGGCGTCGGCCTTTCTCTCCTTGGGTATCGGAGGAAGCGTGTGGGCCATTCTTGCCGCCCATGTCTTCTACAACGTGGCGGTGGTGGTCCGGACCGTGGGGGGTGTGTGGGCTCGGATCGACCGTTCTCTGTTCGACGCCGCCCGGATCTTGGGCGCCAGTCCCCGGCAGGTCTTCTGGAGCTTGACCCTTCCCCTGCTCCGTCCTGCCTTGGCCGCCTCCTCTGCCATCGTGTTCTTGTTCACATTCACGTCCTTCGGGGTGGTGCTGATCCTGGGAGGACTCCGGTACCGGACGCTGGAAGTTGAGATCTGGCAGCAGACCGTGGTGTTCCTGAATCTTCCGGCCGCCGCTGCCCTGGCGATCTTGCAATTGGTGGGGGTCACCGCGGTGCTGGCCTGGTACTCCCGATACCAAGAGCGGCAGTCAGTGGGCTTGGAGTTGGCGGCGGAGGACCGCAACCTGCAGCGTCCCGGCACGCTCGGGCAGCGATTGTCGGTGGGAGTGGCGGTCGGTGGGACGCTTGCCGCACTCTCGGTTCCCCTGGTGATGCTGGTGGCCAGGTCGCTGCACTCCGGGGGCGCCGGATGGCTTTATCTGATGGATCCGGGACCACTGGCGGTTACACCGGGCCGGGCGATGGTCAACTCCTTGCTTTACGCCCTGGCCACCGCCTTGGTGGCGGTGACGGTGGGATTGTGCGCCTCCACGGTGATCGTCTCCGGGAAAGGCCGCGCTGCCCGATGGTTCGATGTGGTGTTGATGCTCCCACTGGGGGCTTCGGCGGTGACGGTGGGATTCGGAATGCTGGTGGCTCTGGACTGGCCGGTCGACCTGAGGGCCACGGTGGTGCTGGTGCCTCTTGCCCACGCCTTGGTGGCCACACCGTTCGTGGTGCGCATTGTGACCCCCATATTGAGGTCGGTGCGCGCCGGTCTGCGGGAGGCGGCCGCGGTGCTGGGGGCCTCTCCCTGGCGGGTCTTCCGGGAGATCGACCTGCCGATTGCGGCTCCCCCCCCCCCCGCGGGGGGGGGGGGGGCGGGGGGGGGCGGGCCCGGGGGGGCGGGGGGGGGCGGGATTCGCGGCGGCAGTCTCCCTGGGCGAGTTCGGGGCGACGGCTTTCATCGCCCGTCCCGGCACCATAACGGTTCCTGCCCTGATCTTCAGGCTGTTGGGACGGCCCGGAGCGGTGAGCTACACCGGCGCCATGGCCATGGCCGTGGTGCTGGCGCTAATGGTCACGTTGCTGATCATGCTGATAGACCGCGTCCGACTGGGGGAGTTGGGGAGCTTCTGAATAACTTTTGGTGGGTGGCAGAAGCGACCAAGATTTCGTTTTTTGGCGGTTCTCATCCAATCTTCAGGTCAGTCTCAGTGAAACCACAGGTTGGTGTCAGAAGATTGTTAGTGCATGGCCGAACAGTGAAAGGAGAAGGACATGCGCAAAGCAATATTTGCGGTGGCGGTGGTGCTGCTGCTGGGAGTTGGATCCGTGGCGGTGGCCCGGGTGGGCGACGGCTGGGGCAAGGTTGGAGACGCAGCCGATCGAGTCGCCATTCTGGAAGAGGCTCTGAGCGATCTGGTGACGGATGGCACTATCACACAAGACCAGTCCGACGCTATTGTCTCAGCGCTCGAAGAGAAAGGGGAAGAGATGGCAGAACAGCGTCAACAGTTGAAGGACCAACTCGAGTCCTTCTGGGAAGACGATGTGTTGACCGCCGAAGAGATCGAGCAACTTCCCTTTGCAGATCGAATTCTCGAAGCCGAAGAGTTGTCCGACGCGTTGGAGGACGGCCAGATCACCAAGGAAGAGATGGAAGAACTCCGCTCAGCCAAACCCGGTTTTCACAAGGGCCGCGGGGGACGTCACGGCGGAGGGGGCCGCTAACCGTCTCGCTCTCGGAGGGTTGGGCAATCAACTCGACTCCTTCCTTCCCGCCCGCTGGTAGACGGGTCCTGGTTTCCACTGGGACCCGTCTACCAATTCATATCCCTAACCGGGTGAGAGGCATACAGGTGACGACAGTCAACTCTCATTTGTCTTCCACAGGCAGGATGAAGCCGACTTCCGCTCCGCCATGGGCGCGGTTGCCGGCGAAGACTGTTCCTCCATGAGCTGTGATCAGGTGTTCCACGATCGCCAATCCCAGACCGGAGCCGGGGGTGGGGTGCGCTTGGCGAGACCGGTAGAAGCGCCGGAAGATGTGGGGAAGGTCATCCTTGGGGATGCCTGGACCATCATCTCGGACCGTTACCTTTCCGCCCTCCAGGTTGATCTCCACCGTGGTGGTAGCCCATTTGGCCGCGTTGTCGACCAGGTTCCCCAGGGCCCTCTCCAGTTGGGATCGCCGTCCCCTCACTGATGTGCCTTCCCCCGTGACCGATAACTCTGTGGGGCCGATCTGACGAAACCGCAGCGCTACATCGGCGGCCAGTTCGCCCAGGTCTATGTCTGTTGGGTCCTCGTCGTGGTGCTGGACATCGGTGGCGAGATCCACCAGTTCGGTGGCCAGTCCCGCCAACTGGTTGGATTGGGTCACAGCAGCCTCCAACAGTTCGCGGCGTTGGATGTCGGAAAGCTGCCGGTCCTGGCGGAGCAGAGTTTCCAGATTGGTCTTGAGAGCGGTGATTGGAGTCCTGAATTCGTGACCGGCATCGGAGACCAGACGTTGCTGCTCCCGTCGCGAAGCAGACAATGCGGAGAGCATCCTGGAAAAGGCGGCGGCCAGACGTCCGATTTCTCCTGGTGCAGAGTGGTCGAGTTGTCCGGCGGAATGGAATCGTTCGGTGGCGGCGATCTCTTCCGCCGCCTCAGTGAGGTTTCTGACCGGCCGGACCGCCCGTGAGGCCAGGAACCAGCCGGTGAGTCCCACCAGGAGGATGCCAATCCCACCGATGGGGACCATCCGGCGGGTCAACCCCACCAGATTGGCGTTGACCCGGGTCATATCCCTGGCGATCTGAAAGCCGAGACCGGATGAATCCTCGGCCAATAGGTGCGGCAGGCGCGCTGTGATCATACGGAAGGGGACCCCGCGTATCCGTACATCTCGCAGGACCCACCTGCGGTTTCGGCTTACCACCTCGACATCTACCGTTTCGATCGGGGGTATCAGGTCCCCCCTTCCGATCCGGAGGACCGTTTCTCCGTTAGGACGAAAGATCTGCAGGATCATGCCCTCTTCCACGATGTCCAGCCCTAGCTTCGCCAAATGCGGTCTGCTTCCCGTGGGCAGCGCGCCGGCGCTTTTGATGACAACGGCGGCCTTTTCTCGCAAGTCGGCGTTCACGGCGCCGTGAAGTTGTCGTTCTGCCGACAGGATTGCGGCCCAGGCCGTCAAACCAATCGCCACGGCAGCCACCAGTCCCAGGCTCAGCGCCCATCTCCAGCGGAGGCTCATGTTTCCCTCGCCACGTATCCCACTCCACGGACGGTATGAATCAGCCGGGGCTCTCCTGCCGCCTCCAGCTTCCGCCGCAGGTACCCGATGTACACCTCCAGGGGATTGGAACTTGTTTCGAAGTCATATCCCCATATCCGATCCATGATCAGATCCCGCGGCAACACGATCCTGGCGTTGAACATCAACAACTCCAGCAGGTCAAACTCAGTCTTGGTAAGCCTGACTTCCCGTTTGCTCCTGAAGACCCGCCGGGCGGCCGGATCGAGCGACAGGTCGGCCAGGCGCAACTGCTCACTCTGTCCGGATAGTCCCCCTCGGCGCAGCAAGGCCCGGATACGGGCCAGGAGTTCTTCCAAAGCGAAGGGCTTCACCAGGTAGTCATCTGCCCCGGCGTCCAGCCCCGCCACCCGGTGGGCGATTTCGTGGCGGGCGGTGAGCATCAGAATCGGGGTGTGGTCCCCACTGGCCCGGACCCTGCGGGCCACGCCCAGGCCGTCCAGATAGGGCATCATCACGTCCAAAATGATGGCGTCGGGAGGAGAGGAGGCGATCATGTCGAAGGCTGCCATGCCGTCTGGCGCCGTGGACACATCGAACCCTTCCAGGTCAAGCGCCCGGCCCAGCGAGTCTCTGATCCGATCGTCATCCTCCACAATCAGCAACTTTCCCGCATTCATCTGACTAGTGCCACCTCAATGTCGGGGCTCGGAGGGGGGTGTGGCGTCCAGCCTCCAATGGGCGCCCGAAGGAGTGTCTCGTAGGGTCACCCCAAAAGACTCCAGTCCCGCGCGGATGCGGTCTGCTTCTTCCCAGCGTTTCCCGGCCCGCAGGTCCGACCGGATCTCCACCAGGAGGTCCACATAGTCCCCCACCCACTCGACCGGCTGGACCAAGCCCGATGCCGCCAGTTGTGCTATCTCCAGGATCACGGAGCGAAGCGACTCCCGGGCCCTTTCGGAGCCCTGTGCGGCCTGTGATTCCAGTTCTAGGAGAGCGGAGGCGATCTGTGACGCCGAGCGGTTGGCAAGGGCCTGCGGAAGATCATTCACTGGATCCGGCGGCTGAACCGTCGGCGGTGGGGAGTAGGCGCCCAACAGCTTTGAGGCGGCTTCCAGGCCGATGGACTCGCCATCGCCCAAGGCCGAGGTGCTCTCCCCGCAAAGAGTTACCTGACCAGCGCCGATGACCTGCAGTTGTGCTGCGCCGAAGTCGATCACGGCCGCGGTGTGCTCGTCCACCCCGATGATCCCCATACCGGCTGGGAGCATGGCTTTGAGCAGGTCGAACCTTCGCCGTCCCATGTAGCACCGGCTGGTGTCGAATCCCTGCCCTTCTGTGTTGTTCCAGTGGGGGATGAACACTGCTTCCAGGCCCAGATGGGAGGTGAGATCCAAACCTTCCGACCACCCCAGCGCGGCGCCCACTTTGTAGATGTCGTAGACGGGGAGAGTCAGGGTCCCTGCGGTGAGGGCGGCGGCCGATGCCATCGTCACAGTGGCGCCGGAGGAGAGACGGTCTCGCAGCGCCGGGGCAAGCGGCGTCTCCTTCCACACGCCCAAGGCATAGGTGGGCGATCCCGGTCCTGAGAAGACGTAACGGGCGCCGCGGACCGCGGCCAGCATCGCTTCGCAGGCGACGGCGCCCTCTTCACCAGAGCGATAGGAGGCCGTGTCCGCCTCGATCGAGAGACTGGTCCTGAAGAAAGCCGCCAGTTTCCGGGAGATGAGGGGGGCGTTCTCCTGGAAGCCATAGGGAGTATCAAGTACCAGCACATGATCAGCCCCGGCCGCCTCGATTCCCAGCCGGTGGGCGGCCACCAGGTGGGTGGAGGTCTCTCCCGATCCCATGAGAATGAGACGTCCGGCCATCAACGGGCTGCCTCCATGGCCAGTCTCTCGAGCCAGCCCGAAGTCAGACTCGGATACTGGGCGTGCAGGTCATGGTGGGCGTCCAGCCAGATCACCCGGCCGTCGGGGAGGAGATCTGCAAAGCGGGACACGCTTTCTCGCTTGGCGGCTCTCCCTGCCACGGTCTGGGAAGTGGCAACCACCAGGACCGGGCACCGAATGGAAGGAGCAATCTCGCAAGGTTGATGGTTCCACATCTCACGGAGCAGCAGAAAGTGGTGTTCTCTCTTCAAATGTGGACGAGCAGTCCCGTCCGGCGCCACTTCGAAATTGGCGAGTTGTCCTCGTACACCGCTCTCAGGCCAACCCGAAAAGTGCTTGCGTAGTCTTTTCTCCAGATCGGAGTAGAGGACGCCGTCAAAGGAAGGAGGGGCGAGTTGGCGGGCGGCGGTGTCCCAGTCGGGAAGCGTATTGCTCAAGGTTATGAACCCTCCGTCTATGCAGGCCACCGCGGCGATCCGGGTCGGGTGGCGGTGGGCAAGTTCCAACACCACGTTTCCTCCCAGGGACTGTCCTGCTGCGACGACCGGCATATGGGGCGGGAAGACTTCGGTGATTACCTGGGCCAGATCATCGGCCAAGGTGGCGAAGTCGAAGGGCCCGTCTACCTGGTCGGACAGGCCATGGGAGCGTTGATCAACCGCCACCGAGGAGTAGCCTCTCGATGCCACATGATCGGCAACGCCGTCCCAGAGGTGTGCATTTGATGCCAGGCCATGCACGAAGAGAAAGGCGACAGGTCGAGGACCCTGCCGGCATACACCGCTGATAGCAACTCCTCGATCGATATGGATTCGTCGCCGTTGCGGTTCTTTCAATGTTGTATCCGCTCTTTACCTGGTCAGTATCCCCTCAAGTCTGGTGAGGAAACCTGAGAGGAGCATGAGATTTATCGCAACGGTCCGATGGGCTAACATCAATGCCTGTGACAGCCACCATCGTGTTGGGCGCACAGTGGGGCGACGAGGGGAAGGGCCGGGTAACCGATTTCTTCGCGGAGTCCGCCGATTATGTCGTCCGCTACCAGGGAGGAAACAACGCGGGACACACCATCACCATCGGTGATGACTCCTATGCTCTTTCGGTGGTCCCCTCGGGAGTGATGTACCCGGACTGCGTTCCCGTGATCGCTTCCGGTTGCGTACTGGACCCGGCTGTGCTGCTCGAGGAGATAGAGATGCTGAAACGGGAAGGGATCGACCCCAAGCGCCTTCGCATCTCTTCCAATGCTCACCTGATCATGCCCTATCACCGGGTCCTGGACGGGGTGATGGAACGTTACCTGGGTCGCAACAGGATCGGCACCACCAAGAGAGGAATCGGTCCCGCTTACACCGACAAGTACTCCCGGGTGGGCATCCGGGTGCAAGACTTGTTTGACCCCGGGATCTTTCGGAAAAAGGTGGAATCGGCACTGGTGGACAAGAACAAGATACTCACCAGGGTGTACAACCGCCTTCCCATGGACCCCGGGGAGATAGTCTCCCAGTATCTGGAGATGGCCGATGGTCTCCTTCCCTATGTGACCGACACGTCCCTTCTGCTGTGGGAGGCAATCGCCAATGGGCGGGAAGTGCTGTTCGAAGGCGCTCAGGGGACCCTTCTGGACATCGACCATGGCACTTATCCCTTCGTCACCTCTTCCAACCCCACGGCTGGTGGAGCACTGATTGGCGCCGGACTGGGCCCCACCGCCATTGACGCCGTGGTGGGAGTGGCCAAGGCCTACATCTCCCGGGTTGGGAGCGGGCCGTTCCCTACCGAGTTGTTCGACGGGGTGGGGGATTGGCTGGTGGACCGGGGCCGGGAGTATGGGACGGTCACCGGTCGCCGGCGTCGCTGCGGGTGGCTCGATCTGGTGGCCCTTCGCTATGCGGCGAGGATCAATGGGTTGACTCATCTGTTCATCACCAAGCTTGACATTCTGTCGGGCCTGGACACTCTGAGGCTGGCGGTCGGTTATGAAGGCGCCGGGCAGAGCTACGAAGAGTTTCCTCGCCAGCAACGGGTGCTGTACAAGTGCGCTCCCGTTTACGAGGATTTGGAGGGATGGTCGGAAGACATCACCGGGGCAAGGAGCGTCGAAGACTTCCCGCCTGCCGCGCGCCGCTACATAAGCTTTATCGAGACCGCGGTGGGAGTTCCGGTGGGATGGGTCTCGGTCGGTCCGGAGCGCAGCCAACTGGTGGTTCGGTAGCTCTGAAAGGGGAACCTTCAGATTTGACTGGAGAGGGGTGAAGCGAGGTCACCCTTTGCAGACACGGTTATCTTGTTTGCGCCGAGCCACTCAGCCATCTCGGAGAGTTCTGCGGCCAGGTTTCGGCACACCCTGTCCGCATCGATACCGGCCTCGCCGTAACAGCCCAGGACCCGCAGTCGCCGGCCTTTGCGGTCCAACTTGAGGTCCACGCGGGCCACCATCGTGTCTCCGAGCAGGAAGGGCAGCACGTAGTAGCCGTAAACCCGCTTGGGGCGGGGGACATAGATCTCAATCCGGTAGCGGAAGTCGAACAGTCTCTCCAACCGGGGCCGGTACCAGACCAGAGGATCGAAAGGGGAGAGGAGCGCCCGTCCCACCACCCGGCGGGGAATGACGGCATCCGGATCCAGGTACGCCGGCTCCGACCAACCCTCAACTTCCACCTGCAGGATCTCACCGGAAGTGACCAGGTCGGTGAGTGCCGCGCGGGCCGGCCGAATCCGCAAGCGGTAGTAATCGGCCAGAGCGGCTGCGGTTCCCACCCCCGATTGCGCGATTGCCAGCCGCAGGAGTTGGCGGAGGGCTTCCGGCTCCTCAATCGGCGGTTCGGCCATGGCCGCGCCGGAATGAACTCGTTCGGGAAGGTCGTACCATCGGATGAAACGGCGCCGGTCGGAGACGGTTACCGCGCCTGTCCAGAACAGCCACTCCAAGGCCCGTTTACCCATCGAGTGTCCCCACCAGGACCCTCCGGAGGTGCCCGGTTCGCTCAACTCCGAGGCGCGCAGGGGCCCTTTCTCCGCTACTTCCCGGTGCACCTGCTGCACATAGCCGGGGTTGTCGTAGTTGACAGACTCGACCCATCTGTGCGGTGTCTGGCGCATGCGGTGGACGAAGAGCGGGCGATGGCTGATCGATATCAGGGACCGTTCGTGTCCCCAGTACTCGAAAAGTTCCTGAGATGTCCACAGCCATCGGTCGAGGCGGTGGCGGGGATAGGCTCCCAGCCTCGAATAGAACGGGAGGTAGTGGGCCCTGGCCAGCACATTCACCGAATCCAGTTGGATGAGACCGGTGCTTCGCAGGACCCTTCGATAGTGGCGAACATCCAGCTTTCCGGACGGTCGGGCTCCTGCCAACCCGGTTGCGGAGATGGCAAGCCGCCGGGCTTGGGAGGTCGAGAGTCGTGTCATGGCGCCAACCGGACTTGACTTGCCACTCGGGAGGCGGGTCGGGCTGGGGAGTGCATCTGAGGGGAGCCTATATGCCGTGTCACAGGAGGATGAACACCTACCCCGGTTGGGCGCTGTTGTCCCAGGCGTCTGACGCGTCGTATTCCTACAGGCGGTTTGGCGAGGTTCGCAGAGTGGTGACGAGCCGCAACTCCAGATGGGACAGCCGACCCAGACAGCCCGTTAGTGCTCGGAGTCCTTCGCTTCGGGTGGGTAGGCTCCAGTAGGCAGTGGGATTGTGGTACCCGGTCGGACGAGATGATTGATCGTTACACACTACCGGAAATGGCCGAATTGTGGTCTCCGGAACGCCGCTTGGCCACTTGGAAGAGGGTGGAGGAGTTGGCGCTGGAGGCTTGGGCACTGCAGGGAGTGGCCCCGTCGGAAGCGGTCACGGCCATTCGAGAAGCGAGGGTCCCCACCCCCGAGCAGGTAGCAGAGCGGGAAGCCGTCATTCACCACGATCTTGCCGCGTTCGTTGATGTCCTGGCCGCCGGAATGGAGAGCGGAGGGGAGTGGGCTCACTACGGGCTGACATCTTCGGATGTGATCGACACGGCTTCCGGGGTGATCATGGGCGAGGCGGCCCAGGTGTTGGTGGCTGGGGTTGAGAATCTGTTCTCGGTGATCAGGCGGGAAGCCTTGGTACACCGAGACACCCTCATTCTGGGTCGTACTCATGGCATGTGGGCCGAGCCGACCTCGTGGGGTTTGAAGCTTGCCAACTGGGCCTTCCAACTGGCCAGGGACCACGAGCGGTTGAGTGCTGCCCGCAGAGCGGTGGCGGTGGGAAAGGTGAGCGGGGCGGTGGGCACCTATTCGCAATGCCCTCCCGCCATAGAGGAGTATGTATGCGGGGGGCTTGGAATCGGGTCCGAACCGGCCTCCACCCAAGTTACCGCCCGGGATCGCCATGCGCAACTGCTGGGGGCAATCGCATTGGCGGGGGCCTCGCTGGAGCGTTTCGCCACCGAGATCCGATTACTGCAACGCAACGAGGTGGCGGAGGTTGCGGAGGGCTTCCGGCCCGGCCAGAAAGGCTCTTCGGCCATGCCCCACAAGCGGAATCCCATCTCGTCGGAGCAGATGGCCGGAATGGCCCGCCTGCTGCGAGGTTATTCAATGACGGCCTTGGAGAATGTTGCGCTATGGCATGAGCGGGACATAAGCCACTCCTCGGTGGAGAGGATCATCCTCCCCGATGCATGCACGATCCTCCATTACATGCTGGCGACCTTTACCGGGGTGATGCAACGCCTGGAGGTCAACACCGACCGGATGCGGGCCAACCTGGACGCCACCGGTGGACTGGTGATCAGCGGCGCGCTGCTGTCGGAACTGATCAGTGTGCAGGGCCTTAGCCGCAACCGGGCCTACCGGATCGTGCAACGGGCTGCGCGGGAAGTGATGGACAGAGGGGGAACTCTGGGGGAGAGACTGGCTTCTGACCCCGAAGTCACCGTCCCTGCGGCCAGGTTGGCAGAACTCTCCGACCCCACCCGTTTCCTGGCCGGGACCGGGGTGGTCTTTGAGCGACTCCGTGGCCTTGAATTCTGCCGCTCCTGAGAATTCATGGAGGTTTGATCCCATACCTGACCCCGTTACCGACCCGACCGGTGTCCCTTGCCACTGACCCAAGTCAGCGCCCATGAGCCTGTTGACTTGGTTGAGGTGTTACGAAAGGGCTGTGGATTCTGACATGACCATGCGGAGCGCTTATACCGACCCATTAAATCCGGGTCAAGGAATCAAGACAGAATAGCCTTGCGACATGACCTCCTCCTTGACTTGGCTTGACTACTCGGAGAAAGACCGGCGTCGTGCCATTGAAGTCATCGACCTGTTTCGGGAGACCGGTACCCTCGACGAGCTTGGGGTGGCCTCCGTTCGCAACAGCTTTTCGGACCTGTTCTTCCCCGGGACCAGCACGGTCCAGACTCGGGCGTGCTATCTCCTGCTCGTACCGTGGACATTCCTGCGGCTCGAACGGTTGAAGTTCTCATCAAGCAAGGTCGAGGCGAGGGCTCGGCAGGCAGAACTAAGACTCAACCGGAGGATGCTGGCAGGGGACGACAGTCGGGGCGTGTTCGGGTCCCAAGCGGGGGATGCTCTGAAACGGCTCCCGAGCGAGGTCTATTGGGGTGGGCTCCGAAGTTGGGGTATCTTTACGTTCTCAGGTCATAAGTGGGCATACTTCCGATCGCTTGACGGTTTCTACCGAAGTCGCGGCCGGTTTCAGAGCATGTCGCCAGATGCGGAGGGCAGGAGCGCTCCCCCAGCGAACTGGCACCCCCACCTCCCTGTCCCTCCGTCCGGATTCCCCTATAAGAACGTCTCGGTGACACTCCGCCGCCAGGATGCCGAGTATCTCAGGGAACGGATCCAGGCCCGGCATCCCGAGAGTCTTTTGGCTGTGCTCGCAGGCCGGGCTAAACCGGAGGACCTCCAGGTGAACCGACCGTGGCACCTTTACCACTTGAGGGAGATGACGCCAGCCCTTGTAGTGCAGTTGCGCGACGCCGAGTTATTCGCGGTCTGCATGCAAGGGGCGGCCCTCCTCTACAACCTCATGCTCTCCGAACTGCAGCAGCATGAGCAGCGCATCGAGACCTACCGCAGCGAACTAGAGAATTGGGCCGCCGCCGCTAATGGGTTGGCGACGGCTATTGAGGATTGGCGATTGGATGGGGTGTGGCGGGTAGTTCGAGCACAGGGCAGGTCTCCGGCTTTTCCGATGCAGTCCTTTGTGGAGCGCTGGGTTCGAAACCTCAGGCGGGGTGGGCCTGAGGCTATCGTCCCGACCAACTCCGCGGCGCGGGGTCTCGTGCGGGAGCGTGAGGCGCAACTCAAGCGGGGTCGTGCGCGGTTATCAAGTTCTCGGCATCTCGAACTGTGGGGCGGACGGTCCGGCACGGGACGGATGACCTACCGGTGGCGCGTAGCCAAGGGGCTTCTCAAGGACATCTTCGATGGGCTGGCGCGGAGCGAGGGCGATGCTGGGAACCCGTGAGCGGACCCTCCTTCTTGATAGCCTGCGCCCCCCACCCGGCTATCGGCTGCGGCGCGCGGTAGGGACTAGCTTCACGCTGGACCTAATGGCACTTCTGACAGCGCCACTTGCCTTTACATTCTTCGATGCCCACGACCAAGATGGCGCGCCCGTGGCCGACCCTGTGGCTTTGCTCGAGGCGCTCCGGCGGCATGCCGAGAAGATCACGCTCTTTTGTCAGGCTGGTGCGATCGGTGTGCCGGGGCCGGACCAGCCACTCTTGGCTTACCTGGAGGGCTCGGTCATTGAAGTTCAACCGCGCCAGGAGGGAGGGATCTTCCATCCGAAGCTTTGGGTGCTCAACTTTCAGGCTGAGGAGCGGCCAGCTATCTACCGTGTATTGTGCCTATCCCGCAACCTGACTTTCGCCCGGACATGGGATACTTGCCTTCGCCTACAGGGGCGACTTGTAACACGCCAGCGCGGATTCGGGAGGAACAAGCCGTTCGCGGATCTGCTTTTGGCGCTCCCAAAGCTGGCAACACGATCGGTTACGGCAGAGTCTCGGGAGGACCTCAAGCGAATGGCCTACGAGATTCGGAGGGTGAAATTCCAGACGCCCGGATCCTTCCAGGATTTCCGTGTCCACAATTTCGGCCTGGGGCGTAGGCGTGGATGGCCTTTTCCAAAAGGTGGGCGGGGCCTTGTGGTTTCGCCTTTTATCAGCGGCTCCACTGTTCGAAATCTCGTTCATGATCACGGACTCGATGTTCTTATTTCCCGTCCGGAGGCATTCGAGGATGTAGCCCGTGGGACGGGACGAGAGGTTCTGCCTACGGAGTGCTACGTCCTCTCCTCCGCTGCGGATCTCAACTCCCGAGACGGGGAGGAAGAAAAACCACAAGACGGATCGCCACCTCTTGAAAACGAGGTCGAACTATCGGGCCTCCACGCTAAGTTGTTCCTGTTCGAGAACGGCCGGGAGTCTCATCTGTTCGCAGGTTCGGCGAACGCTACTGACGCCGCCTTTCGCTCCAACATGGAGGTGCTGGTTGAACTGGTTGGAAGGACGAAGGATTGCGGCATCGCTTCGTTCCTCGGTCCGGAAGACGACCCGAGGCTCGAAACCATCCGATCGCTACTACAAAGCTATCGCCTACCAGATTGTTTGGGACCGGAGCCACCCGAGAGCAAATCGAAAGAGAGGGTCGACCGGTTGGCGCGGATCCTCGCGGCTGTACCGCTCACCGCGAAAGTCTGCGAGATAGATGAGGGGCACCGGTGGGATATGAGATTGTCTGGAGTCTTTACGGGGTTCCCCGCCGGAGTAGAGGTCAAGGTGTGGCCCGCGACACTCTCTGCGGAGGCGGCCCAGCGGATTGCGGATCCGGCCGGGCAGCGAGACGAGACAGATGGTTGGACCAACGATCCGATGGACCCGGTGGCCATCTTCAAAGGGCTCTCCTTCGAGGCGCTGACCACCTTCTTCGCCTTCGAGGTTTCGCTGCGGGAAGAATCGCACAAAGTTCGACGTCGCTTCGTAGCCACCGCTGAGTTGATAGGGGCACCTGAAAACCGGAGGGAGCGCTTGCTGCGATCACTCTTGAAAGATCGCCGTCGCGTGATCCAGCTCTTATTCCTCATCCTCATGGGTGAAGGCGCTGACGTGTCAGTGTTTGTGCGGGCCGCTAAGGATGGTGAAGACGCTTTCCGGGGATCCTTCGGAGGTTGGGACCGGGAGGCCCTGCTTGAGGCTCTTCTCCGGTGCCTGAGTCACAAGCCGACGCGAATCGACGAGGCCGCTGCGTTGATTGCCGACTTGACAAGGACGCCGGAAGGAGAGGACCTTCTCCCTGAGGGTCTGAACGAGATATGGGAACCAGTTTGGGCGGCCCGTCAGGAACTGGAGTGATCACCCCAAGAGTGGGCGAGCGCCCCGACACCAATGCCGTGCTCAACGGTTTGAAGGGGTTCCAGCGAGACACTGTCGAGTACGCATTCGAGCGGCTCTACCAGGCGCCGGACTCTACGCGCCGCTTCCTGGTTGCCGACGAGGTGGGTCTGGGGAAGACGCTCGTGGCTCGGGGGGTAATCGCCAAAGCTCTCGATCACCTTTGGGACGGACCCAGAAGGGTTGAGCAGATCGACATCGTTTACATTTGCTCCAACGCGCAGATTGCCAGACAAAACGTTCGTCGGCTTCAGATCGGTCGCGGCAAGTTTGTCCGGGCCGCCCGGTTGGGGCTGTTGCCGCAGGAGATCCATGGGTTAAGGGAGAACAGAGTCAACTACCTCGCGCTAACACCCGGAACCTCCTTCAACCTGAGGAGCAGTATGGGTACGAAGGAAGAGCGGGTCCTCCTGTATCACCTCTTGCAACGCGTATGGCCGGACTCACGCAAGGGTCCTATGAACCTTCTTCAAGGGACGGTGAAGAGGACAGATAACTTCCGCTGGCATCTGAAAGAGTTCAGGCGTTGGAAGAGCGTCGACAACGATCTCGCGAGAGTCTTCGAGCGGCGACTCATTGAGGAGGGAGAGGGTCTCCGAGGACAGTACGAGGATCTCTGCAAACGATTCTGGCGCAGCCGAAAGCGGGTCCCGTGGCATGACCGGCGAAGGCAGATATCCTTCATCGGCCGGCTTCGCACGATGTTGGCCGAGGTCTGTGTCACAGCACTTGAGCCCGACCTCGTGATCCTGGACGAATTTCAGCGTTTCAAGCAGTTGCTCGACGGAGGGGATACCACGGCGCTCTTGGCGAAACGGCTCTTCACCTATTCGGACGAGACGACCGACGTTCGTCTCCTGCTCCTCTCGGCGACCCCCTACAAAATGTACACGTTGCATCACGAAAGCGCCGAGGACGACCATTACGCGGATTTCCTGCGGACCGTAGAATTCCTTGACCCGGATCTCAAGAAGAGTGGCACCCTCCGTGGCCTCCTGGATGACTACCGGCAGGCCATGTATCGGATCAAGTCAGGTACAGAGGAACTGCAGCGGATCAAGGAAGAGATCGAAACCCAGCTCCGCCGCATCATGTCGCGTACAGAGCGGCTTCGAGTCTCCGGGGACGCCCAAGGCATGTTGCGCGAAGTTCCGAATTCGGGGCTGCAACTCACCCCGGACGATGTAAGGGACTTCTTGGCTCTTCAAGAGATCGGCTACGCAGTGGGACAGCCACGGGTCCTCGAATACTGGAAATCGGCACCATACCTTCTGAGTTTCATGGACAACTACAAGTTGAAGTCGGAGGTTCTAGCGAGGCTTGACAAGCCAGTGGATGGCGGACTGACCAACCTCTTGTCCGAAAGCGGACGGGTGTTCCTTTCGTGGGAGGACGTTGAAGCGTACGCTCGACTGGACCCTGCCAACGCTCGTCTGCGGAGCTTGCTCATTTGGCTGGAGCGCGGCGAGGGATGGAAGCTGCTCTGGCTACCTGCCTCGCTTCCCTATTACCGGGAGTCCGGCGCCTGGAAGGCGGCCCGCGAGCAGCAACTCTCCAAGCGTTTGATCTTCTCAACCTGGGGCGTGGTTCCCAAAGCCATAGCGAGCATGGTGAGCTACGATGTAGAACGTCGGATCTTCCGGCGCTTCGACAATTCGGTCCTAAACAGTCCGGAGGAGCGAAAGAAGCGCCGCCCCCTGCTTCGCTTCGCCTATGCGAACGAGCGCCTCACCGGAATGCCGGTCCTAGGCATCCTGTACCCCAGTCCCAGCCTCGTCTCACTGGGTGATCCTGTCCCTGTGCCGCAGGACGGGGCTACGTTGGAAGACGCCATTGCCCGTGCCCGGGCGCGGCTCGAACCGCCTCTCGGCAGGATTACGGCGCCGTACCTCGACAAACTACGCCAGGACGAGAGTTGGTACTGGGCGGCGCCGATCCTGCTTGATCTCGAGAGACACGGCGAGTCGACCAGGGAGTGGTTCGCCCGCAGGGATCTTGCACACCGGTGGAGCGGCGCGAAGAAGGAGGACGACGATGAGGGTTCCCGGTGGGTGGAACATGTCAGAGAAGCAAGAAGGTTCGTAGACACGGCTTATAGCGGACAGACGGAACTCGGTCGACCGCCCGCGGACCTCTTGGATGTGCTAGCGACGCGATCCGTGGCTGGCCCTGCGACGACCGCGCTCAGGGCCCTCATACGTGCCTCGGGACCGGAAGCGTCGGTAACCTGCGCGGCCCGGGACGCGGCCGCCTGGATCGCCTGGAGCTTCCGGGCACTATTCAACCTCCCGGAAGCGACTGCGCTCATCCGAGGAGAGCGGCCCGGGGACGAGACACCCTACTGGCGGCAGGTGGTGGATTACTGTGCGGCAGGCAACCTCCAGGCTGTGCTGGACGAGTGGGTTCACACGCTACGGGATCTCGAAGGACTCTTCGCAGCTACGGAAGGGGAAGCCTGGGAAAGGCTGGCCTTGGTAATGTCAGGAGCGATCTCGCTTCGCACGGGCGCTCCCCGTGTGGACGAAATCCAATCTGGCGATGGTTCCGCGCGGATTGAGAGCCGCCGTCTACGCAACCACTTTGCCATGCGCTTCGGTGCACAGGAGGGAGACGATGGCAAGGCGGGGGCTCGAGAAGGACAGGTGCGTCAGGCATTCAACTCACCCTTCTGGCCTTTTATTCTCGCTTCCACTTCGGTTGGCCAAGAGGGTCTGGATTTCCATGCCTACTGCCATTCCGTCATGCATTGGAACCTGCCATCGAATCCGGTCGATCTCGAGCAACGTGAAGGCCGTGTTGATCGCTACAAGGGTCATGCAGTGCGAAAGAACATCGCCGCCAAGTACGGGGGCGACATCCTCTGCGGCAAGTCGGAGGACGTGTGGTCGGCCCTTTTCGAAGCGGCGCGGGAGCAATCATCCAGCGGACGCGGTCTCGTTCCGTACTGGCTCTTCCCACTTTCCGATGGCGCACATATAGAGCGGCATGTCCCGGCCCTGCCCTTGAGCCGAGACGCTTCTCAACTCAAGGCGCTCCAGCGGTCCCTTGCTGTCTACCGAATGGTCTTCGGGCAGCCGAGGCAGGACGATCTGACCACGTTTCTGCTTGAGCAGTGCGACCCTGGGACCTTGAGGGACATAGAACCCTTGTTGCGCATCGATCTGTGGCCCCGGCCATTGGAACACATGTAGGGCTGCGCCTTTGACCCCGGGACGCTATGAGAGTCCGCTTGGAAGATGTTCCTTGTTAGGGAATTCGGACCCGCGCCAGCGTAGCGAAAGATCTGAAGGAAGAGGAAAGTGGTTGGGTTGGTCGGCTAGCGCCAACCAACCCAACTTAGTTTGAGTATTTAGCCTCGGGCGGTTGCGAGCCAACTGTCGACTTTGTCGCGGTTGGCCGCTATCCACGCCGCGGCGTCAGCCTTGATGTCGTCCTCGGTGTAGTCCCCGGAGGCCATCTTGGAGTTTTGAGCCGCGATGTCGCTTAGGGGGATTGCCACCACCTCGAGGAGACGGTGTATGTCGGGATTGTCATCCAGGAAGTCGGTGTTGGCCACCGCTCGGATGTCGTTCACGGTGGACTGCAGCCATACGGCGTTGTCGCCCGCCACCAGGACGGTGTTCGTCCAGTTGGGCGTCCATGCGTAGAACAGTGCCGATTCACCGGCCGCTACTCTCTCCACCACTCCTTGGGCCAACTCGTTGTAGACACCGGAGATCTGTTCGACTCCTGAGCCCCAACTCTCGTCGGCGATCTGGTCGTTGATGGCGGTTTCGCATCCCCATCCGACGTTGCAGCCGAACAGGTCAGCTTTGCCGTCACCGTCGTGGTCGAAGGCGCCAGCGTTGGCTGCCACCCCGTCCATGGAGGTGATTCCCAGGCCGTCGGCCGTGGCCTTGTCGATCATCAGGCCGTCGGTGGCCCCATCATCCACCTGCCAGCCGACAGGTTCGATGGGGAGATCAACCGCTTGGCCGGTGACGTTCTCTCCTTCCAGGTAGATGTCGTGGAGGGGGAACCAGCCGTTTGCCCACAGGTCGTACTGGCGGGCGGCCAGAGCCGGATAGAACGAATAGGGGCTGAGGGTGGCTGCGGCAGGGTCGGTGACCTCGTGCCCCAACTCCTCGATCAGCGCCGCGTATATGGCGGCCTGCATGTAGCCAGAGTCCCAGTTGGCCCGAGCGATCTTCACCGGCCCGGCAACCTCTTCGGTGGCGCAAGCCGAAAGCATCAGCACGAAAGCCGCAGCAGCGGCGACCAATACGTTCAATCTAGTTTTCACTTTCCACCTCCTCTTCCCAGTTTCTCGATCAGACCGGCATGCTGGGATTGGAAGATGGCTTCGTCGTAGTGGGCCTCCAGGAGGTCGAGTTCCTCATCGAAGGCCTTCTTGAGGCTGTACAACATGATCAGGAGCACGAACAGGAACGGCAGTCCGGTGGCAACTGCGGCCGTTTGGAGCGCCGACAGGCCACCTCCCAACAGCAGCACGCACGCTACCAGGCCTTCCATCAACGCCCAGAACACCCGCTGGGGCTTGGGCGAGTCGAGTTTTCCTCCTGAGGTGAGGTGGTCCACCACCAAGGATCCTGAGTCCGACGAGGTTACGAAGAACGAAACCAACAGCAGAATGCCGACTATTGAGACGAAGAAGGTCCATGGGAAGGCCTCCAACATCACGAACAGAGCGGTGGCAACGTTTTCGTTGACCGCGGTGGCAACGTCCAGTTCGCCACGCATCTGCAGGTCCATGGCGGCTCCGCCGAACACTGCGAACCACAGGAAGCAGAGGAGGCAGGGGAGGACGATCACACCGATGATCATTTCCCGCACCGAGCGTCCCTTGGAGATCCGGGCGATAAACATGCCCACGAAGGGAGACCAGGATATCCACCATCCCCAATAGAAGATGGTCCACCACTGTTGCCATTGGGTCTCGATCAAAGCGGCGTTCCAGAACGAGAACTCCGGCAAGATCTGGATGTACACGCCGATGCTTTCGACGTACAGCGAGAGCACCAACAACGTGGGTCCCACCGCTAGCACAAAGACCAAGAAGGCCGCGGCCAGCCACACGTTGAGTTGGCTAAGCCGCTTGACGCCGGCGTCGAGTCCTGCCACAACCGAGATGGTTGCCAGCCCGGTGATGAAAGCGATAAGGACAATCTGAAACCCGGTGCCCGACGGGAGACCGAAGAGTTTGTTCAACCCCGCGGCCGCCTGACCGGCGCCGAATCCCAGCGAGGTGGCAAGACCGAAGAGGGTAGCCACAACGGTGAGGATGTCGATCGCGTTGCCCCACGCACCGTAGATCCTCGGACCCAAAATCGGGTAGAAGACCGAGCGGAACGTCAGCGGAAGGCCTCTGTTATAGGCAAAGAACCCTAACGCCAGGGCCACCAGTCCGTATAGCGCCCATCCATGAATCCCCCAATGAAGGTAGGAAGTCGCCAGAGCGCCTCGGGCCGCGCCCGCTGTCAAGGGTTCTACCTCGAACAAGGGAGGCGGGGCGGTCAGGTGGAAGATTGGCTCTGCCACACCCCAGAACATCAGCCCGATACCGAGACCGGCGGATATCAACATCGCATACCAGGCACCCGTGGAAAACTCCGGAAGGGCCCCTGGGCCGCCTAGTCGAATCTTGCCGTACCTTCCTAACGCAAAGTAGAGCGCCGCGCCGATAAAGACGTTGAAGGAGATGATGTACAGCCAGCCCACCTTCTCATTAATGAAGTTGAGAATGGTGCCGAAGACATCGCTGGCCGACTCCGGAAAGAACAGAGTCCAAACGATGAACAGCAACAGGAAACCGGCGGCGACGAACGTCACCTGTGGATGGATGTCGAATCCCCACTTGACAATGTTCTTGTCACCGGGTTCACGGTCGGCCACTTCGGGATAAAAGTCGATCTCAGGATCGATTTGGAGACCTTCGAACTGGGGACGATTACGGATCGCCTCCTCACGAGCTCGTTCCTCGTGCTCTTCCCAGTCCTCGTAGGCCTCAGAAATCCGAGTGAGATCGAGTTCTTCTTTCTCAGCCATACGAACTCCTTTCTGTACGCAGATCAACCATGTGCATCTCCTTTCGCTTACCTACACTCGTCTCCCGCACCTAGGCGCGGCTCTGTGTAAAGACCCTAGCGCAAGAATGGGGGGGTGCCGCAAAAACCGTGGAATTATCTCGCCCGGGACACACAGCAGTCACACTTTTCTGCCGGGTCGCTACACTGTTGCCACAGCCACTACCCTGTGGCTCAACCCACCGGATACCTTCCATGCGCAGAACCGCCATCGCTGTCTTGGGAATCCTGGCAGTGCTATTGCTCTCCCCAATAGGTGCTGGGATAGCCGTGGGCCAGTCTGACGAGGAGGCAGCCGAGAACCCGCCGGTCCGGATGGCCCGCGCAACCTGGGACACCGGTTGGTTCCAAGCCGAGGTCTACAGGTTGCTCGTCCAACGGCTCGGCTATCGGGTGGAGGGACCGCTCACCATGAACAATGACGAGTTCTACGAGGCCGTGGCGGCCGGTGAGGTGGATCTGTGGGCCAACGGATGGTTCCCAACCCACGATTCCTTCCTGCAGGAGGGACTGGTGGAACCGGTGGGAACGCAGGTTGATGACGGGGCGCTGCAGGGGTACTTCATGGATAGAGCCACTGCCGAAGCTCATGGCATAACCAACCTCGGCGACCTGTCCTCTCCGGAGCTTGCTGCCCTGTTCGACCAGGATGGGAACGGATTGGCCGACCTGATCGGTTGTGAGGCTTCCTGGGGATGTGCGGCGATCATCGACCACCACCTTGAGGCCTATGGATTGACGGGGACCGTGGAGCAGGTTCAGGGCAGCTATTCACCCTTGATAAGGGCGACCTTCGATCGATATCGATCCGGGCAACCGGTTCTCTATTACACATGGACACCCAACTGGACGGTGGGTGAATTACAGCCCGGCAGGGACGTGGTCTGGCTGGAGACGCCCTTCCCCTCCCTTCCTGCAGATCAGGCTTCCTACCTGGACCAGACCTCCATTGCCGGAATCCGGGGATGCGCCAACGATCCCTGCGGGGTCGGGTGGCCACCCAATGACATACGGGCGGTCGCCAATACCGACTTCCTGGAGGACAATCCATCGATTCGCAGGCTTTTGGAGCAAGTGGTAATACCCCTGCCAGACATCTCCGCCCAGAATGCTCTGATGGTGGCCGACGAGGGAGATCCCGAAGACATCCGTCGCCATGCCAAAGAGTGGGTGGACGTCAATGAGGCCACGGTGGAGCGCTGGATCGCGGCTGCGGATCCAGAAGCGGTCGGATTGGCAGACCCGAGCAGTGAGGTCTCCGCTGCCGGAGGACGACTGCCGGTGGCAGTTCGTCTCCTTGCTCCCTTCGCCATTTATGACAACCGCGCCTATAGCGGCTTCGAGGTGGAATTGGCGCGTCTGCTGGCCGCCCGCTTGGGGATGGAAGCCGATATCTACGCGGTGGACACCGTCGCAAAGCAGATAGACGACATCAACCGCGGCGTCGCCCGAGTGGCTCTGGGAGGAGTGGCGATCACCGAGTCGAGAGAGCGTTTGGTCGACTTCTCGATGCCGGTGCTCGATGCGGGACTGACCATCCTGGCGCCCACCGAGTCGTCCAGGCACATCGGCGATCGGATCGTGATCTTCTTCCGAGCCATCGTCTCTTCCGACCTCCCATGGCTCCTGGTGCTGTTCGGGGTGGCTGTGCTGGTCTCCGCCCATGTGATCTGGTGGCTGGAACGGCATCACAACGCCGATTTCGCGGTTCCCTACCGCCAGGGAATCTGGGACTCGTTCTACTGGTCGGTGGTGACCATGAGCACGGTCGGATATGGCGACAAGGTTGCCAGGGGAGCGAAGGGGAGGGTGTTCGCGCTGGTTTGGATTGCCCTGGGGACCCTGGTGTTCGCCAGTTTTACCGCTTCTATCGCTTCTTCGTTAGCGGTTAACGAACTGCGGGGCGAGATATCCGGACCTTCCGACTTACCCGGCCACCGGGTTGCCACGGTTACCCAATCGGCGGGGGCTGCCTATATGACCTCCGTCGGGGTGGGACCGGTGCTGGTAGACGAGATTGGGGAGGCCTACTTGCTTCTGGAGTCGGGTGAGGTCGATGCGGTTGTTTTCGACGCTCCGGTGCTTCACTTTCACGCTGCCCGGCAAGGAGGTGGCGAGGTGGCGACAGTGGGGCCCGACTTCGAGAAGGTCCAGTACGGATTGGTCCTGAGCGAGGACGATACCGAGTTCCGGGAGCAGGTCAATCTGGCACTGCTGGATCTCATCGAGAGTGGGGTCTACCGCCAACTTCATGACCGCTGGTTCGGTCCGTTGGGATGACGAGACGCGGCCGGTGAATTCCATCGGCCTGATTGCCGGCGACTGGTAGCCTCCGGCCTATGTCTTGGCGTAAGAAGCCCAAAAGTGTTCCTGATCAGAATCAAGCTCTGCCCGGCCGGCAGACTCCCCTGGCTGTTCCCGAGTTGCACCATGTCTCCGGAGCGCGGATCGTCCCTCCCTTCCCTGATGACACTGAGCTGATCTGGTTCGGCATGGGGTGCTTCTGGGGCGCGGAGCGGATGATGTGGCGGACCGAGGGCGTGTATTCCACCGCAGCGGGCTACCAGGGGGGGATCACCCCCAACCCCACCTACGAAGAGGTCTGTTCGGGCATGACCGGTCACACCGAAGTAGTGCAGGTGGTGTTCAGACCCCACGAAGTCAGTCTCGATCAAATCATGCAGGTCTTCTGGGAGGGGCACGATCCCACCCAGGGGATGAGGCAGGGCAATGATCGTGGGACCCAGTACCGCTCGGCGGTTTATGCCAGCAAAGAAGAGCAACTGCCGGTGGTCTGGGCGAGTCTGGAGGCCTACCAGAAAGAGCTTCATCGCAGCGGTTATGACCGGATAACCACCGAGATCGGTGTGGACAAGCCCTTTTACTACGCCGAGGACTACCACCAGCAGTATCTGTCCAAGAACCCGTGGGGCTACTGTGGAATCGGTGGGACCGGCGTCTCCTACTGCACCCCCGCTCAGGCTCAACAAGCCACCGGATAGACCGGGCCCCGGTGAAGGAGTCCCTCCGCTCCCAGGTTCCTCCCTTCTATGTAATGGAGGTGATGAAGGCTGCCGCCCGTCGAGAAGTTGCGGGCGGAGACGTTCTCCATCTGGAGGTGGGCCAGCCTATGACGCCTGCTCCCTCACGGGTGCGGGAGGCTGCCCGGAGGGGTCTTGCGGTGGATCGTCTCGGTTACACCGCTGCCACCGGCCTGGTGGCTCTCCGGGCGAGGGTCGGGCGTTTCTACGGGGAGCGGTACGGACTGGATGTCTCGCACGAACGGGTGGTGATGACCATCGGCGCCTCCGCAGGGTTCGTCCTCTCTTGCCTGGCGCTATTCGATCCCGGGGATCGGGTGGCGATGACCGTCCCCGGCTATTCGGCCTATCGCAATGTCCTCACGGCCCTGGGCCTGGAATTGGTGGAGGTCAGGGTGGACGCCGAGACCCGCTTCGTCCCAGCGGTGGACCGTCTGGAGGCGGCCGGTCCCTTGGACGGCCTGGTGGTGGCAAGCCCTTCCAATCCCACCGGGGTGACCCTGACAGCCGAGGAGATGAAGGAGGTGGCCGGATTCTGCTCCACAACCGGCACGGTGCTGATCTCCGATGAGATCTACCACGGAATCGACTACGGGGAGCGGGCCGCAACGGCGCTCGAATTCAGCGAATCGGCAGTGGTGGTGCAAAGTTTCTCCAAGTACTTCTCGATGACCGGCTGGCGACTGGGCTGGCTGGTGGTCCCACCCGAGATGTTTCGCCCGCTCGAACGATTGGCGCAGAACCTATTCATTGCTCCTCCCACGGTCTCCCAACTGGGCGCCCTGGAGGCGTTCGACTGCACCGATGAGTTGGACGCCAATGTCGCCGCCTACGCCCGGAGCCGTGAGATCCTGGTGGCGGGCTTGGCCGAAGCCGGAATCACCCGGATTGCTCCTCCTGACGGAGGTTTCTACGTGTACGCCGACGTTTCCCATCTCGGCATGGTCTCTCCGGCCTTGTGTACCCGGTGGCTGGAGGAGATAGGCGTGGCGGCTACCCCGGGCATCGACTTCGACCCGGAGCAAGGAGACCGCTGGGTGCGCTTTTCGTACTCCGAGTCCACCGCCGACATTGTTGAAGCAGTTAGCCGCCTCAAAGGATGGGCCCATAACACTGAGCGAAGAGATTCGGATAAGCTACAGAGCACTGAGGGTTTAAGAAAGGAGTGATTGGGTGAGCGCGTCAATTCACATGCAACATCAACCAAAAGCCCCTTTTCTGGACGGTATGGCGAGGCTCATTGACTTGGGTGGGAACTTTTGCAAGTACAAGAGTTTCAAGGCAGGTGGTGAAGCCGATCTTTACGTCCTACAGAAGGATTGGGAGGCGATCTGGGGGGACTGGGAGATCGTGTGGCATGACTTCTATTTAGGCACTTGCAAGTTTGCGGAGGAGATGGAGACTGCCACCGGATCACAGGGGGGGAGTATGGTGCATGAGTGACTCCACTGAAGGCGGGCCTCGGGATGTTAGGAGCCCCCGACCTGAGGGAGAGGTAGTCCCGAAAGTGGATGAAAACGGATCAGGCTCAGATGAGAGTGGGGAATTGGTGGCTCAACAGGTTTCCCTTTCGATGAGTGGACCCCTCCCGCCTCCCGTGATGCTTGAAGCATATGCAAAGATGATTCCAGATGCGCCGGAGCGGTTCATGAGAATACTGGAAGGCCAGCCTGAACACCGTATGAGGATGGAGGAGGCTGAGTCCAAGAGGGATGACTTCGGGTTGCGGGCAGCCTCCTTATTGTCGACCATGATCATTGGGGGAGGCATTTACTTGGTGGCTACGGGGCACGATTGGGCTGGGGCATCCATTATCAGTATGAATCTGGTGGGTTTGATAGGGGCATTTGTTTACCGCTCTCGTAATCGGGAGTAGCCCACTTCGATCCGCAATTGTCGCGATGGCTTGCTTAGGTGATGAGACGAGCGCCATGACGATGCGATAACGGGGTGACTGCCGGTAGAGTTGGCGGTCGTGTTGGATCCATCGGTGTTGGGTGTCGGCGGCGGTTTCGCCGAGATGGTGGGTTTGGTGCTCGACGAGTCCTCTTCTTCGCTGGTGAGAGGGCATGTTGAGGTGGGGAAGGAGCACCATCAGCCCTTCGGAATGGTGAATGCGGGTCTGCATGCCACCATGGTGGAGACCCTGGCGTCGGTGGGGGCCTTCGTGTGGGCCCAGGAGCAGGGCATGATGGCGGCGGTGGGTGTTCACAACGCCACCGACTTCTTTCGTTCCCATCGATTCGGACGCTTGGATGGGGAGGCTGTGCCGATCCATCAGGGACGCAGCCAGCAGATCTGGCAGGTCACCATCATTAGGGCCTCCGACGGGAAGATGGTCGCCCAGGGTCGACTGCGCCTCCAGAACTTGGACCAGATTCGCTGACCAAAGACGCTTCCCTGTAGACCAGAACGCAGGCTCCTCGGCAGTCGTCGCTTTCTGTGGGGCGATTGAGGGAAAAGGGAAGACTAGGCCGATGGTCCCTAATGGGTACAGCAAATATTAATTCCCCCTTTTTCTGGCATCCCGGCTCTTGGTTTTACTAGCGTCCGTATACCGGATAACGATTCCGTTAACTGGGCATTTCGAGCAGGAGCCCCGTTTTGGGGTGTTCTGGTTGATGGTGATTAGGTAAAGAGAAAGCAGTGTGGGACCCATGCAGCCGGTTGGAGGCATAGGTCTGGAAGGAGAAGGCAAATTGATGAGTAAACGTAGATCCTGGGTACGGGCGTTGGTGATCCTGTCGGTTCTGGCGCTCGTCGCCGCTTGCGGAGATGGTGACGACGAGGCGGCTGAAACTACCGCTGCGCCAACCACGGCTGCGCCAACCACGGCTGCCCCAGAGCCGGAAGAGCCTATCAAGCTGGGAACCATCTGGTTCAACTCCGGCGTGGCAGTAGGCCTGGGCGACATCATGCGCAACGGTTTCGAACTGGCAGTGAACCAGAAGAACGCTTCGGGAGGCCTCTTGGGACGTCAGATCGAGGTAATCCACTATGACGAGGGCTATTCGGCCGACGAGTCGGTGGCCTCGGCGCGTAAGGCTATTGCCGATGGTGTGGCCGGCGTCGCCGGCGGCAACGACGCCACCACCTGCGTGGCGATGAAGGATGCCGCGGCAGAGGTTGGTATGCCATTGGTGGTCACCGCCTGCGGCTCTGAGTTGGTCACCGAAGAAGGGTATGAGGGAGTCGTTCATATCCGCGCCCCAGTGAAGCAGAGCCAATCCGACAGCAACGCCCTTTCCGTGCTGGCCCGCTGGATGATCCAGCAGGGTTACCAGCGAGTGCAGGGCGTGGGAGTGGACTCTGACTGGGTGCGGCTGACGCACGATGAGTTCACCCGCATCTTCGCGGAGGAAGCACCGGACGACTTCGAGTACACCGGCATGGTCTATTTCCCGTACGGAACGGCCGAAGCGCGGGTGGAAGTCACCAAGGGCGTCGGCAACGAGCCGGATCTTCTCTATCTTGGCCTGTGGGGTAAGGACGTTGTGGTGAACGCCGTCCAAGCGGCCCGAGAGATCGGTTACGAGGGCGACATCATGGTCAACGAGGTTGTGTACACACCGCCGGAGGTGGAGGCCCTGGGGGATCTCTCCGAAGGCATCTACAGTTCGACAGGGTGGATTCTCGATGAATCCATTCCGGAGGCAGCTGCCTTCTCGGAGGCTTATGAATCTGCATTCGGGCATGCACCGGACTGGTGGTCCGAACTGGGGTACACGGCTGCTCAGCAGTTGATTGCCGCCATTGAAGCGGCTGGAAGCACCGACCACGCGGCGGTGGCTCCGCTGATGAACGACGAGCATGGGTTTACTACTCCCCGCGGCAAGCCCTTGCGCTTCAACGAGAAGGGATTGCGTCTGGTTGATGACTGGATCATCATCCAGTCCCGAGACGGTGTTCTGCTTCCCGTGGATGCAGTTCCTCTAGCCGGCTAGACAAATCCTCCCAATAGATTGTGATGTATCGGTCTGAGCCCATTGGTTTGGGCCAGACCGATACTTCCTGTTGAAAGAGGAAGGAGGCTGGGCAATGGTGGAGAGAATCTACGTACCGGTTGAAGAGGAATTCTTCAAGGTCATAGGGTCCAAGAGCCGTTGGAATGATGTGGTAAGAGTCGGGAACACTCTCTGGGTGACCGGCCAGTTGGGCTGGGACAAAACCACCGGGATTATGGCGGACACCCTGGAAGAACAGGCGGAACTGGCTCTGGAGAACCTCAAAAACGCCCTGGAACGAGCCGGCGCCAAGATGAGCGATGTGGTTTTGACCAGGATTTACCTGGTAGATCATGACCACTACCACCGGTACGAGCCCGTCTACGCCCGGTATTTCCCCGACCGGCAACCGGCGCGGGTTTCGGTAGTGGTGGCGGAATTGATCCACCACGCACTGTTCGACATAGAGGCTGTGGCCGTGGTGGATGAATAGTGATGGCCATCCACAGTTGCCGGTATCCTGTCTGCGCTCTAGCCGAGTTGCTTTAGCAAGGAGACGAACGTGATCAAGACGGTGACGGTGCTGTCCAGGCGGTCCGACCTGACCAGTGAAGAATTCCACGATCACTGGAAGAAGGTCCATGCGCCGTTGGTGCTGGCCATGCCCAAGGTGCGTCGCTATGTGCAGTGTCGACCCCTGGAAGTACCCGGGAGGGAGGCTCCCTGCGACGGTGTGGCAGAGGTCTGGTATGACAGCGTTGAGGACTTTGTGTCCACAGCCGCATCTGCCGAGTACGCACGGCTGCTGGCCGACGAGAAGAACTTCATGGGCGCCAAGACTCAGGACTCGGTGTTCGTCATCGTGGAAGAGGACGAGTTTGTTGTCGGATAGACTCACCGGCCACAGATGACCCCCGTTCGGGACAGTCAGCCAGGGTCTCTTTCCAAAGGTCTGTGTATTTTGACTTCCTTCGACGAGAAGTCACCGGCCCTCAGTATCGCCGAGATAGCCAGGCGCACGGAAATCAGCCGAGCCAGCGTCTACCGACTGGTCGGCGCCTTGCAGCAACTGGGCTACATCCGCAAAGACGGTCGGCTCTACCGGCCCTCCAAGAAGGTGCTCCAACTGGGGGTGGCCGCAGTCGAGTCACGAGAGTTTCTGGATCACATCCGGCCCTATCTGGACATGATCATTTCAGCTCTTCCCGAGGCGACCGCCATCAATTACGGCGTTCTGGAAGGCACCGACATCATCTATCTGGCCCGCTGTCACCAAGACGACATCATCACCATCAATCTCCGGGTAGGGAGTCGGCTCCCCGCTCATTTGAGTTCGCTGGGGAAGGCCATTCTTTCCCAGATGGCCCCGGATGAAGCTGAGAAGGTGGTTGCAGAAATGACTTTCGAACGGCGGACCTCCACCACGATCAGCGGCCCTGATCAATACTGGGCCGAATTGGATAAGGCCCGTGTCAGTGGTATCGCCCTCAACAATCAGGAACTGACCATGGGGCTGCGATCCGTGGCTGCGCCAGTGTTCCATGGGTCGGAGGTGGTCGGAGCAGTTGGGGTGGCCACTCTGACCACCAGGGCCGACCTGGAGACCTTGGAATGCGACTACGGGCCGGTGCTCGTGTCTTTCGCAAGACAGATCAGTGAGGAAATCTCGGGATTGCGGTTCGACAACCGGGTTCCCATCCACAGCTGACCATGAACTGTCTTTGTCCACGAAACCCGGCCCCACCCGGCGAAACCAGGCTGAACTCATGAATTGGGACATCATAGGACAGCAACTGTGGAACGGTCTGCTGAGCGGTTCCATCTATGTCATATTCGCGGCCGGGTTGAGCCTGGTGTTCGGGGTGATGAGAGTGATAAACATGGCCCACGGCGAGCTGACCATGCTTGGCGCCATGCTGCTCTATACGGTCACCAAGCTGGTGGGCCTGGGATACTTCGCAGGAGCGGCGCTGGTGGTGGTGGTGATGGCTATGGCGGGTTTTCTGGTCAATCGAGTCACCGTGCGACCGTTCCTGGGACGGTCGGAGTTGGTGGTGATCCTCTCCACCGTTGCCCTCAGTTTCATGCTGCTCAACGGCAGTCTGGTGGTGTGGGGGTCGACGCCCAAGGGGGTGGACGAGCCTTTCAATGAGATAGTGAAGTTGGGGGGCGTCTACATCACGACCGCGGGCCTGCTGCTGGTGGGAGTCTGCTTCACGGCTGTCCTCGCCCTCTACCTCATGCTTACCCGCACCAAGCTGGGAAAGAAGACTCGGGCTACCGGTCAGAACCTGCTGGGCGCCCGTCTGATCGGCATCAACACTACGGCGGTGTATGACACCACCTTGATCATGGCCTCTGGCTTGGCGGCGCTGGCCGGGGTGCTCATAGTCCTCGTGTCGACCGCATCTCCCAATTTGGGCCAGCCTTTGCTTATCACTGGTTTTGCGGTGGTGATCGTGGCCGGCATGGGAAACGTGGCCGGAGCGGTGGCGGTTGGATTGTTCCTGGGTGTGACCGAAGCACTGTTTGGCCAATTCATCTCTACCTATTACCGCCAGGGATATTTATACGTGGTGATGATCATTGTCCTGCTACTGCGCCCCCAGGGCCTGTTCGGGAGAAAGTGAGATGCAGGTGAGGTCGCCTTTGAGGTACTGGTTCGGTGTTCCGGTGTTGGTGGTGGCGCTCCTGGCGCCGGTGTCGCTTTTCACCAATTCCTACAACCGGGGGCTACTGGTTCTGATCGCCATCTACGCGGTTGGCGGTCTCAGCCTCGATTACATCATGGGTGAGATGGGACAATTCTCCTTTGGGCATGCCGCTTTTTGGGGGTTCGGGGCCTATGTCTCTGCCAAGCTCGCCCTCGACCTGGGAATCTCTCCCTGGTTCGGTTTCGTGGCCGCGCCGGTGGCCGCGGGTCTGGTGGGTTTGCTGATCGGGTACATCGCTCTACGAAGAACCCGGGGGCTGGAGTTAGCGATCGTGACCCTGGGTTTCGGAGTGCTGGCCTGGACGGTTGCGTTGCGTTGGAGACCGGTCACCGGCGGACCTTCAGGGCTTAGACAGATTCCTCCCCCAAGTCTGTTCGGCTGGGAAATACGGTCGGAGATGGCGTACTACTACTTTGCTCTGATATTGCTCTTGGGGGTGGTGTTCATCTTGTCCAGGATGCGGGAGGCCCGATTCGGGCGGGCAGTGCGCAGCATTCACGAGAACGAGGATCTTGCCAAATCGATCGGCGTCTCAGCCACCAAGTACTACGTTCTGGCATTCTCCTTCGCCTGTGCGATGGTGGGCTTCTCGGGGGCGTTGTATGCCCATCATTTCCGCTTTGTCAATCCCAATCTCTTGGGCCTTCAATACATGTTCATCTTCCTGATAGTGGTCCTGGTGGGAGGAACGGGAACTCTGTGGGGCCCGGTAATGGGGTCGGTCATCTTCGTTCTGGTGAGCGAGTGGTTGAGGGCCCTTCAAGAATATCGGTTCCTGATTTTCGGGGTGGTGTTGCTGCTGGTGGTGTTGTTCATGCCAAGTGGTGTTTACCCGGCCCTTCAGAAGGCGTCCGGGCGGCTTCGGGAGCGAAGCGACTCCAAAGGTCAGGTCTTCTCCGGAGGGCAAAAGCATGAATCCGGCGGAGCCAAGGGAGGGTAGCGATGCCGATTCTTCAGACCGATGGGCTCACCAAGCTGTTCGGCGGTCTATCGGCTGTTGACGATCTGGACCTGCGGGTGGAGGAGGGTGAGATCATGGGGTTGATCGGTCCGAACGGTTCCGGCAAGACCACCGCTTTGAATCTCATTACCGGATTCATCAAACCGACCCGGGGAGTGGTTACCTATCAGGGAGAGAACATCACCGGCGCCCAGCCTCACGATCTCGCTCGGATCGGATTGGTCCGGACATTCCAGATCACCACCTTGTTCGAGAACTTGACGGTTCGCGACAATGTTCTCCACGGCAGCCATCTCAACAACCCCACCTCCCTGATAGGGTCTCTGACCCGGTCCCGTAAGTACCGGGAGCAATGTGCGGTCCTGGAGGAACAGGTCCAGGAATTTCTGGCAATTGTTGGTCTGGACGGACGCATCGACGCGGTGGCTCGTGACCTGTCTGCCGGCGAACACCGGTATTTGGAGATTGCCGTCGCTCTGGCCGCAAGACCCCGGATGCTGATGCTCGATGAACCTGCCACCGGGTTGAACCCCGAGGAGGCGAGGTTTCTGATGGACCTGATCAGAACCTTGCGAGATCAGGGTGTGACGGTGTTGCTGGTCGAGCACAATATGCGACTGATAACCAACATTTGCACCAGGATTACGGTGCTCAACTTCGGGGCCAAGATTGCAGAGGGCACTCCCGAAGAGATAGTTGGCAACGAAGATGTGGTGACCGCCTATCTGGGGAAGCGTCGCGGTGCTTGAAATCAGTTCTTTGAATGTGGCCTACGGGCGGGTGCAGGTGCTGTTCGATGTCTCGATCAGCGTCGGCCAAGGAGAATTGGTGACCGTCATCGGCGCCAACGGAGCCGGCAAGACCACCCTGCTGCTCACCGTTTCTGGAGTGCTCCGATCCATAGGGGGAGAGATCACATTCGACGGGGACCGGATCGATCGCCTCAGACCTCACGAGATAGTCGGCATGGGCCTGGGTCATGTACCCCAGGGCAAGGAACTCTTCCCGGCCATGACGGTGCTCGAAAACCTGGAAATGGGCGCTCACCTGGTCAAGGAGCAGGATGAATACCAGCATCGGCTGGCCAGGGCGTTCGATTTCTTCCCACGGCTTTCCGAGCGGGCTCGGCAAAGAGCCGGCACACTCAGCGGCGGGGAGCAACAAATGCTGGCCATCGCCAGGGCGTTGATGGGCAACCCCCGTCTGCTGCTGCTGGATGAGCCGTCGGCAGGTTTGGCTCCCATCATCGTCGACCAACTGGCAGAGATCATCCTTGACATGAACGAGCAGGGCCTGACGGTGTTGCTGGTGGAACAGAATGCCTTTCTGGCGCTGGAGATCGCCAAGAAGGCCTATGTGATGGAATCGGGACTGGTGGTGGAGAGTGGTGACACCGCAGTGGTACGGAAGAGTGATCTGGTGCGACGCGCCTATCTTGGGATCTGAGCATGGACCTACGGATCGGAGTTGACATCGGCGGGACCTTCACCGACTGGGTGATGGTGGATGGGGAGGGAAACGTGCAGGTTGTGAAGACCCCAACCACGCCTGATGGCTTCGGGGGAGTGTTCAACGCCATGGGAGAGGCCGCAGTGGGCGGGGACAGGTTCTTGTCCTTTTCGCATGGGACCACCCTCGGGACCAACGCCCTCATCCAAAGACGTTTGCCACGGGTGGCCATAGTCACCACCAAAGGGGTCACCGCGGTGCTGACCCAGGCGGCCCGGGGCTCCAAGGAGGACATCTGGGACATTTACCACGACTCTCCCCGACCCTCGATCGTCAAGCCCCGGGATCGCTTGGAGGTCACCGAGAGGACCCTGAGTTCCGGGGAGATAAGAACCCCATTGGATGAGGCCGAGGCGAGGAAAGCGGCCCGCATCCTCGCAGGGCGCGGAATCCGGACCATCGCGGTGTGCTTCCTGCACTCCTATACCAACGGTCGAAACGAACGGAGAATGAAGGAGATCATCCTGGAGGAGTATCCCGAGGCCTTGGTGCGCACCTCCCATGAGACCATCCCTCGGATTCTGGAGTACGAGCGTTTTACCACCACCATCCTCAACGTGGCGCTGATCCCAGTGATGATCGACTACCTGGAGGCCCTGGAGCGGGGTCTGAGGGGCCGGGACTACCAGGGCGACGTGATGATCGTGCAGTCGGCGGGAGGTTTGATGGGGGTGGAGGCCACCGCCAACATCCCGGTGCGGACCGCCAATTCGGGTCCCTCGGCGGGGGCCATCGCGGCCCGGGAGATTGCCTCCCTAACCGGTTTTGGAAATGTCATCGGCCTGGACATCGGGGGAACCAGCACCGATGTCTCGGTAACCCTGGACGGCCAGATACGGACCACCGGGACCTGGCAGGTGGAGTGGGGTCACCCGATCATGTTCCCCGCGGTCGACATCACCACGGTTGGCGCCGGAGGAGGATCGGTGGCTTGGTTTGACCCTGGAGGGGCGCTTCGCTCCGGGCCTCACAGTATGGGCGCAGTTCCCGGACCCGCCTGCTATGGCAAGGGCGGGGACCAGCCTACCAACACCGATGCCCATGTGGTATTGGGCAACCTGCGGCCGGGAGCCATGCTGGGTGGGGCGATGGAGATCTCTGCCGAGTTGGCGGAGAAGGTCATCCAAGAGAGAATAGGGCTGAGGCTCGGCAGTGATCCCGTCTCGGCCGCGGCTGCGGTGATCGCGGTCGCCGAGGCGAACATGGCAAACGCCATCAGGCTGGCGACCATGCGGCGAGGGTTGGATCCCCGCGACTTCGCCATGGTGGCTTTCGGCGGCGCCGGTCCCTTCCACGGCGCCAGGGTGGCGGCCGAGTTGCGGATCCCAACCGTCATAGTGCCTCCCAGTCCCGGGCTCACCTCGGCGTTGGGGTGTCTGATGGCCGACATCCAGCACGACTTGGAAGCCACAATGTTCTACGGTGACGCGGCTGCGGTGGACGTCGAGGAGATGAACGCCCGGTTTGACGAGTTCGACACCCAGGTGCGGGCCGCCTTGGATCGAGAGGGCATTCCTGCGGAACGACAGTTCGTGAAGCGGACCATAGACATGTGCTACGCGGGGCAGTGGAGGGTGTTCCCCATACCGGTCACCGGCAAGATGACCACAAAGAGCCTGGCGGAGAGCGTTGATCTCTTCAAGAGGCTGTATCTGCAGAGATTCACGTTCGACCTTGGGGAGCGGGAGGTGGAGGTGCACGGCATCAGCGTGACGGGCACCGGAATCACCGACAAGTATCAGCCCAAACCTGTCGAGGCCGTGTCCGACCGCGCCCCCGAACCGGACTCAAGGCTGGTGTACTGGCGGGAGGCCGGAGGCTGGGCGGATACGCCGGTGTGGTCCCGTCCCTCGTTGTCGCCGGGTTTCCGCACCGTAGGTCCGGCTGTCGTGGAGCAGATGGACTCCACGACCCTGGTACCGCCCGGAATGACCATGAGGGTCGACCGGTACCTCAACCTGATCCTGGACACCACCGGCGGAGGAGAGGGATGACGAACCAACAGGCAGCAGGGCCGAATCCTGCCTCCGAGGTCGATCCGGTGACTTTCTCGATCCTGTCCAGCGCCTTTGTGAGCCTGGTGGACGAGATGGTGGGCGCCTTGCGGGATGCCTGCCTGTCGTTCGTGATCTACTGCGGGGATGTCAGCGGTGGGCTGCTCAACGCCCGGGGTGAATTGGTCGCTCAGGGCACCCGTGATGTGGCGGTGCACGTGGGGGCCCTGCAGCCCAGCACCAAGGCGGTGATAGAGGACTTCGGCGAGGTGGAGCAGGGCATCGAAGAAGGAGATGTCTTTGCCTTCAACGAGCCTTACCGGGGAGGTACCCACCTTCCCGACATGACCTTCATCAGCCCGATCTTCTGGAAGGACGAACTGATCGCCTTCACCGCCACCAAGGGCCATTGGTCGGATGTGGGTGGCGCCACCCCCGGCTCCATGAACGCCCTGGCCGCCGACATCTACGCCGAAGGCCTGGTCATCCCGCCGCTCAAGGTGGTCTCCCGGGGGGTGATGCGCCACGACGTGCGAAACCTGATCATGGCCAACATCCGCATACCCGTCAACTCCACCGGCGACCTGATCGCTCACATAGAAGCCGCCCGGGTTGGGGAGAGGCGACTCCACAGCCTCATAGAGAAGTACGGGCTGGACACGGTGGTGGGGTCGATGGAGGGCACCCTTGACCACTCCGAGCGGGAGTTGGCGGCGGTGATACTCGAGTGCGAGGAGGGCGCCTGGGAGACCGAGGACTTCATCGACTACGACCCCCAGGCGCCTGATGAGGGTCCGGTGAAGGTGTCATTGAAGATGACCATCCAGCATGACCCGCCGCGGGTCATCTACGACATGAGAGGGTCGGGACCGCCTGTCCAGTCCGGTATGAACGGCACTCGGGGATCCACTTTCGGGGCCTTGGTGGCCGGCACCAAGTACATATTCCCCAAACCTCTGATGAATGCCGGGTGGTTGCGCATCATCAAAGCGGTGTTTCCCGAGACCAGCGTTGTCAACGCGGTCAGACCCTACGCAGTTTGCGGGGAGGTCTCCGGCGCCTACGAGAAGACCACTGCCTGCGTCCAGCGGGTGTGGGCGCAGGTTCTTCCGCGACGCTCCTTCGCCGGCAACTTCAACCTCGAGTATGTGGTGGCCGGCGGGATAGATGATCGACCCGGCCGGAACAACAACTACTTCGTCTACTACCACTGGCACACCGGCGGATGGGGCGGAAAGTTTGGGGCGGACGGCCGAGACTGCGGGGCGGCCATCTTCGGGCTGGGAATCTTGAACCAGTCGACTGAGGTGATCGAGAGATTGTGGCCGGTGACCTTTGATCGCCTGGCGCCGGTCACCGACTCGATGGGGGCGGGGCGTTGGAGGGGAGGCGCCGGTCTGGAGTCCGTGCTCAGAGTGGAGAATGCCGGTGGAGTCCGCCTTTCCTACATCGCCGACCGTGGAGAGGACGGCCCGGGCGGCCCCAGGGGCCTGTTCGGAGGCGCCGACGGGATTCCCATCCGGGTGCTGAAGAACATCGGCACTGACGACGAGGAGAACCTACCCATCTACTTTGCGGATGAATTCGTCGGGCAGCACGGCAACTTCTATCACGTTTCCTCGGGAGGCGGGGGGTACGGTGATCCGCTGGAGAGGGATCCGGAGGCCGTGATGGAGGATGTCATGGACAAATACATCTCGATGCGTTCTGCCCTGGAGCACTATGGGGTCGTGATGGAAGTCCGGGACGCCGAACTGTTGGATTACAGAATCGATTTCGAAGCCACCCAAGCTCTGCGGGCCGAAAGGAGGGCCGCTAGGTCTAACGGAGGAGAAACCAGCCATGAGTGACGCAAGACAGCAATTCATCGACCTTTACACCCGGCGCACGCCCGGATCGCTGAGGCTGTATGAACAGGCAAGAAAGCACCTGCCGGGCGGAGTCCCGGGCAACGCCGGCTTTCGCCCCCCGTACCCGTTGTATGTGGACCGGGCCAGCGGCCCCTTTCTGTGGGATGTCGACGGAAATCAGTACATCGACTCGCTGATCGGCGGCGGTCCCCACATCCTGGGTCATTCCCCGCCCCCGGTGATGAATGCCGTCGCCGATCAGCTTTCGAGGGGGACCAGCACCATAGCACCCTCACCCAACAACCTGGCCATGGCAGAAATCATCCGAAAGCACATGCCGCATATGGAGATGATTCGCTTCGTCCACACCGGTTCAGAGGCGGTCCACATGTCGATGCGGGTGGCCCGCGCCTTCACCGGCAGGCGGAAGATCGGCAAGTTCGAAGGCAATTTCCACGGCGGCTATGACAATCTGCTGATCAGTGGAACCTCCTACGGGGGACCCGAGGAACGCCCGGTGGCACTGCCTGAGGGGGCCGGCATCCCCCAGGGAGTCCTGGACGACACGGTGGTCCTGCCGTTCAACAACACCGACGCCACCGTGGCCCTGATCGAGGAGCACGCCTCGGAACTGGCCGGCGTGGTGGTGGAAGCTGTGGGAGGAACCTGGCTGGCTGGAATCGTGGCCGAGCAGGACTTCCTGGAGGCTCTTCGGGAGGTCACCGCTCGCCATGGGATCCTCCTGATCTTCGACGAGGTGATCACGGGATTCCGGGTGGCCCTGGGTGGGAGCACCGCCGTCACGGGAGTCACCCCTGACCTGGTGGCGCTGGCCAAGACCATCGGCGGGGGGTTGCCGATGGGCGCTTTCGGGGGACGGCGCGATGTGATGGAGCAGGTTGTGACCCCCCCACGCGACGCCTCAGACAAACGGGTCACCATCTTCCAGTCGGGGACCTTCCAGACCAACCTGGTGTCATTGGCAGCCGGTTTGGCGATGCTGTCGGAACTAGAGAAACCTGGTGTGTACGAGAAGCTGAACGACACGGGCGACCGGGTGCGCGAGGGGATCGAGAAAATCGGCGCCAACGTGGGAATCGGGGTCCAGGCCACCGGGCAGGGTCCCATCTTCGGCGTGTACTTTGCTGATGAACCGGTGCGCAGCATCCGGGATGTGCTGGCAAGCGACCGGGAGATGGCGGGGACCTTCTATCTGGGCCTGGTGGCCCATGGAGTCTACATCACCCCCTATCACTTGGGCTTCACCAACGCATCCCAGAGCGAAGCGGAGGTCGACGGGGTACTCGACATCTGCCAAACGGTGCTCGAGACAATTAAGGACAGTTGACTCCTTGATCCGGACTGCAGACGCATTCGGAGGTCGGCGGGCAACATGAAGGGGATGCTGTCGGGAGTGACCGTCCTGGAACTGGGGCAGGTGATCGCCGGCACCTACGGGGGCATGATCCTGGCTGATCTGGGCGCCGAGGTGATCAAGATCGAACCCCCCTGGGGCGATGCCGCCCGGAACCCGACGATAACTCCCGTGAGAGGGGAGAGCGCCATCCACCTGCAAATGAATCGCGGGAAGAAGAGCCTGGTGGTGGACCTGAAGAGCGAAGCAGGCCGAGAGGTCTTCTACGCCCTGGTGGCCCGCTCGGATGTGGTGATCGACAACTTCCGGCCCGGTGTCATGGGTCGCCTGGGGATTGACCACGACAGGCTCCGAAGGCACAACCCGCGGATCATCACCGTCTCCATCACCGGATTCGGCGCTACCGGACCGGCGCGAAACCGACCGGCCTTCGATCTGGTGGTGCAGGCGTACAGCGGACTCCTGGACATGACCGGCCCGGCCGACGGTCCCCCGGCGCGGGTCGGGATACCCATCGCCGACATCACCGGTGGGGTCTTCACCTGCCTGGCGGTGTTGGGGGGCCTGGTCGGCCGCGAGCTTCACGGAGAAGGCCAACATGCCGATATCTCCATGTTGGATGTGCTGGTCTCGATGCTTTCCTACGACGCCTTCGACCATTTGAACACCGGCGCCAGGGTGGCGAGACGAGGCACTGCCCATGCTCACATCGTGCCCTGGCAGGCCCTGGAGGTAAAGGATGGCTTCGTAGTGGTGGCCGCCCGCGGGGAGAAGTTCTGGAGAAACCTGTGTGACGCCATCGGTCGTCCCGAACTCAAGGATGATCCCCGCACCAGGGATAATGCCGCTCGCCTGGAGAACCGCTCTTTCGTTGAGAAGATCCTGACCGAGGCATTCGCCCAACGCACCAAGGATGAGTGGATGGCGATGATGGAGGAATACGATCTTCCTGTCGCTCCGGTAAACGACATAGCGGAGGCGTTCGCTGACCCTCAGGTCCGGGCCCGGGGGATGGTGCAGCAGTACCGGCACCCCAGCCTGGGAGAGATTCTGTACCCCCCTAGCCCGATGAAGTGGAGCGAGTGGCAGTACCCCACCGAACCGGCGCCCATGCTGGGTGAGCACACCGCCGAGGTGTTGGCGGCCAAGCTTGCCTACTCGGTGGAGACCATCGGCGACCTGGAGGATCGAGGGGTGGTCCGGACCGGGTCGGGTCGGCAAGGCGAGTCTTAGAATGTGGACAGAGTGTTTGCTATGCGGACACCTTAGGAAGGTGTCGGGAATCTGGCAGGCTAGGCGAACGGTGGAAACATGAGTGACGGCACAAGCGCCATCTCGGTGGTTTCCGGTCCCGGGGCGCCCCGTTCGGCCGAGACTCTGTCGCCGGAAGGACTTGACAGCATGAGCGACGCCCTGCTGGTTGAGATATTCCGGCTCATGTACACCATTCGCCGGTTCGAAGTCGTGATGGAGCGCAACCATCTTGCGGGCGACCTGTACGGACCCTTCCATTCTTCGATGGGGCAGGAAGGTGTGGCCGTGGGGGTCTGCGCGGCGCTTGAATCCGACGATGTGGTGACTTCGACCCACCGCGGTCATGGACATGCCATCGCCAAGGGCGCCGAATTGGGTCCGATCTGCGCCGAGCTGTGGGGTCGATCCACCGGGTATTGCGGAGGAAAGGGCGGGTCGATGCACATTGTCAGCATGGCTCATGGTTTCGTAGGGCAGAGTCCGATTATCGGCGGGAGCGAGTTGCTGGCCACCGGTGCGGCGCTGGCTTTCGATCTGTCCAGGGACTCGAGGGTGGCGGTGTCGTTCATGGGTGATGGGGCAGTGGGGCAGGGGGTCTTCCACGAAACCCTCAATCTGGCGGCCATCTGGCGACTGCCGGTGGTCTTCGTGGTCGAGAACAACGGCTTCGCTCACTCTTTCCGGGCCGAGCAGATGCAATTGAACCCCGACATCGCTCCCCGGGCGGACGGCTACGGGATGCGGGGTGTGGTGGTGGATGGGATAGATGTCCTGGCGGTGTATTCGGCCACCAAGGCAGCGGTGGCTCGGGCCCGGGCGGGCGGGGGGCCAACCTTGCTGGAGGCGAAATGCTACCGGTGGAGAGGGCACAATCTTGGGGATGCCGAGCATCTGTACCGGCCGCGTGAGGAAGTGGAGAAGGCCCGCCGGGACGATCCCCTCGACAGGTTCCGGTCGGCCGTGTCGGGGCGCATATCCTCTGAACACCTGGCGGACATCGAGGCGGCGGCGGAGGTTGAGATAGCAGAAGCCGTTGCCTTTGCGGACCGGTCGCCCCCTCCCGGACCCCGGTCCGCATTGGAGGGAAGTCTGTGACCAGGGAGGTCACCTTCGTCGAGGCTGTTCGTGAAGCGCAGGCCGAGGCTCTGGCTGATGACGACCGGGTTTTCATAATGGGCCAGGAGATCGGAGAGTACGGAGGGGTGTTTCGCGCCACGCAGGGACTGGCTGAAAGGTTTGGCGCTCACCGGGTCCGTGACATGCCGATCGCCGAGCAGTCCATGTTGGGAGCGGGAGTGGGAGCGGCCGTGATGGGGATGCGCCCCATCGTGGAGGTGATGTTCATGGATTTCATCGCATGCGGGATGGACGCCATCGTCAACCATGCGGCCAAGATGCGCTACATGTCAGGTGACCAGTTGCGGGCGCCGATGGTCATCCGGACCCAGGGGGGTTCGGGTACCCACCATGGATCCCAGCACTCCCAGACTCTGGAGAGTTGGTTCCTGCATGTTCCGGGCCTGGCCGTGGTGATGCCGTCGGTACCACAGGACGTGAAGGGACTCTTCAAGTCTTCGGTCGCCCTTGACCATCCGGTCCTCTTCATCGAGCACCGGGCCCTGTACCGCACCAGGGGCATGGTCGCCGATCCCCTGGCGCCCATACCACTGGGACAGGGTGTGGTCCGACGCTGGGGAGAGGATGTCACGGTGGCGGCCATCGGGAAGTCCGTACATCAAGCGTTGGTTGCCGCCCGGCAATTGGAGGAGGAGGGTATCTCGGTTGAAGTCATCGACTTGCGGAGTCTGGTCCCTATGGATGTCGACCTCGTGTTGGAGTCGGTGTCTCGGACTCATCAACTGGTGGTGGCCCACGAAGCGGTGGAAAGGGGAGGCTGGGCCGGTGAGTTGATCAGCCGGGTGGTTGCGGAGGGATTCGATGAACTGGACGCGCCTCCTCTGCGGGCGGGGAGCAGGGCCACTCCCATCCCGTTTGCCAGGGAACTGGAGACAGTCATGATTTGCGACGAACGGCTGATCGCCAGGCGGGTGAGGGAATGTCTCGGCCTGGTGGAGTACTCGGTATGACCCGGGCTGCGGTCGATATCGGCGGCACTTTCACCGACGTGGTGACCGTTGATGAATCCACCGGTGAACTCATCCAGGCCAAGTCCCTAACCACCTACCCCGATCCCACCCCCGGCTTCCTGACCGCCCTCACCAAAGCCACCGACCGGTCTGCCTTGGAGACGGTCGGTTACGGGACCACGCTGGCCACCAACGCGGTCTTGACCAAGTCAGGCGCCAAGACCGCCCTGCTGACCACCGAGGGCTTTCGCGATGTCCTCGAGATCCGTCGCACTCACCGCTCCAGCCTCTTCGACATATACGAGAAGATCCCCCGCCCGATCGTCCCCCGGCCGTTGCGGTTTGAAATCCCCGAACGGACGGCAGCGGACGGCAGCGAGGTCCGGGCTCTGGACGAACAGGCGGTGAGAGAATCGGCGGAGCGCATCCGGGAGGCCGGCGTGGAGTCGATCGCGGTTTCCTACCTGTTCTCGTTCATGAATCCCGGCCACGAATTGCGGACCCGCCAGATCTTGCAGGAAGAACTTCCGGGACTATCCGAGGACATAACGATTTCTTCGGAGGCCCTTCCCCTGCACCGTGAGTACGAGCGGACCAGCACCACCGTGATGAACGCCTACCTGACCCCGCTGGTGAGGAAGTACTTCCGCCGACTTCGGGCCGAGTTGCAAGACAGCAAACTCTATGCGTGGCTACAGATGATGCAGTCCAATGGGGGCTTGGTGCGTCCGGAACGAGCGGCTTCCTTTCCGATCCTGACGCTTCTCTCGGGCCCGGCCGGTGGCGTGATGGCCTCGGCGTACCTGGGGGAATTGCTGGGGGAGACTCATCTGCTGACCCTCGACATGGGTGGGACCAGTTGTGATGTGGCCGGCATAACCGACGGCGAGCCCGACACCAGGCTGGACTTTGAGATCGGGGGTTATGCAGTCTCCTATCCGACTCTTGACATCCACACAGTGGGCGCCGGAGGGGGAAGCATCGCCAAGGTGGACGGCTTCGGGAGGATCTCGGTGGGCCCCGACTCGGCAGGTTCTAATCCCGGTCCGGCATGTTACGGGCGGGGAGGGGAGCGGCCCACTGTCACCGACGCCAACCTCGTCTTGGGTGTCTACGACCCCGATTTCCAATTGGGAGGCGAGATCTATCCCGACATCGACCTGGCGGCCCGGGCCATCGAGAGGCACGTCGGCAAACCGCTGGGGTTATCGGTAACCGAAGCGGCGGTGGGGATCGTGCGGTTGGTTAACGCCAACATGATGCACGCCCTGCGCACCGTCTCCATCGAACGGGGTCGCGATCCCCGGGACTTCGCCCTGGTGCCGTTCGGCGGAGCAGGTCCCACCCACGGCGTGCACATCGCCGAAGAACTGGCGTTGCGACGGGTGATCATACCCCCCATTCCGGGATGCAACTCGGCTCTGGGGATTCTTGCTTCGGATGTCCGGCATGACCTGGTGGGCACCCTGCGAGCCCGGATGATCCGGTTGGACCCCGAGGACTTGCAGGAGTCGCTGTCGGTGATGGCGGATGAGGCCCAGCGGGAACTGGAACAGGACGGCATCCCGCCCCAGATGCGGAGTCTGCGGGCCAGTCTCGACATGCGCTATGCCGGGCAGGCCTATGAGATCAACGTTCCCCTCGGCTCACTACGGCCTGACGCCCCTACCCTGGCTCAAGCGATCGGTGACTTTCACAGGGCTCATGAGACCCGCTACGGGCACGCCCTGGGAGACGATCTGGTCGATCTTGTCAATGTCCGGCTCACCGGCCTGGGAGCGACACCCAAGCCTCTTCTGGGAGGGGAGGCCGCAGCTTTTGGTGAGGCCGAGCCGCGTTCTCTCCGAAGGGTGGTCTCGGTCGGTGGCGAAGAGTCGAAGGTACCCATCTACCGGCGGACCGATCTTCTCCCGGGACAAACCCTGGCCACCCCCTCGGTTATCCAGCAGTTGGACTCCACGACTTATCTCCCCTTCGGCGAAGCGCGGGTACACGCCACCGGGTCCCTGGTGGTGGATTTGCCATGAACCGCCACCAGGTCGATCCGGTAACCGTCGAGGTGGTGACCAGCGGTTTGGCGGCCGGCGCCCGAGAGATGGGGATCACCATGCGCCAGACGTCAAGTTCCACCATCTTCAACGAGGGAAACGACTACTCCTGCGGGATTTTCAATGCCCAGACCGAGTTGGTGAGCCATGGCGAGTTCCTGCCCATCCACCTCGGCTCGCTGCCGTATTCGGTGAATTACTCCATCGAGGAGGTGGGAGTGGACCGGTTCCGGCCAGGGGACTCCATCATCCTCAACGACCCCTTCCGAGGAGGTTCCCACCTGCCGGATGTGACAATGGTGACACCCATCTTCTTCGAGGGGCAGTTGATAGGATGGGGCGCCAATCGGGCTCACCACCTGGATGTGGGCGGGACGGTGCCGGGCAGTTTCTATGCCCAGGCGCGGGAGAATTACCAGGAAGGCTTGCGGATCCCGCCGGTGAAGCTGATCAAGGAGGGGGAGATCGACGAGGAGATCATGAACATGATCCTGGCCAATGTGCGTCTGCCTGCAAACATGCGGTCAGACCTATTGAGCCAGGTTTCCGCCAATCTCACCGCCCGGCGGCGATTGATCGAACTTGTCGGACGGTACGGATTGGAGACCGTGGAGCAGTGCATGGCGATCGAGATGGACAATTCCGAGCGGCGGATCCGCTCGGTGATCGCCGGATGGCCGGACGGTGACTACTCCGCAGAGGATTCCATGGACAACGACGGGATAACCGACATTCCCCGTACCGTGCGAGTGACTGTGAAGGTGCGGGGCGATGGGGTGGTGGTGGACTTCACCGGAACCGACCCCCAGGTGGAGGGTCCGCTGAACAGCGTCCTCGGCTACACCGCCTCGGGGGTGTACATGACCATCCAGGCCGCCACGGATCCCACCATCCCGCCCAACGGGGGTTGCTATCGCCCGGTCGAGATAATCGCCCCGGAAGGCACCATCGTCAATCCCCACTTTCCAGCGGCCTGTACGGGTGGCAATGAGATCGTGTCGGTGGTCCACAACGCTGTCTACCGGGCGCTGGGTGAGGTCCCTCGCGACATCCCCAACCCCGTGCTGCTGATGGCTGCCGACCAGGGTTCTTCCAACAATCTCTTCCTGAGCGGGTTTGGCGACGACGGGGAGCGTTTCGTCCTCTACGAGTATCCCGAAGGGGGATGGGGAGGCGCCGAGGGCCGCGACGGCCAGAGCGCTATCTATTCAATAGTGGGAAACACTTGGAACCTGCCGGTGGAGGCGATCGAGATGAAGTACCCGCTTCGCATCGACCGGTACGAGCTTCGCCAGGATTCGGGAGGACCCGGTAAGTGGAGGGGCGGTCTGTCGGTGAGGCGTGACTACCGGTTGCTGGCGCCGTCGGGGGAACTGTCGGTGTTGGGCAATCGGGTTCGGGTTCCTCCCTACGGTCTCTTCGGTGGGCACCACGGGGCCCCGGCTCGATACCGGCTTGATCCGGGAACACCTGATGAGTGCTTGGCGGCCCCCGAGTTCGGCGCCAAGAAGTCAATGGTCCCCCTGCAACGCAACCAGGTGGTCGGCCAGGAGACGGCGGGAGGAGGAGGCTACGGTGATCCTCTGGACCGCGACCCCGAGGCGGTCGTCCGAGATGTGGAGTACGGGTACGTCTCCTGCGACAGCGCCTTGGAGGATTACGGAGTGGTGATTGATGCGGACGGGATCCTAGATCCGGAGGCAACCATCGCCCGGCGGGAAAACATGAGGGCGGGCCGCGGATGAGCAACGCGGAGTTACTTCGGGGAGAGGTCGAGGCCCTTTACCGGGAGCGGACCCCCGGTTCCCGCGCCTTGTGGGAAGAAAGCAGTGGCATCCTGCCGTTGGGAGTCTCGGGAGCGGCCAAGTTCTACGATCCCTATCCGGTGGTGCTGGCCACCGGCGCGGGTGGGCATGTGACCGATGTGGATGGCCACGATTACGTGGACTTCCTCATGGGCGCCGGCTCGTCGTTGCTCGGCCATTCCCATCCCCGGGTGGCCGCCGCGGTCCGGGAGCAAATCGGACGGTTGGCCACGGTTATGGCGCCGACTCCCATCGAGCAGCGATTCGCGGAGCGGTTGCGGGAGATGATGCCCTATCTGGAGCGTATCCGTTTCGCCAACACCGGATCGGAGGCCGTCAGGACGGCCTTGCGGGCGGCGCGGGCAGCCACCGGCAAGACGCTTTACGGCAAGTTCGAGGGGAACTATCACGGGTCCGACGACTACTTCCTGGTCTCCTCGGGGTCGCGACAGGTGGCCGGGCCTCCCCATCGACCCCAACCGGTCTTCGACTCGGCCGGCGTCCCCGACCGAATCGCCGACGAAGTCCTCCTGCTTCCCTACAACGATGCAGAGAACGCGGCAGCCCTCATTGCCGAACACGCCGAAGACCTGGCGGCCGTGGTGATGGAGCCGGTGGCGTTCTCAACCGGTGGAGGAGTGGCCGCCGACCGCCACTTCGCCAAGGCGGTTCGTGAGGTCACCAGCCGGCACGGGATAGTTTTGATCTTTGACGAGGTGGTGACGGGTCTCCGTCTGGGGACCGCCGGGGCACCCGGGTACCTGGGAGTTACTCCTGATCTGGCCTGTCTGGGGAAGGCGATCGGGGGAGGCCTGCCGCTTTCCGCCCTGGGTGGTCGGGCTGACATCATGGAGGAGGTGCTGGGCCCCGACTCGATCTCGAAGGGGACCCGTATCTTCCACTCCGGTACCTTCACCGGCAACCCCGTGTCTCTGGCGGCCGGGATGGCGGTCTTTGACATCCTGGACCGGGAACCGGTGCTGGAGCACATCGATTTGTTGGGCGCCAGATTGATGGCGACTCTGCAAGAAGTGCTGGACTCGCATGGAATAGGGCAGATGACCGGATTCGGCTCGATATTCCAGTTGCACTTCACCGCGGCGCCACCGCGCAACCGCCGGGAGATTCTGGCGGGCGACCACGACCTGTTGAGTGCAGTCCTGCTGGGAATGTGCGCTCATGGGATCTTATGGCCACCGGTCCATCCCGGGGTGGTGAGCTACGGCCACACCGAGTCCGATATCGACCGGTCGGCCACGGCGTTGGACGCGGTCCTGGGGATGGCGGCGTGACCGAGACCGTTCCTCGCGGGGAGAAGCGGGTTGCCATCCTAACGGGCGCCGGACGGGGAATCGGCAGGGGAATCGCCACCACGCTGGCCGAACGGGGATACAACCTGGTTGTCACCTCCCGGACCCGGGAGGATCTGGAGACCACCCGGGAACTCGTCGAAGGGACGGGCTCGGAAGCGGTGGTGGTGGTGGCCGACCTGAAAGACCCGCAGACTCCTTCCCGGTTGCTCCGTGCTGCTCTAGACAGCTTCGGACGGCTGGATGGATTGGTCAACAACGCCGCCGTCAACATCTTCGCTCCCTTCTGGACCCAGCCGGAGGGCAACCTCGACGAGATCATCGCGACGAATCTCACTGCCCCGTTCTTCCTGTGCCAGGCCGCCGCCAATCACTGGGTCAACAAAGGTCTCACCGGAGCGATTGTGAACATCAGTTCGGCCGAGGACACCATTGCCTATCCGGACCAGGTCCCGTACGCTTCCTCGAAGGGAGGGCTCCTCTCCATGACCAAGGTCCTGGCCTTGGAGTGGGGGCCGCTGGGGATCCGGGTCAACGCCGTGAGCCCTGGTTCGGTCGACACAGAGATGACCCCGGAGATCTATCGCAAGCAAGCCCCGAAGCTCATGCCGATCGGCAGGCTGGGGACGCCGGAGGACATCGGAGCCTGCGTTTACTTCCTGCTCAGCGACGACGCCGGCTTCGTAACCGGCACTGCACTGTACGCCGACGGGGGATACATGCTGCAATGAGTGGGAAACTGGCCGGAAGGAACGCCATCGTCACCGGAGCCGCCTCGGGGATAGGGAAGGCCACCGCCATGAGGCTGGCGGCGGAGGGCGCCACCGTCTTCTGCGTCGATCGGGACGAGGAGGGCTTGGCGAAGGTGGTAGCAGACCTAGGTGAGGGGCACCTCGGGTACCCCGCCGACCTGAGCCTGGCATCGTCCTGTCTGCAGGTGGTGGCGGCCGCGCTGGACCACTGGGACAACCGGATTCACATCTTGGTCAACGCCGCAGCCATTCTGATCCGCGAACCCACATTGGAACATTCCAGGCGGGCTTGGGACCTGACCTTCGACGTCAACCTGAAAGCGCCGTTCCTGCTGTCCAGAGATGTGGTGGCGTCCATGATCGAGTCCGGCATTGGCGGCGCCATAGTCAATGTGGCGTCCGTCGAAGCAGTGCTTCCAGGTCGCGGACATGTGGCTTACACCGCTTCCAAGGGAGCGATAACCATGCTCACCCGGTCGGCGGCTTTCGAGACCGCTCCCTACGGGATCCGGGTCAACGCGGTGTCTCCGGGTGTGATCGCCACCGCCATGAACGCCGACCTGCGGAAGGACCCGGAGAGTTGGTCGGAGATGCTGGCCGGAACGCCGATGGGCCGCCACGGCGAACCGGAAGAGATCGCTGCGGTGATTGCGTTCCTGGCTTCCGATGACCCAAGCTTCGTCACCGGGGCGATAGTCACCGCCGACGGCGGCTGGACCCTTCACTAGGCCATGCCACGGACTCGGAAAGGACCGGAGACCATGCGACTGGTGAAGATGCCCCGGCTGGGCCAGGACATGGAGGAGGGAGTGATCGTGGAGTGGCTCAAGTCGGTGGGGGATGAGGTCAGGGAGGGAGAGATTCTGGCGGTGATCGAGACCGACAAGGCCGAGGTGGCGTTCGAGGCGCCCACCAGTGGCTTCCTGGTAGCGGTCCTCATGGATCGGGGCGCCACAGCCGCCACCGGCGAGCCGATTGCCTGGATCGCCGACGATCCCACCGCGCAACCACTTACTCCCCCAGCCTCAACCGCTGCAGGTCCTTCGGGTCCGCCGCGCCCCGCAGCCTCACCCATTCGGGAAGGCACCCCAAAACCGGCCGTGAAAAGGCCTCGCCGCAAACCCGTGTCGCCCCTGGCCCGCCGTCGGGCCGCCGAATTGGGTGTGGATCTGGCAGGGGTGGAAGGCACGGGACCGGGTGGGAGGGTCACCGCCGAGGACGTGGCGCAGGCCCACCAGCAGGCCCAATCGCCAGCGGAAGGGGACCGTGAGTTGTCGAGGATGCGCCGGGCAATTGCCGCACAGATGTCCAAATCGGCCGCGGTCCCGCAGTTTCAACTGATTCGGGAGGTAATCCTGCACCGGCTTGAACACGTCGGCGAGGGCCCGGAGGCCACTTACACCGACATCCTTCTCTGGGCCACCGCCCAGGCACTGGAGGAGAGACCGGCCGTGAACTCGAGTTGGATCGACGGGGACCCTCCCTCGGTTCGAGTCCATCCCCAGGTGAATCTCGGGTTCGCAGTGGCGATTGATGCGGGCCTCATCGTCCCGGTGATACGTGGCGCCGCCGCTCTCAGCCTCTCGGAGATAGCTTTGCAGCGACGCCGGATCGAAGCCGCGGTCCGCAGGGGACGACTGCGAGGTGACCAGTTGCAGGGTGGTACCTTCACGGTCTCCAATCTGGGAGGGGCGGGGGTGGATGAGTTCATAGCTCTGGTCAACCCGCCCGAGGCAGGCATCCTGGCGGTTGGGGCGGTGAAGCCCAGGCCGGTCCTGGTGGACGGACATCTGACGGTGGCTCCCACCACCCGGCTCACCCTGTCGGGCGACCACCGGGTGTTCGACGGCATGGAGGGCGCCCTCTTCCTGGCGGCGGTGGTAACCCAGTTGGAGTCCCTTCAATCAACATGACATCTGAAACCAAAGCAACGAAAGGGGCATGATGAGCCTTTACGAGCCGACGTACATGGAGGGCACCTTGGGGACGATGGCCGTGGACTGGGAGGAGCGGATCAACATGGCCCGCATGCGGGATGAGCGCAAAGCGCGGGCCCAGCATCACATCGCCGAAGCCGGTCTGGGCTCGGTGTTGTTGCTGGACGATCCCAACATCCGGTACGTCACCGGGCTGGCCATGCTGGGGGGTTCCGGCGCCGATCACTACAGTTTCCTCACCGCCGGAGGGGAGGTTGTGCACTGGGACACCGCCGATCACGCCACCAACGAGCGCGCCAACTGCCCCTGGCTGCCGGACATTCGCTACGCGGCGCCCGGTCTGGGAAATGTCCCCCGGGCCAGCGGGTCGCCCTCGGCCCGGGAGTTCCTGCTCAACACCATGGCAGACCTGATCGTGGAGGCGGCTCATGACTACGACGTCCACCACCATCCCGTGGGTATAGACGCCGCGCAACCGCGCCTGGCAGCCAAGTTGCGGGAGAGGGGACTGGATGTGCGGGAAGGGGCGGCGGACGCGTTGCATACCGCCCGCCAGACCAAGACGAAGGACGAGATCGAGTGCTTCCGGGTGCTTTCGGCGATCTGTGAAGCCGGGTTCATGGCGATCAAGAAGGCCGCCGAGCCGGGAATGCTGGAACAGGAGGTCTGGGGAGCGGCGGTGGAAGCAGTGCTGCGCCGGGGGGGTACGGTGGAAGGCGGGTATCTCACCAGCGGCCCGAACACCTGGCCCAAGCACCAGGCCAACACCACCGACCGGATGCTCCGTCCCGGCGACATCATGTACGCCGACTTCTACAGCGCCACCTTCCAGGGCTACCGGTCCTGCGTTTACCGGACCTTCTCCATAGGCAAGCCGCGGCAACGTTCCATCGACGCCTACCAGCGCGCCCGCGACTGGATGTACGACGCCATTGAGGCGATCCGTCCCGGCGTGACCACCGGCGAGGTGGCCATGATGTTTCCCGACCGGGACGGCGAGCGCATGGATTGGTACGGCGCCAAACACCACTGGGAGATGACCACCAACCAGTGGGCTCACGGTTTGGGTCTGCAACTCTACGAGCGCCCGTTGATCTGGCGGGGAATATCGGTGGACCACCCGATCGAACTCCAGGAAGGCATGGTCATGGCGGTTGAGACCCAGGAACCTGACGGCGATTCCGGAATGCGGGTGGAGGAGATGATCGTGGTCCGCGAAAAGGGCGCCGAAGTGCTAACCCGCTGGCCGGTCGACGAGATCACGGTGATCGACTTCTAGGTTCGGTTGGAACAGAACTGGCTATAATATTCTGTACATTATTCTCCAAGTATTCCATTAATGAACAGAACCATTCCCATAACTGAGTTCCGAAATCAGTGCCTAAGACTTATAGATGAGGTGAAAGCCACCGGGGAGACTCTTGTCGTAACAAAACATGGCCGACCGTTGGCTGCTGTGGTCCCGGTAGTGGATAACCCGCCGAAAAGCATCATAGGATGGAGCAGCCAAATCCGCTTGGGTGACGATTTGACCACCCCGGAGATTCCTCCGGAGGATTGGGAGATCGTCTCACACCCAAATCAAATTGTGACCCGACTCCACGGCGAATAGGAGATCACGGGTGGGGACAATCTTGGACACCGTTGCATTGTTGTGGATGTCTCAAGGTAACCCGAGACTCGGTCGACGAACCTCACTGGAAGTCGAACAGGCAGCCCGTGAAGGTTCGTTGAGGTTCTCGGCGATTTCGATGCTGGAGATCACCCGCCTCCATTGGGAGGAAAGAATCGATCTGCTAAAGGCCCCGGAAGCGTGGTATGGGGACCTCCTCGACGTTGGTGTGCGTGAGATCCCGTGACTTCGGAGATTGCCGGCTTGGCGGGGTCTTTGAAGACCCAGCACGGCTTCCATTCAGATCCTGCGGATCAACTGATCACTGCTACCGCCATTGTGACTCGGCGCAAGCTAATCACTTCAGATCGCAGGATCCTGGACTGGGCAAAGTCCAGAAAGGACATCCAGTGCCTAAACGCCCGCACATAAGAGTGTCCGTTCTCCTCAGCAGGTACGAAAGTGATCCACAAACCACTCAGGCATCGACACATCCCCACTTTTTTCGACTTTTCGTTGAATCCTCAGATTCTCAAGTCCCGCGCTGTGTTATGGCGGCACGCGCAAGCAAGGACCTGGCGGTCCTGACTACTGCGTAGTCGATCATCTTGCCATCGGCGCCTATGGAAGCCGTTCCCTCCGCTTCGGCCTTCTCGAACATCTCCAGGATTGCCCGATGGTGGGCCACCTCTTCGGGAGTGGGGGTGAAGACTTCATTAATGATGCCCACCTGGGCGGGGTGGATGGCAAGTTTGGCGACATAGCCCATGCGGCGGGCCAGTTTGCTTTCGGTATGGAGGGCTTCGGAGTCACCGAAGTTCATGAACACTCCGTCGATGGGATGGGGGACACCTGCCGCACGGGCGGCAAGCAGCACCCGTGACCGGGAGTAGTGAAGACCTGTTCCGGTGGGCTCCCACTGCACGCCGAGGTCAGCAACCAGGTCCCCCTGCTCACCGCTTCCGAACATCACCGCCTCCGCTCGGGGACATCCGTCAAGAATCTCATAGGCGTTCTGTACCCCCACCGCGGTCTCGATCATCGGGATCAGGGCAATGGAGCCCTCCGATTGGCCAGCCGCGGTCTCCAATGCGCTGAGGGCGCCGCACAGTTTCAGCATCACCTTCCTATCTTCGGCCTTGGGGAGGATCACTCCTGCGACACCGGCGTGTACGGCCGCCCCGGTGTCTTCCCACAGCAACCCTGTTTCAAACCCGTTGACGCGCACGAAGAATGGGATGGAGCTTTCGGGAAGGGAGGCGAGGTTGGACCGGGCCTGATCCTTGGCGCTGGTCGCCACTGCATCTTCAAGGTCTACGATCACGGCATCCGCCGACGACCGGGAAGCCTTGGCTATCAAATCGGGGCGATCCCCGGGAGTGAAGAGCATCGAGCGAACCGCATCCATTACAGGTTCCCTTCTCTTGTTCTCCAGGCCAGCCTGCTAGGGAGCATATAGTACCGGTGATGGGTTCGATCTTGACAGTGACCGGTGAGGTGCCGAGCGATGAGATCGGCGCGGTGTTGATGCATGAGCACATGCTGTGTGACTTCTACAAGGTTTCAGATGATCTGAATCGCCTACTCGATGACACCGAACTTGTCGCCACAGAACTCGGCTACCTGAAAGCCACTCCGGTTAGAACCGTAGTGGAAATGACGAGTGTGGGATTGGGGAGGAACCTCAAGGGCCTTGCAGACATTGCCTTGCGCACTGGTCTAAACGTGGTAGCCGGCTGTGGTTGGTACCGAGACCCGTTTCTTCCGCCGCAGGTCTTCGAGACGACTTCAGATGGTCTGGCAGACATCCTCATTGCCGAGATCAAAGAAGGGGCTGCGGATAGTGGAGTCCGGCCAGGAATCATCGGTGAGATCGGAGCAAAGCGGAATCCGATGTCTCCGGCTGAGGAACGAGTGTTGCGCGCTGGTGGATTCGCGCAATTGCAGACCGGAGTCTCGATTCATACCCATGCGTCCCGGAGCACAGTCGGGATCGAGCAAGCCAAGATCTTGATCGGCATCGGCGTCCCACCCGAACGGATCGTCATCGGCCATTCCGATACGATTCCCGACAACCGCAAGGCGTACTGGTCGCAGTTGCTCGATATGGGTGTCACCCTCGGTTTCGACACGGTAAAGCCTGAATTCCCATATGAAATGGGAGTTCGGATCGATGGCCTGATATGGCTGGCTGAACGAGGGTCGCTTGATCAGGTCGTGGTTTCCAACGACGTCTGTTACCGCTCACACCTTCGCGCCTTCGGCGGTGCCGGCTACCCGTACTGTGTCACGGACTTCTTCGACTCCCTCCGCCAGGCCGGGTTCGGCGACCAGGAGTTCCAGACGATCTTTCATGACACTCCGCTTCGACTTCTCGAGTTGCCCTAGCAGTTGAGCGCCATTCCAAGGGAGGGTGCCCACCTCCCTTGAGCCCTGGTGGGGGTCCGTCTTAGGTGTCGCGAATCAAAGGGCCGCGTATCAGTTGACATCTGCTCCTGCCAGGAGTATGGTCAGTGATCTGTGATCACAGATCACATATCACGTTGGAATCAGACTAAGGAGTTTTGGTATGAAGAAGGTTTTGACCCCTCATAGCCGCACGACCCCCAGTGGGTGGCGGGCTGGTTTGGGGATCGCGCTTGCATTTTGTCTAGCCGTGGGCGTGCTCGCGGCGTGCGGGGAGGAGGCTGAGCCAGAGGCCCCGGCAACCACAGCCGCGCCGGCTACTACGGCTGCGCCTGAGACCACGGCCGCGCCGGCCCCCGTCGATCCCGATGCGGAAAAGAGAGGCGGGACGTTGCAACTTGGGACACCCCAGCCGATACAGACGCTTGATCCGCATCAGTTCGGGATCTACAACAACCGCAACGCCTGGCCGGGTCTCTACAGCGGCCTGACACGTTACACCGAAGAACTGGAACCGGTGCCCGATCTGGCTGTGTCCTGGGACGTGGATGACTCGGGAACAGCATGGACGTTCCATCTGCGAGAGGGTGTGCAGTTCCACAACGGTCAACCGTTCACGGCTGCCGACGTCAAATACTCCCTCGACAGATTGCTCCACCCCGACACGGAAGCAGGCGTTTACGCCGAGGCAATCTCCACGATCGAAGAAGTCGAAGTGGTTGACGATCACACGGTCGTCCTGCACCTGTCGGCGCCTTCCGCCATCCTGTTGGCGGGTCTGGCAAGAGCCATGATCATTCCGGATGGGTCCGGCGAGACCATCGCCCAGGAAGGCATCGGTACAGGTCCATTCGTGATGGTCGACTATGTGGCCGACGAGCGCCTGATCATGACCCGAAACGAGAACTACTGGGAGGAAGGCTTGCCGTACCTCGATGGAGTTGACGTAACCGTGAACCCCGACACCACCAGCCTGTTCACCGCTTTGAGTGCCGGGGACGTCGACATCTACTGGCAGTTGGAGCCGCGATTCGTTCAGCAGATCGCCAAAGAAGGGGAACTGCGGACGCTGTTCGCCCCCAGTTCCTCGGTGGTCACCTACATGAGCATCTACAATGGCGCTCCGCCCTTTGACGATGTGCGCGCCCGCCAAGCGCTGCTACACGCGCTTGATCTCGACACGATCAACACCCTGGCGTTCTTCGACACGGGCATACCGTTGCCGACCAACAACCTGCTGCCTCCCGGGCACTGGGCCGAAGCCCCCGGTCTGACCGAGTATCCGTATGACCTGGACCGCGCCAAGGCGCTGTTTGAAGAAGTGGGCGTTACGGAACTCAGCTATGTCGGACTCAACATCGTGCCGTGGACTCGGATCATCGGAGAGGTGATGGAGCAGTCGCTCGGAAAGATCGGGATCGAGTTGACGGTTTCGATGCCGGAACTCGGTGGATGGGTCGAAGCCTTCACGCCGAACCCGGCGCCCGGCGCCATCGTCGCGAATGCCGCGTTGCCTGACTACGACCCGGCGTTCCTTTGGAACCTTGCCCACCCCGACGTCAACCCGTGGGGATTCGGTGACGAGGCCTTCTCACAGATGCTGGCGGATGCGGCGGCCGAGTTGGATCTGGACGAGCGCATAGCGGCCTACGCCAGTGTGCAGGAGATCTGGAACGCAGAAGTTCCAACTCCGATCCTGTATTTCGACCGGTGGTTCCACGGTGTGCGAGACCGCGTCCAAGACCTCAAGCACCTCAACAGTGGCGACCTCGACTACAGGGAGACATGGTTGACCGATAAGTGACCGTTAACCTTTGACAATCGTGGAATCTTTCACGATCCCGCTTCCGATGGAGGACGGTATTCGGCTATCGACCGATGTCTTCCTTCCATCCGGAAGCGGGGGTCCCTATCCGGCGCTGTTGATGAGAACGCCCTACGACAAGACCCGGGTGGAGGATGGGCGGATGATCTACACGCAGATCATCGCCGAGGCTGTGGAGGCAGGCTATGCAGTGGCCATTCAGGATCTTCGTGGACGTTTCGAGTCCGACGGCGACTTCGTCCCGTTCCATGAGAACCCCGACAGTGACGCACAGGATGGTGCAGCAACCGTGGCCTGGATCAGAACTCAACAGTGGTGCGATGGCTCCGTTGCGATGTGGGGTGATTCCTACGGGGCGTGGACACAGTGGAAAGTCGCTATCGACGGGGAACAGAAACCCGACGCCATCCTTCCGTCCGGCCTTCCGATGAGCGCCCTCGACTCGCCGGTCCTGAGGCCGGCCCGACGAATCCTTTGGTATGTCGGTCGCATGGGGCCCGACTCCAGGAGGCGCGCCGAACAAGGCGGCCGTTCTCTTGACGAGCAGTCTGCCTACCGGAACTGGAGAACCGTGGAAAGAAGTCGCTGGCTGTGGTTCCTACCCTGGAAGGAATTGCCGGATTACCTGCTTGGCGGCCTGTCGCCGCATTATCAAGGCCTGCTGGAGAGCAGGCCGGGTGATTACCTGTCATGGATGAGGGGTTGTGACGAATTCGAGGGGCCTGTGTTGCTCCTGACCGGTTGGTTCGACATAGATGTCGGGAGCGTGATCGAACTCCACGAGAGGCTGAAGAACACTCGTGACGAGTCCAGCCCCGCATATCTGATCGTGGGGCCCTGGAAGCACATGGATCCCAAATACGATCTGAGCAGATACCGAGGGTCCATCGACTTCGGTGAGGACGCCCAATGGTCCTATCCGGATGTCCTGGCTCAATGGTCCGACTTTGCCATGAAGGGCAAGTCCGGGCCTCTGTTCCCCGGACCTCCGATCCGGTATTTTGCAATGGGGGATGGATCCAACCAGTGGAGGGAGGCCACCCGGTGGTCGGAGGTGGTCGCGCCTGCCCAACGCTTCTTTTTCACTTCCGATGGCGGATCGGCAGGGAATGAAGGCGCCTTGTCGGAGTTTGCCCCTGAAGAGACCGCGATGTGGACCTACGTGTACGATCCCAGGGATCCGGTTCCCTCCGCCGTGGACGAGGACGCATACTATGGCCCCTTCGATATCGGCTACATGGACCTGCGACCGGATGTGTTGTCTTTTGCCACTGCCCCCCTCGACCAAGCGGTTGAACTCCGCGGGTCTGTGCATGTGGACCTGGTGGCGACCAGCAGTGCTGTTGACACCGACTTTTGTGCCTGGGTTGCCGAAGAACGCCCGGACGGGTCATCGGTTCTCATCGCGAGCGGCTTTGTGCGGGGTAGGTACCGCAATGGGATCGACCAGGAACAATTCCTGGAACCGGGTAAGCCTGAGAGGATCCGGATTCGATGTCGCCCGACCGTCTATCGCCTGGCAGAAGGATCTCGCCTGGTGGTGAAGATCTCCAGCAGTGACTTCCCGGACTATGACCGCAATCACAATCTTGGGACCGATCCCTACTCGGATGCTCGGCTGGTGGCGGCCACGCAGTCACTCCGGAGCGGACCGGACCACCCCTGCAGTGTCTCCTTGCCAGTTTCGAGGCCGGTCCGCTGATGCCTGCGGCAGAATCGAAGGGACTATCCAACGGGTTTGTTGACCTGCGAAGCGACACGTACAACCTGCCTACCCACAATATGTTGGACCGCTTGAGGTCTACCGTTGAATCCCCACGAGAAGGCGGGCCGCAAGCGTATACCAAAGACTTGGAGCAGGCCGTGGCGGAACTGACTGGCAAGGAAGCGGCCGTCTTCCTACCCACCTGCAGCGCCGCGAATCTCCTGGCGGTGATGGCCCTCGCCAGACCGGCCGAGAACGTGGTTGTGGATGCCGACTCGCACATCCGGTGGATGGAGGCAAACAGTGCCGCGGTGACGGGCGGGGCCCAGTTGGTACCGGTGCCAAGAGCCGGCAGCATTGTTGACGCTGCCGCAGTTGCGGAATTCGCCGAGCGAGCATCTCTGTTCGGACTTCCTCCTCTGGGCTTGATCTGTGTTGAGAACACCCACAACAACGCGGGCGGACTGGTGGTGAGCCGGTCGGACATGCAGGGAATCTCGAGCCTGGCACTCGAATACGGCGCCCGTATTCATGTCGATGGGGCCCGGATCTTCAATGCCGCGGCCCGACTCGGGGTGGAGGTCAGCGATCTGTGTGTCTTGGCAACCACAGTGTCGTTGAGCCTCAATAAGAGTTTGGGGGCGCCATACGGCGCCGCACTGGCGGGTCCCCAAGATGTCATTTCGAAAGTGAGGAGTCTTCAGGGCCAGTTGGGAATCGCCTCCATACACCAGGAGGGCCTTCTGGCAGCGATGGCACTGGAGGCCCTGGAAAACAACAGGGGGCGACCACATCTCGACAATGGTGGTGCGAGGGAGTTGGCGCGGTTGCTCACCCGATACTTCGAATCCGAACTGGCCGTTCCGGCGCCGGAGACGAACATCATTCTCTTCGACATTCTCGTGGACCTGACCGCGGTCCGATTCTGTGGACAACTTGCCGCCAGGGGAGTGCTGGCCAAGCCGCGGTCTGCCCGGTCCATCCGCCTGGTTGTCAATCGCGAGTCAAGGCAGCACGATCTGGAACAAGTCATAGAAGCGTTCGCCGGTGTGCTAGGCCGCTGAAGGAGTACGTGTGGGTTCCATCGTAACTGTGACAGGTGAAGTGCCCAGTGCTGACATCGGCGCAACCTTGATGCATGAGCACATCATGTGTGATCTGTACCGGATCTCCGGCAATTCGGACCATCTCCTCGATGACGTTGACCTTGCCATCACCGAACTTCGCCATCTGGCAGCCACTCCGCTGCGGACCGTGGTGGATGTGACGAGCGTCGGGCTGGGTAGGGATCTTCAGACTTTACGAGAGATCGCCCTGGCCACCGGACTCAATATCGTGGCCGGCTGTGGATGGTACCGAGACCCTTATTTGCCACCCCAAGTCTTCGAGACAACTTCTGACGGTCTGGCAGACATCCTGATAGCGGAGATAACCGAAGGGTCTGCAGACGGTGGGGTAAGACCGGGAATAATCGGAGAGATCGGTGCTTATAGGGATCCGATGACCCCTGCAGAGGAGCGGGTGCTGCGTGCTGGGGGATTTGCGCATCTGGAAACGGGAGTCTCTATATATACGCATGCTGCTCGGAGCACTGTGGGGATCGAGCAAGCCAGAATCCTGCTTCGAATCGGTGTTCCACCTGAACGGATAGTCATAGGCCATTCCGACACGGTCCCCCGGAAAGACTATTGGTCAGAGTTGCTTGACATGGGTGTCACCCTCGGCTTTGACACCGTAAGGCCGCACTTTCCGTATGATGTCGAAGTTCGCGTCGCTGGTCTGGTATGGCTGGCTGAGCGAGGCTGCCTGGACCGGGTCGTGGTCTCCAATGACGTGTGCTTCCGTTCACACCTGCGTGCCTTCGGCGGCGGTGGTTATACCTACTGTGCCACGGGATTCTTTGACGCCCTGAGGAGCGTGGGGTTCGGTGACCAGGAGTTTCATAGGATGTTCCATGAGAATCCAGTCCGGCTTCTCGATGTGCCCTAGATCGTCGACGCTATGAACGCCGTGACCAAGGCCGAGAAGAGATCCCGAGACGGCAGGCCCCCGCCGACACTCGAGATCAACAATCTGACATTGTCTCTGCAGGGAGGAAGGGCTGATCCCCTGGACCTGGTCAGGGGCGTCAGCCTGGAAATCGGGCAAGGCCAGTGTCTGGGGCTGGTTGGCGAGTCCGGGGCGGGAAAGAGCCTGACAGCCAAGGCCATTGTGGGACTTCTTCCCAGGGGAATCAACGTTAGAGGAGGTTCGATCAGTCTGGGTGGGCAGGTTCTGACATCTGATCGAGTTAACTGGCGGGAGGTTCGGGGCGTTCTGGTTGGAACGATCTTCCAGGACCCCATTTCAAGCCTCAACCCGGTGATGAGAGTGGGAACTCAGGTGCACGAGGTAATCAAGGCCCATCTGACCCTGAATAAGCGTGATCGAGATCAAAGAGTGGCCGAGTTGATGGAGGCTGTAGAGCTTCGGGGTGACAGGGACTTTTTGGCACGCTATCCACATGAGTTGTCAGGTGGGCAGCAGCAGAGAGTCGCCATCGCTATGGCCATTGCCTGCGACCCATTGCTGTTGATTGCTGATGAGGCAACAACCGCCCTGGATGTTCGAACACAGGCCCGAATCCTGAGACTGCTTCGTGCCCTGGTGGACGGCATGGGTCTGAGCATGTTGCTGGTTACCCACGATGTGGGGGTCATCGCCAGCGTATCGGATCGTTTGGCGGTGCTCTACTCCGGGCGCGTCGTCGAACGGGGTAGGACTCCGAACGTGCTCTCTCAGCCTCGGCACCCTTATACGAGAGGCCTCATCGAGAGTTGTCCACTAGACCTGAAGGGCGGTTTCCGCACCGCGGTGCGACCCATCACCGGCACCGCTCCTATCAATCTGGAGTCGACCTGGGACAATTGCGTATACGCCCCACGATGTTCCCGAGCCGCCGCCAAGTGTCGAAGTCACTCTCCCCCGCTCGAAGACTACGGTGAACTGCACAGAGCCGCCTGCTTCTATCCATTGGGAGATGGAATCCCTGATGACGCAACCGGGAGATCGGATGAGACATTCGCCGACCGGACCACATCCTCCCAACCGCTGGCACTCAAGACGGTGATCCATGCCGCTGAGCACCCCTCAGAGGTTGGAGTGGAGTCAGAGGGCGGCAAAGAAGTCATCCTCAAGGCTACGGGACTGTCGGTGGCCTACCGGGAGGGACGCCTCGTCTCCTACGGGACCAAGGCTATTCCAGCCGTACAAGAGTTCAACATCGAGTTGAGGAGAGCAGAGACGGTTGCGGTCGTGGGAGAATCAGGGAGTGGGAAGTCGACGGTTGCGCTATCTCTGATACGGCTGGAGCCACGTAACGCCCTCGTTGAGGGACGTCGTGAGATTCTTGGCGAAGATCTTGATGAAATGGGTAAGAACGCACTCAGAAACATACGGAGAAGAGCGCAAATCGTCTTTCAAGATCCATACGGAAGCCTTAACCCGCGACGCAAGGTTGTTGATCTCCTCATGGAAGGGCCGCGAGCTCATGCCCTTGATACTTCCGATTCTCCCATGGAGCAAGCCGGTCGGCTACTGGAAAGGGTCGGTTTGGATCCGTCCTTCGCAGATCGGTATCCCCATCAGATGTCGGGGGGACAGCGCCAGAGAGTTGCCATCGCCCGGGCGCTGTCAGTTGAGCCGCAGGTGCTGATATGCGATGAACCAGTCTCGGCCTTGGATGTCAGCATCCAGGCGCAGATACTGGAACTTCTGACCTCGCTGGCCAAGCAAGAGGGGCTTGCCTTCGTCTTCATAACCCATGACTTGGGAGTGATGAACATGCTTGCCGACAGAGTCATAGTTATGAAAGAAGGCAAGACCGTTGAGACGGGCGCCGTAGAGGAGGTTCTCGAGCAGCCGCATACCCAGTACACAAAAGAGCTCGTACAAGCAAGTTTGGTCGTGATATGAATCGTCCTCTGACACCATTCCGGCAATCCAACGATCCCATGTTCAGAACACTCGAGGATTATGCCTACAGCACTATCCGCGAAGCCATCCTGATGGGGGAGCTGAAATCTGGAGAGCGGATCCTCCTAAAGGACCTTGAGGCCACATATCGAATCAGCCGTACCCCGATCCGACAAGCCCTCAGGCGACTTGCCGAGCGTGGGTACGTCACGCTGCAACCTCACTCGTCCATGAGGGTGCGACCCCTGAGTCTGGAGGAAGTAAACGAGTTGTACGCCCTGCGGCAGGCCATTGAACCGATAGCAATGGCCGAGGGAATGGGAGGAGCCGATGACTCGGTGATGGCCCTTTTGGAATCCCTGCTCGGCCAAATGCATGTAGCAACGGAGAATGAGGATCGCCTGACCCTTATAGGGCTCAACGCCAAGTTCCACAGATCAATGTATGAGCCCTCCCACATGCCTCATTTGCTCTCGATATATGACAGGCTGCTCGGCATATGCGAACGTTATCAATGGATGCAAGCCGGCGCCCCGGTCGCACAACTCCGGCGGGATCGACGACACCACGAGGAGATTCTGGATGCCTATCGCGGCAGGGACGAGGAGCGGGCAATAGAACTGATCCAAATCCACCTGGAACAGGCGCGGGCGGCGATCCTACAACATCTGAATACAAGAGGGGACCCGATCACTTGAGTGCGACCAACGTACCTTACGCCATGGAGTGCCGGGAGTTCGAGGCGGCAAACCGGGAGTTGAACGCTTTTGTGGCGGTGCACCACTCCTCGGAGAGGCACCCGCGCCAGACAGACCCTTCGAAGGGGCCTGATCTGGCTTTGGGGTGCTGGTGCAGAGATGATCGAGTCACCACGGTGGCTGTTAAGGACAACATCCAAGTGGAGGGGTTCCCCCTCACCGCCGGCCTGGCGGTACCGGTGTTGAGGGGTGACGAGTCGGTCTCCGGGACGTGGGTCAAGTGGCTGGTTCGCCAGGGCTTGGTGGTCACGGGAAAGACCAACATGTACGAATTGGGTTACGGCGCTCCTGGCTGCGGGGTGCCGCCGGCCGTGAATCCATGGGATCACTCGCTGATCCCCGGTGGCAGTTCCAGCGGTTCCGCGGCGGCCGTCGCGGCAGGGCTGTGCAGTGTGGCCCTGGGTACGGATGCGGCTGGTTCGGTCCGGATTCCGGCAGAGTTTTGCGGGGTTCTCTCCTACAAGCCTTCCGGGAAGCAGGGCTGGCACAAGGATGGCGTCTGGCCTGGTGGTCCTTCCACACTGGATGCGATCGGCGTCATGGCCCGAGACCTGGACTTGCTGGCTCAAGCCGTTCCATCCCCGGGCGACGGAGGTGAACCGGATGAGAACACCGACTCCCGGACCCTTCCCGACTCCGACCTGCAGACCCCCTGCCTCGGGATCCTGGATCTGGAAGGTGAAGAAGTGGACGAAGACTATGCCGTCCTGCTAGATGGGGTGCGCTCCTGGGCACAGGATCGTGGTTACTCCACGGTAAGCGTGCGCCTACCGGGTTTGGGGAGCCCGGTCCGGGATGCGATCTGGAAGATATTTGCCTATGAATACTCGCGCGCCCTCGAGTCTCGCCTGACAGGGGAGGCCAGAGCAGTCCTGTCAGCCCCCTCACACCAACTGCTGACCGATGGACCCAAGACGTCGCCGGAGGACTACTCGGCGGCATTGAGTGCTCGGCGTCGGTTCAAGCACCAATATGCGCAGGAACTGAGCGGCTGCGATGCGGTGGTAACCCCCGTGACTCCGGTCCGACCCTATTCACTTGTCTGGTCTCGGGCGTTCGCCCAATGCCAGGAGGACGACCCCTCGGGCAGTCCGATCGACCTGTCAAACGTGGAGGCGCTGCTGACCAGGAAGACCCGGTACACCGCGCCGATCAACCTGGTCGAGTACCCGACCTTGACTCTTCCCATGCGCCTTCATCGAGATGGACTGCCGGTCGGCATCCAGATCGCCTCGGTCCCCGAGAACGAAAACGAGATGTGGAGTATCGCCCGACGGATGTGGCAGGACATCGGACCGCAAAGAATCCGCCGGGATGGGAGCGGCAAAATGCACGGAAGTTTCGTGGACACCTAGAAAGGCGGTAGCAAGATTCTCAAGGCATCCGCCCACCGTCTCCTGCAGGCGATCCCCGTTCTGTTGATCGCTTCGGCGATCCTCTTCTTCGCCATGAGGCTGGCGCCGGGTGACCCGGTACTGGCCATGTACGGCGGTCAAATCGGTGTGACAATGGAAGAATTGGATGCTGCCAGAGAGAGACTCGGTTATAACGATCCCCTCCTGGTCCAGTACGGCGGTTGGCTGACCGACATAGTGAGAGGGAATCTTGGAAACTCGGTGGTGAATGGACTACCTGTCGAGCAGGTAATTGCCGAGAAGATCTGGCCTTCGGTGCAGTTGGCGGTGGTGGCGCTGGTCTTGTCGGTCTTCATTGCGGTGCCCGGGGGTGTCTTGGCGGCGCTTCGGCGTGGAAGCCTGATCGACAGGTTCCTGACAGGCTTTGTCAGCGCCGGAATAGCGATACCGCAATTCTGGCTGGGAATCCTGTTGGTTCTGGTGTTGGCGATCCAATTCCAGGTCTTCCCGGCGTCCGGTTACGTGTCGCCTACCGAGGGCGTCGGTGAGTGGGCCATGCACATTGCCTTGCCTTCTCTGACACTGGCCATCACCCTTGCTGCTCCCACGATGAGGTTCGTGAGGTCAAGCATGCTTGATGTGCTCTCGGAGCAGTTCGTGGACGTGGCCAGGGCAAAAGGCCTGTCCGGTCGCCGGGTCATCTGGGTCCATTCATTGCGGAATGCGCTACTGCCCGCTCTGACGATCGTTGGCTTGCAGGCAGGGACCCTCATGGGGGGCGCCGTCCTGATCGAGTGGGTCTTCGCGTTCCCGGGCCTGGGGTGGCTCCTGGTCAACGCCGTTACCTCGAGGGACTATCCGGTTCTGCAAGCGGCTCTTCTTCTCTTCGTAACAGCATTCCTGCTGGTCAATTTCCTGGTTGAGATGCTCTACCGGGTGCTCGATCCGAGGTTGAGATGAGCTTTTGGAAAACCATGCTCAGCCGAGACCGGGTGGCGCTCGCCGCGGCTATAACCCTCGGACTCATTGCTGTGTTCGCTCTGATATGGCCTTTCGTGAGCCCCTACGGTCCCCGGGAAATCCACGCCGACGCCGCGCTGAGCGGCCCATCGGCTCGGTTCTGGTTGGGGACGGACGACACGGGGCGAGACATGGTGACCCTACTGGCGCACGGAGCACGAATCTCGCTGGGTATTGCGGTGGCGGCAGAGATACTGGCAGTGCTTTCCGGGGTCCCGCTGGCGATGATCGCCGGGTTGCTGGGAGGCTTCGTCGACAGCGTCATCATGCGTATTACCGATGCCCTTCTGGGTTTTCCGGGGATCCTGATCGGGCTGATGGTGGTGGCTTTGTTCGGGGCCTCGTTGACAACCTTGATGATCGCCATTGCGCTGATGACCGTGCCCTACTTGATCAGAGTTGTCCGCAATGCCGTCGTTGTCGAAAAAGAGCGGCTCTACGTGGTCTCATCGACTGCCCTGGGCGTGCGGACCGGCACCTTGCTCCGCCGGACCATCCTTCCCAACATCGTCTCGCCGATGATCGTCCAAGTGTCCTTCGGTCTGGCGGTAGCGATCCTGACGGAGGCGTCACTGGGTTTTCTGGGTCTGAGCGTGCAGCCACCCAACGCCTCATGGGGGACCCTCATCCAGGTGGGGTACAGCTACATCCGCATAACGCCGTGGCTGGTGACCTTCCCCGGCGTCTTGATCTTCGTCAGTGTCTGGGCGTTCAACACCTTGGGAGACGCGGGACGCGACGTTTTGGATCCCCGTCTCCGGGACACTTTCGAGCAGGGAACCCATTAACCCTGCAGAGTCATGCCCCGCTCGCTTTGTGAATACGGTCAGACAACTCCCGCCGCCATCTCCTGCAATGACTGGTAGAAGGCGCCCGGTACCAGGACCCCGTCGCTGACAGATTCCTTCCGCGCCGCGTAGCGCCGATCGGAAGGCAAACGAGTTCCGGGCTGGCTGAGCACGCGACCAAAAAGCTTTTCGGCGTGGCTCAAGGGATCCTGCGGATCCGCGGGGAAGTGGGTTGGGTCGATAGCCATGATCAACTCGCCGCCCAGCGGGGGCATGTCCTCGCGGGGGTCCGACTCGGTGGCCTCGAAGCTGAACGGGGCGCCGATCAAGGCTCCGGCCAGTAGTTCAACCATCAGGGCGAGGGCCGCGCCCTTGTACCCTCCGAACGGTAACTGGGCACCTTTCAAACCCTCCGCCGGGTCGGTGGTGGGGTTGCCATCGTCGTCGATAGCCCAACCGAGCGGTATGCGTTTGCCATCACGGTTGTGGAGGAGCAGGTCTCCTCGAGAACTGGCGCTGGAAGCTTGATCGAACACCAGGGGAGGAGCGCCATGTCGGGGCCATCCGAAGGCCATGGGATTGGTGCCGTAGACCCGCTGGGTTCCGCCGGCCGGCGCCACGAACGCCAGGTATTGGGTGAAAGCGAAGGAGACAAAACCACGCTCTGCCAACCACTCCACTTCCGGCCAGAGCGCTGCCACGTGATAACAATTGACAATGGAGACCGCGGCAATCCCGCTCACTCTTGCCTTGCCCACCAGTTCTTCGATGCCTGCCCGAATCGCCAGCGGCGCGTAACCCCGGTGGGCATCGACCATCGCCAACCCCGAAGAGATATCCTGAATCTCTGGCACGGCCGTTCCGTTCACTTTGCCGTCAGTGAGGCCTTTCACGTAGAAAGGGACTCGGAAGAGACCATGAGCCTTGCAGTCATCTCGTTCGGCCAAGGTAATGGTGCGGGCTACCGCGTGAGCATTCTCGGGGGATGCTCCGTTAACTCGTAGAGCGCCCTCGGTGAGCCGATGGACTTCTTCCAGCGATATTCTTACTTGGTCACTCTCAGGCATGTGAAACCCTCCTCGGAGAACCCTTACACGGAGGTTACCGGTAGCGTCCCGCCGATGCCTGGGCCAGACCTGTTTCAATGGTGAAGTTGTCAACTTTCCCGGCGGAACCCCAGCGCTCTCCCTGGTTTCTTAGCTGGGCGGGTTCAGGTTTTGGAACGGGTGAACGTGATGTGACCGCGGCCGCCATCAACCGCCACTGTCAAGTAGTCCTGCCACCCTGATCGTATCTGGGTCTCACCGGCCAATCGGCTGAAGTCCACGCCGCAGACAGCAGGAACGCCGAGCCATTTCGCCACCTCGAAGAGGTGCGCTCCGGGGCTTCCTTCCGAGGTCACCAGGCCCGAGGCATTCCACAGCAGCGGAGCTATGTTGCCGATAGGGTGGGATACGGCGATGACTTCTCGCGGAGAGAACCGGGTGGCATCGTCCGGGTTGCGGATGGACCTGAGTCGGCCGACACCCCATCCCCCCGCGGCTGGGATCCCGGTGATGCTCTCGCCTTGGGAGGTGACCACGCCGTAGATCCATGCGTCCCAGGGCGTGGCCCCGATCCGGCGCATGGGGCTCTGTCGGCTTGGAGACGGTTGGTCCAAGCGGTTCGGGTCGAGGTGCCAGACCCAGCCCGGGTGGGGGATCACCCCGGCGGCGGTGAGCGCCTGCCCCAGATCCTGAAGATTGCGCAGATGGGCGGCGCCGAGAAGCCGGTCAACCGACCGATGCCCGCCGATCAGGTCCACAAGTGAAGAAGAGTCTCCGTTGCGAAACGCCGACCAGGCTCCCACGAAATCAGCCAAAGTTTCGGGGCCTCCCCAACGTTCTGACATCAGCAGAGCAGCACCTTGGCGAAGGTTCTCGACCAGAGTCGCCACAGTCTTGCGGTCCGGCTCTGATGGGGCGGGGGAGAGGTCCTCGAGGCCGATGGCCCACGGCCAGACCAACTGCTCTCCCACGGGGCCCGGGTACCTGATCATCATGCGGACCGCACCGCCCATCCATGGTTGCGTCCGTTGGGCAGGATCGGGCGCCGGGCGGCTGATCTGCTCGACTCGGGCGTCTCCATTGGGTTGAGCTTGGACCAGATGGACCCTTCCCTCCTGACTCTCCAGCCATTCGATGTGGTTGCACCGGATCTTCTCTGCGGTGGCTGTGGTCAGATCGGCGATCACCCGAAGAAGGCGGGTACCCGGGGGTGATGAGTCAGCCTGGACCTCACCGCGAGCGTTGACTATGGCAACGTGCCCTCTTTCCCAGCCGGCCATCAGGCCGGCGGGGTGTCCCCGGGCGCTGACCACCGTGACAGTGCCGTCATCTGCGACGGTGGCAACTCCTCCGCAGGACGGTCGGATCTCGGGCTGGATGAGCACGGCCATTCCAACCTGGCGCGGCGACGTCTCGGTCACCTGTCCTCTCTTCAGCGTGCCAGGGCTGAAGACGGAGGCCCAGCAGCCCATCACACCCTGGGTGAGTTCTTCAGGCTTCACCCCGACATATGACGAGAAGGCCCCGGCCCAGATGCCCTCGGATTCCGCGAGACTTGACGACCGCACCACCAGAGAATCGCCGAGTTGCTGCGCCTCCTCTGCGAGATCCTGGAGCAATGAGGGTGGCGGGTGGTTAAAGACGGCTGACCTGGCCGCCCCCGAGTTGTCCGTTGATCTGAGTGCGGCCTCTCCCGCACGGACCACCGGACCGCCGACTTCAACCGGAACCACGAGTCCGTTGAGCACCGGCAAACCCCGGGCGCGGGCTGCGGCCAAGCGACTGGCTTTCGCTCCCACCAGGGCGGCGTCCTGCGCGTCCGCCTGGTCGAGCCAGACCAGGCGGGGCACTTGGGGCATGTCAGTCCACGACGATTATCTCGTGGGACTTGTAGGTGGACACCATCTCGATCCCGGTCTCGGTGACATATAGCATTTCTTCCAGGCGCACCCCGAATCTGTGGAGTTTTCCGTGCTGGGTTTCCAGTGCGAAAGTCATCCCGGGTTGGATTTCCACAGGGTGATCCAGCGACCAGATGCGGGAGATCACCGGTGGGTCATACTGGGCCAGACCCAGGCCGTGGCCCCAGAGGTTGGCTGCCGCCTGGTCTTCCTCCTCGTATCCCCAGATCTCCTGGGCGCTCGGCCACTTGGAAGCGACATCGGCCGTGGTGACCCCCGGCCCGGTGGCCTCAATCGAATCCCACAGCCAAGTGTGCGCCTCATCGTAGACGGCCTGCATCTCGTCGGTGGGCTTCCCGCCGACACAGTAGGTCCGGTATACGCAACTCTTGAATCCGTTCCAGGTGAGCGCCGCCAGGTCGACAATCACCAATTCGCCGGGGCGGATCATCCGGTCGGAGAAATTGCGCCAGTTGGGCCAGGCGTTGGGGCCGGAAGACACGATGACATCCTCCACGTCCTCCATGCCGGGGATCGAATAGAGCTTCTCGAACCCGAACGCCGCCACCTGGTTCTCGGTCATCCCGGGCTTGATGAAGTTGGTGATCTCGTAATGGACGTAGTCGCATATCGACCCCACCATGGAGAAGGCTTTGACCTCGTCGGGACTCTTGATCGCCCGGGCCTCCATCATCGGGGTCATGCCGTCGGTCCACTCGATGCCGTGCTGCTGGAAGGCCGAGATCAGGTTGATGTCTATAAAGTCCACGCCCAAGGGTTTGTCCTGGACTCCGGCCGCCTCGAGGTCATCGACCAGGGCATTGGTGAACTTGTTGACCTGCTGGGTAGAGGCCGGTCCCACCGCACCCTTGATCCACGCGTAGGAGTACCGGATGTTCTCCTTGGGGATCCACGGGTTGTGGACTTCCAGGTGGAACCCCAGGTCACCTTGCTCGTAGACAATCGGCGGCTGGTCCTCGATCAGTACCACGTAGCGGAGACCGGGCTTGAGGCGGTTCCATCCCGGGGTGAGGGTCGAAGAGACGTAACGCATGTTCTCGTCGTAGAACAGCAACAAGGCTCCCAGTCCGTAACGTTTCATCGCCTCATGGGCTCGTTTCAAACGCCACTTCCGAACCGCGTCCCAGTTGATGCCCTCTTTCCAGTCCGTGCTCAACACCCCGAAGGCTTCCCGCATGCGTTTTTCCTTAGCTCGACTGCTGGAAATCATACCGGCCGGGAACCATCCCGACCGGCCTCCCGGACTTGGATTCAGGGCGTCAGCAGAACCTTGAGGTGGTCTCCGCTTCTGGCGGCTGCGAAGGCTTCTTCGGCTTGCTCCAACGGGTAGCGGGCCGTCACCAGGGGGGCCAACCGGATGCGCCCCTGCGCGGCCAGACGAATGGCTGCGTCATAGTCCCCGGGCCGGGCGGCCCTCGGACTGTGCAGGGTCAGTTCCTTGAAATAGAGCTGGTAGTAGGGCATCCGCCCGCCGGTCCCCGTTACGGTGCCATACACGATTACGTGGCCGCCGGGGGCGCAAAGCTCAATGGCTTGGAGCACTGTTGATTCCGTCCCAACCGCCTCGACAACCAGGTCGGCTCCCCGGTTGCCGGAGACCTTTTCAACTGCCCGCCGAGCTTCATCCGGAGTGGCCACGACGTCGGTTCCCAGCCGGGAGGCCAACTCCAGTTTCCAAGCAGAGCGGGTTACTCCCACCACGACGCCTGCTCCGCGTTCTCGTAACACCTGGACATGCAAGAGGCCGGAGACTCCCAGGCCGATCACGACGGCCACGGTCTGCGAAGACACGTCAACGGTCTGTTGAGCATGGATGACTGTTCCCAGCACCTGCAAGAGCCCGGCGTCATCCGGCCCGACTTCTTCGGAGACCGGATGGAGATTGCCTCCACCCAAGGCGATCTCTTCAGCGAACACACCGTCGAAGTCCCTTCCCAGCAGTCCGCCCCGGCCGCACAGGTGGGCCAGGTCTTTGCGACACAGGTGGCAGGACCCGCAGTGAATCCCCGGATTGACCAGGACCCTGGCGCCGGCGGCGATCTTTCCTCCAGACTCCGCCACGGCCACAGTACCCACCAGTTCATGACCCAGCACCCGTGGATAGTCGACCGGAGTGGATCCATCCATGATTTTGAGGTCCGTCCCGCAGATCCCTGCCCGCTCCAGGCGCACCAACGATTCCGTCCCCACCCGCGGGGAAACGGTATCCACGATTTGGAGCCTGCCTGGCCCCACAGTTTGAACGGCTCTCAACGCCACACCCTTTCCCCCGATCAACGCGGAGACTACCGCCATGTCCGATTGATCCCCCGGCCAATGTCTGCACAGTCACCCAGGCTTTCCACCGGTAGGGCAGGTGTCGGGTTAGCGCTTATCCATGGGACTGGCATCCGGCCCAGGGCCGTGCCAATTTCCTGCGTCCCGACACCGAGTCACGCTGCTCACGGGTGGCACACTGACGCTGACCCCACGCACCACGTCGCTTCCGTGATGCTTGGACCCGGCAGAGATGGTCTGGGCAGGTCTTCGGGGTCGGCCACCCGGCGGTGACGGAGGGCAGACCTGTCTGGGCGCAGTTGCTTTCCTTTTAGGCAATGCTCAAGTCTCCCAGGAGAAGAAACAATCCAATCACTTCAATCACAAGCGCGATAAGGCCCTATGAGGCTGCTGAGTATTGGTGGTGGTGGGTGGGCTGTGGGTGCACACCTAAGTCTCCGGGAAACCCGGTGTGATTCAGGTCCCAGCCACGTCGCACCGCATGAAGGGCAAACTCAAAGGCGCAACGGACGTGTGGGAGATACCTGCCATCAACAATATGGCCAAAGAACGTCTGGGATACCCAACACAGAAACCCTTGGCATTAATGCGCCAAGTCATCAAGGCCAGTAGCAGAGAAGATGACATTGTGTTTGATCCATTCTGCGGGTGCGCCACCACCTTGGTAGCCGCCGACGACCTGGGCAGACAGTGGGCGGGAATCGACATATCTGCAAAGGCCGCTGAACTGGTGGTGCATCGCATCCAAGAGAGACAAGGTCTGTTCAGAGACATCACTCACCGCACAGACATTCCCCAAAGGACCGATCTGGGGAAACTGCCAGCATCTGGTAGCTTGGAGAACCGCCACCACCTGTACGGAGTGCAAGGTGGAGACTGCGCAGGATGTGGAGAGCACTTCAAAATCCACCATCTAGAGGTGGATCACATCATTGCCCGATCCAAAGGCGGCACTGACCACCTGGATAACCTGCAACTGCTATGCGGCCACTGCAACCGAGTCAAAGGCAACCGAGGCATGGAATACCTGCGGTCTAAGCTCCGATTAGCTGCATGAGGACAGGATGAAGCGCAAGAAACGGAAGAAGCCACAAACCGCCGAGGCACCGAAACAGCCGGTCGATCCTCGACTGGCCGCAGAGGCGTTGCTCCGCTACCGCGATCAACCGGGCATGAAATCACGCCGCCGGTTCATCAACCCCCAGCCCTAGACAATCCGTCTCGTCTACCCAAGTATGTAATTCCCTTTTCTTTACGTCGTGGGGGGATTCGAGCCGTGTGGCAGGCCGATCGTACCTACTCGTCGTGGCTCCAGCCGGAGCCGAACACATGGCCGTCGTAGGCCGCCACCCACACCCGCAGTGTCTCTGACTCCACCCACTCGCCGTCCTCGGTAAGGTGTGTGGCGTCGAAATGGGCACCGTCGAACAGGTCCTGGGTGTCCCCGCCGATCTTCGAGATGTCTGAGTGGCCCACGATCC
>MKWU01000167.1_pt1 | contig 120833 bp, 113 predicted proteins | sample 809101 | NCBI WGS metagenome assembly MKWU01 (sample SAMN05860141, study PRJNA318959) | sponge metagenome | host: Aplysina aerophoba | place: Slovenia: Piran, Adriatic Sea, Gulf of Piran | collected 2013-05-07
TCGACCGATGGCTTTGGCCATAGGATACGGGGGAATGGAAGAACTCATTCGAACGACATGTCATCATCTCAAAAAAGCGAGGGCACTGACCAAGAGTCGTGGAAACCTAGGCTTTTTCAACAGGTCGATCAATTGGTTATGAGAAGTATTGAGGAAGGGACTGGCAGACTGTCGATGCAGACGGATCAGTTCGACTTACATCGTTAGAAATGCGGGGTTGTGACCGTGAGTGGTGGCGCGGTAATTCCAAATACCCGCACGGCGGCTCGGCTTTGTGGCGCCGGCTTGCGGTGAGCATAGATGCGATGGTGTGGCAAGGAACGGGAGTCAGGGTTATAATCAGCGGCAGCGTTCAATGAGCCGTGTTTTTTGGAGATTCAGTTATGGCGAGCAATGGAGCTAGGGGCGCGCTTGCGCCGATACGGATATGCGATTTCTCTGGGCAGCTTGCGGGTGCGGGCGCTACGCGGTTTTTCGCGGCGTTCGGAGCGCAGGTGATACGCATAGAGGACCGGCTTTCGCAGGGCGGATGGGACATCTTCCGTGGGAACGGGCCTTATAAGGACGAGAGGCGCGGGACGAACCTGGGCGGGATGTTCAATAACCACAATGTGGAGAAACTGGGGATCACGCTCAATGCCAAGAGCGAGCGTGGCAAGGAGATTATGCGCGAGATAATCTCCATCAGCGATGTGGTTACTGAGAACTTCAGCGCGGGCGTGATGGAGCGGTGGGGGTTTCCTTACGAGGAGATGAGGCGCATCAAGCCGGACATAATCTATGTGTCAAACTGCGGGTTCGGGCATAAGGGACCGTACACGCACTTCAAGACGTGGGGGCCCGTGGTGCAGGCGGTGTCAGGGCTGACATTTCAGTCGGCATTGCCGGATATGCCACCTGCCGGGTGGGGATACTCGCACATGGACCACACGGGCGGGTACTTCATGGCGATAGCGATTCTGATGGCGCTGTACCACCGCAACAAGACGGGCGAGGGGCAGTATGTCGATCTGTCCTGCACGGACGCGGCGCTGACGCTGAACGGGCCTGCGCTGCTGGACTACACGGTGAACGGCCGTCCGACGCGGCGCCCGGGCAAGCCGCACAGCAATCGGAATACGTTTCCGCCAATGGCGCCGCATGGGATTTACAGATCCAAAGGTGACGACCGCTGGGTTGCCATATCGGCGAGGGACGACGGCGAATGGCGGGCTATCTGCGAGGTGATCGGGAGGTCGGAGCTTGCGGACGACGCGCGGTTCGCATCGCTTGAGTCGCGGATGCTGGACGAAAACCAGGATGCGCTGGACGAGCTTATAGAGGCGTGGACTGTTGAGAGATCGGACTTCGAGGCGATGGATGCGCTGCAGGCGAAGGGCGTGGCGGCGGCGGCTGTGCAGCATCCGGAGGACAGGATGGACAAGGACGCGAACTCGCTGGAGTGGGAGACCTTCCCAGAGGTGAAGCACAGGGAGATGGGTAAGGTGCGCGTGGAGGGGATGCCGATGAAGATGTCGAAGACTCCGGCGAAGATAAGGAAGGGCGCGCCGGTGCTTGGGGAGGATAACGATTTCTTCTATGACGAAATCCTGATGCTGGACAAGTCGGAGCAGAAGGAACTGCATGACAAGGGGGTCATTTAGATGGCTTCGGTTCTCGACGATGTGCGAATCATTGAGGTGGGCGGCGAGCTTGGCGGGTGGTGCGGCAAGCTGCTGGGCGATATGGGCGCGACGGTAATCAAGGTGGAGCCGCCGGAGGGCGAAGTAACTCGCGGGTATCCGCCTTTCTACAAGGATGAGGCTGACAAGAACGGCAGCCTGTACTTCTGGCATTACAACACGAACAAGCAGAGCGTTACGCTGGACCTGGACTCTGAGACGGGGCGGGACCTGTTCCTACGGCTGGCTGAGGGCGCGGATGTGGTGATTGACAGCAGCGCGCCGAAGTATCTCGATTCGCTGGGATTGGGGTATGAGCGGGTGTCGGAGGTCGCGCCGGACATCATCTACACCGCGGTGAGCCCGTTCGGGCAGGATGCGCCGTTCAGCGAGTATGCTTCAACGGACATGACTGCGCTGGCGTTCGGGGGGCCCGTGTGGAGCTGCGGGTATGACGATCATTCGATTGCGCCGGTGCGCGGGGGCGGCAATCAGGCGTACCACACTGCATGTCATTTCGCAGCTATCGGTGTGCTGACGGCGCTGGTACACAGGCAGTTCACAGGCGAGGGGCAGTTTATCGATGTGAATATGCACGCGGCGCAGAACGTGACGACGGAGGGCGCCGTGTATCACTGGCTTGTTGCGGGCGATACGGTGCAGCGGCAGACGGGGCGGCATTCGTCGCCGACGCCGACAGCGAATGTGCAGATCGTGTGCGGAGACGGGCGATATGTGAACATCGGATTTCCGGCGCGGACGGAGGAGCAGTGGCTGCATTTGCTGGCGTGGCTGGATGAGCACGGGCTTGTGGGCGATCTGTCGAAGTACATCTCGCCGCCGAGCAGGGAGGCTCTGATTCAGCGCGACCCTGATGCGATAAGGCAAATGGAAGAAGTGATGGACGCGGTGAGGGAGCTTTGCCTTGCGAATAATGCGCACGACATATTCGTGCGAGCGCAGGATCTGGGATTCCAATGGGGGATCGTGTATTCGCCAGAGGAGACGCTGGAGGACAGGCATTTCGTGGAGCGGGGGATGAAGGTGCCTGTGGCGCATCCCGAACTCGGTGCTGAGTTCGTGTATGTGGGGGCGCCGTATGACTTCAAGGAGACGCCGTGGGGGATCAGGCGACGGCCGCCGCTGCTGGGCGAGGACAACGAAGCGGTGTACGGGGAACTGGGGATTGGGGTGGAGGAGCTGGAGGCGATGCGTGAGGCGGGGGTGGTTTAATAGTCCAGCGGAGGTGTCGCAAATGAAAGCGCCCGGACTGTGACTGTCCGGGCGTTTCTGCGTTATGGGACTGACTAGCCGGCTGCTGGAGCCCTTGTTGCATGCCAGGCTTGCAGGTTCTGGCGCATGTACTCGAGGTGCTCGGGGACGTGGCGCTCGTAGGTGTCGAGCCAGTCGTCGAGGGTGGTCTCGCCGTTTTCGGGGTGGAATGAGGAGTGTGCCCAGACGGGTTCGGGGAGATCCTTGATGAGGGTGTAGCTTTTGTGGCGGAGCCACTTGAAGAGGGCGAGCGCGTCTTCGGTGCTCTGGTCGTGGTAGTCGAGGGCTGTTGCCCACTGGTTTTCATCGTATGCCATGAGGGGTTCGCCCTGCTCGGCGATGAGGCGGCAGCAGCGGATGTAGCTGTTTGCCTCGCTGTCGGTGATGTGGAGGATGTGCTCGTGGATGCTCCAGCAGCCGTGCTCGTCGCGGAACTGCCACATTTCCGTTGGGAACTCGTTAAGTGAATCAACAAGAAGGTCGTGGTGGCGGGCGTAGGATTCTATCTTCTGCGCGCGTAATTCAGGGGTCATTGCCATGGTGTTCAGTGTCCTCCAGTAATTGTGATTCATTTCACATGATATGTTCTCAGGGAGTGCGGCGCAATGGAATCCGTTGGGGAGCTGTGCGTTGAAATTGACCGCGACATAGGTACTACATATAATTGTGGCTCAGCGCGGATGCGCGTTATGAGATGCAATAGAAACCAACGGGCTACACTGCGTAGAGCGGAAGGAGCGATTAATGGTACAGGAGCAGCAACCTCAGATACTAAGACCTGAGACGATGGTTGAGGAGTTCAAGAAGAACGGGGTAACTCATATCATCACAATCCCGGACAGCGAGACGAACTACCTGTACGAGCTGATGCTGGATCAGGACTGGCTGGATGTGGTGCCGGTGTCACGCGAGGGCGAGACGATGGGCGTTGCACTGGGGCTGAATGTGGCGGGGAAGGTGCCGGTGTGCCTGATTCAGAATACGGGGATGATGGAGTCGGGAGACTCGATACGGGGGATGGCGCTGGATGCGGGCTTTCCGCTGGTGATGGTCATTGGTTATCGCGGCTGGACGCGCTGGGGGAAGACGCCGGACACCGCAGCGACTTACACGGAGCCGTTCCTGAACGCCTTCCGCATAAACTACTACCTGGTGGAGCACGATGAGGACGGGGGCCGAATTTCCGAGGCGTTCGCAGAGGCGCAGCGGACGAAGCGCCCGGTGGTCGTTCTGGTTGGGGACGAGTATCACGGGTTCAACAGGTAGAGTGGCTGACTCAATACAAAGGAATTGGAGGGTCGTCACCCCCATTCCTTCGACAAGCTCAAGACAGGCTCTAGCCTTCCCCCATAAAGGGAGAAGGGACGTAGGTACTGATAAGGAGATGAAATGCTAGATCCAGTTGATGTATTTAATGTATTCAAGGCGCATCGAGGCGACGCGATTGTAACGGCGCAGGGAACTGCGGGACGGCACTGGGGAGACATCAGCGACAAGCCTTCCAGGGACATTGCGCTGGGCGGCGCGATGGGACACACGACATCGGCGGCGTTCGGGCTTGCGCTGGGGCTGCCTGATGAGAAGGTGGTGCTGTTTGACGCCGAGGGTTCGCTGCTTATGAACCTGGGCGTAATCGCGACCATCGCGGGGAAGCAGCCAAAGAACTTCGTACACTTTGTGCTGGACAACGAGTGCTATGCGACGACGGGCGGCCAGCCGGTGCCGAACGCCGCGGACATCGACTATGCGGCTATGGCGAAGGGTGCCGGATATGCGGCCGCGTATAACTTCGATGACCTTGAAGAGTTCGCCACCAGTGTTGAGGACATCATGAATGAAGACGGTCCTGTGATGGTGGCGATAAAGGTGCAGCCCGAGATACAGAACCTCCCGATTGGCTTGCGGGAGCGACGGGTTACGCGGAGCAGGGCTGAGACGATCAATGATCTGCGGTCGGAGCTTGGGATCGGGGCGTAGCAGAATAAAGAAGTTGAGAGGGTGAAGTTTGCAAATCACCCCCATCCTAACCTTCCCCCGTCAAGGGGGAAGGGACATATCGCCCTCATACAAGTGGTGAGATGTGGAATTTGCGAGCCTTCCCTTTAACTGGGAAGGCTCATTTCATTAGGAATGTTCGGATGTATCAGCGAGGGGGCGAGGGCGGTAGTAGATGCCCCAGCGCTGCATGACATCGGAAACCCGATCGTCATCGAGTTCGCCGAGTTCACGGAAGAATCCGGCGAGTGAGTGGGCGTGCAGCAGATCTTCGTCGCAGACCCAGTTTGCCTCGCCGCGCACGACATAGACGAGGCCGTTCTGATGCTCGCATTGCATTTCGATGCGCTTGCCTTCATTGTCATGTTTCACTGTCAGTCCGAAATCAGGCATCCGATGCTCCCTAGAAGATGTCGTCTATGTTGAGGGCGAAGTCCGTAAGGGTGGGCGAAGTGAGAATCTGTCCGGTAGAATAGACCGCCGAATCACTGTAGCCATTGGGACCGAGCAGTAGCACCTCAATGGTGTGGGCGTCGGTATCAACGAGCCAGAACTCGCGGACGCCGTGGCGAGCGTAAAGGGCACGCTTGAATGTGCGGTCGCGGTGTGCCGTGGATGGCGAGAGGACTTCGACTACGAGGTCGGGTGCGCCCTGGATGTTGTCAGAGGTGATGATGTCGCGTTTTTCATTGGACACGAAAATCACGTCCGGTTGGACGACATCGTGATTGGAGAAGACGATGTCGAAAGGAGCGATGTAAACTCGTCCGAGTTCTCTACCCTGAAGGAATGCCCTTAGAAAATAGTACAGCGATCCAACTGAGTTTTGATGCCGCTCTTTGGGGGATGGGACCACAACTAAGTCTCCGTCGTGAAGTTCGTAGCGCTTGTCTTCGGGCGCGTTGCAGTAGTCTTCATAGGTGAACTTTATTTTGGTGCCTGCAATGACCATGTTCGCCTCCAACTATTTCGTAGTTCGGTGGCCCGTTTATCAGAGATCAGGGCCGGCAACAAATCCTCGACGTCTGTTAGCTTCACTAGAATATGTCGTCTATTTTTAGGCTGAACCCAGTCAGTGTCGGGGAAGTGAGTGTTTGCCCAGCACTGTACGTTCCGACAGTACGGTAACCCTCTTCTTCCAACTGGAGAACCTCAATAGTGTGGGCATCGGTGTTCACGAGCCAGAACTCGCGGACGCCGTGGCGCGCGTATAGGGCGCGCTTGAAAGTGCGGTCGCGGTGTGCCGTGGAGGGGGATAGGACTTCGACAACTAGGTCAGGTGCGCCCTGTATGTTGTTTAGGGTTACGATATGGGCACGCTCTCTTGATACGAATATTACATCAGGCTGCACAACATCCGTATCAGAAAGAACGACGTCGAAGGGAGCCGAATAAACCTCGCCGATCCCTGTGCGTCGGATTAGCAAGTTTATCTCGGTAGTCAATTCCCTCGATGTCTTCTGGTGAGGTTGATTTGGAGAGGGAACCAAGATTAAATCTCCGTCGTGAAGTTCGTAGCGCTTGTCTTCGGGCGCGTTGCAGTAGTCTTCGTAGGTGAACTTGATTCTGGCACCTGTGGCGACCATGTTGACCCTCCAATTTCCAAGGAGTATTCGGTAGCCAAGTTTGACGCTGGGATGGGGGCTGATATAATTCTGTGCGCGAACACATTTTATCAGACTTTTAGGAGAAGATATGGCGACGCCTCACTTTCAGGACGACAATGTAATTATTCACAAGATGGAATGCGGGCCATACGGGAATAACATGTACCTCGTGGTGTGCCCGGAGACGAACGAGAGCATACTCATAGATACGCCTGCCGAGCCGGACAAAATGATCGAGCTGGCGAAGACGACGGATGTGAAGGCGATAATCATCACGCACAATCATATGGACCACCTGCTAGGGTTCGAGGACGTTACGGCGGCGATCGATGCGCCCGTAGGGATTGGCACGGATGATGCGGATGCACTTTCGCGTCCGGCTGATTTGCTGCTGAATGACGGGGATGTGATTTCGGCTGGGAATGTCAATTTGACCGCAGTGTTCACACCGGGGCATACACCGGGTTCGACCTGCTATCACACGGAGGGGCATCTCTTTTCAGGCGACACGCTGTTCCCCGGCGGACCGGGCAAGTCCGGATCACCGGAAAAGTTGCAGCAGCTGATCGGGAGCATCACGAGCAAGCTGTTTGCGCTGGGTGACGACACCAATGTGTTTCCCGGTCACGGCGATGACGGGCACCTCGCCGCGTCAAAGGAAGAGTACGCAGACTTCGCATCGCGCGAACATCCGGACGACCTCTACGGCGATGTGCTGTGGAAGGAAAGCTAGAGAGCGAGCGCACGGAAAGGCATTCCCCTGAAATTACGCCTGAACCGGAAAACGGCTGCGACAGCAAAGTCTCGCAGCCGGAGTTCGGCGAAGGTTGGGGCCTGTTTGCCAGCAGGATCGGAACTGTTCCGTGGTCAATGCGGGATGTGGTCGTCGCGTCTGCCATATTTGCGCCAATCGGCGTTGGCGGAAGTCTTGGCTTGGGGCTGTTGCTGGCGAGGTCAGTGCTGTCAGACGACAGGATTTTAGCGATCCTGCTGGGCAGCACGCTGCTTCCGGTTGCGCTGATTGCCGGCGCGTGGTTATTCGGCCTGCGCCGGTACAATGTTCCGGCATCATTATTGGGCTTCAAAAGGACTTCGGCAACGTCTGCCTTTTGGTTGCCGGTGGTTGCGCTGTCGATAGGGCTTACGGCAACGGGCGTGTACGCGCTGGCAATGAAAGCGCTCGGTATCGACATGCTCGTACCCAACCAGAACCTGGAGGAGATTGGGGCGTTAGACGGATTTGCGCGCGTGCCGACATTCGCAATAGTGGGACTGCTTGCGCCATTCGGAGAAGAGGTCTTTTTTCGGGGTTTCCTGCTCGCAGCGCTGGTGCCTATAATCGGCGGGCTGCGAGGAGCGTTAGTCAGTTCGGCGATATTTTCAGTGGCGCACTTGAGTATAGGGACGCTGTTCCCGATTTTCGTTATGGGGATGCTGCTGGCGTGGCTCTACCTGCGGACTGGATCAATATGGCCTGCGTTCGTGGCGCATGCGGCGCAGAACCTGCTGGCACTTATATTTCTTCAGATACCGTTCGATGCGCCGACCGCCGCCGTGCTGTAGCGAGCGCTATGCGGCATCACGTCCGGCGACGGTTTCTGGACGGACGATCATTGTCACTAGTAACAACATTTACAGCCATAGGCGGCACTACCAGCATCACCACACAGACTGAAGGGCAAGGTAAGGTTATGACGAACCGTATTGATACGACAATGGCCTCATTAAGGGCGGAGGGCAAGGCTGCCCTAGTACCATGGGTGACTGTGGGATATCCGGACATTGCGACATCTGAGGAGATGGCGGTGGCGATCATGGAGTCGGGCGCGGACATGCTGGAGATGGGAGTGCCGTTCAGCGATCCGCTTGCGGACGGGCCTACAATTCAGATGGCGAGTTTTCGGGCGCTAGAGAACGGCACCACGCTTCGTGACGCGCTCGGAAGCCTGCGGCGGCTTCGGGAGCGTGGGGTAGATTCACCGCTGATATTCATGGGGTATCTCAACCCGTTTATCAGTTACGGGATGGAAGAGTTTGCTAAGGAAGCCTCGGATGCGGGGATGGACGGGATCATCATTCCAGACCTGCCACCTGAGGAGGCGCCACCATATCAAGCGGTGCTTGCGTCTCATAACATTCACCTGATTCCCCTGCTGGCGCCCACGAGCACGGAGGCGCGTATCGAGCAGGCTTGCAAACAGGCAAGTGGTTTCATATACTGCGTGAGCGTTGCGGGGGTGACTGGCGCAAGGTCGGAATTGTCCGGTGGTGTAGAGGGGCTGGTGCGGCGCATACGCGAGCATAGCGACCTTCCGATACTGGTTGGGTTCGGCGTGTCGCGGCAGGAACATGTGGATAATATAGCGCGATTTGCCGATGGGGCGGTGGTAGCGAGCGCGATGCTGGACAGCGTCAGCCGAGTGCCGACCGAGGAAGCGGCGGAGACAGCTGCGCGGTTTGTGCGAGGGCTGCGGCGTAAGTCAGGTGTAACTTCCAACGACTCATATATACGTACAATGAATTAAGAGGGTGCAGCAGGGATGTCCAAAGTCCGCGGCATAAGAGGGGCGACAACGGCGAACAGCAACGAAAAGGACGAGGTGTTCAACGCGACGAGCGAGTTGCTAGCCGAAATCGTGAATGCGAATGAGATTGATGATGCCGACGACATTGCGGCGGCGTTCTTTACCACAACACCCGACCTGAACGCAGACTTTCCGGCGGCGGCGGCGCGGCTGATGGGCTGGACTCATGTGGCGCTGATGGACGCCGTGGAGATAGATGTGCCGGGGTCGCAGTCGCGGTGCATCCGGACGCTCATACTCGTCAACACGGAAAAGCGGGCAGATGAGATTGTGAACATCTACCTGCGCGAGGCTGCGAACCTGCGGAAGTGGCGGGTGGAGGACTAGGTTCTGCTAGTCAACCAAACGTGCTCCTTTAATGTGATGACTGACGGCTCGTCCTCTAGTTCTGGATGGACTCGCATCCAATGAGGAGGAGACACCGACGGACGCTGGAACAGATGCGGGCGAGACCTACGCCTGCCGACATCAGATGGGAGGAGATCGAGTCGCTGCTCTATGCGCTTGGGGTCAGATTAGTTGAACGGGCTGGTTCCAGGGTGCAATTGGTCAAAGGGGTGGAATCCATCGTAGTTCACAGGCCTCACCCAAGGCCTGCTGCAAGGCGAGACACGGTTCGAGACATTGCTAGGTTCATCGACCGCACAGGAGAAAGCTGATGCTAGAGTACAAGGGTTACATCGGAGAGGTAGTCTATGATGATGATGCCGAGATTCTGCATGCCAGAGTTATCAACAGCGGCCCATATCCGATAGCTAACGCCGAAGCTACTGATGTTGAAGGCATCAAGCGGGAGTTTCGTATTTCAATCGATGTGTATCTAGATGGCTGCGCCGAGTTTGGAATTGAGCCTATCGCACCCACGGCACTACCCGTGACAGTCGAGTCGAGCAACTGACAGCGTAATCTTAACTGATTCGCGAAACTCGCTTCAGACAACACCTCTTTCTTTTTCTCCTTTCCCCGCACATCATCTCTCCGGGAGCGTGATTGTTAACGGAATGTTATAATCCGCGCCATTATGTTCAGCTTCGTACTCCGCACGCCGCAGAGCCGCCGAACGCTTTATTTTGGCTCCATCATGCACATCTGGAGCGACCTGCATTTCGCGCTGATGTTTCCCCTGCTGCCTCTTATCGAGAGCGACATGGGACTGTCGTTCACGCAGGTGGGGATACTACGGGCGACATATAGCGGGGCTTCGGCGGTGCTGCAGATACCTGCGGGCTTTATCGCGGAGAACATGGGCGAGTTCTGGCTGCTGCTGGGGGGGAACGTGTGGGTGTCTGTGGGGCTGGTGGGGATGGCTCTGGCGCCGATGTTCGTGATGCTGGTGCTGCTGAGCTTCGTTGGCGGGCTTGGCGGCGGATTTCAGCATCCGCTGGCGTCGAGCATGGTGTCGCGGGCGTATGACGATGGCGGTCGCTCGACCGCGGTGGGGACGGTGAATTTTGCCGGCGACCTGGGGAAGATGCTCGCGCCGCCGATCGTGGCGGGGGCGATTGCGGTCAATATGGGATGGCGGCAGCTGCTGTGGGTGGTCGGGCTGGCGAGCCTTGTGTTCATGGCGATGTCGGCACTGACTCGGCGAGCGGTGGATATAGGCAGACCGGTGAGGGTGGAGTCGGAGGATGGCGCGTCTGGCTCCGGCAATGCGAGGCTGAGCGGATTCGCTACGCTGAGCGGGATTGGCGCGCTGGACTCAATGGCGCGAGTGGGTGCGCTGACGTTCCTGCCGTTCGTGCTTATCTCCAAAGATGTGAGCCAGTCGCAGGCGATAAGCATGCTGCTGTTCGTGTTCATCGGGGGCGCGGCGGGCAAGTTCGTTGTGGGCTGGCTTGGGGACAAGTTCAGCACGGTCAGTCTGATCTGGGCGACAAAGGGACTGACGGCGGTGCTGATTGTTGCGGCGCTGTATGTGCCGATGTCTGCAATGATTCCGCTGCTGGTGTTATTGGGCGTGGGGCTGAACGGCACTTCTTCCATTCTCTATGCGACGGTGGCGGAATATGTGCCAGCATTCAGGCGAGCCAGGTTCTATGGGTTTTTCTACACGACCAATGAGATTGGGACGGTAGCCGCGCCAATCGGCTATGGGGTGCTTGCGGATGCGTACAGCCTTAGTGCGACGATGCTGATAATGGGTGCCGCGACTGCGCTGATTCTGCCGGTGAGCTTGCTGCTGCTGACGCATAGATTCAGCAGATAGCACGCGGAATGTGTTCCCACTTCGCAGGCATGGCGACCTGAGCCTTGACAGAAACAATTATCGGGCGAAAATTATGGAAGTGCGGAATGTGCGTCTGATATACTCCAAATTGCCCGAGGCATGAATGTGCGTCGTGGCCAGAGGGAGTGTGCGGAGGGCGAATTGACGGAAGCCTACGCAGTCAGAAGTCCGGCGGATTGAGGCGCATGCGAATCGAGCAGGAGCTGGAACAGGCGCAAATCGACAGGGACTCGGTGCTGACCATCGGGGTCTTCGACGGCGTACATCGCGGGCATCAGTACCTGATAGGCAAGGTCGCAGCCGAGGCGCAGTCAAGGGGCATGGCAGCGGGTGTGGTGACTTTCCGCAACCACCCGGACTCGGTGCTGAACCCGAACTTTCAGCCACAGTACATTACGAGCATCGCGGAGCGGGTCCGGTTGGTCGAGGAGATTGGCGCGGACTTCGTAGTACCGGTTACGTTCGACAGGGAGGTCTCGGGGCTGCGTCCGCAGAAGTTCGTTGAGCTACTGATGGGCAAGCTTCGGATGCGCGGTCTCGTGGTGGGGCCGGATTTTGCGATGGGATACAAGCGAGAGGGCAATGTGGAAGTGCTGTCGAAGTTGGGCGAGAAGCTCGGCTTTACTGTGAGCGTGGTTGACCTGCTATCAGAGGGTGGGGATGCCGTACACAGCACTAGCATAAGGAAGGCGATCTCCCAGGGGAATGTAGGGGATGCGGCGAAGAAGCTGGGGCGTAAATTCTCCATAAGCGGCACCGTGGTTACAGGTGAAAAACTGGGAAGGGAATTGGGATTCCCGACCGCTAATGTGGAGGTTGGACCGGACATGGCGGTGCCCGGAAACGGGATATATGCGACACTGGCTTATGTGGACGGAGAGCGCCACATGGCGGCGACGAGCATTGGCACGAGACCGACATTCGACGGCAGGGGACGCACGATAGAAGCCTTCCTGTTGGGATTTGACAAGAACCTGTATAATAGGCAACTACGGCTGGAATTCGTGCAGCGTTTACGCGATGAGTTGAAGTTCGAGAGCGTGGACGACCTGCTAAAGCAGATGGAGCTGGATGTAGAGCAAACGCGAACACTGCTTCAGGCCGAGCGATAGCCTGAGGCTCAGCAGGATGGGGGACACTCATGCTAGAGCGCCCGAGTCAGCCTGGTCAAATTGATGATGTCGCCCCGCGAAATGGGCAGAGCAGCGGACGCGACGCCATAGTCGAGGCGCGCCGCGTGGCGGCTGAGTACGCAATCTTCGCTGAGATTGGTCGCGTCATCAGTTCCTCCCCCGACATTCAAGAGGTCTATGAGGGCTTCGCCTCGCAAGTTCGCAATATTATTCCGTTCGAGCGGCTGGTCATTAACAGCGTTGACCTCGAAGCGGGCACGGTAACCACCCTGTATCAGTCCGGCGCGAATATACCGGCCTGGGCGCCGGGAATGGTCAGAGCGCTGGCTAATTCGCCGACGGAATGGGTTGCCAAGAATGCTCGTGGGCTGCTCCTCACACCGAACTCGCCTCACACCTTAGAAGAGCTATTCGCGAACCAGGCTCCCGTAATGGACATGGGCCTGAGGTGGCTGGTCGCGGTTCCTCTAATTTCCAGGAATGAGGTCATAGGTACGCTTCACTTCAGGTCCACCGATGCGGATGCGTATTCGGAGAGCTGCCTTGATCTTGCGGAACGAATTGCATCGCAGATAGCAGGAGCTGTTGCGAATTCTCTGCTGTATGCCAAGCAGATGGAGACTCAGGCTGTGCTGGAGGAGACGCTCCGATTCGAACACAGGCTCGTCCAGGAGCAAACGCTGTTTGCTGAGATTGGCAGGATAATCTCGTCGTCAATGGATATTGACGAAGTGTATGAGGACTTCGCCAACCAGGTGCAGCAACTGATTACTTTCGATAGAATCTCTCTGGCACACTTCTATAAGGAAGACGACACACTGGTAAACGCCTATGTGTCGGGGATAGAGGCGGAGGGCCGTCGCGTTGGCGAGAAGTTTTCCATAGCTGACACGCCTGCCGAAGACGCGATCTATACCGCTCAGACCATACTTGTTCAGGGGAGCGCGGATGTGCTCAAGGCGCGGTACCCATTGATGGTATTCCATAACATGCGCTCGGTAGTAATGGCGCCTCTGATCTTTAAGAACGAAGTGATCGGACTTCTGAATGTGCGCTCTCTGAAGGAGAACGCGTATGGTCAGCGAGATATCGATATGCTCACTCAAGTTGCCAGACAGATCGCCCCTGCCATTGCGAACACGCTGCTTTACGCACAGCAGAGCCGGCTGGCGACATTCCCGATGCACAATCCCAACCCTGTAATCGAGGCGAACCTGGACGGCACTATTGCTTACAGCAATCCGATAGCCCGGCAGCGATTCCCTAATCTGCAGGAAATGGGTCCGCGACATCCGATAATGGCGGAGATCGATGAGATAATCGAGGAATTGACTTCTGGTGGCGCGTTCCACTCGCGAGAGACCGATGTCGGAGACGAGACCTACCAGCAGCGCATCGTCTATATTCCCGCAATCAACCAGATACGAATCTACTCGAACGACATTACCCCGAGGAAGCGAGCGCAGGAGAAGCTGGCGCGACAGGCAGATGAACTGGCGCGGTCGAATGCGGAACTGCAAGAGTTCGCTTATGTGGCTTCTCACGACCTCCAGGAACCACTGCGGGTGATTTCGGGCTTTGTTCAGTTGCTTTCCGACCGCTATGGCGGGGAACTGGACGAGACGGCTGACGAATTTATCGGATATGTTGTGGACGGCACGGAGCGAATGAAGATTCTGATAAATGATCTTCTGGAGTACTCCCGTGTGGGCACACGCGGAAGGCCGCTTGAGCCGGTGGAGAGCTCCAGCGCGCTGGAGAATGCGATGGCCAACCTACGCGTTGCCATCAGCGAGGCAAACGCGAGGGTCACGCATGATAGGATGCCCAAGGTGCAGGGAGACATAAACCAGCTTTCGCAGCTCTTCCAGAACCTGATCAGCAATGGCATGAAATTCCACGGCGATAAGCGTCCTGAGATTCACATATCAAGCGTGCAGGTGGGCGAGTCGTATGTGATGTCGGTTTCGGATAACGGCATTGGGATAGACCCGCAGCACAATGAAAGAATATTCGGTATGTTCAAGAGGCTGCATGGAAGGGGCGAGTACCCGGGCACGGGCATTGGGCTTGCGATATGCAGCAAGATCGTTGAGCGGCACCAGGGCAAGATCTGGGTCGAATCGGAAATTGGAAACGGGGCAACTTTCAGCTTCACGCTGCCGGTTGCGGAGGATTAAGGGAAAGGAGACGGCAAAATGACTTCAGCGACAGAGGACAGAGCGATCGAGATTCTTCTGGTCGAAGACAATCCTGCCGATGTGCGGTTGACGGAGGAGGTAATCAGGCAATCGGAGCATACGACGAACATCACCGTAGCAGAGGACGGTGTAATCGCGATGGAGATTCTGCGGCAGGCGGGCGCATACTCAGACACACCGCGACCCGACCTGATTCTGCTTGACTTGCGGTTGCCACGCAAGGATGGGCCGGAGGTACTCGCAGACATAAACTCGGAAGAGGCTCTGGTGAACATTCCGGTGATGATTCTGACGGGCACGGAAGCAGAGCAAAGCCTGCTGAACGCGTACAATATCCCTCCGAGCCGCTTCTGCCGCAAGCCGATCGAATTGCAGCGGTTCAATAATGTGGTCTCGCAATTAGGGATGTTCAGCCGTCAGCCAATCAGCCTGGGGCCGCCTGCCGGACAGGCAGAGGAACAGGCATCATCCGAAGGTAAGCGCCGATGGTGGTGGCCCTTCGGCGGCAGCTAGGCTGCATGCCAGCAGACGACTTAAGGACAATGATGTGACCACTGCATATAGAAGGCCCGCAAGCAGACCGCTGGAGATACTGCTGGTCGAGGACAATCCAGCAGATGTACGGCTGATTCAGCTGATACTGGAGGACGCCGAGTTTCATGTGAACTTCACGGTCGCAAACAACGGGCAGGAGGCGATGACGATTCTGCTCAAGGAAGGTGAGGCCACCAACGCAGCGCGCCCCGACATGATCCTGCTTGACCTGAACATGCCTGTGATGGATGGCAGGGAGGTGCTGGCGGCGCTGGAGCAGAACCCTGACCTCGGCAGAATCCCGGTAGTAGTGTTGACGACATCGCAATCGCAGGAGGACCTGGAATACGCGTACAGCAAGTGCATCAGCAGCTACATCACGAAGCCGGTTGATGTACATCAGTTCAATTCCAAAGTGAGGGACTTGCTGAATTACTGGACGAATGTAGCCGTACTGCCCGATTAGGTCGTGTCTAAACCGGTTGGGTTGGATGAGAGTTGAAGCTGCATTGGCTATTGCTCCTTAGCACCTATCCAGTAATTCGTTTTGAAGAGGTCTTAGACAGTGTTGACAGCGTGGCATTGAGTTGCTACGGTTGACAAGAGGAGCGGAAGCTCTGCAATTACCGCCCAGGCTAAGCGCCGGGCTATCAGGAGGTTGGCTATGATTCGTCAGATCGTCTTGAATCATAACTGGAAGTTCCCTTGTCCTGCCCCTGCTGGTCTCAGGGGCGGATGCCGAAGATAGGGATGGCAGGAGGAAAGCTCCAATAATGATCCAGCAGGGGTGGCCAAGACCGGCAGCCCCGCGAAGCACAACCGGCTGTTAAATGACCCCTAGCATAAGGGGCGCAGCCTTCGGTCAAAGACCGGAAGTGCGGGACTAACGGGTAATTCAGGGAGGCGGGTAGCAGCATGTGTTGCGCCCGCCTCCCTTCTTTGCGCTATAATTGCTTGCGCGATGAGAGTCTGCGGGAATCGCGGTGTGGGCAAAATCCCCTGCCCCACCAACCAGACTGAGTCGCATATCCAACCTGAGCGAGGTGTGCCATCTTGTTGTCGGACGCTCTATTAGATGCAATCAGGGATGAGGGTGTGATGCGCCGCGTGCTAAAGCGAGGCGTGTCGGAGATCATCGTGGAATCGGAGTTCGTCGAGAGACTGCAGGGCGGCAGACCGCTTCGCCTGAAGATGGGCTTCGATCCAAGCGCGACAGACATACACCTTGGGCATGCGGTGGGGTTGCGGAAGCTGCGCCAGTTGCAGGACCTGGGGCACAAGGTTGTGCTCATCGTCGGAGACTGGACAGCGCAGATAGGCGACCCGAGCGGCAGGTCGGCTACACGGCCGATGCTGACAGCGGAGCAGGTGCGGGAGAACGCGGCTACATATATGGCGCAGTTCTTCAAGATAGTGGACAGAGACAGGACGGAGACGCGCTGGCAGAGCGAGTGGTTCGGTGACTTCTCACTGGCGGATGTCATTCGACTGACGAGCCGATTTACCGTGGCACAGTTCCTTGCTCGCGACGACTTTGCCAGCCGGTTCAAGGCAAACCAACCGATTGCGATAACGGAGCTGCTGTATCCGTTGCTGCAGGCGTATGACTCGGTGGCAATCGAGTCGGATGTGGAGTTTGGCGGGACTGACCAGATGTTCAACCTGCTGGTGGGCAGGGACCTGCAGGGAATGATGGGGCAGACGCCGCAGCAGTGCTTTCTGATGCCGCTGCTGCCGGGGACTGACGGCGTGCAGAAGATGAGCAAGAGCCTTGGGAACTATATTGGCATAGATGAGCCGGCGAACGAGATTTATGGCAAGGCGATGTCGCTACCGGACAGCCAGATTCTGCCGTATAGCGAGTATCTTACGGATGTGGTGGACGATGAGATCGAGGAGATGCGGTTGGCGCTGGATGGCGGGTCGGTAAACCCGATGGAGCTGAAGAAGCGGCTGGCAAGGGAGCTCGTAACGCAGTTCCATGACCTTGAAGCGGCGCGGGAGGCGGAGCGGCACTTCGAGCGGACGGTGCAAGGGGGTGGAGTGCCGGAGGATATGCCTGAGCACGCGCTGCCGCCTGCGGAGACGCTTGCGGGAATGCGGTTGAGCCGACTGTTGGTTGATGCGGCGCTTGCTAGCAGCGCGGGTGAGGCGAGGCGTCTGATAAGCCAGGGTGCGGTGCAGATTGACGGCGAGCGCGTGTCGGATGACTCGACGGCGGGCGTCAAGGCTGGGGTGGTGTTGAGGGCCGGGCGGCGGCGGTATGTGCGGCTTGTGTAGCAGCGATTGGTTGTCTCACTAGAGCGCGCCGGGGTGGCCGGGAGCGCCGTAGAGGGGGCAGGCTGCGCAGGATGTGGGGTGCGTGGAGTTGCCGCAGGTTGCCGGGTTGTATGATGGCTGTGTCTTTGTCAGTCCGAGACGGGCTTTCGTCTCCTTCTTGCGAGCTTGCTTTGCGCCTTCGCTGAAGAGGTTGAGCTTGAGCTGCCTTGCGCGGGGTGGACGGTGGCCTGGAAAGCGCAAGAAGGGCCAGGCGCGCTTTTGGACCACGCCCATCGTCTTTAGGTCGCGCCAGTTGTCGATGGTGTGCGCTCGGCGGTTGTTCAGGATGCGCTCAGCGGAGGTTGGGCCTATGCCGGGAACTCGGAGGAGTTGCTGCCTGGTCGCGGCATTGACATCGAGGGGGAAGGTATCGAGGTTCTGGACGGCGATGGACTGCTTGGGGTCTTCGTCGTGGGGCAGGAAGCCGCTGTCGTCGTAAGCTAGACGCATCTCGTCGGAGGTGTACTTGTACACGCGGCTGAGCCAGTCTGCCTGATAGAGACGGTGCTCTCTTGCCATAGGGGTTGGCGGGTGCTCTTCAAGGGGCGTGTGGCGGATCGGCTGGAATGGGGCGTAGTACACGCGCTTGAAGTCCCATTCGCCGTATAGCTGGCGCATGCGCTCGAAGATGTCCCAATCGGACTCGTCTGCCGCGCCGACGACCATCTGAGTTGCCTGACCAATGGTTGTGCCCCTGCTGGCGTAGCGGTTGCGGCTGATGAGATCGGAGACCCAGCGCATCGGGTCGAGGATGTCGCGCTGCATGTCTTTCATGGTGCTGAGGCGTGTCATCATCTCGGCTGTGGGCGTCTCGATGTTGACGGATAGTCGAGTTCCCAGACGATAGGCTTCCTCGACGAGTGGGTAGTCGGTGCCGGGCATGACCTTCATGTGGATGTAGCCCTTGAAGCCGTGCCTGTTGCGTATTGCGTCCACGACTTTCAGCAGTCGCTCGGTGGTATTGGAGCCGCTGCCAGCGATACCAGAGCTGAGGAAGAGGCCGTTGACGGTGTGGCGGCGGTGCATTTCCATGAAGGCACTGGCGAGCTCGTCCACCTTGAACGCGTGGCGCTTTCGGGGGACCCAATGACTGTTTGGGCAATAGAAGCAGTCCATCTTGCAGAAGTCGGTGAACATGACACGCATGAGGCTGATTGTCTTGCCGTTGGGCATTGCAGCCTTGTAAACGCCAGGGACGGGGTTGCGTCGGGCTGAAGTGTAAGGGGCTGCCGTCCTGCTGCCGGGAGCGGGGCGCGAGAGAATGTCGTCGCTTGCCATTCCGCCTAGGATGTGGAGCTTTTCGAAAGTGCTGGTGGTGTGCTTGATGAGCATCGCGGCTCTCCTGTGTAAGAATATATGTTCGCTATATAATTCTAGCACAATTGTGCGGAGAGTCAAGCGGCGTCAGTGTGTCACAAGATCTGGCGGAGGCGGGTGTCCCAGCGGTCGCGGAGCCAGTCGCCGATGAAGTTGAAGGACAGCACTGTGAGGAAGATGGCGAAGCCGGGGAAGAGTGTTACCCACCAGGAGTTTGAGAGGTAGTTTCTTCCATCGGCTACCATTGCGCCCCAAGCGGGTGTGGGCGGCGGGACACCCGCGCCGAGATAGCCTAGGATGGACTCGGCGAGGATTATGCCGCCGACCTGCAGCGTGGTCGCTACGACGAGGGTGTTCATCACGCCGGGAAGGACGTGACGGTAGAGTATGCGGGAGTTGGATGCGCCCGCCACTTTCGCGAGGGCGACGTAGTCCAATGTCTTGAGTTGTAAGGTCTGTCCGCGAACGAGCCGGACAATCTCGGGCCAGCTTGCGAGCGCAAGGACACCGATGATGACATAGTATTTCTGGCCGAATACAACGACTATTATGAGTGCGAGCAGCAGATACGGAATTGCGGTGGAGATGTCTGTGAGGCGCATTATCACTTCGTCTATGTACTTGCCGAAGTATCCGGCGCACAGGCCGAGAGTTGTGCCGACCGTTATTCCGATTGCTATGCTGATGGAGGCAAGCGTGAGGGAGACGCGTGCGCCGTGAATGATGCGAGTGAGGATGTCGCGACCAAGCGGGTCGGCTCCGAGAATGTACCTGTTCCCCCTGCTGCAGTAGTCTAAGTATGGTTTTTCCTCGCCGACACATTCCGCGTACCAGAAAGGGGCTGCGGTGCGGTCACGAAGGTTCTGGCGATTTGGCAGGCTTGGCGATATATACTCCGCGAATAAGGCGCAGGAGATGAGCGTGCCGATAATCAGAATTGGAATGAGGGGCCAGCGGCGCAGTACATAGTAAACACGCCTAGGTATGGAGGGATGCGTGCGGCGGTTAATGTCGGCAAGAGTGAGGCGATTGGCCTGGCTCATGAATATGAAACAATCATCGAATTACAGGGTGTACGGAATTAGAAATTTTCAAATAATAAGGGGCGGGTTGATGTCCCGCCCCTTGTGTTAGGCATCTGCAAGCAGTTGGCACAGGCCAACTATGTGGTAAATAGCACCGGGTTTCTGAGAGGAGGCGCTATCTCACGCTCATTGAGCTGGTAGGCTTCCTTCTTGTATATCTGGATGCGGTGCGAGCCGAAGTCTGTGATGTACAGCCTGTTCTCGTCGTCAACTCGAACGGTGAGAGGAGCGCGGAGGCGCTTGGTGGCTTCGAGGTCTGCCATTTCGCGCAGGCGAAGGGTTACCGGGTTGGCGAGGGTGTACTCGCGCGCCGAGCGAGAGAGGTTGGCGTCGCCGAGGAATTGCTCCACGAAGCGTCCCTCGTCGTCGAATAGCTGCACGCGATCGTTGCCCCAGTCGCAGACGTAAATATCGCCGTCGGAATCTACCGCAACGCTTGTCGGGCGATCGAATTCGCCCTTGTCGTTGCCGGGTCCGCCGACTTCCATGAGGAATTGGCCATCCGGGGTGAACTTCTGTACACGATCATTGCGCCAGTCGGCGACGTATATGTCGCCTTGGTCGTCAACGGTTACGCCCCAGGGCATGTTCAACTGGCCCTTGCCGTCACCGAATTCGCCGAACTGGGAGAGGAATTTCCCATTCTTGGTGTAGGTCTGGATGCGGTGGTTCAGAGTGTCGGAAAGAACGATGTTACCGTCATTGTCGAAGGACATGCCGGTAGGCCGATTGAACTGGCCTTCGCCACTCCCCTCCTCGCCCCAGCTCGCCTGTTGTGCGCCGTCCTTGTCAAAGATGAAGACTTTGTTGTGCGCTTCGTCTGAGACATACAACATCTCGTCGTCGTCGCAGAGTAGCCCGGAGGGCCACTGGAATGTGCCGGTGCCGATGGTGCCGAGATTGTCGTCGGCCCAGTTTATGCAACGGATTTCATTACCCAGTCCGCCCCTTGTGAGGACATAGACGCGCTCGTTCTTGCCGAAAGCGATGTCAACGGCGTTGGATGTAACGCGGCGCATGCCGAGTGTCATGTAATAAGGAAAGCCTGACCTGAGCAATGCGTATGGTCTGGCCATTGTTGCACCTCGCTAGACTATTTCAGATTGTAAGTATCTCGGTATCAAAGTCGGTCAGCAGTCTTCATTGGGACTGGCTGACCGACTGACTAAACTGCTAACGGTTACTTGAACGGGGTGATCTGCTCGTACTGTCCGTTGACGATCTCGGGAGCGTCAATGCCCATCCACTGCTCAAGCATGGTGGCGTAGATGCCGCGGAAGTCGATGGTGTGTTCCAGGTCTTCGCCCTTCGCCCAATCAGCGGAGTCGAGAGACGGATACTCGGAGTAGAGGCCACCGTTTACAGGCTCGCCGATGATGAAGGCGCCGCCTCCTGAGCCGTGGTCGGTTCCGCTGCCATTGTCCTTGATGCGGCGACCGAACTCGGTGAATACCATCATCACCACATTGTCTGCGGCGTCGTGCTCATTGAGGTCATCGAAGAAGTCGCGAATCGCACCGGAGAGGTCCTGCAGGAGCTTGGGATGCGTCGGGTTCTCGTTGGCGTGGGTGTCGTACCCGCCGTGACTGGTGTAGAAGATACGGGTGCCGAGACCTGTCGTATGCACCCTGGCGATGTCCCGCAGGCTGTTGGATATGGCGTTGTCAGCGTACTCCACCGAGGAGCTGTACTGCGCCGGCGCTGCCTTCAGCCTGTCGGCGCCGCGGAGTACGTCCATGCCGGTTCGGGAGAGATACTCCATCACCGGGCCGGTGCCGATTGCCTGGGCGTACATGTCCTTGAAGATCTGAAGAGCCTGATCGCGCTGATCGTTCTCGCCGATGCCGGTCATGAGGCCGTAGCTGTCAAGGTCGTTGACTGAGGTAACAGGCACGCCGGGGACGGCCATCGCGCGCGGGAGCCCGACGCCGAAGTTGATGCCAGTCAGCTCATCTTCGCCATTGGGATCGAGCTCGCGGAGCGCCTTGCCGACCCAGCCTTCCGTAACGACCTTGTCCGGCTCGCAAGTGTGCCAGATGTCCATGCCGCGGAAGTGCGAGCGGTTGGAGTTCGGGTAGCCGATGCCCTGCACGACTGCAACCTTGCCGTCGTCGAACATTTCCTTGACGGGGCGGAAGTTGGGGTTGAATGCGAGGTCGTCGTTTATGGGCAGCACATCCTCGCGATCAATCTTGACCAACTTGCGGTTGTCGTAGTAGGTCGGGCTGTTGTACGGAATGAGGGTGTGCATGAAGTCGTTGCCGCCTGACAACTGCACTACGACCATGACCGGGTCTTTTCCGTTACCATTGGCTGGCATCTCGTGTGCCTCCTTTTGCTTACTTGCCTGGAACTGTCAACAGTACATATAAGGTAGTGTTCTGGTTAGGCGAACTGGTACTCGCGGGTGGAGACGATGAGCTGAAGCATCCTGCCGATGTGGATGGCGCTGTCGTTGGCATCGTCCTCGCTGTCGAAATTGAGACCGCCTGCCGCCTCCGCGTAGCGCATCAGGCCTTCACGGGTGGCATCATCAACGGCAACGTGTCCGGCGAGTTCGAGGGACATGTCCACGAACTGCAGTGGCGATAGGCTGCCGTCCGTGCTTTCCGCGCTCATGCGGGAGACGATGTCCTGGACGCCGGGCTTGGACAGGTCGTTGAGCTGATTGACTGCGAAGTTAATGCGCTCATTGAGCGTGCCGCCGTCAATCCACTCGTGGCCTGTGTGCCAACCCTCGACTGTGGGGGGATTCATAAGCTGCTGCCCCATGACGCCTGTTGCTGCGCTTAATGCGCCTACAGCCTCGTTCGGTACGGGGAACTTGTAGGTGCCTACGAGCTTGATCGTGCCTGCGACCAGCTCAGACGGGCTCTTGACCTTCTTGAACATCGCCTCTTTGAAGAAGTCGGAGTTGAAGAGAGTCTGCAGAATGGGGCGAATCTCACCGTTGTTCTCGAAGTAGGCGCCGATGAGAATCTCCATAGCTTCGGGATCGCGCGGCGGCTCCAGTTCCCAGGCGGGTACCTGCGGCTCGTCGGCGACGAAGAAGTTGTAGATATGGCGGCAGATGAATGCTGCCGTGGCGGGCTGGCGGACGATGATGTCTATGATGTCCTCGCCGTTGAATTTGCCGGACTCGCCGAGGAAGGTTTTCTCGGAATCGTCGTGGTCCTCTTCCACATAGAGGAACTCGGCGTCGTAGCTGCCGAATGGGTACAGAGGAATGGGCTGGGTGAAGGTCCAGCCGGTGAATGCGCGGGAGGCATTCTTGATATCCTCTTCGGAGTAGTGTCCGACACCCATTGAGAAAAGCTCGAGCAGTTCCCTGCCCCAGTTCTCGTTTGGCTCGCCTTTGTGGTTTTCGCAGTTGTCGAGCCAGTAGTTCATTGCCGGGTCTTTCGCGAGTTCCAGGAGGATGGTCCTCATATCGGACATGCCGATTTGCCGGAAGGTCTCAATCTGGCGAACGATGGATGGGACGTGCTCGCCCTTGTACCAGGCGGTCGCGAAGACATGGTGCCAGAGCAGCGCCATCTTCTCCTGAAGCGGCCTCTGCGTGTTGACCATGCGATAGATCCAGCGCCCCGTGTGAAGTGGAAGCGAGTCGGTGTAACTTAGTTCCAGGTTGTAGCGCTTCCAGATATCCTCTTCGAGATCCGGAAAGCGTTCCGGGGATACAAGGTCGTCCACGACTGCCTCGTAGCCCTTCGATGCCAGCTCATCGAGCTCCGACCTAGAAGCGCCGAAACCTGCGCGGCGCATTAGGTGAGCTATCTGAGCAACGTCTTTAGCCATTCTCGCTCCCTCCTTATAATAGAAGTGCGTATTCTACTGTGTCTGACATGTGCCAGAAGCGTACCAAATTGTGAATAAACTTACAGTGCATTTTACATCAGACCGTCAAGGCGCACAACAGGAATGGCTGCGAGTTGCAGGGACGGCACGGAAATGAGCGGACACCGTCGCAGATTCTTGACTTTGCTAATCATAATCGCCTAATATGACGGGCAGGAATAGTTGGTGCAATCGTTCACAATCGGAGGGCGCCGTAGGATGGCGGATTGTGAAATGAGATTGACTTGCGATTTCGGTTCGTTTAGGATTGCGCCCACTTGCAGTCTAAGTCGCCGAAACTGAATTTCATCCGCCAAGCGGAGTTGCAGCGACAAACGAGGAAATGAGACGGTAAGTATCGGTATCAGATTGAATGTAACAGGAGGGACGAGAATGAGTAAATTTGGCAAGAAGGGAAGGTTTCTGTGGCTTTTGCCGTTGGCAGCGATAATCGCATTTGCGGCAATCGCGTGCGGCGGCGCGCCGGAAGAGACGGCAGCACCAGCCGCTCCGGCACCTGCTGCTCCCGCACCTGCGGCACCAGCCCAGGCAGCGCCGGCTCCCGCCGCAACTGCAGTGCCCGCGCAAGCAGTTCCCGCTGCAACAAGCGGAGAGGGCGCAACGCTAACCGTAGTTCTCGACAATGTCGGCTCTCCCCTATATAGGAATGAGAAGGCGACCTGGCCAGACAACATGATGAACTATTACTACGGCTTTCAGGAGCTGCTAGTGACCTGGGAGGCAAACACGGCCGGTGACGCAGGCAAGGGCAAGGTGTCCGACGAGACCTGCGAAGCGCCGATGCTGGCGTTAAGCTGGGAGTACGATCTGCCACCTAACTTCGACGATCCCGAGAACCAGGGCACTGTTACAGTGAGCCTGCGACAGGGCGTTGACTTCTATGTCGCAGATGGCAGGCACTCGGAGTTTACAGCAGAGGACGCAGCATGGTCGTTCAATGACGCAGGCTCCAACAACCCGGCGGCTACTCACTCCAATGCGGGTGAAGCCGGCGACTGGTTCAAGCTCTGGGAAGCTACCGACAAGTACACGCTGAAGGGACATTTCCGCAACTACATCGCCGACTGGCTGAACGGCGGCGGCGCAGGCATCAGCAGCATGTGCGGCGACGCGATCGGCGTAGTGTCGAAGACGCTGTACGACGAGATTGGCGACGACATTCTGACGACGCCACATGGAACGGGCCCGTTCTTTGTACAGGAATGGCGGCCGAACGAGCTGATCGAAGCGACATCTCGCGTTGACCACTGGAACAGCAATCCGAACTTCGCGTTCCTGAAGCTGAGGCAGGCCAGTGAGGCTGCACAGCGCACCGCCCTGCTCCAGACGGGGCAGGCGGACATCTCGATGGTGTCTATCCAGGATGTTGCGGATTTGCAGAGCGAGGGCTTCAAGTTCCACGACGGGCTGAACCAGATTCTTGGTCAGTTCATATATATGGCGGGCAACTACTGGTCGTTCAAGGATCCGCAGACGGGCGACCCGGTCGAACTTCGCGAGGGCTTTACGCCTGATGTGGATCACCCCTGGATTGGCGACCCGCGCATCGAGTGCGCGGACGCGGACCGCACGAATACGGATGAGCTTGGCGCGGGCTGCAACGCCACCGGCTTCGACTACAAAGATACCGACAGGTTCTCATACGAGACTGAGCACATGCTGAAGGCCAAGGCTTTCCGTGAGGCTCTGATTTACGCAATCGACCGCGACCTGATAGGCGAGACGATCGTTTCCGGCTACGGCGGAGCAATCTTCGGCACAGGTCACGGCGGAGGCATCGCCTTCCACCAGTCCCATCCCGAGTATAAGGACAAGTGGGCAGCGCATTTCGACCCGGAGATAGCAAAGCAGAAGCTTGCCGAGTCTGGCGTGGAGCCTGGCTTCGAGTTCGAGTACTACTGCCCGGCCGGTAACGGCACATCCATCGAGGTTTGCCAGGCTGTCGTAGGTATGTGGGAAACGCATCTTGGGCTGAAGCCGTACATCGACAACACTGCATATTCGTCGCGCCGACCGACAATGGTCGGACGCCAGATCAATTCCATTTGGCAGACAAGCTGGGGCCCGAACAGCGCCCAGGCGAAGGAAGCCGGGGGAACGATCCCGGTGTGCTGCCTGTGGCCAATCGCGTCGGCGGGTGGCTATAACGCGGGGATCGAAGACAACAACTTCTACAACGACTTCGACATAACGCGCATTCAGGAGAAGGGCACGCCCGAGAACCTTGCGACGCGCGAGACGATCCAAGACCGCTGGTTTGACCTGAAGACGGGCACGGGCATCGTGGAAGTGCCGACTCTGATTGGCATGAATCCCGACACCATACAGAGCTGGGAGCTCAAGCCCTGGCGCTTGACCAACAGCTTTGAAACCGTCGTGTACCAGCCTCCGCAGTAAACCAGTAGCAATGAGCGCCCACTCGGGTAAATCGAGTGGGCGCTATTTTCATTTTTGCAACTCTGGCAAACTCTTGAATTGTTCCACTGACGGAAGTCAAGCATTCCAGTTCAATGCCCAAAGAGCACGGTGCATGTAGGCGGGGCCTTTCGACTTCCGGCGAGCCAATGGTAAGGAAAAACGGAACCTGACATGAAGACTTTCGTGCTTCGCAGGCTAATTTTCATGATCCTTTCGGTAATTGCGGCGACGCTGATCGTGTTCAGCATGTCGCGGTTGCAGGGAGACCCACGCTATTTGTTCCTCGCTTCGGGATATACGACACAGGAGCAGTGGGATGCCTGGGGCAAGGAGTTCGGTCTGGACAAGCCTCTGCCGATCCAGTATTTCATCTGGCTTGGCAAGGCGATGACCGGGGACTTTGGCAAGTCGCTGAAATCGGGGTATGAGTCCACGGAGATGCTGCGGATCTTCGCGCCGGCGAGTCTGCAACTGGGGTTTGCCGCGTGGGTGTTTGTGCTGATCACCGGGGTGCCACTGGGAGTGCTTTCCGCTGTGAAGAGGGGCTCGCTGTGGGATCTGATAGGCAGAACCTTCGCGGTGTTCGGGCAGGCGCTGCCGCCATTCTGGCTGGGCATAATGCTCATATTGATATTTGCAGTGCAGCTTGAATGGCTGCCGTCCGGAACGCGTGGCGACGATGGCGAAGCGCTCACGAGGCGTATTAGCTATTTCGTGCTTCCAGCGGTAACTTTAGGGTGGCTTGCGTCCGCTGGGCTGATGCGCCTGGTGCGATCCTCCATGCTGGAGGTGCTTGACTCGGAGTTCGTGAAGTTGGCGCGCGCTAAGGGTGTGGGCAACTCTACACTGATCTGGAAGCACGCTCTCAAAAATGCGCTCATTCCGCCGCTGACATTTTCGGCGATTATCATGGCGGGCTTCATCGCGGGCACGGTCGTAACAGAGACGGTGTTCGCCTGGCCAGGGCTGGGTTGGATGACGGTGCAGGCAATCATCAACAATGACTTCCCCGTGATGACTACGGCAGTGATGATGTTCACCATCCTGTATGTGCTCACAGTTTTCGTTGTTGACATACTTTACGCATTCATCGACCCTAGAATTCGGTACTCCTAACATAGAATCGGTGTAACAATGGCACAAGCATTGGCGGCAAACCTGGAAAGCATCGAGCGGGCAACTCAGCAGACCCCGCTCAGTAAGGTCCTGTATGTACTGCGCCGCTGGCCGGTGTTTCCGATTTTCATCATCGCAACGCTGGTCGTTTCCGCCGTCTTCGCGCCGTGGGTGGCTCCGCACGATCCCATAAAGCAGGACCTCCGCGCAAAGACGGACGCACCCTTCTGGTATGCGGAGTGTGGAACAAAGCAGCATCCTATCAACAACAATGAAGTTCCTGAGGTCCCGTGGCTGGACAGATGCCAGCAGACGGGCGAGAATTTCTACATTCTGGGGGCGGACCCTCTTGGGCGTGGCCTGCTTACACGCATCATCTACGGCGCACGGGTTTCACTGGTGCTCGCGGCAGTCGCAATCATTGTTGGAACACTCGTCGGCACGATTCTGGGTCTTTCTGCCGGATACTTCGGCGGAATTCTCGACGAAATGATCATGCGCCTGACGGACATTGCGACTGCGATTCCCTACCTGCTACTCGCACTGATCATCGTTACTGTGCTTGGCCAGAGAGTGTTCATCAACGGGGATGTCATTGTGCTGGTTCTCGCACTGGCGAGCTGGCCGGGAATCGTGCGCCTTGTGCGCGGGCAGACGCTTCAGCTAAAGTCCCTAGACTATGTTTCGTTGGCGCAGATCGCGGGCGCTTCAACACTCCGCATCATGTACCGCCACATACTTCCGGGAGTCATGAACACGATCGTGGTTGCGACCACGCTTCAGGTTGGCAGCATAATTCTGGCTGAGTCCATACTCAGCTTCCTCGGCGCGGGTGTACCGCCACCGACGCCGACATGGGGTTCGATGGTTGCGGACGGGCGGGACTATCTCAGCTCGGCGTGGTGGGTGGCGTTCTTCCCAGGAATGGCGATATTCCTGACGGTGCTGGCGTTCAACTTCATCGGCGACTGGTTGCGTGATCGCTGGGACCCGAGGTTGCGGCAGTTGTAAGAGAAGCTCGACGTCGTGAATTGGCATGCGAGCGGAACCCCGCAACCCTGTCGGCATCAATTTGTTAATAGTTTCACAGATTAGCCCGTGTCAGGGTTGACAATCAAACTAATATCAATTATAAGTTCAGCAAAGCCTCGGCTTAAATTCCCCACGCCGAATTCTTCGTCGCTCCCACAATGCACAGGCACCTAATATTACGGGCTGCATGGGGAGTTTCATGCGATTGGAAAGAATAGTTTTTCAGGCATTACGGCATAAGGAGGGCGCACCAAATATGCAAAAAGGGCTAAGAATCCGACTCTTCTGTATTGGTCTGGCTTTGCTGGTAATTGTGGCCTTCGCCTTGGCGTGCGGTAGCGCACCTGATGATGGTGACGCGGCGGCACCAGCGCAGCCAGTAGCGACCCCGACATTCCCGCCGACACCCATTCCGCCCGCGATAGCGCAGCCGACGGCAGCACCTGCCGCAGCTGCTGCAGCCCCCGCAGCTATGTCATCGGATGGCATTCAGACGGGTGGACATCTGCGCGTGCTGAATGACGGTTTCCCGCCGAAGTGGGACTTCACTCAGACTAGCACATGGATTTCCCTGTTCCACTATGGTGGCAGGGCGTACAGTGGCCTGCTGCAGTTCTCCCCCAGGGATGGAGTGGAAATTTGGCCGGACATGGCAGATTCGTGGGAGGTTATGGACAATAACCAGACCTACGTATTCCACATCAACGAGAACCTAACAGAGTATCACGACGGCGAGCCGTTTACGCTTGACGATGTGGTATATGCCATAGACCGCTGGCGTGACCCGCCTGAGGGGATCATTCAGCCGCGTGTTGGCGCGTTTAATCTGATCGACACAATGGAAGTGGTGGACGACCGTACGCTGGAGATCAAGCTAAAGGAGCCATTCGGCGACTTCATAGCGGAAGCTGCCAACCAGTGGCATATGTTCATTCCGAGGCACATCCTCGAAGCCAATGACAACACGATCACGAGTTTCGAGCAGCTAGTAGGCACCGGGCCGTACAAGATTGTGGACGCGGAAGACGGCATATCCGTCGAGATGGAAAAGGATGCGAACTATTTCCGCTCCGACCCTGACGGGAACCCCTATCCATATCTGGACAAGGTAACCTCAGTAGTCATCGCCGAGCCGCAAGCAATTATCGCTGCCCTGAATGCGAAGAGGGCGAGCGCAACGAAGCCCAACTGGGTGGGTGTGAGCCATCTCGAGTACAAACAGATGGCAGAAGAGGGCGATGGTACCTTCCTGGCTGAGGCATTTGCTACCGTTGACAGCGTTCAGCTCAACAACGAGGCGCCGCCATTCGACAATATTGATGCTCGAAGAGCGATAATGTACGGATTCAATAAGAACCGCATCATCGAGATTGACGGCGCGGAGAACCCGATTTTCCCAATTAGCTGGTTCAGTTATCTCCATCCTTCCCCGGCAGAGATTGCCGAGCTTCCGGGCTACAACCCTGCTAAGAGGGACGAAGAAGTTGCGATGGCGCGTGAGTTCGCTGAGAGCGCCGGTCTGACGGAATTCGACCTGATATGGATACCGACCAGGGTGGCGCACGCCGAGCAGTTGCAGCAGGACCTGCTGGAGTGCTGCGATGTGCAGGTTAACATCGTAATTCAGGACTGGACGGCGATGATCGCGGCGGTTGAAGGCCGACGGTATGAAGCCGCTATCGGCGGAACGGCGCCAAGCTATGCCGGGACGGTTCCTATCATCGACATCATGTACAGCGAAGGCGGAGGACGTAACGGAGGCTGGGACCCGCCCGACGAGTGGGAGGCCGCTTGGAACAAGGCACGAACCCAGCAACCGGGTGCCGATCAGGACGCTTTATTCGACGAGATGCACAGGATTATGCTCGAAGAGTGGGTGCCGATGGTACCGGTGTATGCGAACAACCACAACAAGTTCCACTGGAACTACGTGCATAACTGGCAGCTCGTCGCCCAGGACATCTTCAGCAACAACAAGTTTGAGGATGTGTGGATTGACTGCAATGCTCCAAGTCCGGGACCGGGATGCTAGAAGTACCGTGAATTACAACATTATCGTCGGCCAGTTTATAGATTGGCCATAGGACCAATTTAGAGTTTTGGGGAGGTTTAGTAGCATGCGACTTAGCCTTACTGGACGACTCTTGTCTATGAGTCTGCTGGCGGCGGCGCTGGCATTTGCTCTAGCGTGCGGCGGACCGCCGGAAGAGGCCGCGGCACCCGCGGCTGAGGCGCCGGTTGCTACGCCGACATTCCCGCCGACACCTATACCGCCGGCAATTGCCGCACCAACTGCGGCACCTGAAGCACCTGCGGCGATGCCGTCCAGCGGCATTCAGATGGGTGGGCATCTTACTGTTGTGAATGACGGCTTCCCTCCGAAATGGGACTTCACGCAGACAAGCACCTGGATTTCGCTATTCCACTACGGAGGGCGAGCGTATAACGGCTTGCTGCAGTTCTCTCCCAAGGACGGCGTGGAGATATGGCCGGACATGGCAGATTCGTGGGAGGTCACGGACAACAACCAGACCTATGTATTCCACATTAACGAGAACCTTACCGAATGGAACGATGGGACGCCGTTTACCGTTGAGGACATCATCTTCTCCATCGATAGGTGGCGCAATCCTCCCGAGGGCATAATTCAGCCGCGAGTTGGTGCGTTCTCGCTCATCGACACCATGGAGGCAATAGACGACAGCACACTGGAAATCAAGCTGCAAGCTCCTTTCGGCGACTTCATAGCAGAGGCGGCAAACCAGTGGCATATGTTTATACCGAAGCACATCCTTGAAGCTAACGAGAGTACGATTCCTCGATGGCAGGATGTAGTTGGAACCGGGCCATACGAGATCATTGACGCGGAAGACGGTATTTCTGTCGTAATGGACAAAAATCCCAATTACTTCCGTTCGGATCCGGACGGCACCCCGTATCCATATCTCGACAAGGTGACCTCAGTGGTCATCGCCGAGCCGCAGGGAATCCTTGCCGCGCTCAGAACTAAGAAGGGCGACGCTACGAAGCCGACTTTCGTGGGTGTGAGCCACGTGGACTATAAGAACATCGTGGAAGAGAGTGGCGGAGAGGCGACATTCCTGGCGGGGCCATTCGCGGACGTTGCCAGCATCCAGCTTAACAACGAGGCGCCTCCTTTCGATAACGTAGACGCCCGCAGGGCAATCTTCTACGCATTCAACAAGCAGGCAGTCATCGACTCTGAGGGTGATGAGAACCCTGTGTTCCCCATCAGCTGGTTCAGCTACCTCCATCCCTCGGATACGGAGATAGCAAAGATCCCCGGCTACGACCCTGCCAAGCGGGAAGAAGAACAGGCGATGGCGAGAGAGTTCGCGGAGAAGGCTGGACTGACGGAGTTCGAGCTGATATTCGTGCCATTCCGCACGGCGCATGCCGAGTTGCTTGCCCAGGACCTGTTGGAGTGCTGCGACATCACAGCAGACATCCGCATTCAGGACTGGACAGCGATGATTGCTTCAGTCGAGGGGCGCAGGTACCAGGCGGCATCAGGCGGAACCGCTCCGAGCTACGCTGGCATAGTGCCGATCGTGGACATCATGTATAGCGATGGTGGAGGCCGCAATGGTGGCTGGGACCCGCCTGACAACTGGGAAGCCGCATGGAACACGGCGAGGACGATGCAGCCGGGACCCGAGCAGAGCGAGCTCTTCGACGAGATGTTTAACATCATGATGAATGAGTGGGTGCCCACTGTGCCCTATTACGCGGCAAACCACAATAAGTTCTACTGGAACTACGTGCATAACTGGAACCTAGTTGCTCAGGACATATTCAGCAATAACAGGTTCGAGGATGTGTGGATTGACTGCGACGCTCCAAGCCCCGGGCCAGGGTGCTAGGGCCGCAAGCTCAACGAGGAAATGTTGGGCCAGCAACAATTTGAAGATCACAGAGTCATAAATCTAGAGAGAACAATAATTGGGAGGAATTGGCAAACATGCAAATTGGTACACACGGAAGATTCACCTTGGTGGGGATCATAGCAGCAGTCCTGTTGGTTGCCGGGCTAGCCTGCTCGAGCGCGCCCGAGGCAATAACGCCTGCCGCACCCGCACAGGTTTCAGCCACAGCGACATTCCCGCCGACAGTCGTGCCCCCGGCAATCGCAACGCCTGTACCGGCAGCTCCTGCAGCGGCGGCGATGGCGACCGGTGAGGCTATGCGCGGTGGACACCTGCGCGTTATTAATGATGGGTTCCCGCCTAAGTGGGACTTCTCGCAGACGAGCACTTGGATTTCGCTCTTCCACTATGGCGGACGAATGTACAGTGGGCTGCTGCAATTCTCGCCGCGCGACGGCATTGAGATCTGGCCCGACATGGCCGAGAGCTGGGAAGTCAACGGCGATTCAACCGTGTTCACATACAAGATCGATGAAGATCTGACGCAGTGGCATGACGGCACCGCATTTGATATCAACCACATCATTTATGCGATCGACCGCTGGCGCAATCCGCCCGAGGGTATCATTCAGCCGCGCGTGGGCGCATTCAACCTGATTGATACCATGGAAAAGGTTGACGACAACACACTGCGCATCAATCTGACAACGCCGTTTGGCGACTTCATCGCGGAGTCCGCCAACCAGTGGCATGCCATGATTCCGCAGCATGTACTAGAAGCCAACGAAAATACAATTCCGCGCTGGCAGGACCTGATAGGAACAGGACCTTACAAGGTAACCGATGCGGAAGACGGCATATCGGTTGACTCCGAGAAAAATGCTGACTACTTCAGGGACGCCCCTGACGGTAGCCCATATCCGTACCTGGACAGGGTCACGTCGATCAATATTACCGAGCAGCAGGCACGAGTTGCGGCTCTTCGAGCCAAGCAGGCCGACGCGACCAAGCCCAACAACCTTAATCACAAAGAGTACGAGAGTATGCCATTGGGCGATGGTCCGGACGAAGCATCCTTCGATAGGGGTCCCTTTGTAGACGTTGCAAGCATCCAGCTCAACAACCAGATTCCGCCCTTCGATAACATCGATGCGCGGCGGGCGGTGTTCTACGGGGTCTATAAGCAGGGCATCATCGAGTCAGAGGGCGACGAAAACCCCTACTATCCAATAAGCTGGTTCAGCTACATTTTCCCGTCGAGCCAGGAAATTGTTGACACGGTTCCGGGATACAGGCCGGAGAGACGAGACGAGGAACTAGCAATGGCGAAGGATTTCGCCGAAAAGGGCGGACTCACTGAGTTCGAGCTCATTGTTGTCACGGCGCGGACAGCGCACGCGGAACTGATCCAGGCAGATATGGCGGAGATCGGTGTTGATGTCAAAGTCACGCCGCAGGACTGGACTTCGATGATCGCCTCTGTGGAGGGCCGCCGCTACCAGGCAGCCACAGGCGGTACCGCTCCCAGCTATGCTGGCGTTGTGCCTCTTGCTGACATCATGTACAGCGAGAAAGGTGGTCGCAATGGAGGCTGGGATCCGCCCGCCAACTACCTGGCGGCGTGGAATGAGGCTCGAACGCTTCAGGCCGGCCCAGAACGGGACGAGCTCTTCGGCGAAATGCACAAGATTATGCTGGAAGAGTGGGTACCTAGCGTACCTTACGCGGCTGTGAACCAGAACAAGTTCCGCTGGAATTATGTGCATAACTGGGACACGGTTGCACAGGAAATTTTCAGCAACAACAAGTTTGAGGATGTCTGGCTCGATTGCGGCGCCCCGGTCCCAGGACCAAGCTGCTAGAAACAGAAATAAGGGGCTGTAACCGATAGACGTGTCCTTTCAAATGTAATGAATACTCAGCCGCCTGCCGATTCGACAGGCGGGCTGAGTATGCGAAATGAGGAAGTAGGCCAAAGAGAGAGTAGGAAGCAATATGTGGAAATACATAATCCGGCGGCTGATACTCATTGTGCCCACTGTATTCCTCTCGGGATCGCTGGTGTTCTTCATGCTGCGTGTCCTGCCAGGCGACATCGTCAGCACGCTCACGTCAGAGGGAGGCGCCACCCAAGAATCTAAGGAAAAACTGCGGGAAGAGTTGGGGCTAAATGACCCAATGGTGGTCCAGTACGGAAGATGGATTTGGGGTACCGTTAATGGCAACCTAGGTTACTCGCACTACCAGGACCGGTTCGTCACGCAGATAGTGAAGGACAAGATCGAGGCTACGCTGACGCTTGCGATCTTTGCCATGGTGTTCTCGCTCGCGATTGCTTTCCCGATGGGCATTATCTCCGCTGTAAGGAGGGGATCATGGTGGGACCAGGGAATTCGCATTTTCACTGCGTTATCGCTCGCCGTGCCATCTTTCTGGCTCGGCATCCTGCTCATTATTTTCGCGTCACGGGCGTTCAACTGGAGTAAACCGGTTGTTTACACGTCCTTCTTCTCGGATCCCGGCAGCAACATGGCGCAGCTTTTCCTGCCAATTATTGCCACAGGGATAACATCCGCCGCAATTTTGAGTCGTCTCGTGCGTTCCATGATGTTGGAGGTCTTGCGAGAGGACTATGTCAGAACCGCCCGTGCTAAAGGCTTGCGCGAGTTTCTGGTCGTAATGCGACACACAATCAGAAATGCGAGCATCCCTGTGCTTACGATGGCGGGCTACCACTTCGGAGCGATCCTTTCCGGTGTGGTGGTCATCGAGAATGTATTCTCTATACCTGGTCTAGGACAGCAGATTCTGGTCTCTATTTTTGCCAGAGACTACGACATGGTGGTTGGCATCGTGGTGGTGTTGACGGTCATCCTTGCTGCATGGATACTGGTCATCGACCTGTTATATTCGGTTGTTGACCCACGTATCCGCTACTCGTAGAGCAGCGCTCAAATTCTATTGAAAACACGTTCTTAGGAGCGAAGGAGCGGCAGAGAGAATGGGCCAAGCAGGTATCGGTATTGCGGGCGCCGTACAACGTAGGAGTTTTGGGCAGGAGCTAAAAACCTTCCTAGTCAGATTCTGGCGTAGGTACCCTTCTGCGTCTGTTGCCGTAGTAGTATTGTCCATAGTAGTTTTTGCCACAGTATTTGCCGGCATCATATCTCCTTTCGAGCCGAATAAGGCATACGGAGTCAGACTAGGGGGATTGTTCGAACCCGGAAAGAATTTCGGTATTCACTTTTTAGGAACTGACACATTAGGCCGCGACCTTTTCACGCGAGTACTGGTCGGCGGTCGAGTATCTCTGACTGTCGGATTGATAGCTCCAACGGTCGGCATTACCATCGGCGCACTCGCGGGAATTACTGGAGCATATTTCGGCGGACTGACTGACCTCATTATTCAGAGGCTGACTGACACATTGATGGCGATTCCCAGCCTGGTGATGGCAATGGCAATCACCATTTCCCTGGGCTTCAATCTCTGGGTCGTCATACTAGCAATTGCGGTCGGAATCGCTCCATACGCGTCTCGCCTGCTGCGTTCTCATGCGTTGGTGCTACGAAGCATGCAGTATATCGAGGCAAGCCGTGCGATTGGTGCGACAAATCAGCGCATCATCCTGCGGCACCTGGTGCCGAACTCCTGGGCGCCCTGGATCGTTATGCTGGCGGTCAACATCGGTAACGCAATCGTCATTGAGGCGTCTCTCAGCTATCTGGGAATCGGGATCGCGCCGCCGACATCATCATGGGGCAACCTTCTGATAAGGGCAGCGAGCTATTTCACTGACAACCCTCACCTGGTCTATGCGCCGGGGCTGATGATTACGATTGTGGTGCTTTGCTCAAACATCTTTGGCGATGCGCTGCGGGACATGCTCGATCCAAGGCTGCGTGGGGCTGACTAGCCGCCGGCAGGGTTGCCGAGCTTGACGTTTCCCACAGAAATCATGCTTACTCGTAATAGAATGACCGCCGTCGCAGTGCTTGTGACGGCGGTTCTTTTTCTGCTCTCTTGCCACCAGACGGCGATGCCGGCCGACGAGCCCGGCGAAGAGGCGCAGGAAATTAAGCCGTTTGTAAATGTGACTCAGACCGCACTGAAGGGGCTGAAGGAGTCGTGGAATATACGGCCGGGCGTGGTGATCTTTGACTATGACCGTGACGGCGATATGGACTTCTATGTGTCCAATGCTTACGAATTCGGGAACTGGCTGTATCGCAACAATGGGGACGGGACTTTCGAGAATGTGGCGGATGACACTGGGGCAGCACTGCGGCAGTCACACGGCACCGGCGTTGTCGCGTGTGATGTGAATAACGACGGCTACCAGGACCTGTATGTAGGGGCGCAGGGTAGCCTGACAGACAGACTAGACTATCGCTCTCCGCCTGAGGGAGACCAGAATATAGACCGGCTGCTGCTGAACAACGGCGACGGCACATTTGCAGACATTACCGCTTCGGCGTTTGGAGAGGCGGTGAATAGACGAGCGGCGATGAGCGCTACCTGCGCGGATGTTGATCGTGACGGGTGGGTGGACATATATGTGGGCAATCTCGCGGAGGACGACTTTCGTGGGATGAGCGTGCCGTTCCAGAACGGGCAGTTCAATGTGCTTTATCGCAACAACGGCAACCTGACCTTCACAGATATTAGCGAGAGTGCAGGCGTGAAGGGGCCACAGGTATGGATGCGCGAAAGTGACGGCGAACCGGTGCTGTACAGGGATGATGACACCGGGGACGAGTTCGAGGCATACGACCCAAACCTGCGTGACGACTACGACAACCGTGTGGGCGATCCGAGCGGACAGACTCAAGCGGTGACCTTCTTCGACTATGACAGTGACGGGGATTCGGACCTGTGGGTGGCGAACGACGGAGACAGGCTGCATGTGCTTCGCAACGACTCCGTTCCGGGTAACGTGCGCTTCACCGATGTGGCACGTGAGATGGGCGTGGACCAGGTGGGAGCGTGGATGGGCTTTGCGATAGGTGATTTTGACGGAGACGCAGACCTGGACATCTTTATATCCAATGTGGGATTCCATCCGCGTCTGAATGCACCACCTGAGACTCCGATGCCGTTCTGCGCGTACCATGAGCGGTTCGCCTGGGGGACTTGCCTGCACTACCTGCTGCGAAATGACGGTGTGCGGGATGTGCCCGGCGTCGGAAGGATTGGCGCGTTTCATGATGTCGCTCCTTCGGTGTCGGTGACTCCAAGCCCGCTGATGCCTCCCGACTCGCTGGATGCGGGAAATATCCATCCCCAGCAAGTCGTACCGACCGGGCTGAGCGCATACGATTTCGCCTTCGGCACGACTTTCTTCGACTACGACAACGACGGAGATCAAGACCTTTACTGGCTGGGATCTACGGTTGACAGAGGCGAGGCTCCGGGAGGTGAGGTGTTCCCTTCTGCCGGGAGAATGATGCGGAATGTGGAGCCGGGTACATTTGAGGACATCACCGTGCGGGCTCAGCTTCTGGACATCCAGCGCGCCCGCTACGACAAGATAGACCCGCTCGATCCGGATCGAGATACCGGAATTCATCGCATTGACCCGATGTTTCATGAGAACGGCAAGGGTGTTGCGCATGGCGATCTGGACGGCGACGGCTATGTGGACTTAATAGGTACGAATAGCAAGGGCAGCTTGTGGGAGGACTCGCGACAGGTTACCTTCAGTGAGGCGGGTGGGCCGATGTTCGTCTGGATGAATCCGGGTGGGAACAACCGGTGGATTACATTGCGGCTGAAGGGACGGATGGCGATCGACGGGAGCGGCAGCAACGCGGACGGCATTGGCGCGCGCGTGTACCTTACTGCAGGAGACCGGACGCAAGTGCAAGAGGTGCGAGCCGGTTCGAGCTACCTGTCGATGGACAGCGTAGAGCTTGAGTTTGGGTTGGAGCGGGCGAACAGCGTGGATATGATCGAAGTGCGGTGGCCGAGCGGCAGGACGCAGGTGCTCGAAGACATTGCAGCCAACCAAGTGCTGGAGATCGTAGAGCCGCCACAGTAGGTGAGATTATTCAGCACGGCGGATGGTCTCGAAGTGCAGGTCTGACGCGGTGCCGTTGGTGGGCTGCCATCCGGTCAAGGACGGCCGAAGTGCGTAGGTATGGTGCCGCCACAAGATTGGAATCGCCCAGAATTCTCCGTAAGTTCTGCGATTCAGTGCCTGTAGCACGAGTTTACGGGCGTCATCGTCAGCTGTGCTGGTGAGCTGATTTAGCATGGCGTCTGCCACATCCGGTGCGAAATAGGTGAGCATAGCGGTGTCAGCGCCGCTCATGTAGCGCCTCACACTGTTCACATCGCCGCCGGGGCGGGCGGGTTGCGCACCGTGAAGCACAGGCGCCGGAGCGTACTCGTCGAACAGTTGTGGACGCGGCATGAAGAGAGGCTGCACGGCCGGCCATTCAGTGGGACTTACCTGCGCGTTAATGCCTATCGCCTGCCAGTCTTCGACGATCATTTCGTTTATGAGGGGCATTTCGGACAGGCCGTATGCGACGAGGGAAATCAGGTCCACGGTCTCGCCTGCGTAGCCTGACTGCTGGAGGAGTGTACGCGCCTCATCGGGGTTGTAGGGATAGGTGGGTAAGTCTTGAACGAAACCGGGTGAGACCGGCGTGAATAGCGCTGAACCCGTGGCTACGGATGCTGCTTCGGAAGGGAATGCCGCAGCGACGATTTCGGGCATGTTGGTACTGAGCGCAAGCGCCTTTCGGAAATCGAGGCTCGATGTCAGGAAGTCCTCATCGTAGCTCATGAAGAAGCGCAGAGCCGTGGATACGACATGCTTTGGCCCATAAATGGAGAAGCCGTTACTCTTTGCCTGCTCGATTGATGCGACGTCGATGGGTGCGACGTCAATCTTATCGGTTTCGATGAGGGCTATGCGGGCGGGTTCTTCGGGAACGAGCGAGATGCTGAGTGTATCGAACGGGGAAATGCGCCCAGCGTTCCAGTAGTCGCCGTTTTTCTCGAAAAATACAGACTGTCCCTGCGCTCTCGATGCATAACTCCAGGGGCCACTGCCGACAGGAGCGCCCTGCAAGGCGGCAGGGTCGTTGTTAACAATATGGGCAGGGAGCAGAGGCAGGTCGCTTTCGACGGCTGCGAGGAGTCCGGGGAACACGACATCGGGGGCATTGAGTTGAATGACGACGCTCTCGTTGTCGATGACTTCGACGGCGGCGACTGCGCCCTTCACTGCTCCGCAGATGCCGCAGGTGGCGTCTTCCCTGAAGTAGTAATCGAGGCTGGCGCGCACATCTCCTGCTGTGACCGGCTCTCCGTCATGCCAAAGGGCATTGTTTCTGAGGGTGAGCGTAAAGGAATCGGCCGTGGGGCTCGCCTGCCATTTACTGAGGAGTCCGTAGCGGATGTCCAATCTACCTTCGCCGTCCACGCCAACGAGAAAGTCATAGGCGTGACTGTGGTATTTCAGTCCGTCCGCGTTGTCGAGTGAAGGGTCGAGCGTTTCGGCGCTGAATGACGACAAAGCCACTCGCAGGTCGCCTCCGCTCTTTGGGCCTAGCCCAACGTCAAGATAGGTGTACGCCAGTATCACCACTACGGCAGCGACGGCTACCAGTATTGCGACTATTGCGAAGAGTAGTCTGTTCGACATATCAGTTCAATCTCACTTGTTATTCAGTTACTTGATTGCACATCAAAGACTGCTATTGAATGGGTAGCACGGTTATGGAGTCTCCCTGGAAGTTGGCGACCCACATTGTGTCGTGGACGACAAGCAGTGCGTGAGGGCCGCGCTCGACCGGAATCGTCTCTATCAAGCTCCCATCCATGTTCAGCTTCGTCACAGTGGCATCGAGGAAGTCTGTGACCCACACACTACCACCTGCGATTGCCACTGCCGTCGGCCACCTACCGACAGGATATTGCCCTATCACATTGCCATCGGTATCCAGTCTAACAACGAAGTTGGTCGATGCAACGGTAACCCAAATGCTTTCGCCATCGTAGGCGATTGCCGTGCCCCCACCGCCCCAAGCGTCGGTGCGGTCACTGGGCCAGTTCGCGACTTTGAACGAGCCCGTCAACTCCCCTGCACTGTCCAGACGATCGACCATCGTGCTGCCCATGCTGGCGACCCACACCTCGCTGCCGTCGTGAGTGATCGCCCAGGGGGAAGGATGATAGCCGGGAATTCGCACTGTGCGGCCGACGGAGCCATCAAGGTTGAGCTTGGTTACGGAGTTTCCCCACGATGCCGCCACCCAGATGCTTTCGCCATCAAAGACCATCGCAGCGGGAGCCGTGTCCGGCGTGCCAATGCTGACGGTATCAACGACATTACCATCGAGGCTCATCTTCAGCACCTTATTACTGGAGCTGAAGCCCACCCACATGTGCTCGCCGTCAAACGCCAGGGCGCGCGGGAACTCCTCCACCGGGAAATTGGCTACATTGGTGCCATCCACGCTGTACTTGGCGATGGTCCGCGCGCCGAAGAGTGTGGACCAGACATGCTCTCCGTCAAACGCCAAATAGCGGGGTCCCTGTTCAGTCTGGAACGTCTGCGGCACGGATTCCAAGTCGTCGCCACCCAGACTGAAGCTACAAGCCAATACGAACTGGAGCGCAGAAGATGCAATGAGCCAGAGCGCGGCGGTTCTGAGAATCGTCACTTTGGTTGAGTGGTCAGCAGGTGAAATGGCGGAGCGGGATTCTTGCACGGAAAAACGGTAACACGCGCAGTTCAAGCCCGTCAATTAAGAACCTCTTTGTATGTGGAGTCGCCACGAGTAAGACGAAAGCGCACAAGAGACGGAGATAACTTCCAGTTCTCAGCTTATAGGGACCGTTTGCAATCGTTTCGGACTTGCAACGTGTATTAGAATAGAGGGAATACGCGAATCGGAGATGTCAGAATGTATGTGATTGGAACGGCAGGGCATGTTGACCACGGCAAGTCGACGCTGGTCGAGGCGCTGACCGGGATTGATCCGGACAGGCTGCGCGAGGAGAAGGAGCGCGGCATGACCATTGACCTCGGTTTCGCCTGGCTGCAACTGCCGAGCGGCAACGAAGTCAGTATCGTAGATGTGCCGGGGCATGAGCGGTTCGTGAATAACATGCTTGCGGGCGTTGGCGGCATCGACCTTGCCCTGCTGGTGGTTGCAGCGGACGAGTCGGTAATGCCGCAGACCCGGGAGCACCTTGCGATACTGGACTTGCTGCGAGTGCAGCGGGGACTGGTTGCGGTGACGAAGCGCGATCTCGTCGATGAGGACTGGCTCGAACTAGTCACCGCGGATGTCGAGGAGACTCTTGAGGGCACCGTGCTTGAAGGCGCTGCCATCTACCCTGTGTCAGCCATGACTGGAGAAGGGCTGCCCGATCTGATTGCCGCCGTTGACGCTATGCTGGATGACACGCCGCCCAAGCGAGATGTCGGGCGGGCACGCCTGCCCATAGATAGGGCGTTTACTATCTCAGGGTTTGGGACTGTCGTGACAGGTACGCTTATTGACGGTAAGATCCAGACCGGCCAGGAGGTCGAACTCGTGGTGGCTGGGAAGTCCACACGCATCCGCGGCCTTCAGACGCACAAGAAGGGGCAGACTGAGGCGCAGCCCGGGACGCGCGTAGCAGCTAACATCATCGGCGTGTCGCAGGACGAAATCCGGCGAGGCGAGGTGCTAACGAGCGAGGGCTGGCTACGCCCTACGGATGCGATGGATGTGCGGCTGCGAGTTATTCCCGACGCTCCGCATGCGCTTAGGCACAACATGTACATCACTGTGCATACGGGGAGCAGCGAGGTAGTTGGCCGGCTGCGGCTGCTGGAGCAGGACTCGCTGGAACCGGGTGAGTCCGGCTGGGCGCAGATCAAGCTGGACGCGCCGCTGGCGGTAGTGAAGGATGACTACTATGTCATACGCTCGAACCGCACCACGCTGGGCGGAGGCAACATTGTTGAGACGCATGCGAGGCGGCACCGGCGCGGGCATTCGGCCACAATAGAGCGCCTGGAAGCGATGGAGTTGGGTTCGACGCAAGATGTGTTGCTGACAACCATCGAGACATCTGAGCCGAGCGAATTCGACGCGCTCGTTAGCCGCGCCAATATGGATGCAGACACCGTGAAAGCGGAGTTGGAAGCTATGGCAGACGACGACCTGATAGTGCAATTGGGGACAGGAAGCATAGGCAGAGGGACTTACGTTTTCACTTCAGGCGGGTGGAACGGGGTTGTGGAGAGAACGCAGCAGTCCCTGGAGGCGTACTATCGCCAATTCCCGCTGAGGCGCGGCGCTCCGAAGGAACAGTTGCGCAGCAGATTGGTCATGTCGGCGCAAGTGTTCAACCTGGCGTTCGCGAGGCTCCAGGAGCAAGGAGTCGTCGAAGAGGACGGGACACTGGTGAGGCTACCGGGTTACGAGCCAACATTGAACGACAGCCAGAGCCGGGAAGTCGAGGCATACCTGCGCCTGCTAGAATCGGAGCCATTTTCGCCTCCAACTGACGCGCATCTCGATGGCGAGGTGCTGAATCTGCTTGACGAGCAGGGCAAGGTGGTGCGCGTTAGCGAGAGTGTCGTGTATTCGACGGAGGCATATCAACAGATGGTGACAATAATCTCGGACTACATCCGTGAGAACGGGGATATATCGGTCGCGAATGTGCGGGATGTGCTCGGGACAAGTCGCAAGTACGCGCTGGCGCTGATGGACTATCTGGACCAGAAGCGAATAACGAGGCGCGTCGGTGATGCGCGGGTCCTCCGGTAAAAGAGGTCAGAATGAGCGGCATCAAGGACCGGATAGCCTATGGCACTTGACCTTAATCGCACGGCAGTTCAGATAGACGATATGGCGGCAGCGTTGAGCGCCGGGACTGCGGACAGGAGCTTGCGCCTCGCGAGCGCGCTGGATGCAGCGCAGTCGTTCGATCCCGCAGCATACGCTACAAGACTCGCGCAACCGGGCACTGAGTTGAACTGGAGTGTGCCCCAAGTTCACGAGCGCGTGGACGCCAGCTATGTCGCACCGCCAGTTCCGGAAGAACATTGCGTCGTGGGCGTGGACGGCTCTCACATAGATGTGAGCAGGCACATTCCGGCACACTGCTATCTCATAAATATCGGCGGAATGTCGCTGCGCTACGGAAATGAGCCGGGTGCGGATGTTTTCTGCACGCCGCGCTTGTACGCCAGCCAGGATGAGCTGGTTATCAGAGACAGGTATGCGCCGTACCGCGAGGAGACGATAAGCGGGGCACTGCTTGACGCCAAGCGCGCCGTCGAAGAACTGCGAGGCCTGCTCAACGCCCTCAGGGAGGTACCCGAGGACATACCAGCGATTGGGCTGGTGGACGGTTCGCTGATACTTTTCGGCATGCACCGGCATCCCGATTTCGTGGTGCGGCAACTGGTGGACGATGATTATGTGGCGCTTCTGGATGAGATAAGGAGCCTGTCGTCGCGGCGGACGCTGGCAATCGCGAGCTATATCAGCTTGCCGCGCAGCAGAGAGGTGGTGAACGCTCTACGCGTCGCAGTGTGTCCTTACCCAGTTCCCAGCTGCGATAGGGAGTGCGGCACGATCCGCAGAGATGAACGGCCCTGCGACAAGGAAGTGGGAGGAGTGCTTGACAGACAGCTATTCGCGCATTTTCTGGGCATTAGTGAGAGGTCGGCTGTGTTCGGAAGCAACGCAGAGATCGTGAGAAACAGGTATGGTGGTCACGGAGTTAGTTTCTTCTATGTGCGGACTGAGGATGAGGTCGGGCGTGTTGAGGTGCCGGACTGGGTGGCTGAGGATGAAGCGCTCCTCGGACTTGTACATTCGCTTGTAGTCGAGCAGTGCCGTCTGGGGCCGGGTTATCCGGTAGCTCTGAAGGAGGCGCACGAGCAGGCTGTGGTGACGGGCGCTGACAGGCAGCATTTCGTGGAACTAGTCGCTTCGGCGCTGGAGCAGCAGGGAATGTCGGCGTATTCGTCCGAAAAGAACAACTCCAAGATGCGACGGTGGATTTGAGCGGGGTCTATATGGATGCTCAGGATATGCAGGGCGCTGTGAATGGTCGAATCGGCGAGGTCATAGAGGCATCGACTTCGGAGTTTACGGCACAGTGCTACCGGCTCTACGAGGCACCCGACATCGGCAGTCTGGTACTGTGCGGACAGCATTTGCCAACATACGGCATTGTCTGCGAGGCGACGACGCAGAGTATCGACCCGGGGCGTTCAGCGATACCGCGCGGGATGAACGCTGAAAGGGAGTCGGATGTGTTCAGCAGCAATCCACAGATAGAGCGTCTTCTATACACGAGCTTCCGGGCGGTAATTGTCGGCTACCGGGATGGCGATCTGGTACTGCACTACCCTCCATTGAGCGCGCCCCGCATGTATTCGTTCGTTCGTACCTGTGATTCTGGTGAGATTGCAAATTTCAGCGAAACCCACGAATTCCTCGCAACACTGCTTAATGCCCCGATTCATATACAGGACCATGTGGTCACGTCTTTCCTGCGGCAGGCAAGTGCGGCTCACGCTGACCCGCAGCAATATCTTGTGGGCGCGGGCAAGAGCCTTGCAGTTGCGCTGACGGGGCAACTTCCACGCCTGAGCGGCATTTTGAGGAGTCTGGAATGAACCATACGAATGGAATGTACCCCGTGGAAACCAGCGGACGCCTGCCACTGGGTACGGTCGTATCCGGCTCACTGAGTGAGGGCGTCAAGGTCCGCCTGGACGATGGCGTGTCGATCGAGGATGTCAAAGTTGGAACATTCGTGAGCATACAGGGGCAGCGCAGCCGGTTCCTGGGAGTGCTGACCGAGATAGAACTTCTATCGACGGACGACGGCATAACGGCGGCCCCGCCGGACGCTTCACGCCCGCTGCTGTCGCAGGTCCTGAGTGGCACGGTCGCGTATAACAGCATTACGGTGGAGCCGATGCTCATCATCGGCGCGGATACGATGAACACAGCGCAGCCAGCGAAGACTATTCCGCCGCACTTCTCCCGTGTGTCGCTCGCGGACGAAGAAGACATACAGATGGTGTTCGGAAGTGAGGACGCCGGGCATTTCTACATCGGCAACCCGATGGACATGGAAGTGCGCCTGTGCCTCGACATCAACGAGATGGTGAAGCGCAGCAACGGGGTGTTCGGCAAGAGCGGCACTGGCAAGACCTTCCTGACTAGGCTGCTCCTGATAGGGATATTGCAGAACGGCGCCGCGAGCAATCTGATTTTCGACATGCACGGCGAATACGGTTGGCGCGGCTCCAGCGAGCATACGAACGAGGTGAAGGGCTTGAAGCAGCTGTTTAGCTCGCGGGTTGCGGTGTTCACGCTTGATCCGGAAAGCGCGAGCCGTCGTGGGATCAGCACGGACTACGAAATCAGCATCGGCTACGACGACATAGAGCCGGAGGATGTGGACATTCTTCGAGACACATGGGGACTGTCGGATGTTGCCGCAGATACCGCGCATTCCCTGCGCGAGAAGTTCGGGGTGAGCTGGCTGCGGATGTTTCTCGAACACCCGAGTGGGGAAGAATTCAATACGCTTGCCGGCGATATGAATGTCCCGACTTCGACACTTCGGGCGCTTCGGAACCGCCTCATGCAACTCAGACGGTTCGGGTTTATCACGGAAGGCAGAGGCGGCAACTCCGTGAACGAGATTCTGAACTATCTGCGGCGGGGCATGCATGTTGTGCTGGAGTTCGGACGCTACGGCAACAACATTGACGCGTACCTGCTGATTGCAAATCTGCTGACGCGGCGCATACACGACAGGTATGTAAGAATGTCGGAGCAGGCGAGCGGGGACGCGACGCAGCAGCCACGACCACTTGTCATCACAATCGAGGAGGCGCACAAGTTCCTGAGTTCGGCAATCGCCAGGAATACTATTTTCGGAAACATTGCGCGGGAGATGCGAAAGTATAACGTCACTCTGCTCGTAGTGGACCAGCGCCCCAGTGGGATCGACGACGAGGTAATGAGCCAGCTCGGAACAAAGATAGCGTGCCTTCTGGACAACGAACGGGATACGGATGCGGTGCTGTCTGGGGTCTCAGGCAGCCGCAAGCTGAGGACGGTACTTGCACGGCTTGAGTCGAATCGACAGGCGCTGATGTTCGGGCACGCGCTGCCGATGCCGGTGGTCATACAGACACGTGAATATGGCAGCCCAGAGTCGTACAGAGAGCTTGGTTTCGTTGAGGCGGCGGAGTTAAAGGCGCAGGTGGATAAGGATATGGATGTTCTATTTGGGCCGTCTGCGTGCTAGAATGCGGTCACTTGGATAATCAAGGGGAAGGCGCTATGCAAGAAGTATCATTGCTCTTAGAGGACGACAAATTGTGCGCTGCTCTTGAGGCGTCGGCGGCCAAATACGGATGCAGTGTTCAGGAAATCATCAAAGAAGCGGTGAAGCAGTGGTTGATAGACACTGAAATGGACGAACTTGAGATGGATGAGATTAAGGCTGCCAGTCGGGACTGGTGGGAGAACGGTGGTACAGAGGCTGGCGAATTCTTTGAGGGCTTAGAGAAGGAGAAAAAAGTGTAACCGTTGGCTTACAGAGTCGAATTGTCCACTGCTGCTCGAAGACAACTCAGACGTCTTTCTCCTGATGCGGTGCTCCGCATCCAGCGCTCTCTTACAAGGTTATCCGGTAATCCACGACTTGTCGGAAGTGTAAAAATGAAAGGAAACAACCCTTTCTGGCGCATTAGGGCAGGCCGATACAGAATTATCTATGAGATTGTGGATTCTCGGCAGATCGTGTCAGTAGCGCGTGTGTCTCTCAGAAACAAAAGTACATATCGGAATCTATGATACACATGCACTCAAGTCCTGATTTGGAGCTTTTGAAAGTCGTATAAGATAAGCTAGCGGACAGAAGGAGAATCTAATGGTAGCGGTACAACACCTATCTATGACGGAACTCGAAGCCGGTCTGGACAAAGTACAGGATGCACCGAAGGACGCCGGTGTCGTACACATGATTGTGCGGCGGCCTGAGACGCTTGAGCGCGAGGTTGTGGAAGAGGGTCAGCTCGACACAGCGGAAGGGCTTGTTGGAGACAACTGGAAGGCTCGTGGCAGCGGCCAGACGGCGGACGGGTCGGCCGATCCGGAATGCCAGATAACGATCATGAACTCGCGCGTGACCGAGCTGGTAGCGCAGGACAAGGATCGCTGGCACTTGGCAGGCGATCAGTTTTATGTGGAGATGGACATCAGCAGGGAGAACCTGCCGCCGGGAACACGCCTGTCAATTGGCGAGGCGGTGCTGGAAGTATCTGCCAAGCCTCACACCGGTTGCGGTAAGTTCGTGGAGCGCTTTGGCGCAGACGCGATGAAGTTCGTGAACTCTGCCGTGGGGCGCGATCTATGCTTGCGGGGAATCAACACCTGGGTTATTCAACCCGGCAAGGTGTCGGTAGGCGATGTGGTGCGGAAGCTCTAGTACCTGCAAACTGTAACTCACCTGGAGCCTGTCGAAGTTCATTCACTCGAATGGAATGCGCTAGACAGGCTCTTCACTGGTGGGTAAGGCAGTGCGGTTACTCTGCCCTGCTCTCCAGCCACTCCGTTGTGATCTCAAAGCCGAAGCCTGGGGCATCGCTGGGAGTCAGGTAGCCGTCTTTGATTGCGGGAGTTCCGGGCAGCACAACCATCTCTTCGAGAGGTACACCCGGAGGAGACACGCCCTCGGAGCGCTCACCCCAGACGATGGCTGGCATGGCGTAGGACAGATGCTGTCCATAGGGATAGTTCATGCCGCCGTGCGCGATGACCGTCTGCCCGTGCGCCTCGGCTATGTGGCAAATGCGGACGATTGCGGTTATGCCGCCGACCCATGCGACGTCGGGCTGCATTATGTCTACGAGCCCCTGCCCTGCCGCCAGCGCGAATGGGTGTATGGTGTGCCAGTGCTCTCCGGTGGCGAGTATCTGATGGGGGACGCGCTCGCGCACCTTGATGTAGCTGTCGAAGTCATAAGGCGGCAGATAGTCTTCCAGCCATTTGATGCGATACGGCTTCAACGCTTCTGACAGGCGTACGACATACTCGGTGTTCAGGGAGATCCAGGCGTCCAGCATCAGCTCTACATCATCGCCGATCTGCTCGCGAGTGCGTGCGACAAGCTCGACATTCTTGTTCAAGCCTTCGATGCCCTCATGCGGGCCGTGCGGAACGAAGAGCTTGACCGCCTTGAAGCCCAGTTCCAAGAACCAGTCTATGCTGTTCGCCACGCCATAGGATGTGTCGGTGTTGCTGGCGTAGCAGAAAATCTTGTCTTTCTGCGGGCCGCCGAGCAGTTCATAGACGGGCTTGCCGAGCAGTTTGCCCTTGAGGTCCCAAAGGGCGTTGTCCACGGCACTGATGGCGTAGCTTGCCAGGCCGACGTTGCCGTATGAGCTGGTGGCACGCTGCATCATATCCCAGGCTTTTTCGGTCGCCATGCAGTTTTGGCCGACAAGGATGGGTGCAAACTGATCGTTGATGATGCTGTTGACGGGCGCGCTGTTGATGGTGACACCAAGTCCCCATGTGCCGTCCTCGGCGGTTACGACGCAGGCAGTGCGTCCCCACGGCGCGCTGAAGTCGGACTTGCTGAACTCCGTGTACATCATCGTGGGGCTTACCCAATCGGGCACTTCAAGCTTTGGCACGCGGGGCGCCGTCTTTGGGCTGGGTCTCAGATCAACGGCGACGGCCTTGATTGACTTGATTTTCATTAGGGTACTCCTGAAATTTAGGGCAGACGCGGGCGCTAGAGTCCGAACTGGTGCAGGCGCTCGTCGTCAATGCCGAAGTGGTGTGCGACCTCGTGAACCACAGTGACCTGCACTTCGCGGATGATGTCTTCGTCGGACTGACAGATGGATTCGATGGGCTGCTGAAAGAGGGTTATCTTGTCGGGCAGCACCATATCGTAGTTATATCGGTCGGTGAGGGGCAACCCTTCGTACAGGCCCAAGAGGATATTGCCATCCTCGATTCCGGAACCTACCAGCTGCTCTTTGCTCGGCGCATCGTCCACGACGATATCCACGTTTTCGAGGCGGAGTCGTAGGTCTTCAGGGATGCTGTCCAGCGCCTGCACGACAAGGAGTTCAAATTCGGTGCGAGTCATGCGTGGAAGTGTAGCAGGAGGGGATTGAGGGGGCAAGGAATAGGTCGCAATTTACGCTAGGTGTTTGCCTGCATCACCGCAAGGAGCGTCTTACGCAGTTCTACCATTGCCAGCGTGTCACGAGCGCAATATTTGCGGAGATTATCGAATATCTGACGTTTCTCGGTCGAATTGACGCTTGCCAGGGCACGAGCGTACCAAATCGAGGCCAGTTGACCGTCGGCAATTTTCAGGTCGTCGTAGCCCAATCCGGGAGCAACGACCGGCAGCACGGACTTAATCGAGAATGAACCGTGAAAGTCCGGGTGATAGTAATTCCCACTTACTATCGGCAATAGATCAACAAGGCGCGCGATTATGTCATCGAGCGCGTCTGTGTACTGCGGGAAGGCTGCCGCAAGCGCCTTTAGCTGCATTCGCTCGAAACTGGAATATGTGCAGATACTTCCTTCGTGTCCAAGCGCCTCAAGCAGTCGCTCAATAAGTGCTGGTCTCGGGTCGCTGTCGTCCTCGTGCAAGTAATCCGTATGGTCGTGAGACAACTCATCAAGCTCAGTTCGGACTGAGAAGAGGAAGGGAATCTGGTCGTAGGGGCGTGTGCCGGCGAATCGAGGGATGGCAGGCTGAAAGGTTTCGAAGTCAAGGTGGCGTACGGGGGGTGCTATTCCGGCGAGCGAACGCGCCAAGTCGCCATGTACGGTGTCGCCTCCGTCAATTACTGCTTGGCGAATGACTGACTGTAATTGATTGAGCGGGAAGTTGGCCGGAACATCGCGTACTTCGGTAACGCCCATAGATTCCAGTTGCTCGCGCCGGTCGGCACTGATTCCTGAAAGTTCGCGGATGCCGTGTTCCGGCTGAGGGATATTCCTAGTGCAGTGCGCGTAGTACGGGCATTCATACGGCTTGAAGCAGTGTTGACTGGGCTGAATATCCGGTGCGGAGTCTGCGGCGAGCATTGTCTGCATGTCGGAAATTTCTGTTCCGATGCTTTCGAGCAGAGCATCGGCTTCGTCGAGAACGGGATGGAACGCGAACAGTGCGTCGAGGTCGAGCTGAATCCCGTCGTAAATGTAATCGCGATTGAGCGTCAGCACTCCCGCTTCTCGAATGTCCAAGCCGGCGCCGCGCAGCACCCATAGCTGCACTGCTACGTCAGGGATGTGCTCAGGCTTACATCGAGTGGTTGACTTCACTTCGACGATGCGCCAGCCGCCATCCGGGATGCATTCAAGCACATCGACGCGAGCGAGAACGTTGTTGTACTGGAATGCCGGCTCGAAGAGGGCGGGTGCGGCGTCTTCCTCGATGAGGCGCTGCGTTTCGGATAGTGCGGCGGGGATGTTACGGTAATCGTGCTCTACGAAATGACCGCCAGGGTAGCGGTCACGCGCCAAATCTCCTACTTGATGGCCTGTGTCGAATATCGCCTGTTGTGCTTCACCTATGGGCGGCCTGAGACGCCGATCGTGGATGTCGTGCCAGAGACGAAGGTGGCACTGATGGCCAGCCATGTAACGGGACTTGGAGAGGCGGCGTGGGGGCAATGTCAAACCTTGTTACTTACGGTCTAGCGGGGTGGATGGGTGGCGGGATCGGTTGTCCATTTTCGAAGATAGCCAGCGAACAGTCCGCCCATATCGCCATGAGTTTCGACGATGTTGGCAAGTTCATCGAAGTAGATGTAATGGAATCGATTGTCGTCACACTTGTCTTCTTTCGATTGATAGGGTTGAACATAGACCACTTCGAGAAGAGGTGATTTGAGGATGCAGATGTCATCAATGAGTTTCCTCACTCGGAATCTGTCCACACCTCCTGACATATGCGGGTATATTGTACTTTCAAGTTCGCTTGGCAACTCAATGAGACGTAGTCTGGATAAGGATTTCGACATGTGATAATACTTCTGCCTAGCGTACTTATCATCCGTTGCTGATTTCAAGATTTTCTTGTAGTCGCACAATTTGGCGTGCAGGTTCTTCTCAATTGCTTTATCAAGATATTTGTCCTGATTTCCCCTTCGAGATCTCATATCAGTCTTGAGTTCGATTAGGTAGCCACATTTACCGTCTTCTGACAGAGCGAAGAAGTCAACATTATTGGACTGGTTATTTCCTTCTTTCTTCAGAGGGAACTGTGGGATTACTAATGGGTTGATCTTAACACCGATGCACGATTCCATTATCGTTGGTAGGAAGAGGGCGAAGAGGACTTCGGAGCGGGGTTCGAGCGGGAAGGCGGGGAAATGCCGCCACTTGTCCAGCAGACCAAAAAGGTCGTTCATACTTGGATGGGTTGTCATGTTGGAATCTCCTTAATGGCGCATTCCTATACAGGCTTGTATTTAGACGCTATCTTAATTCAGATCGAAGCGACTAACTACACATTGAAGCGCGAATTTCTCTTCCATTCTAAACCTCCCCCAAAGGAGCGAGTGTAGAAAATGCCGCGCTTGACCCTCAACCCATACTTCGTTATCGTATTGGCGCACATTCCAGACGGCTTGGGAGAGGCTTTTTCATGAAGGTTACGGCAATCAGGAGCTATGCTTTCGAGGACGATGAAGGCAAACTGTATTTCATTGCCAAGGTAGAGACGGACGAGGGTATATACGGACTCGGCGAGGTGGGCATACCGCGCTGGGGTAACGCCGTCGCCAGCGCGATAGAGCACCTGTCGCAGTTTGTCATAGGTGAGGATCCCTTCAGTACAGAACGGCTGTGGCAGCGTATGTTCAGGGGCGGGTTCTTTCCGGCGGACAAGGTGTATTGCTGCGCGATAAGCGCGATTGACATCGCGCTGTGGGACATCAAGGGCAAGGCGCTGAAAATGCCCGTGTACAAGCTGCTTGGCGGGCCCGTGAGGGACAAGGTTGTGTCGTATCCGCACACGCAGGGCAGCACGACCGAGGAGCTGATTGCGAACTCCAAGAAGGCAGTGGCGGAAGGCTGGAAGTTCGTGCGCTGGGGGCTGGCTGAGACGGGCGGCGTGTTCGAGTACCAAGGGATGGACGGGCTGTTGGAGCCGGTGGAGTCGATGCGGATCGCGGAAGAGCAGATGGCGCTGGTGCGCGAGGCTGTGGGTCCGGACATTCAGATGTGCCTGGACATACATACACGGCTGGACACGGCGCACTCGGTGGCGCTGTGCAGGGCACTGGAGCCTTACCGACCGTTCTTTATCGAGGATCCGCTGCGCTCTGAGAACCCGACGAGCTATCGCGCGCTTGCACGTCATGTGTCCCTGCCGATTGCGGCGGGTGAGCAGTGGGCGAGCAAGTGGCCGTTCCGCGAGGTCATCGAGGAGGAGCTGATAAACTACGCGCGCATTGACCTGTGCATAGTCGGCGGACTGACGGAGGCGCTGAAGATTACACACTGGGCGGAGACGCATTACATAGACATCGTGCCGCACAATCCGCTTGGGCCTGTCAGCGCGGCGGCATGCGTGAACCTGTGCATGGCGTCAACGAATGTGGGCGTTCAGGAGATGCCGCGGCGTCCGGGAAGCTACGCTACCAAGTTTTTTCCACAGCAGATTGACTGGGAGGACGGATACTCTTTCGTGCCGTCGGATGCGGTGGGATTGGGCGTTGACTTCGACGAGGAGGCAGTTCAAGCGCATGTGGTCGATCCCACGGGCTGGCCCCCGCAGCTTCGTCGCAACGACGGCTCCTTTACAAACTGGTAAGTATTTCTCAGGCTCATCCGCTACTATATTTTCAGTTCGCGACGGTGAACCTTTAAACAGGAGTGCCTGCGGTTCGGCAGGCTAGAGGCAACGGCGAAACACTCGTATTCCGGTCAGCTTACCGACGACCAACAAAGAGTGTGTGTTTCCTATTATTACTTGACATATACGTTCAACCTGGAGGGGAATCATGGTAAAGGCATATGTGCTCATCGAAGCGAGAGTCGGCACATCGACAGATCTTATAAGGGCGCTGATGGAGAACGCGAATGTGGTGAGCGCGTCACGCGTAACCGGTCCTTATGATGTCATCGCCGTGGTGCAGGAAGAGGACCTGGGGAAGGTTCACGAACTGATTACGGAGCATATTCACAACATCGAAGGCGTGATGCGGACGACCACAAGCGTGTCGGTGGGGTAGTTGGCGAGTGCCTTTGAAGGAAGCCGTGAGTGAGAGCGAAGCGCAATCACCTACATTCATTGGGCCTTTATACTCGTCGAAAGGCCTGACTATTCGATAGCACCTTCGCCTTCGTCGAGTTCGGGCCAGGGCTGGTCGTCGGCATTTCGCCTGCGGTGCCCGACGGACGCATGAACTAACACGAGGACCGCGATTATACCTACGCCCGCCGCGAGCGCGAGGTCTGTGGCTGAGTTTGTCCTGACGAGCCAGAGCAATGCGCCAACACCGGCTACGAGGCCAAGAAGTGATGTATAAGGCAGTTTCTGTCCGCCCAAAGTTACGATTGCTCCGATGAACACGGCGAGGAAGCCGTTGAACGGCGGGAACATTACAAGTATCGCACCGCCCAGGGGGGCGAGTCCGTCGCCACCTCTGAAACCCGTGAATATCGACCTCCAATGTCCTGCAACCATGGCGAAGCAAGGCATGACGAGCCACAGCCCTTCCACCTGCATCTGACGCGCCGCGAGGATTGCGACTGCGCCTTTTGCCATGTCCCCTATGAGAACCTGGCCACCGGGAATATTGCCCACGCTGCGGCGCACATTGGAGGCGCCGGGCAAGCCTGTTCCCACGTTGAAGATGTCAATGTTGCGACGGCGACTCACCCATACTGCAATTGGCAACGATCCCAGCAGATAGGCGATCAGAGTGGAAAGGATGATTCCCGTTATCAGGTCAAAATCTATCACAGTTTCGGGCCTCTTCCGGAGCTATGACTACGCGGGGTCCTTTATTACATTATAATTCAAAACTTGAACAACAAAAAACAAGTTTGCAGGCAGATTTCTTAGAAATCGAACTCTGTTCCTTTGCCCTGCTCCACAGCCTGTTGATAGACGTGGTAGGCAGTGGAGATGTCCTGGATAGAAAGGCCCACGCTCTTAAAGAGGGTTATCTCGTTGTCGCTCTCCCTGCCCTGCTTCGTTCCCGTCACGAGTTCGCCTATTTCGCCGTAGATGTCGTCAGGGGATAGTGCGCCTTCCTCGATGGGCATCTGGATGTCGCCTGCCTCTGCGAGACATGCTTCCTTATGGTCGCAGATTATCTTTGACTTGACGACGCTTGAGGTGTCGAGTTCGCGTAGGCCTGGGGCGTGGGAGCCTATGGCGTTAATGTGCAGTCCTTCCGGCAGCCAGGAACCGTCAACTATCGGCGTTGCCGCAGTCGTGGCGAGCGCAAGAATGTCCACACTCTCAACAACTTCCTGAACGCTGCCAGCGAGGCTGACGCTGACCCCGGTCTTCTCTGAAATATCGCTGGCGAACTGTTGCTGAGCCTCAGGCGGGTCCATCGAGAAGCATACAAGGCTGTCGAGATTGCGCGCGACCGCCATGCCTTCGCACTGGGCACGCGCCTGTACACCCATTCCGAGCACACCTGCGACCTTCGCATCCTCACGCGCCAGGTACTTTGTTGCCACGCCGGAAACGCCGCCGGTGCGCATTGCGGTGATGAAGCCGCCGTCCATTACCGAAATGGTCTGCCCCGTCTCTACATCGAGCAGGATGATAGACGCCAAAGTGCTAGGCATGTTGAACTTTGCAGGGTTGTCTTTGAAGACCGTGACTGCCTTGATGCCTATTGTGCCCATTCCCTTCAGGTGAGCGGGCATAAAGCCGTACCAGCCGTTGTGCGATGGGTCGGCCATTACAGTGCGAGCGGGCATCGCGGCTTCTCCGGATGCAAGTTCTTCAAATGCCCTCTCGAGTAGTGCGATAGTATCGCTCATGGTAAGGAGTCCCTGAATAGTCTCGCGGTTTAGCAGCAAAGCCATGTGTTGCCTCCCATACTACCTAAATGCGAATCTGTGATTTGAACTATCTTATTGTATCCCAAGTCACAATCGAATTGTGTATCATTTGCCATTCGTTATAGTATCATCAATTGGCGTTACGAGTTTGGCGAACAATAGTTGGCACACGGTTTCGGAGAATAAACAGGTTAGAAAAGATGAGAGACCTGCTCAAGACATACTTCGGTTACGACGCTTTCAGACCGCTCCAAGAGGAGATAATCGAGGGTGTGCTAGGGAAGCAGGATACTCTCGTTATTATGCCTACCGGCGGCGGCAAGTCGCTGTGCTATCAGCTTCCAGCGCTCCGTCTGGACGGACTCACGCTGGTGATTTCGCCACTGATCGCGCTGATGAAGGACCAGGTGGACGGGCTGAGAACCAACGGCGTTCCGGCGGAGTTCATCAACGGCTCATTGACTTATGCCGAGATCAGCCGCGTGCAGGCGCAGGCGCAAAGTGGCGCGCTGAAGATCCTGTACTTGGCGCCGGAGAGACTCGCACTAGCGGACTTCAGATCATTTCTGGGTACGCTAAAAGTGAGCCTTGTGGCGGTGGACGAGGCACATTGCATATCGGAGTGGGGGCACGACTTTCGACCGGACTACCGGACGCTGGGGAATCTGAGGCAGAGTCTTCCGGACGTTCCCTTCATCGCGCTGACAGCGACGGCGACGAACAGAGTACGCGGCGACATAGTCACTCAGCTTGGGTTGAATAGACCTAAGCAGTTCATCGCCAGTTTTGACCGGCCGAATCTCCAATACGAGGTGCGTCCAAAGCGTCGCGCTTACGAGCAACTTGTGCGGCTTCTGAGAGAGCGCAGAGGCGAGTCCGCCATCATATACTGCCTTTCACGCAAGGATACCGAGGAATTGTCGGACAGGCTTGGAGACGAAGGATTCCAGGCATTGCCGTACCACGCGGGAATGGATGCGGGGACGCGACGACTGAATCAAGAGCGCTTCATACGCGACGAGGCGAACATCATCGCTGCTACCATCGCGTTCGGCATGGGGATCGATAAGCCGGACGTGCGGCTGGTGGTCCACCAGGAACTGCCAAAATCGCTGGAGGCATACTACCAGCAGACGGGGCGCGCAGGCAGGGACGGTCTGCCTAGCGATTGCGTGATGTTCTATTCGTATGGCGACAAGATTAAGCAGGACTTCTTCATAGACCAGATTGAGGACAGGAAAGAAAAGCAGAATGCACAGCGGAAGCTGGACCAAGTCATCGAATACTGCCAACTTCAGACGTGCCGCCGCCAGTACCTGCTGAACTATTTCGGAGACGACTCCATTGTCGGTGGCGGCGATGGTGAGCCACACGACTGCGGCGGATGCGATGTGTGCCTCGCTGAGCGCGAGGATTTCGACGCTACCATCATCGCCCAGAAGATTCTGTCCGCGGTGATACGCACAGGGGAGCGCTTTGGGGCGGGCCACATCGCGCAGGTGCTGCGTGGTTCGAAGGCAGAGCGCGTGCTCAGACTGGGGCACGACAAGCTCAGTGTGTATGACATCGTTGACGACTTATCCGACAACGACATCAGAGATATTTCCAGATTGCTGGTGGACAGAGGGTTTCTGTACCAGAACAGCGAGGAGTACGCGACGCTGGGAGTGACCGAGGCGGGGCGTACAATGCTGAAGGAGAGGGAGCGGTTGATTCTCGCCAGGCCGAGAAGGAGTGAAATTGAGGTTGAAGAAGCGGTTGGTCGCCGTCGTAGTACCCTCGAATTTGACCACGGTCTGTTCGAGAAGCTACGCTCGCTTCGCAGGGGGATTGCCAGCAGTGATGGCGTGCCGCCGTATGTCGTCTTCGGAGACGCGACCTTGCAGCAGATGGCGCACTTCTTTCCGCAGAATCTGAATAGCCTGTCTCGGATATCTGGGGTGGGCGCTGTGAAACTGAATAGGTATGGCGACGAGTTCCTGGCGGTTATCTGCGAATATGCCCGGGAGAAAGGGCTGGAAGACCGTACCGAATTCAGTATGAATAGCAGAAGCGCCATTTCGGGTGAGCGCCGGAGCGGTGAGCGGACTACCACCTATGAGAAGACCAACGCGCTTATTCAGCAAGGCTATTCGATAGAACAAGCGTCGCAAGAGCGCGATCTGTCTGTCAACACGATAGTCGCGCACATCGAGATGCTGGTGCAGCGCGGGGATGCGCTCGATCTGCGCCCGCTGCTTCCTAAAGATGATCGTGTGGAGCGCATTCAGAACGCTTTCGATGAGGTAGGCTACACCAGACTTGCGCCAGTGAAGGAACTGCTTGGAGAGGGCTTTTCCTACGAGGAGATCAGATTGGTGCGGGCTTATGTGAGCCAGCGCACCAGAGAGATCAGTGCGAACGGTGATAAATGACAGGACAGGAGACTGTATGAAGTTTGGAGATTTCCTATTTCCGGAGAGCAGAACGCCGGACTCAGACTACCAGGTTGTGAATGATGCGCTCGCCGAAACCGAGCTTGCCGACCGGCTTGGCTATCATTCCGTATGGCTGGGCGAGCACCACTTCGACGGGGTATGCACCTATGCGGACCCAATGGCGTTCGGAGGGGCTGTGGTCGCGCGGACCAAGCAGGTGCGCATAGGTTTTTCTGCGGTGCAGACCGCGTTTCATCATCCGGTGAGGCTTGCGGAGCAGATCGCGCTGCTAGACAATCTGAGCGGCGGACGTATTATGGTCGGCACTGCGCGAGGGTCTGCGTTCAATCGCTACGAGTACCGTGGATATGGCGTGAAGTACGAGCAGGCGCAGGAGCGGCTACTAGAAGCTGAGGAGATCCTGGTGAAGGCGTGGGCGGGCGAGCGTTACCGACACGAGGGCAAGCATTGGAATGTGGAGATACCGGTGTTGCGGCCCAAGGTGGTGCAGGACCCGCATCCGCCGCTGATTCGGGCGATTGCCAGCGAGAACTCCCTGCTTCAGATGGCGCGTCAAGGCAGGCCATTCATGCTGTCGATGTCTTCAATGGACAGGATACGGCACATGTTCGACCTTTATCGCAGCACGATGGCGGACGCGGGCTACGATGATGATGGGATCTCAGCGGCGACATCGAAGTGCTGGATATGGTTTAACGGAGTGGTTGCTGAGACGGATGCCGAAGCGGCTGAGATTGCGCGCCCGGCTAACGCTGACAGCTTGAAGCACATAAACGGTGGACGCAAAAGGATGAATACGAAATCCGAGCAGGCGGAGGTGGAAGCGATATATGCCGGCTCCGATGCAGGTCCAGAAGATGACCTGGTTTATGGTTCGCCGGAAACGGTGGCAGAAACCGTTGCCGCACTGCAGGAAGCGGGGGTGGGCGGAATCATGGTGCAGTTCAGGATAGGCGATATGTCGTGGGATGCTGCCGAGAGCAGCATGCGCATATTCGCCGAGCAGATCATGCCGAAATTCAGTTAGGCGGTATTGACTTGAACAGACTGAGAAGCGCAAATATAATTCCACCTGGGATGAAGGTATAACCCTACGCAGGTTGAAGCACGGGAACGATTAGCTAAATTGCAAGGAGAAACAGTATGCACGCGATATTCGTGACGATAAATATAAAGCCGGGATTTCGAGAGCAGTTCAAAGAGGCGAGCCTAGGGGACAGCCAGGGTAGCGTGAGGGACGAGCCCGGCTGCATGCGCTTCGACATCCTGGAAGACAAGACCAATCCGAACAGGTTCTACCTTTATGAGGTCTATGTGGACGAAGATGCACACATGACGGCGCATCGCAACGCTCCCCACTACAAGAAGTGGCGCGAGACGGTTCAGGACTGGTTCGACGGTGACACGCAGGCAGTCCCAATGAACACAGTATTCCCGTCCGATGAGGGCTGGAAAGCGCAGAAGCCGGGGCTGCTGAACTGGTAGCGGCAGCGTTTAGCCAAGAATAAATTATATGCCACGGCTGCTGCTAATACAGTTTGCAATTGACCGCCATCAAAGGTATTCTATGGCAGAATACAGGGTGTCCCAGTTAATGCTTTGAAGCCCCGGGGGTGAGTACTGTGCTGGAAAAGAGCTCAACCACAGACAAAGACCAACTTAATCAGGATTCACCAAATGGTGTCATCCCAGTAGAGCTTGAGCCGATAGTTTCGCCGATTCTCGACGCGGAGCCGCTTGATGATCCGACAAGCATCGTGCCCCATGTGCGATCTCGTTACTTCAGGGAGAACATCTACCCATACGGAGAGCTAATGCGCCGCAAGGAATACGAGGCCGAAAAGCGCATGCTGCAGATAGAGATGATGAAGTTGCAGAACTCCATGCGGGAGACCGGCGACAGGGCGATCATACTCTTCGAAGGGCGCGACGCTGCAGGTAAGGGCGGTACAATCAGGCGATTCATGGAGCACTGGAACCCACGCACCGCGCGCGTTGTCGCATTGGACAAGCCGTCAGAGGTAGAACTAGGACAATGGTACTTTCAGCGCTACATTCGCCACTTCCCGACTTCCGGCGAGATCGTGCTCTTCGACCGCTCGTGGTATAACCGAGCGGGCGTGGAACGTGTGATGGGCTTCTCAACGGACCCTGAGTACAGGCGGTTCATGCGACATGTGCCAATGCTGGAGCGGATGATCGTTGACAGCGGCATTAAGCTGATCAAGCTGTACTTCTCCGTCAGCCAGAAGGAGCAGTTGCGGAGATTCCAGTCGCGTTCCAGCGATCCGCTTAAACACTGGAAGGTGAGCCCCGTAGATATCAGGTCGATTGACAAGTGGCGGGAGTACACCGAGGCAAAGGAAGCGATGTTCCTGCTGACGAACTTCGAAGTCGCCCCGTGGACCATCGTCAAGTCCGACGACAAGAAGCGGGCACGTATCAACGCCATGCGACACCTCATAAATGTCATGGACTATAAGGACAAAGACCCAGAGGTGGCATACGTACCTGATCCTTCAATCGTCGCCTACTCCCACGAGGTTTATACGGCGGGCGCGCCGATAGAATAGCCCAAACAGCGCCGCACTTCTTCTTGACGCCAATCTCACTTTCATTCTGGAATAGATAGCAGAGCTATTCTGGTGAAGTGAGGTTGGCGATGTCATATTCGAACGGTGCATCATTCCCGGAAGTCGCCCTGCTTGTGGGCACACGCAAGGGCGCATTCGTGCTGTCGGGCAACGCGGCACGCAAGAAGTGGGAGCTGTCCGAAGTTTACTGTCGCGGCGGTGATGTGTACCACTTCGTTCAGGACGGGCGAAACGGCGGCACCGTGTATGCGGCTGTGAATTACATGATCTGGGGCGCGGAGATTCACATCAGCCACGACCTGGGGGAGAACTGGCTGACAGCCGAAACGCCACCCAAGTTCGCCGACCGCGAGGGCGAGACGCTGAACAGGATATGGCACATCAAGCCTGGGAGAGCAAGTGAGCCGGGTGTGCTGTACGCAAGCGCTGATCCTGCATCGCTGTTCAGAAGCGATGACGGCGGGGTGAACTGGGCGGAGATACGCAGCATCGCGGACCATCCGACGCGTGAGCACTGGTTTCCTGGCATGGGTGGGCTTTGCATGCACAGCATAGCGTTGGACGATCAGAATCCCGCGCGCATGTGGGTCGGCATCTCGGCGGCCGGAGTGTATGGGACAGGCGACGGCGGTGAAAGCTGGAAGCCACTGAACAAGGGCGTGCGCGCGGACTTCATACCGGACGAGGAAGACTTGGAGTTCGGGCAGTGCCCTCATAAGCTGCTCAGTCATCCGGCAACTGAGGGACTGCTCTACCAGCAGAACCACTGCGGCACCTATCGCAGCGATGATGGTGGGCTGTCATGGGTGGACATTACGGATGGGCTGCCCTCCCGCTTCGGGCTTGCGCTTGCGCTGCACCCTCGCGATCCAAGGACGCTGTATGTACTGCCAGAAGACAATGCCATAGAAAAAGGCGAGGTCGGCGGTGAATTCCGAATCGTTAGCGGCAACATGTTCCGAGTGTTCCGAAGTCGCAACGGCGGCGCGGACTGGGAGGCGCTGACGAACGGTCTGCCGCAGCGGAATGCCTACCTGCACAGCATGCGAGAGGGCATGGCGACGGACTCGCTCGATCCGTGCGGCGTCTATGTGGGCACGACTAACGGACAGATATTTTACAGCAGGAACGAGGGCGACAGCTGGGAGCTGCTGATAGACAATCTGCCACCGATAAACTCGGTGGAGGTGGCGCAGTTCTAGGTTCTCGGCGATTATCTGAACAGGCGGTACGCTATGTTCAGCAGCACGGAGAGGACGAGGCTGACGACAATGGATATGGCAAGGGATGTGGCAAGCGGAAAGTAGAATGTGGATTCGCCGCGCCTAAAGACAAGGTCGCCCGGCAGCTTGCCGAGGAGCGGGATCTTCGGAGCAAGCATAATGGCTAGTCCGAGAACTGCGACTGCGACGCCAATGAAAAGCAGTCCTCTGCCAAAACCTTCCATGCTATTGCTTTATTCGGGGAATGACCTCTTCGCGCAGCAGGTCGAGTTGCCTTAGCACCTTTGCCTGCGGCAAGCCGGGCCACTGCATGCGGAAGATGATGTAGTTGGCGCCGAGGTCGTCCTGGTAGCGGCGTATTTCTTCGACGATGTCATCAGGTGAGCCAATGAGGAAGCGGTCGCGTGCAAGCTCCTCGAATGGAACACTGAAGCTCTCTTCGTCGGGGAGCGCCTTGTCCTGTCCCCACGAAGCGTATGCGGCGTACTTGCTCTCCAGATACGGGCGGCTCTCCTCAAGCGCCGTCGCCTTGTCCTCGGCGACATACATCTCACGGAACATGGGCATCGCGTCGGGAGCCTGCTGCCCTACCCTGTCGATTTCCGTGTTGAACACGGATATCTGGCGGGCGATGGTTGACATGGTGGCGTGCGGGTTGATGAACCAAGGATAACCCCAGCGGGCGGCTCTGCGTATGGCGACATCGTTGTTGGCTGCTACCCATATCGGCGGATGGGGCTTCTGAACCGGTCGCGTGACGGGGTTTACTTTAGGCAGCTGGTAATACTTGCCGCTGTATTCTACTTCTTCGTCTGTCCAGAGCTTCTTCATCAGATCGAGGGATTCGCGCAGGCGCCCAACCCGCTCGCTGGACTTGATGCCAAATGCAGCGAACTCCTCATCGCGGTAGCCAATGCCGACTCCGAATATGAAGCGCCCGTTGCAGATTGCGTCCATCGTTGCCACGCTCTCCGCAACATCGACGGGGTTGTGCAGTGGAACGAGTATGACGGCAGCCGCGACCTCCATGTCGCCTGACTCTGCTGCCATGCGGGCGAGGAATGGCAGAGTTGCGGGCTGCGCGTAGGGCGCAGACAGGAAATGCTGACCTGTGCAAATGAGGTCGAAGCCGGCGTCGCGGGCTGCGCGAACCTGCTCCGCGCTATCCTCAATCTGCTGTGCTAGAGATTCATCAGGGGAGATCTGCACGCCGAGGAAGATTCCGAATTTCATGGTGTGTCCTTTCATCAATCGTTCGGGAAGCCCTATCGCCTTCCGAACTCCCGCTCAAGGCGAGTGCCGCTTAGGTGGATAATCGTGGGGCGTCCGTGCGGACAGGTGTGGGGCTGGTGACACTGCTCCAGTTGACGCGTCAGCGCAGTCATCTCGGCGTGCGTCATCACCTTGCCCGCCCTGATTGCGGCGTGGCATGCCATCGAGTAGGCAGCTCGGTCGCTCCACGTTTCCACGTCGCCGCCCTGCGCCATCTCGTCAAGCATGTCAATGAACGCCTTAGCAGGGTCCTGGTCCACGAGTATGCCAGGCACGGCTCGGATGACATAGACGTTGCCTCCGAAGGGTTCCAGCAACAGCCCCAGATTGGCAAATACCTGCTGGTGTGTCTCTACCAGTTCCTGTTGTATGGGGTTCAGTTCTATCGTAAGAGGCTCCATCAGACTTTGCGACTGGGGTTCGCCTGACGCGGCGTCTGCCTTGATGCGCTCGAACATTACTCGCTCGTGCGCGGCGTGCTGGTCTATGAGATACATGCCGTCGGGGCCCTCAGCAGCGATGTAGGTGGTCTGTACCTGGCCCAGAACACGCAGCATCGGCAGGGTCTGCCTGTGAGTATAGCCGCCGGTGTCATCGGTCGAAGTCTCCGACCCAGTATCTTGCAGGGCATCTGACGCGATTTCTCCGTTACCGTCAACTGCGGAGGGAGTTGCAGAAGCGGCGTTGAATGGCTCTATGGGCCAGAAGTGGCGGCTGGAATCTCTTGAAGGAGCGTAGGGATAAGCCGGAGAGCCGACCTCAGCGCCCCGAATTTCGGGCACGGGCGAGTGAGCGGTCAGCGTGCTCCGCACTGCATGCTGGATTGCGGAGAATACACGGTCGCCACTGCGAAAGCGGACCTCGGTCTTGGACGGGTGAACATTTACATCCACCTGGTCGTAGTCGAGCGCAATGTTGACGACGGCCATAGGATAGCGACGTTCTTTCAGGAACCCGTGATACGCCTGCTCAAGCGCGTAGCCGAGCATGCGACTTTGCACCCAGCGGCGATTGACGAAGAAGCTCATGTAGCCACGGTTTGCCCTGCTGAGCGCGGGCTGACTTACCAAGCCACTTACATTAGGGCGTTCCAAATCTTCGTCATCAGGGCCTATTCCCAACATGTTTTCAGCAACATTCAGGCTGTGGATCGCGGCAACTGCCTCGCGCAGGCTCCCGGAGCCCGGGGTCTGCAGCGATGCGTTGCCCGTATTCAGGCTGAAGCGCACCTCAGGATAGGCAAGTGCATATCGAGTTACTAGGGTCTGAATGTGTGAAGTCTCGGTTGCGGTGGTGCGCAGGAACTTGCGGCGTGCGGGGACATTGCGAAAGAGTTGCCGCACCGTCATCACAGTGCCCTGCGATGCGCCGTGCCGCTGTTCATCGGTTATGCGTCCTTCGTCAATCTCCAGCCGTGTGCCCGATTCTTCGCCGGTATGTCTAGTAACAACCGAAATGCGGGCGACTGAGGCGATGCTTGGAAGTGCCTCGCCCCTGAAACCGAGCGTAGGGATAGCGTCGAGATCAGAGGCATCGCTGAGCTTGCTGGTGGCGAAGCGCTGGAAAGCCAGCCCAACTTCATCCTGGGGGATGCCAATGCCGTTGTCGGCAACGCGAATCTGCTCGACACCGCCACCACGAATCTCGACCGAAATCTCAGTTGCACCGGCATCAAGCGCATTTTCAACGAGTTCCTTAACGACCGATGCGGGACGTTCGATGACCTCGCCGGCGGCGATCATGGACGAGACTTTATCGGAGAGCAGTCTGATTGGCATCAGGTCTGGTCCGCTGCGCGCCTCATTCCGGCGCGGTAGGCTTTGTGCCCGGAGCTACCGCTTTCAGACACCTCGGAGATAGTCTGGTATATCTCGTCCATCTCTGTGTCCTTGACGTTTCGGAAGTAGTATGGCCTGCATATGAAGCCCCCGAAGAAACGGACAATCTCAGGGTGATCGTCAATGATGAAGTCGGGCGGCGTGAAAACGCCCAGTCCGGGTAGCGCGGCTTCGAAATCTTCCAGCGGCTTCTGGAAGACTTTCGTTACATAGTCCGCAAGCCCGAAGCGACGGACTTCAGCCGTGCGCACGCCAACGCCCGACCAGATGAATATCTTGTGCCCATCGGCTACGAGTTTGCTGAATGTTTCAGTCGTGTTGCGGCGCAGGCTGCCATCGGCGCCCATGATGGTGTAGTCAACGTCGAAGAAGATGTTCATTTTTGCACTGAACCTGCGCGGATATTTGCCGTCCATGATAACATGCACTGCACATAAGTTCGCTGTCCTCACACTTCAAATCGGAGACGGCTTGCGTGTGAGAGTTACGGATCAATTAGCATTCAACCATAGCGAAGCGCAGTTGCAACAGGAGACCTTATCTTGGCGAATAGACCTACTCTGCACGATGTTATTGAGGCGCGCGGACGTATTGCGCCTTATGTCTGGCGCACTCCCCTGCACCACTACCTTTCACTCGACAAGCTGCTGGGAGCAGAAGTGTGGGTAAAACATGAGAATCACCAGAGGCTGGGGGCATTCAAGATGCGCGGCGGGATCAACCTGCTGTCGCAACTGTCGGACGAGGAGAAGCAGCGCGGCGTAATCACTGCTTCGTCGGGCAACCACGGGCAGTCAATCGCGTATGCGGCGGGCGAGCTTGGCATCAGTTGCATCGTGTGCGTGCCGGAGGGCGCGAATGCGGGCAAGGTGGCTTCCATCGAGAGCCTTGGCGCGCAGGTCATCCATCATGGGCCGTACTTCGACATCACGAACGAGTACGCGCAGCGCCTCGCCAAGGAAGAGGGCTACCGATATGTCCATGCGATAAATGAGCCGATGCTCATCGCGGGCGTGGGGACATACACGCTGGAGATACTGGAAGACCTGCCTGATGTGGATTACATCATCGTGCCACTCGGCGGCGGGAGCGGAGCCTGTGGAACGTGCATAGTCGCCAAGAGCATCAACCCTGACATCAAGATAATAGCAGTTCAGGGGGAAGGTGCGCAGGCCGCGTATCAATCTTGGAAGACGGGCGAGCTCATTGAAGCACCGATGGAGTCCAAGGCGGAGGGACTGGCGACCGGGAAGGGATACGATCTTCCGATGGGCATATTGCGGGAACTGCTGGACGACTTCGTCCTCGTGTCGGATGAGGAGATGGAGCAGGCAATTGTGCTGCACCTCGAGAATACGCATAACCTTACCGAGCATGCGGGTGCGGCTTCGCTCGCGGGCGCACTGAAGATTAGAGACAGGCTGCAGGGCAAGAAGGTTGCGCTGATTATGAGCGGGGGCAATCTTTCGCTGGAGCATCTGAAGGATGCGCTGGCGAATGCATAAAGATGGACCGGCAAGACACAATAGCCGGCGCGCGAATTCGGCAAGTACACCGTGAGGCGGGAAATGCCAAGCACAGGAACACACCATATCGCTTATGGGGATGGCTACATAAGAGCGGAATTGCCAGAACGCACACGCGTGATCGAGGGAAAGCGACCGCTGCCTGCCATACCGGATGTCGCAGAGCGGATACGCGAGGTTATCACCAATCCTATCTCACATGAACCGCTGCGTAAACTGGTCAACAGCAAGTCCAAGGTTGTAATCGCATTCGACGACGCCTCAGGAGCATACTTCCGAACGCAGCGCGCGGACTTCAGACAAACGGCGATTGAGGTCATCGTAGAGGAGCTTCGCAAGGCAGGAGTCGCGCTGAACAATATCACACTGCTGCTGTCGCAAGGTCTCCACCGCAAGCTCAGTCGAACCGAGATGGAGACCTTCCTGGGCAGGCGGCTGGTGCTACAGTTCGGGTACAACAACCTGTACTGCCATGACGCCGAAGACCCTGAGCAACTTGTTCACCTGGGGTACACGCACCGGGGCTTCGATGTGGAGGTGAATCGCGCGATCCTAGATGCAGACCAGTTCATTTACCTGAACACGATGTGGGCGCCCTTCAACGGCGGCTGGAAGTCAACGGCAGTCGGGCTTGGTACTTTCAAAAGCATCCGACATCACCACAGACCCTGGCCCATCGCAAGCGGTCAGTCGGTGGATGATCCGAAAAACTCGTCATTCAAGAAGCTGGTGTGGGAGCAGGGCGCGCTAATCGAGAAAGCGTTGGAAGCGAAGGGCCGGCGAATCTTCACCATCGAGTCGGTGTACGACAATGCGGACCCTGAAAAGGACATCATCGCAATTAACGGCGGACACCCGACCGAAGTGCATCCGCACACGCTGGCGGCAATCGAAGAGCAGCAGGTGGTCGAAGTGCAGGGGCAGTCGGATATTCTTGTGGCTGGCATCGCCAACTGGAACGAGTGCTATTCCAAATTTTCGACGGTCAACCCGATTCTTGCGGCGAACCAGGCTATGGCGAACACGGTTACACAGTTCCAGGGGATGCCGCTGGTGCGGGAGGGTGGCATCGCAATTATGGCGCACCCACTGACGGCACAGTTCGATTCACGCCGGTTTGCACCGTACCTGGAGTTCTTCGAGAAGTTGCTGCCACAGGAGACGGACCCCTACTGGCTATGGGAGAACTATGTGGAAGAGTACGCCCATCGCCCGGAGTTCATCCACGGTTACCGATATGGTCATGCGTATCACGGCTCTCACCCGTTCTTTATGTGGAACAGCACGGGGATTCCGAAGCGTTATCTCAGCAGGATAATGTTCGCTGGTGTGCGAGACACGGATTCTGCAAAGAGGATGGGATTCGAGGCTTATGCGACTGTAGAGGACGCGGTTGCCGCGGCAGAGGCGGAACTTGGCAGGACTGCGAGCATCACTCTGATGCAGCGTCCACGCCACTTCATTCCGCGCGTGTCGCCTGACTAGACGATTGGCTTGACAATAGGAGGCTCAGCTTGGCATTCAGCGAAGAACTCGCGCTTCGAGTGAGGCAGTCACTTGGAGAGCAGGCGGGCATAACGGAGCGGAAAATGTTCGGTGGGCTTTGCTTCATGGTGAATGGCAACATGCTTGGCGGCGTGATGGGAGACGAGATCATCGTGCGCGTCGGTGCAGAGGGATACGAGAACACTTTGGAACTTCCGCATGCTCGTAAGATGGACTTTACCGGCAGACCAATGCGAGGGTTCGTGGTTGTCTCACCTGAAGGGATTGATTTGGATGAAGGCTTGGACGAGTGGGTCGAACGCGGCTTGAAGTTCGCCGTCTCGCTTCCGCCAAAGTAGCAGCATCTGCCTCGTCACTCTGGCAGCAGACTCTCGGTTTTCGTTGCTTTGCAGTCTTCACATATCTATAATCGATAGAACACTTACGCGCCATCGAGGGCTGCCAGACGAATGATTGATTACTCCAAACTTGAAACGGGTCAACAGCTATCCAGCCAGTCCGTTTCACTCAACGCCAAAGCAGTTGGCGACTATGTGGCGGCCGTAGGGGACACAAGCAGCCCTACGGCGTCCGATGGTTCATCCCTTGTTCCTCCGATGGCAATCGCGGCGCTTGCCCTCAGCGCGGTCATCAATGCGCTGCAGATCCCGGGCGGCACCATTCATGCAAGCCAAGAGCTAGGTTTTTGCGCGGCAGTGCCGGTCGGCTCCAAGGTTGAATGCACTGCCACTCTGGCGCAGAATTCCGTGCGGCGCAACTGGCGATTCCTGGTAGTCAATATGGAGGCGACCTCGGAGGGTGGCGGCGTAGTGATGGAAGGCAAGGGCACAATAATGCTGCCGGCATAAGGTGGCAGCAAAGATGGAGCACAGGACGATTATGCAAGAGGGCGACGCGTTGCCCACAATCGAGAAAACGATAATCCAGCCGCAGATCCAGCAGTACGCGGACGCGGCGGGAGACCATAACCCCATACATCTTGACGCCGAGTTCGCCGCCGGGACAGACTTCGGTGGCTCCACACTCGACGGCACTATTGCGCATGGTATGATGATCCTTGCGTCAATATCTGAGATGCTTACTGTCGCATTTGGCGAGGACTGGCTGAGCAGTGGAAAATTGAAAGTGCGCTTCCGAGGGCCAGTGTATCCAGGAGAAACCATAACAGCATTCGGAAACGTGAAGAAGATATCCATACTGGATGGCACGAGCGAATTAACATGCGCCGTTGGTGTGCGCAAAGACAACGGCGAAATCTCTATCAGTGGCGACGCAGTGGTATGCGTCCGAAGCGACGGCTAACGATACGGGAGAGTGTAACTTGACAGCAGAACATGGGGCGGTGCGCATAGCCGTCGATGCTATGGGCGGCGACAATGCTCCCGCCGATGTAGTCTCAGGCGCAGTGGAGGCAGCGAGAGAAGGTGGAGTGCAGATTCTGCTTGTCGGCGACCCCTCTCAGGTTCAGGCAGAACTGCTGAAGCACGATGCTGCCGAACTGCCGATTGCCGTAGTTCCCTCGGAAGGCGTGATCGTCGAAGGCGAGGCGCCCGCGATGGCGTTGCGCCAGAAGCCGCGAGCTTCGGTTCTCGTAGCCACGGGCCTCGTAAAGCAAGGGAAGGCAGACGCTTCCGTTTCAATGGGATCAACGGGGGCGGCTATGGCTGCTGCGGCAGTCGTACTTGGGCTGTCGGAGGGCGTTGACAGGCCTGCTCTCGGGGGACCGATACTGGGTGTTGCCCCTAACACAATCATCATAGACCTCGGCACGAATGTTGACTGCCGACCATCTCAGCTGCTCAGTTTCGCCGTAATGGGCGATGTGTTCGCGCGCCAGTTTTGGGGAATGGAGCAGCCGCGAGTTGCTCTCCTCAGCGTTGGCGAGGAGGCCGGCAAGGGCAACCGGCAGGTGCGTGAGACGACAGAACTTCTGACGAAGAGCGGTCTGAACTTCATCGGCAATGTCGAAGGAGACGACCTCGTTGCGAGCAAGGCAGAGGTGGTTGTCTGCGATGGATTCGTGGGGAACGTCGTTATGAAGCTGACGGAGGGCCTGGGGCAGGCTCTGTCCAATCACTTGAGCGAGTCACTTAAGGGTAAGCTCTCTGACGAAGAACTGGGCATAGCGGCACAGGAAGTGCATGACCTGAATAATATCGTACACGAATACGGTGGTGGACCTATATTCGGCGTAAACGGCATCAGTATCGTTGGGCACGGCGCGGGCGATGCCACTGCCGTGCGGCGAGCCATAGGCACGGCTAAATTTACCCATGACATCGACTTCGTTCCCAAATTGAATGAAGAAATGGTCGAGGTGTACGCACGAGTTCATGGCGAGTAGCATTCCCCGGCGGTGATTGCCGCTGCTCTCTACTACACGAGACACATAAGCAGCTAACTGATAGGCAGGAATCAAATTGAGCAATTCGGACATAGCAGGGAAATCGGCACTGGTCACCGGCGCTTCGAAGGGCATTGGCAGGGCAATAAGTCTTGAACTCGCCCAGATGGGCGTTAATGTGGCAGTGAATTACAACTCGTCCAAGTCCGAAGCTGAAGAGGTGGTGAATTCAATAACCGACCTGGGCGGGAAGGCGCTGAAGGTTCACGCAGACGTTAGCGACCTTGAACAGGTCAACGAGATGGTTGATAGAGTCAATGATGAATGGGGCGGCGTCAACATACTGGTAAATAACGCCGGAATCATCAACGACGGCCTACTTATGCGAATGTCCGACGAAGCGTGGCACCGGGTAATGGGCGTGAATCTCAATGGGACTTTCTATTGCACGCGAGCGACCTTGCGCCATATGGTGCGAGAACGCTGGGGCAGGATTATCAATATCGGCTCCGTTGTGGGCATTCGAGGAAACATCGGCCAGACCAATTACTCATCGTCCAAAGCTGCCATAATCGGCTTCACAAAATCGCTCGCCAAGGAAGTCGCCACACGCAATATCACGGTCAACGCAGTAACCCCCGGCTACATCAGCACCGAAACGGTGGCAGGCCTGTCTCAGCGACAAAAAGACACGATAATGACCTGGATACCGCAGGGCAAATTCGGAAACACTGAGGACATCGCCAGCATGGTTGGGTATCTCGCAACCGAGAAGGCGAGCTATGTGACCGGACAGATTATCAGTGTTGACGGCGGGATGGCGATTTAGGCTTCCCTACTTCAGCAATCGGCCGGACTTCCATCATCCCCATAGTCACACAGGAAAATTGTCCGTCCTTCTCTTAAGTCCAGGAAGACGGAAGAGCGACCTTTCTGACTCTGTTTCTTACGAATTCGGGGACCACGGACATATTCTTCCGAAGAAGCGCCGGAGAGAATTCTTTCACAACTTAGAGAGTTCATGGGTAAGCGATGACACTCAAGGGCAAGACGGTTCTGGTCACAGGTGGTTCACGTGGCATTGGCAAGGCAATTGCCCTCGACTTCGCCGCGCGAGGCGCTGACATCGCCTTCAACTACATCCGCAGCCATTCCGCGGCCGCTGAGACTCAAAGTGAGATCGAGGCCCTCGGAGTCCGCTGCCTGCGTGTGCGTGCGCATCTCGGCGACTCCGATAAGATCAGGCAACTATTTGCTGAAGTGAACGCAACATTCGGCAGGCTGGATGTGCTAGTCAATAACGCAGCCTCCGGCGTCCAGCGTTCGGCGTCCGAGCTTGAAGAAAAGCACTGGGACTGGACGATGAATGTCAACGCTAAGGCACCCTGGCTATGCGCGATCGAGGCGTCAAAGCTGATGCACGACGGTGGAAGCATAGTGAACATCACGAGCCAAGGGTCGCTAAAGGTTCTACCCTATTATTTCTCGGTTGGCACTTCAAAGGCAGCGTTAGAATCGCTCACGCGCTACCTGGCAGTTGAACTCGCGCCGCAGGGTATCTCCGTGAATGCGGTCTCGGGGGGCTATGTGGAGACGGGCGCGCTCGACTACTTCCCTAATCGTAACAGCATGATGGAAGCGGGCAACAGCACGCCTGCCGGCCGGATGGTTTCGGCGGAGGACATCGCGCGCGTGGTGGCCTTCCTATGCACCGAGGACGCCGCAATGATCCGTGGCCAGGTCATCGTTGTTGACGGGGGATATACGCTGCTCGCATGACGATGGCCCAAGCACTCCATCATTCGTGCTGCGGTATGACCTCAACCACTACTTCAAGTCCACCTTCAGAAAGAAGCTGTATGCCCTCTTGGACGTGGGCTTTTCTGATATAGCCGAGTCCGGTGTGGCCGTCTCCGTTCAGCATTTTTGTCGCCGATGTAAGCGTGCCAACCTGCCTGCCCTCATGGGTTAGCGCGACTGGAAGTTCGGGAACAGCTTCGCCATTCCAGGAAAGGCGAACCAAGTGCTTCTGCACCTTGTCGTAGGTATTCAGGCGCGCGACGACTTCCTGCCCAATGTAGCAGCCCTTGTTGAAGCTGATGAAGTCTTTGAGGCCTGCTTCGAGGGGGTTGTAGTCTTCGCAAAGTTCGCCATCGTAGCCCGCGATGCCTTGCTCTATCCGAACAAGTTCCAGTGCTTCATTGCCAACCGGCACTGCGTTCAAGTCAGTCAATGTCTCCCAGAGCGCATTTCTGTCCTGCGCGGATGCTATGATGTCGTAGCTTTCTATGCCCGCAAAGTCTGTGCGGAGAGCCAGAGCGTCAACCTCGCCAATTGTCAGGGCCGCCGAACCGTAGGGCGGGACATCGGCAAGTGAAGTCAGCGCATTGGACGCCTTGGGACCAACGACCGAGAGCATAGCTGTCGCCTCGGACACATCCTCGACTACGACATCCTCTATGAAGGTGTAGAAGTCTATCCACTCAGATACCTTCTCTCGTGTATCCGGACTTGTGATGACAAGCAGATGGTCTTCCTGTCTCAGGACGTATAGCAGGTCGATTATGCGTCCCTTGTTGGTGGTCAGCACCGTTCCCTGAACATCGCCGACTTCCAAGTCGTCGAGTTTGTTTGTCGAAAGACGGTTCAGCAGGTCGATTCCATCGGCGCCGGTAACCTTCAGGCGCGTAAGATGGGAACGGTCAGATATCCCCGTGCCCTGCGTCGTAGCGATGTTTTCTTCGGACACGGTTGAATAGACTGCTGCCGGCTTTTCCAGTGTTGCACTCTGCGTCATCGTCTATCCTCCTGAAAGAAACAGCCGCCCCCTGATGGGAGGCGGCAGTCGATGTCAAACGTTATGTGATCCGTATTATACATCCCGGCTACTGCGAGATCAGACACTGAAAGAAGTGCCGCAGCCACACGCCGTCTTGGCATTGGGATTGTTGAAGACGAATCCCTTGCCGTTGAGCCCGCCTGAGTAGTCAAGCTCGGTGCCGGCAAGGAAGATGTAGGACTTCTTGTCCACATACAGTTCGAGGCCGTGGCTGCTGATGACCTTGTCGTTCTCACCGGGAGTGTCAACGAGGTCCAGATCGTAGGTGAGTCCTGAGCAGCCTCCACCCTTTACTGCGACGCGCAAGCTGCAGCCCGGCTTGCCCATGTCTGAGGCGAACTCTCGAACATGCTTCGCTGCGTCGTCGGTTATGGTTATCGTTAGTGGCTCTGGTTGTACTCTTGCCATAACTCACTCCTGAGCGCACGCTCAAATCGGACAGTTGGATTTCTCTGACATATACATTCTATTGCTAATGTGCCAAGTCGTCAATTCCTGTGGAAGCGTGTGGAATAGGTATGGGCAGTTCATCTTGATGGTTATGGGGAATCGTTTCCTCACGCCGAATTCCTGATAAAATGGGCGAATGCGGATTGATGCGATTGGTAATCCTGACAGTTACAGTTCCGGCGGCAGGGAGGCACTGCGCGCTCGCGCACAGGCTCTGCTGGAGTTCGACGTTATTCGTGAGCGAGTGGCCGACCGCGCCACATACTTCCCGGCTCGCCAGCTCGCTCTGAGCTTGCAACCGTCATACGACGAATATGAGGTTGCGCTGCTTCAGCAGGAGACCGTCGAGGGGCGGGCGGTTCTGGACGAAGCGGGCGAAGTGGATATGCACTGCCCGGAAGACATCAGAGATTCTGTCACGCGAGCCTCTCTGGGAGGCATCCTGACCGGGAAGGAACTGCTCGCGATTGGGCAGACCCTCGATGTGCATGCACGGGCAAGGAGCGGCATTCTTGCGGTGCGCCAGCATGCCCCTATGCTCGCCGATAGCGCCGAGAGCATTCCGGATCTGGGTGAACTGACGCACCAGATTCGAGCGCGCATTGGCGAACGGGGCGATGTTAGAGACGATGCAACGCGCACTCTTAGGGCACTGCGCAGCCAGATACGGCAGGCATACCAGCGAGTAACGGACTCGCTAAACTCGCTAATACAAAATGCAGGGCCGGACAATGTTCTGCAGGACAATGTTATCTCCGTCCGCAACGACCGCCTCGTTGTGCAGGTCAAATCGGAGATGCGCAGCCGCATCCCCGGCATCGTTCACGATGCATCCAACACAGGCGCGACTCTGTTTATAGAGCCGTTCTCCACGGTAGATATCGGCAACACTTGGCGTGAACTTGCACTCGCTGAGGAACGTGAGATTCGCAAGGTGCTGCGCGACCTTTCAACACTGGTCGGCGAGCTTGAACAGGACATTCGCCGGGGGAGCGAATTGACGGCGCACCTGGACTTGATAATGGCCCGCGCCCGATACAGCTATTCGGTGCGCGGGGTGAGGCCCCTGTCGCCTGATGATGGCGAGTTTGATGCTGAAGTCGGCACGGATTCTGAAAGTTCCGCTGGTGTTCGCAAGGACATGGCGGTCAAACTGATTAATGCCAGACACCCGCTGATTGGCAGAGATGCGGTTCCGGTGAATGTGGGCGTCGGGCCTGACTGGTCGGTGCTTGTGGTTACAGGACCGAATACCGGCGGCAAGACGGTGGCGATGAAGACCGTCGGGCTGCTCGCGCTGATGCACCAAGCAGGTTTGCAGATACCTGCCAATGACGGGAGCATGCTTCCGACATTCGATGGTGTTTATGCGGATGTGGGAGACCAGCAGAGCATCGAGCAGTCGGTTTCAACATTCAGCTCCCACATGCGAAGCGTCATCGATATTCTTGCAGAGGCCACAACTGAGTCGCTGGTACTGCTGGACGAACTCGGTACGAGCACAGACGCCGAGGAGGGATCGGCGCTTGCACGCGCCATTCTGGAGGACCTTGCAGAGAGGCGCGTGTCCACGATAGTGACGACACACCATCGCAGCGTTGCCGCGTATGCGGAGACATCGCCGGGAATGATGAATGCGAGCGTTCAACTGGACGCCGATTCACTGACACCGACTTATCACCTTACGCTGGGGATACCGGGTCGCAGCTACGCGATGGCGATTGCCGCGAGCCTTGGCCTGCCAGAGCACATTATGGAAAATGCGCAGGCGTCGATTGAGCCACAGTATCTAAGATTCGAGGACTGGCTGACCGAACTCCAGCGCGAACGCAATCAGCTTCAGACTGTTTTGCTCGACGCCGAGCAGTCTCGAGGGAAGGCTGATGTGCTCAGGCAGCAACTCGATGAGCAGATAGAGTACCTGATCACACACAGGGACGACATCCTGGACGGCATGCGGCGCAGCATGCTCTCCCAGTACGACGAGGCGCAACGCAAGCTCAAAGCTGCGGAAGCCGCGCTGTCTTGGGGTGCGCCTGCAGGCGTTCCAACCGCTAAGACGCGTGAAGAGATACGGCGAATGCGCCGGGAATTGGTGGCAGAACGAGCCGCTGTCGGGCCAGCGATTCCTGTACGGGAAGTTCCTAGGGAGATGGAGGTTGGGGACAAGGTGTATGTGCGCGGCCTGAACCTTGGTGGAGTGCTTGTGTCCCTTCCGGAAAGTGGAGGCGATGCCGAAGTTGGCATTGGCAATGTGCGAATTCAGGTGCATCCCACGCGCCTTTCAGTCATCGAACAGCAGCCGGAGCAAGCCAAAGCAGAACTGAGCATATCTATTGGGCCGATGCTGGACTCCGCGGAGCTCGATGTTCGCGGCATGCGCGCAGACGAATCACTCGCGGAGCTCGAGCTGTTTCTGGACAAAGCGGTGCGGGACGGTTTTAACTCAGTGCGGGTCATACACGGGAGAGGTAAGGGCATTCTGCGCAATGCGGTGCGCGAGCATCTGACACGCCACCCGCTTGCCCAGTCCCACGAAGCGGAAGCGAGAGAGCGCGGTGGTGACGGTGCGACCCTGGTTCATCTGGCGTAGCGTCTTGGCTGGGCGCATCGTATCGGCTCTCGCCGTCGCAATACTATTGAGCAGCATGGCCTGCATCAATTCCGGGCAGCAGCAGGAAATGCCAACCACAGCCGTTGTCGCGACCGCAACGAGCACTGTCGCTTCAACGGCGACCGCGGAGCCTACCGCTGCAGCAACTCCAATACCAACCACCTTGCCGACCGAGACAGCAACACCGGCTGCGACTCGGACGCCGAAAGCGACACAGGTCGTGGCGACGGCAACGCAGACTCCACCACCGACTGCAACGGCAGTACCGTCTCCAACCCCCGTACCAACACCGACGGGTCCAAGCGTGACAGTGGGAACAACGGTGTTCACAGCGGAGATAGCGGATACGCCAGAGTTACGCAGCAGGGGATTGGGGGAGCGCGACAGCCTTCCAGACCAAACCGGTATGCTGTTCATCTTTCCGGGAGGGCAGGCATCATCGTTTTGGATGAAGGGGATGCGCTTCCCACTTGACTTCATATGGATCGGTCAGGACTGCACGGTAGTTGACCTGACGGAGAATGTGCAGCACTCGGCGCCAAATACTCCGAGCTCGGAGTTGAAGATTTTCGAGTCGGAATCGCCTGCGGCATATACTCTTGAAATCAATGCCGGGGAGGTTAGGCAATTCGGAGTGGAGATTGGGGACGAAGTGCAGTTCAGTGGAATAGAGTCGGAGCGCGCAAGGTGCTGTGAGTCGGGAGATTGCGATGGCGAATGACTCGACAGATCGAGAGCCGCTGCGGGTAGTATTCATGGGCACGCCGGAATTCGCCGTTCCTGCACTCGACGCCCTGCTGGGTATGGGCTGCAATGTTGCAGGCGTATATACTCAGCCCGACCGCCGTTCCGGTCGAGGAAGAAGGCTCACGGCCCCACCTGTGAAAGTGGCTGCAGTGGAGCGCGGATTGCCAGTATTCCAGCCCACATCGCTACGCCGTGACGGAGGAGCGCGACAACAGTTAGCATCGCTGCAGCCTGACCTAATCATGGTTGTGGCATACGGGCTGTTCCTTCCAGCAGAAACGCTTGAAGTTCCGCCGCTTGGCGCGTTGAACATTCACCCGTCACTGCTACCGAGGCATCGCGGACCCTCTCCGGTGGCAACGGCAATCCTCGAAGGTGACGCGATTACTGGCGTGACCATCATGCAGCTTGACGAAGGTATGGATTCAGGTCCGGTCATCGCGCAGGTGGAGAATGTGATTGGAGCGGAAGAGACGACGGCTGATCTGACTTCGCGGCTATTCGATATGGGCGCCCAACTACTTAAGGAGACGATTCCGGGGTGGCGGGACGGTGAGATTGAAGCGCAGGCTCAGGATGAATCCGAAGCTATGGTAACAAGATTGCTGAAACGCGAAGACGGCATCATCGACTGGACTTTTCCAGCGAGCTATATCGCCAGACAGGTGCGCGCCTTTCATCCCTGGCCCGGTAGCTTTACCCACTGGAACGGCAAGCAACTCAAGGTGCATAAGGCTGGAGTCCTAAACTTGGATGCGTCTAACGAGCCTGGCACGGTGATTGAGACTCCGCAGGGGATTGCGGTCGCATCGGGAGACGGCGCACTGCTCCTTCACCGGGTGCAGGTCGAGGGGCGTCAGGCGGCGGACATTCCTGACTTTGCGCGCGGATATCGCGACTTCGTGGGTTCGCATCTCGGAACATCCTGATATAATCGGCCTCAGATTGAGGAATCACAGACTGAGGTGCGAAATGGATAAGGCGCTTGCGGGAGTAAAGATTCTGGATATGAGCCGCGTGCAGGCGGGGCCCTCGTGCGCACAACTGCTTGCCTTTCTCGGCGCGGATGTGATCAAGGTGGAAGACACGGTTGGGGGCGACAACACTCGCTGGGAGCAGGCGCACATTGACGGCGTGGACAGCGTCTATTACACGATATTCAATAACAACAAGCGCGCCATAACGCTCAATCTGAAGACTGAGCGTGGCAAGCAGCTGTTCGAGAAGCTCGTTCTGTGGGCTGATGTTGTGCTGGAGAATTTCTCCAAGGGAGTGATGGAACGACTTGGCATCGGTTACTCCCGGCTGAATGAGATCAACCCCCGCGTTATCCATGCCAGTATCAAGGGTTTCGGCGAGTACGGGCCGTGGAGCGACTTCCGAAGCTTCGAGGTTTCGGCGCAGGCGACGGGCGGAGCAATCGCCTCTAACGGCTACCCAGACCTGCCACCCATACCGTCTCCAATCGGCGCAGGCGACTCCGGAACCGGTCTGCACACTGCCATCGGCATTCTCGCCGCGCTGAGGCAGCGAGACAATTCGGGCGAAGGGCAGCACATGGAGGTTTCGATGCAGGACGGCATCGTCAACCTGATGCGCTATCGACTAATTCGCAGTCTGTCGATCGCCACGCCCAATGAGCGTCCCGGCGACCGCGGCGGCAGGGGGATTCCGATGATTTATCCCTGTCATCCCGGAGGCTCTGACGATTATGTGATGATACATATCGCGGGCGCGCTCTGGGAGACCGTACTTGCTGTGATCGGACGCTCGGAACTGATTGGCGACGAGCGATACTTTACCGAGGAGAACAGGGCCGAGCGCGGAGACGAGGTGCTGGAAATCGTAAGTGGCTGGACGATGAAGCACGACAAGTACGAAGCGATGAGGGCGCTGGCTGAAGCGGGCGTGTGGTGCGGTGCAGTTATGAGCCCGGAAGAGGTGCTGTCAAACGAGCATCTGTCGGCCCGTGAAATGGTGGTGGATGTGGACGATCCCAAGCGCGGCACTTACCAGATGATCGGCTGCCCGGTCAAGCTGGACAAGTCCCCTGTCGAAATACAGCCTGCTCCGCATTACAGCGAGCATACCGACGACATATTGACGGAAATGCTGGATGTGTCACCGGATGAACTGCCGAACCTTCGGAGGCAGGGCGTTATCGTTTAGGGACGGTGTTCATTTCCAGTATCCGTCCACGCGGACGGCTTCCTGCTCGCCGGGCCATGGTGGCATCGTAACTATGATGAAGCTCAGGTCCTCATCACCGGTGTTGCGGAACTGGAAGTGAGTCCCTAACTCTATGGTGAGAGACACGCCGGGGGCGACATCCTCCACGGATTCACAGGACTCGCTCTTCCGCCAGACCTGCCCACGCCCCCGTAGGAAGTACCAGACTTCTTCAACGGTCCTGTGCATTACGGCAGAGGAAGTCGCGCCGAGAGGCAGCGTGCAATGCACCATACTGCCGCTCTCTACGGCGACAAGCTCTCTGATTTCTGAGCCATCGGGTGCGAGGACCGTGTAGTCCCTGGGGAGCATCCGTACATCCGTCATCCGAAGCCTGAGAACCTAAGCTGGCGCGGCTCCTCCGGGTCCGCCTCTGACTGCTCGAAGCCGGACACTCCAACTCCAACGAGTCTGAAGCGCCGGCGGCCGTAGAGTTCCGCGCGCAGTAGTTCGCCCGCAAACTGCGACAGGTCATCAGCGGACTGCACGGCGTATGGCAGCGTTTTCTGGCGCGTGAAAGTTGTGAAGTCCGAGAGGCGAAGCTTGAGCTTGACCGTGCGCCCCTGAAGCTGCTTGCGCCTGAGTTGATTGGCCACACGCTGGCTCAGGCGATTGACCACCTCGAGCAGCGCTTCCGGCTCACCTATGTCCTGTGCAAATGTGGTCTCTGCGCTAACCGACTTCGTTTCGCGGCGAACCTCGACAGTGCTGTTATCCTGGCCCAATGCAAGCTTCTGCATCTGGGCGCCGTGCTTGCCGAACCTTTCGCGCAGCCAATCTTCGTCCTGTTGTGCAATATCGCCTATGGTTTCGATGCCCTCAGAACTGAGCCGCTCGGCGGTCTTTGGGCCGACGCCCCACAGATCGCGTATCGGCAGCGGCGCGAGAAATGCTTTTTCGTCGCCGGGCGCCACGACGGTCAGGCCGTCCGGCTTGTCCATGTCGGACGCTATCTTTGCAATGGACTTACTAGTCGCCACGCCGACGGATATAGTTAAGCCCAACTCGTGCTTTACTCGTCTCTTCAGGCTTGCGGCAATATCAGCAGGCCGGCGGTTTTCGGCGACTATGGAGGTCACATCGAGGTAGGCTTCATCCAGGGAGAGTGGCTCGACGAGGGGGGTCAAGTCTCGGAAAATTGACATGACGCGTTGCGAGATTTCGCGGTACCGGTCAAAGCGTGCGCCAATCCGAATAGCGTGAGGGCAGAGTCTTTGAGCCGTGCGCATAGGCATGGCGGAGCGGACGCCGAATTCGCGAGCCTCATACGAAGCGGATGCCACCACGCCGCGCCCCTCTGCGCTGCCGCCAACCACGACCGGCTTGTCGCGCAGTTCAGGGTTGTCCAGTTGCTCTACTGAAGCGTAGAATGCATCGAAGTCTGCGTGAAGTATATGACGCATGTGCCAAACCTCAACGCCATATTACACCGAATGGAGGGCAGGCTTAAAGCAGCAAATTTGCAGGTTTACGAGTTATACTGCGCCGTCAATAGAAACATCGAGGACTGCGGGCTTTCCAAGCTCCAGCGCTTCGCGCAATGCGGGTCCTATGTCAGCAGGGTCTTCAACCTTGCGGCCGAACACTCCCATAGCCTGTGCGACCGCCGCAATGTCAAATGGCGTTGCGAAATCCATCGCGATATACTTGCTCTCCGGGTTCTGCTGTCCAAGAATCTCGCTCTTGTAGATGTTCATGTTCAGCTTGAGCACACGATACGCCCTGTTGTTGCATATTACATACACAACGGGAATGTCGGAATTCGCAGCGGTCCACAGAGCCTGCACGGTCATCATTGCGCTACCATCACCGATGATGCCGACTACAGGACGGTCAGGGCTCGCCAACTTGACGCCCATTGTGCCGCCCATGCCCCAGCCGAGCGCGCCGCCTGTGATCCCGAGCAGGCTACCCGGCTCTTCGAACTCCAGCGCGCCGAAAATGGAGGCGCGCGTAGTAACGGAGTCGTCAACGACAATCGCATCGTCTGGCAGCGCGTCTGCAATCTCGGTCATCATGCGTTCGGTGGACATCGGACTAATGTCGTGCCGTGCGTTCAGTCTTGCCTGCCAGGCGGCGGCCTGTTCAGCCTTTTCCTCAGCGACTGAAGTTGCTCGACCTTTGGCAGACTCTTTAGCGGCTCCTGACATGCGGAGCTCAAGCTCCTGAGCAAGCGCTGCCAGTGCAGTGCGCGCGTCCGCGATGATGCCTACATGGGTCGGTTCAGTTCTTCCAATCTGCGTTGCATCAGAATCTATGTGAATCAACTGCGTTTCGGAATTGAGCGCTCTGCCTGAAAAGTAGAAATAACCGGGAAAGACCGGGGTTCCCACTGCTACAACTGCATCCGCATCTTCCAGCAACGCGTTGCCTGCCGGCATGCCGGGGCTTGCCAGTCCTAGGAATTGGGGATGGCTGGTGGGGAAGTTTACCTGCGAGTAGTAGCTTGCGTAAACCTTCGCGCCCAGGGTTTCCGCGAGACGCACGGCTTCTGCCGACGCAGCCGACTGCCCTACCCTATCGCCCACAATAATGACGGGATTCTCGGCATTCGCGAGAATTTCCGCTGCTTCCTGAATTGCGTCGGCGTCGGGAGCGACACGCGAGTATGTCTTGTGAGACGGTACAATCTCAACATCCGCCTCGTCGTCCAGAGCGTTTGCGGAAAACGCAACATACACGGGGCCCATCGGATGGGTTTTTGCCTCAATGAAGGCGCGGCGCATTACGCTTGGGATCTGCTCCGCGTGGGTTACTTCCGCGCTCCACTTGCAGAACTGGCTGACCATCTCAACCAGGTCCGTGCGCCCTTCCGCCAACTTGCGGATGTCCTTGTTTGCGGAGGTCAGGATCAACGGGGTGTTGCCTTCAGCTGCGTTGGCGAGCAGGCTGACACCGTTCGCAAGTCCGGTCTCGATGTGCAAGTTGACGAAAGCTGGCTCGCCACGATAGCGCGCATAAGCATCTGCCATGCCCATCGCCGCGCCCTCCTGCACCGCGAGCATGTATCGAATGTCCGGGTAGTTCTCCAGCTCGTCAATGATTGGCCCTTCGCTGGTACCTGGATTTCCGAATATGTAATCAACGCCTTCAGCACGGAGCATTTCCATGAGCGCGCGCTTGCCTGTCATTTTTGGCATGTCGAAACTCCAATTCTAACTTTCCCACAAATTAGCGTCGGCCGGGACGTCGTCAGATTGGGGGCCGACAACGCAGAATACATGACCGCTGGGCGCTTCCATAACCCACCATGACTTGACTTGTTCTTTGCGCCGTGCTCCTAGCACCTCCAACCGCCGCACTTCTGCATCGACGTCATCAGACTCGATGTCTAGATGTATGCGTGCTTCATCATTCACAGCTTGAAGCCCGAAGGTCAGTCCTCCGACGCGTCCGTCAAGTATCGCATAAGGGTCGTCGTCATTGCCCCAGTGTTGGGCCCGCATTCCGAGCGCGCCACTCCAGAACTCCACACCTGCGTCCATCCTGTCAGGTGGGCAGTCAATAAGAATCACGCTCAATCTGCTGCGATGCGCCATTGTGTCTTTGCCAAATGATTGTAGTCAGTGCGAGGGGCTCATTTCCAGGAGAACAAGTCAGTCGTCCCACAATTGAGCGTCCCCGGGGAAATCGTTGGACTGCGGGGGCACGACGCAAAACACGTGGCCACTTGGCGCTTCCATTATCCAGAAAGAGTCCATCTGTTGCTTTCGCTTTGCGCCCAACGCCTCAAGTCGCTTCACTTCCGCATCGACATCATCGGTCTCGAAGTCCAGGTGTATCCTTGCATTCTCGTCAATCTGCTGCAGTAGGACGAAAAATCCCCCGGCGTGCCCTTCGAGAAAGACATAAGGATTGGATGGATTCTCTCTGACGCGTGGGGGCATATTAAGCGCATTGCCCCAGAAGTCCACGCCTGCATCCATCCTGTCAGGCGGGCAGTCAATCATTATCGCGCATAGCCTGCTTCTGTGTGCCATTATATCTTCGCCAGTATCTCCTCGATTGCCTGCCTTCGGAAACGCTCAAGGTCGTCCGCGTCCTTGATGATTGCGCCGAGCGTCTGCTCGACAGCTTCGTAGTCGAGATGGTCGAGATGCAAAACTACCATCGCCCTAGCCCAATCGAGCGTCTCCGCGATTCCGGGCACTTTGTCCAAGCCCGTGCGGCGGGCGCCGTCCACGAAGCGCACAACCTGGCGAGCAAGCCTGTCTTCGATGCCGTTGACCTTAGCGCGCACGATGCGCAATTCCTTGTCGATGTCAGGATAATCAATCCACAGGTAGAGGCAGCGGCGACGCAGCGCGTCCGACAAGTCGCGCGTGCGATTTGATGTCAGCACTACGAATGGCCGATGCTTCGCCTTGATTGTGCCGATCTCCGGTATCGTCGCCTGAAAATCGGAAAGGACCTCCAGAAGAAACGCCTCGAACTCTTCATCGGCGCGGTCAACTTCGTCAATCAGCAGGACGGGAGGCTTATCCGGTTCGGTGAGAGCGGCGAGCAGCGGGCGCTTCAGAAGAAACGACTCGCCGAATATTTCTTCCTCCTGTTCCTGCGCGGAAATGTCGGCTTGCTCGTTCAGCTTAATCCGCAGCATCTGCCGCTGGTAGTTCCATTCGTACAGCGCGGTGGAGACGTCCAGCCCTTCGTAGCACTGCAGGCGGATCAGCCGCGTATCGAGCAGTCGCGCCATCACGTTTGCAATCTCAGTCTTGCCCACGCCCGCGCGTCCCTCTATGAGCAGCGGGCGTTCCAAAGTCTGCGCCATGTAGATGGATGTGGCAATTGCCGGGTCGCCGACATAGTTCTCCGACGCCAGCCTGTCCAGAATATCCCTGATTGGGTCTTGCCGCTCTTCCAAGTCCTTCCTCGCCTGTCTGCCTATTGGTAAGCCTGTCCAACTGAAAGGGGCAGGTGAATGAAATAACCTGCCCCTTTTATCGCTAACTAAGCGGGCCTATTCTATGGGACGAATTGGCGCCCTAATTGCCGGAGTCGTGGATTAGTCGCCAGACCTTCTCTGCCTTTGCGGGCATGTCGATGTGGGTGACACCGAATGGCGAGAGCGCGTCCACAACCGCATTGATGACCGCGGGAGACGCTGCAATTGTGCCAGTCTCGCCCGCGCCCTTGACGCCCAAAGGATTGGTCGGCGAAGGCGTAACAGTCCGCGCGGTCTCGAAGGATGGCAGGCTTGCCGCCTGCGGCACCGCATAGTCGAGCATGCTGCCCGTTATGAGCTGCCCGTCCTCGTCGTACACACCCTCTTCCCAGAGTGCCTGTCCGATGCCCTGTGCCACGCCGCCGTGAACCATGCCTTCCACAATCATTGGGTTGATTACATTGCCTACATCGTCAACTGCAACGTACCGCAGTACGGTGGTGTCGCCGGTGTCCGAGTCAACCTCGACTACGCAGATGTGCGTGCCGAACGGCCAAGTGAAGTTCTTCGGATCGTAGATGCTGGTGGCTTCCAAGCCGGGCTCCAGACCTTCGGGCAAGCCGTCATACCAGTATGCCGCCAGCGCGACTTCCTGGAAGGTCTTCGCCTCTGCGGGCGCGCCCTGCACGAAGAGTTGACCATCCTCATAGACCACATCGTCCGGGGACGCTTCCAGCATATGCGCCGCTATCTGCTTCGCCTTGTCCTTGATCTTCTCCACGCTCATGTGGATGGCAGTGCCACCAACAACGGCGCTGCGGCTGCCAAAAGTACCTGTGCCCTGCTGAACCTGTGCCGTATCGCTCTCGACTACTTCCACATCCTCGATAGGAACACCGAGTTCAGATGCCGCGAGCTGAGCGAATGTCGTCTCGTGCCCCTGACCGTGCCCGGATGAGCCGCTGTATACGGTCACCTTGCCTGTCGGATGCACGCGCACCAAGGAACTCTCCCACACGCCAGCCCTTGCACCCAAGGCATAAGCGACTGCTGAGGGCGCCATGCCGCAGATTTCGACATAGGTCGAGAAACCCACGCCTATGTATCGGCCATTCTGTCGGGCTTCTTCTTGCTCGGCACGGAAGTCTTCGTAGCCCAGCATCGAGAGCGCTAGATCAAGCGCATTTTCGTAGTCACCGCTGTCGTACGTGACACCGGTTGCCACATCGTACCCGTCCTCGAAAGGCGGAATCAGGTTCTTACGGCGCACTTCCACCGGGTCCATTCCAATCTCCGCAGCGAACCTGTCCAGCATCCGTTCAACCACATAGGTCGCTTCGGGTCTGCCAGCGCCGCGATAAGCGTCAACCGGCGTGGTGTTTGTAAACACACCGATGACCTTGCAACGAACATTGTCGATCTTGTACGGACCAACAAGCATAAGCCCGAAGAGGTATGTCGGAATCGCCGGTGCGAAGGTGGACAGGTACGCGCCCATGTTTGCGTAAACTGTGCCCTGTATGCCCGTGATAGTCCCGTCTCGGTTGCCGACAATCTCCCAATCGCCGATGTGGTCTCGGCCGTGAGTAGTGGCGAGGTAATTTTCCTGCCGCTCTTCAGTCCACTTGACCGGCCGACCCAGCTGCTTGGCGATCACGAATGCTACAACTTCTTCGGCGTACAAATAGAGCTTACAGCCGAATCCGCCGCCCACATCAGGAGAGACTACTCTTATCTGGTGCTCCGGATGCCCCGTAACGAGAGCCAGCAGAAGCCGAACCAAGTGCGGAATCTGGGATGAAGTCCAGAGGGTGACTTGATTCGTGCCAGGGTTGTAGTCTGCGACTACTGCCCTGCCCTCCATAGAGTTGGGGATCAGTCGCTGGTTAACGATTCGTTCTGAGACCCTGACTTCAGCGCTTTCGGATGCCACATCGACGTCACCGCCCGCGACTTCCCACTCAAAACCGACATTATTTGGAGCATCGTCATGTACCTGTGGGGCGCCGTCCTTTGTTGCCAATTCTGCATTCACAGCGGCTGGCAGTACATCGTATCCCACCTCCACCAGTTCGGCAGCATCGACAGCGGCGGAAGGGTTTTCGGCGACGATCGCTGCAACGGCATCTCCCACGCAGCGCACCTTTCCGATTGCAAGTGGTGGATGGGGGACTTCGATCGTATCCGGCACGACCCAGCCGCAAGGGAGGCCAATCTCTTCGCCTATATCCTCGCCGGTGAAGACTGCCACGACACCGTCAGCGACGCTGGCGGCGGATGTGTCGATGCTTGTTATATTCGCGTGGGCGTAAGGGCTGCGAACCAGCGCAATATGCAACATGCCCACCATTTTAATGTCATCTACATACGTGCCTCTGCCAGTAATCAGGCGAGGATCTTCCCGTCGCTTGATGCTGGCACCGAAGGCAGCGGACGGAGTAGCGGTAGTCATACATTCCTCCTTGCGGTAGTTAATGTCTTCCCAAAGAGCAACATTCGCTCGTCATAAGAGTAAGGCGGCATGCCAGCCCCTTACTTGACGCGTACTCTACATTAACATCCACATTTAGGCAATACTGCGAGACGGCGGCAGGCGTTGACTCGAGCTGGCAGAGGTTTGAGCGAAAGGAGGGATTAAACTTACTAGACCTGCTCGTCCTCGCTGAGCCGTGCGCGTGGGTGCGCCGCCATATACACTTGCTTTGCCTGGGCGTTCGTGACATGCGTGTAAATCTGCGTGGTGGCAGGACTTGCATGCCCCATCAGCTCCTGTACCACTCGCAGGTCCGCGCCGCCTTCAAGCAGGTGTGTGGCGTAGGAATGGCGGAGTGTGTGGGTATGTACACCCGATGGGAGCGCAGCTTTGACACTGTACTTGCGAACCTTTTCCTGAATACTGCGCTGGCTCAGGCGACCTCCGAATCGATTGAGAAACAAGGTCATGCCGCTGCCCTTGCCTGCCAGCCTGGGACGGCCATCTCGCAGGTACAGCGAGAGAGCGTTCTTTGCCGTCTCGCCCACGAGTACGACTCTCTCCTTCGATCCTTTGCCCCGAACGCGAATCTCTCGCGTGGAGAGATTGAGGTCGGTTACGCGTAGGTTGCTCGCCTCGCTTACGCGCAGACCGGCGCCGTAGATGACCTCCAGCAATGCCTGATCGCGCAGGCCAGTCGGCTTGGTGACATCCGGCGCATCCATGAGCCGTTCGGCCTGCTCTTGCGACAGGAAGCGAGGCAGCTTCTTCGGGACGCGCATAATGCCGCGCTTCGGAAGCGGATCGCCCTCGATGATGCCTTTGCTCGACATCCACTTGAGGAAGGTGCGCAGCGTGCTGAGTTTTCGCGAAACGCTATGGCGCACATAGCCAAGTTCCGTGAGCCAGGCGAGGTAGCCGCGCAGCGTGAAGCGGTCGAGTACCCGCATGTCGGCGATGTCCTTCAGGCGCATGTAGTCGTAAAGCGGCTGAAGGTCAGCCTTGTAGTTGCGAACGGTCAGATCCGCAAGGCCCTTTTCCGCTCGGAGATGCTGCTCGAAATCCGCAATCAATGCTTGCCACTTACTCTCATTCATAAGTCAACGGTATCGGGCACTAACCGAATCCTTCTAGCGGCGTTGCATTCTTGTATGGACGTCTTTTCGGGTGTGCGAAATTTCAGACCTGCTAAGATGCAACCCAGGGGCTAGGAATTCTTGCAGATGTTGGACTGGTTGGTGATTGAATGAGCGGGTTTTGGGATCGATTACGAGGGTGGTACTTAGCGATACTGGCAGTAGTGATTATTGTCGCCGTCGTTGGTGGGGTTATTTTCACCCTCAATCCTTTCGGTTTGAACCCGTTTGCAGGCGAAGCTGAAAATGCCCTATCACCAACTGAGCGCCTGATTCCGGTCAGGATCGACACGCTGACGACGGAAGTTGCCATCAACGGCAGTATCGCCTTCACCAACACCGAGGACCTCAGCTTTGGTTCTACCGGCTATGTCGCGGAATTACTGGTGACTGAAGGCGAGATAGTATCGGAAGGCCAGCCGCTCGCTCGCCTCGACCCTGAAAGCGTGGCGAACCTGCGACGCGCAATTGCAGAGGCGCAGATCGAGTACGAAGAGGCACTAGATGCTCTCGCGGACGCGAAGACACCTATTGTGCGAATTGTCGAAGCCGAAGCCGCAATCGCGGACGCCGAACTCGAAGTGCAGAGCGCACAAGAAGCTCTCGACGAACTGCTTAATCCAACCCCACAGGCCGTTGCCGAAGCGGAGTCCGCACTCGCCGATGCCGAACTCGAAGTGCAGAACGCGCAGGAAGCTCTCGACGAAACGACTCCGAGCGCCGAGGAGATCGCTCAAGCTGAGGAGGCAGTCGCACAGGCAAATATCGCGCTTCTGGACAGCCAGCACGCCTTAGGCAACGACTACATCAATGCTCAGGCAGAGCTTGAAATCGCCGAGCGCGACCTGGCTGTGGCAAGGCTGCTGCTCAACTCTCCCACAAATGCAGACATACTCGACGAAGCTCGGGATACCCTCCACCAGGAGTTGCTCGACTACACGAATATCATCTACAAGTGGACAGGAGTCAGGGCAACTGAAAGTGACCTTGCGATGTCCCCGCAGGAGCTATTTGAAGCCCTTGATTTTGATCCGGATGTGATTTATTCCCCCCACTATCCGCTTTTTCCGGATGGGCGTATCCTCGACAACCCGGATACCCGCTGGAACGAGTTGAAAGTGCTAGGCTGGATTGGTTTATTCCCCGGAGGCGGCGGGATTGAAGCCCAGTGCCTTGACCATACTCTAGTCCCTCAGCGAGCCTCCGATACGACAAATACGAACCACGAACTCTGCATCGAGCGCGACATGGACAACGCATGGGAAGCGCTTCAGACCGCCAGCAACGACCTGCAGGCCGTAGAAGCCGAGTTTGACGACACCATGGCTGACTTGAAGGAAAGTCACTCGCAGGCGGTTGACGGCGTCGCATCTGCACATGAAAGAGTTGACCGTTTGCAGAGCGGCGGCGCGGAGCACAGACTATTGGAGAGGAAAGTCGCCACAGCCCGCGAGAATCTGACAAAGGCCGCAGAAGACCTCAGAGACCTGCTTACACTAGACGCAGTTGAGGTTGAAAGCCTGAGAAACCGCCTTTCGCTTGCCCAAGAGAACCGAGACGCTGCCGCGTCGCTGCTCGAAACCACACTAAGGCCCGAAGCCGTAGAGATTGCCGTAAAGAGCAATGCGTTGGCACTTGCACGGGCCGGACTGGATCAAGCCTCGCAGGACTTACAGGAAATCCACGACCGCAGCGAACTGCAAATCACGCTGCAGGAGGCATCGGTGGCGGCGGCGCAGGCGAAGATAGACGGAGAAACGAGACGCTACGAGGATTCTACCCTCAAGGCACCCTGGGACGGTTACATATCGTCTATACCTGTTGAAGCCGGACAGGAAGTCGAACGGTTCGATGTGATTGTGACGGTGATCAACTCAAGTGTCGTTACATTGGAAGGCAGCGTGGATGAGATTGATGTTCTCTCTATACGCCGCGAGGAGCCCGTCAGCGTTACAATCGACGCCCTACCCGACGAGGAGTTAGAGGGAGTTATCACCAACATCAGCTCCACGTCCACCAATGAACAGGGCGTTGTAACTTTCGATGTGACCATCAGCGTAAATGTACCGGAGGGCGTTACACTTCAGGAGGGTCTGAGCGCGGTGGCGAGGGTGGCAACCGCTGAAGAACAAGGGATTGTGATACCGATGCAATCGGTGCAGTTCGGAGAGAGCGGCGCAACCGTTCGGAGGGAAGATGAGAACGGCGAGATTCTCGCGCATCCGGTGACTCTGGGGAGCAGTGACGGCTTCTTTACAATCGTGGAGGACGGACTGGAGCCGGGAGACCGGATAGTGATGCAGGCCCTAGACGAAAGCCAGCTTGAAGATGGCGGGCAGTTCCGATTCCGCGGTGGTGGCAGACCGCCGGGCGGAGGAGCGGGAGGCGGAGGCGGGCCTCCATCGCGCTAATAATACCAATGTCTCAAGAATCAAAGTCCAAGAACAGACTGACATGATCGAAATCGAAAATGTGAAGAAAATCTACACGATGGGCAGCGTCGAAGTTCCGGCGCTCGCCGGTGTCAATCTGTCCATCGCGCAGGGTGAAATTGTCGCGATAATGGGTGCCTCCGGTTCCGGCAAATCTACACTTATGAACATCCTGGGCTGTCTCGATGTGCCCACATCAGGCACATACACGCTCGACGGCGAGGACATTGGGTCCACGACAGACAGCCGCCTTGCCGAAATACGGAACCGCAAGATAGGCTTCGTATTCCAGACCTACAACCTGCTTCCTCGCATCAGCGCTCTGAACAATGTGGAGCTTGCACTGATGTACGGCAATCACAGGAATCGCCGCAGAACGGCGCAAGAAGCACTGGAAAGGGTCGGTCTTGCCGATCGCATGCGCCACAAGCCCACTGAGCTTTCGGGCGGACAACAGCAGCGCGTAGGAATCGCGCGGGCACTGGTGAAGTCACCCGAGATTCTTCTCGCCGATGAGCCCACCGGCAACCTGGATTCGCGCTCCGGGGAGGAAATAATGCAGATCCTCGGACAGCTTCACTCTGAAGGGATCAGTGTCATCATCGTGACGCACGAAGCGGACATAGCGGTGCGTGCCAGCCGCGTGATCTCTATGCGCGACGGTCTGATTGTATCCGACAGCTCAGGGCTGACGGCAGGCGAGTTGACGGTGCAACACTGATGAACGCACTGGACATCATCCTAACCTCATTGCACTCGCTCACCGGCAGCAAGCTCCGCTCCGGGCTCACGCTCCTCGGCATCATCATCGGCATCACCGCCGTAACGGTTCTCATGTCCATTGGCAGGGGCGTACAGGACAATATCACCTCCAGAATCCAGTCGCAGGGCACGAACCTGCTGTTCGTCAGGCCTGCCAACGACGGAGGCGCATCAACGCTAACAATGCAGGATGCCGCAGCGCTCCTAGACCCTGTATTCGCGCCATCACTAAGCGCAGCGGCACCCCAGATAAACTCCAACGCGCAGATAGTGGCAGGCAGGGAGAACACAAACGCGCAGATCATTGGAGTGACGCCAGAGTATGCTTCCGTTCGCAATGTGGGTGTTGACAAGGGTCAGTTCATCAACCCTTCACATGTACAGAACACATTGGATGTCGCGGTAATCAGCGCGTCCGTCGCCGAGACGCTGTTTGGTACTCGGGACCCTCTCGATGAACGCGTTCGCATAGGAGGGCGCCAGTTCACCGTAGTAGGGGTACTCGAAGACACGGGGGCTACTTTCTTTGGCTTCGGCAGCCAGGTCTTTGTGCCGATAAGCACCGCACACCATCGTCTCTCGCGCACCCGAACGACGCACGGCGAAATCGCCGTCGATGCAATAGATGTGCAGGCGGTCAGCCAGGATGTGATCGACGAGGCCCAGCTTGAAATAGCTTCGATACTTCGCCTGCGCCACCATATCACCGATGAGAACGACTTTGAGATTGACACACTTCAGGACCTCATCGAAACGGTGAACCAGGTAACTACGGTGCTGGTGCTGTTCTTAGGCACAGTTGCGGGAATATCGCTGCTGGTCGGCGGGATAGGCGTGATGAACATCATGCTCGTCTCCGTTACTGAACGCACGCGAGAGATTGGAATACGCAAGGCGATGGGAGCCAAACGCCGTGACATCCTGTTCCAGTTCATCACAGAGGCGGTGTTCCTGACGACCGCCGGCGGAATAATCGGACTGCTGTTGTCTTTCACTATGTCACCGCTCACCAATCTGATCGTGAGCAATGTGGGCAACCGGGGCGGGAATACCGTGGAAGGCTTGGTGTTCCACCCGGATGTTGCGATCCTTGCAATCACGGTTTCCGCGGTGGTGGGCCTGCTTTCAGGGATATACCCTGCTATGCGCGCTGCCCGGATGCACCCTATTGACGCTCTGCGCTACGAGTAGGCAGCAGGCTCGACTAGCCGGCTGAATCTGCCTGCGCCAGCCTGCGCAGCGAGAGATTGCCTGCCCAGAGGAATACCTGGCCGAGAATGATCATGGGCAGCAGCAACGCGAAATGACTTACCGCCGCGAACGCAGCTGCGTCCGAGCGGTCAACAACGGCGAGCGGGAGCAGTACCAGCGTTTCGCGGGCAATCAGCTCGAACAGGCCGATGCCACCCGGAGACGAAGGTATAGAGCTCCCAATATTTGCCAGAGCGGTGACCAGCGCCATTGCTGCCGCAAGGTGCCATAGGTTGTCATAGACAAGATGGAAGCCGAACGAAAAGCCGATCAGATAGAAGAGGCCAGTCTCGAATCCCCATACGGGCACGGAGAGCGCGAAAAGCAGTGCGATTTTTCGAGGACTTGCCAGGGAGGCGAATCCCGCGAGGAAGTATTCGACAATGTGAAGGGCGCGTTCGTGGGGAAAGCGTTGTGGAAGGGGCTTCATCATCATTATGGCAAGATTTCGTGTCCTCTCAGGCCAGCGCGAAAGAAGGAGCATCACACCGAATGCAGCCACGAACGGCAGGCTCAGCCCTGCGGCAAGCAGAATTGGAGCAACGCCCCACTGTTCGCCGAATCCTGCAGCAACACCGCTCACCGGCACGAACAGCGCCACAACCGCCACGAACAAAAGCAGTGTAAGCGCATCAAATATGCGTTCAATGAAAATCGTCGCCAAAGCGGAGCTTTTGCTTATCTGCTCTCGCTCTCCCAAATAATAGCTCCGCACTACCTCGCCGAGCCGCATGGGTAGCAGGTTGTTCGCCATATACCCGATGACAACCACTGGGAACAGACGACGGTTGCTCACAGGCTTGATGTGCCGCAATAGCACCTGCCATCGCATCGTACGGAAGACCACTCCGATCATATAGAGGGCGACAGCAGGCGCGACATACAAGTAGTTTGCGCGCGCCAATGCGTCCGCCATGTGGCCTACATCCACAGTCATGAAAAAGAGCGCGACCAGCACCACGCTCAACCCGAGGCCCAACCAGAATTTTCCGGCAGAAAACAAGGACTGCTCCTTTCAGAAAAAGGTTAGCACAGAAGGATGAGCTTTTCACAGAACCGCGCCTCCCAGAGACAGCATCGTTTTGCTGAATCTCAGAGATTGTCAGAGACACAATAGATTGCAAGTTCGCACTGAAAACTGCGATAATGGACACCGTAGATGCTCATTCTGTGTCTATGCGCCAATGTATTGAGAGTTGGCGGCGGAAGTAATAAATGCGAGAAGGCGAATGACAACCAGTACATCAACGATGGACCTTGTTGATCGCAAGATTCTGAATATCATCCAGACTAGATTCCCAATCGTCGAAGCGCCATTCAAGGCGGTTGGAGATGAGATAGGCATTGCGGAAACAGAGGTGCTGGCGCGCATCGATGAGCTGAAGAGCAAGAATGTGGTTCGCCAGATTAGTGCCATATTCGACACCCGACGGCTGGGATACAAGACAACCTTGGTTGCGATGCGCTTTGCGGATGAAGATCTGGACGCGGCGGCGCAGATCATCAATGAACATCCCGGCGTCAGCCACAATTACGCACGAAATGGGCACTTCAATCTGTGGTTTACCGTAGCAGTCCCGCCGTATGAGGAGCTTGCTGACACGGTTGAGGACATGGCACAGAGGACTGGCGCAGAGACCTACCGCATGATGCCGACAATCAAGTTCTTCAAGATCGGCGTGAACTTCGACATGGTCAAAGAAGAAGGCGCAGCAAAGAAGTACTACAGTCCCGACGGTTATAACCGCTCCGGCGCGGTGGCTGAGGACTGGAACAAGGCGATGCCCGTTTCGGACTTTGAAGTTGAGGTGATACGCGAGCTGCAGGAGGATGTTGAACTGGTGTCGCGTCCGTTCACTCCTATGGCGGAGCGGCTGGGCATTTCATTGCAGGAAATGTTCGACATCGCCGACTCATTCCAGGAGCGCGGCCTGATGCGACGCTTCAGTGCGGTCCTTCACCACAGGCGGGCCGGTTTCCGTTCCAACGCAATGGCGGTATGGAAAGTGCCATCCGAGCGCGCAGTTGAAGTGGGCAATATGATGGCGCAGTCGCGCTGGGTTACTCACTGCTATGAGCGCCCGACATTCCCCGACTGGCCCTACACACATTTCACTATGATCCATGCCACTTCACAGGAGACTTGTGAAGAGGTAGCAGCGGGACTCTCCGAGGAAACTGGCATTACGGAGTACCAACTGCTATACAGCACTCGCGAGTACAAGAAGACGCGAGTGCGATATTTCGTATAGGCGGCGGGCAGAATTCTCTGCGGCGCGGCTGTATCCATGAAACAACAAGACAGGAAGGAAATTAATGCCCGCGTACTATCCGGCATTCATAGATGTTCAAGATCGATGCTGCATTGTCATCGGTGGCGGTAACATCGGAGAGGAAAAGGTCGTTAAGCTTCTCGACTGCCATGCAAGCGTGGTCGTCATAAGCCCTGAAGTCAACGAAGGCGTTCGCATTCTTGCCGAAGAGAATAAGATAGATTGGCACAAGCGAGAGTACCGGACCGGTGATCTTAAGGGTGCATTTATCGCGATTGCGGCAACTGACGACAACAAGGTCAATCGTGCTATCGCGAAGGAAGCGGAAGAGCGCAATGTGCTGCTGAATGTTGTGGATGTGACGCACCTTTGCACCTTCATCGCTCCATCAGTCGCGATTCGTGGCGATGTAACAGTTGCAGCATCTACTGGCGGCGCAAGTCCCGCTCTGGCTCGCAAGTTCCGCGAATTGCTGGACGGCAGCCCCATCGAATCGAGCCATCCCTTGATGGAGTACGCAGAGCTTACTCCGCTTCTCGCCGATGTACGCTCAGAAATTCGCAGCAGGGGCATCACTCTGGTAACCGACCACTGGCAGGCATGCATCACGGACAATCTCCTCGAAACAGTCCTTGATGGAAGGTATGGCGAAGCTCGCGCCACGCTCCTGGATGACCTGATGAAGGGTGTTGGCTGCGACTGCGAACCGGGCGTGTGCAAGATGTGGGAAGAGAAGAAAGCCCTCGCCTTCGACAAGGCTGGGGCAAGTTCCTAATGTAGTTCGGTGGGTGGTACTAGACGAGTCGTCATCGGCTCACGGTCGAGTTCCCTGTCACTTGCACAGACCAACGAAGTGGTGCGTCTGCTCCTTGAAGCGCACCCCTCACTTGACATCGAGATTGTCCCACTTTCGACTCGCGGCGACAGGAATAAGTCCGCTCCTCTCCTCAGTATGGAACGCGGCATGTTCGTCAAGGAAATTGAGCTTGCCCTGATGAACAGAGAGATCGATATCGCCGTTCACAGCGCCAAGGATATGCCTGCCGTCCTGCCAACGGGCCTTGCAATCGCAGCGTTCACTGAGCGGGAGGACGCCCGCGATGTATTGGTGAACCGCTGGGATGCATCCCTCCCGGACCTGCCGCCTGGAACACGGCTGGGCACCAGCAGCCCTCGTCGCACGGCGCAGATCAAGGCTGCACGCCCCGACATTGAAATACTGCCAATCAGAGGCAATGTCGATACGCGCATCAGCAAGGCAATCAGTGAGGACTTTGATGGCGCGGTACTAGCGGCGGCAGGAATCAAGCGGCTCGGAAGGGAATCGGAGATTAGCTCCTACCTATCACCGGAGGAATGCGTTCCGGATGTTGGTCAGGGGGCGCTTGCTGTGCAAGTACGCGACTCCGACAGCGAATTGCTTGGTGTCGTGAATACAATCGATCATGTGCCGACAAGCGCGGCGGTCCGGGCAGAGCGGGCATTTCTGACGGCGATGGGCGGAGGCTGCACGATGCCGACTGCGGCGTACGCTGAGATTGAAGATAACGGGCTGCGCATTCTGGCTATGGTCGCCACTCCCGACGGCAGCAGCATTTATCGCGTGTCGGAGTCATACGATGCCGCAAGTCCTGAAGCCGCTGGCACAGCCGTTTCCGTCCTTCTACTGGAAATGGGCGCGTCCCGCATTATGGAGGCTCCATGACCAAGGGCTTCGTCTCGCTTGTTGGCGCAGGCCCCGGCGATCCGGGGCTTATCAGCGTGAAGGGCCTTCGCCTGCTGAGGTCAGCAGATGTAATCGTCTACGACAGACTTGTGGACAAGCGTCTGCTAAGTGATGCGCGCGCGGATGCCGATTTGACGGATGTCGGAAAGATTCCCGGCAAACTCATCAACAGGCAAGAGGACATCAACAACCTACTCGTCGGTCTGGGCAAGTCAGGCAAGCGAGTCGTGCGCCTCAAGGGCGGCGATCCCTTTGTGTTCGGACGTGGCGGCGAGGAAGCCGAAGCTCTTGCAGCGGCGGGCGTGAGCTTCGAGATAGTCCCAGGGATTACTTCAGCGATAGCGGCCCCCGCATATGCAGGCATACCACTCACTCACCGCAAGCTTGCTTCGTCGTTTACCGTAGTCACCGGAAGCGAAGACCCCACCAAGTCGGATTCGGCAGTTGACTGGCAGGCACTGGCGAAGGTAAGCGACACTCTTGTCATATTGATGGGGCAGAGCAATCTGCGCTCAATTGTAGAGGCTTTAATGCGGCATGGGCGTTCCGCCAGTACGCCGGTCGCCTTGGTGCAGTGGGGGACGGAGCCCTACCAGCGCACCTTGGTTGCCACACTTTCAGATGTTGTGGAAAGAGCGGCAGCAATGGGCATTGCAGCGCCCGCCGTCACGATTGTCGGAGAAGTTGCACGGCTTCGCGACACGATACGCTGGTTCGACAACCGTCCGCTGTTCGGCAAACGCGTGCTGGTAACTCGCACTCGAACGCAGGCCGGCGCGCTTTCCGAAATGTTGACGCAGAGGGGGGCACAGCCCATCGAATTGCCGACAATCGAAATTCAGCAGATCGACGATCGCGGCGAACTCGATAAAGCGCTCAAGAGTGTCTATCACTATGACTGGATAGTCTTCACTAGCACGAATGCTGTTGATGTGGTTTTCAGAAGGATGGCTGCTCTCGAACTCGACGCGAGGGCGCTGCATGGCGTACAGATTGCGGCAATCGGTCCTGCAACCAAAAGGCGTATCCGCGATAAGGGCATCATTGCGGACTTCACGCCAAGTACATTCGTCGCCGAATCCGTCGCTGATGAACTATCTGCGCTGGGTATGGATGGCAGGCGTGTGTTACTCCCGCAAGCCGAACTCGCGCGCGATGTGCTGCGTACAGGTCTTGCCAAGCAAGGCGCAGTCGTTGATGCGATTGCAGTGTATCGGACTGTAACGCCGCAGAATACGGCGGAACGGCTGCGACACATCCTCAGTCAGGGCATCGACCTTGCCACATTCACAAGCTCTTCAACCGTAACGAATCTTGTTGAGTTGCTGGGCGGCAACACGGATGGGCTAAAAGATGCTACGATTGCGTGTATAGGGCCTGTTACGGCAGAGCGAGCCGTAGAACTCGGTCTGAAGGTTGACGTTATGGCAACGCAGCATACCATCGCGGGTTTGATGGAGGCTGTGGAGTCTCACTTCAAGGAGGCGGGGCAAAATGAGTAGATTCCCACAGGTGCGGATGCGGCGGATGAGAGAGTCGGCTATTCTGCGTCACCTTGCACAGGAGACGCGAATATCCATAGACGATTTCATATATCCCATCTTCGTTACACACGGGCGCGCGATTCGCAACCCGATAGACCCCATGCCGGGAATGTATCAGCTCTCTCTTGATAACCTGATTGACGAGATTGATGAGGTCGTTTCGCTGGGTATCGGTGCCGTGCTGCTATTCGGACTTCCCGCCACCAAGGATGCGGAGGGAACGGAAGCCTACGAGCCAAGCGGCATCGTTCAGGAAGCTATCCGCGTAATCAAGCAGACCGCGCCGGAGATGCTAGTAATTACGGATGTCTGCCTTGACGAATTTACCGACCACGGTCACTGCGGGATTATCAGGAACGGCAGAGTCGATAACGACGCCACGCTCGAACTGCTTGCTCGGATGGCGATTTGCCAGGCGGATGCAGGCGCCGATGTCGTCGCACCGTCGGCCATGATGGACGGTCAGGTTGCCGCGATACGAACGAGCCTGGACGAAGGCGGCTTCGAGCACCTGCCCATCATGGCATACTCGGCGAAGTACGCTTCTTCCTTCTACGGGCCATTCAGAGTCGCTGCAGATTCAGCGCCGCAGTTCGGAGACCGTCGCGGCTATCAGATGGATGTGGCAAACTCCCGCGAGGCGATGCGCGAGATCAAGATGGATATTGACGAAGGGGCGGACATTGTGATGGTGAAGCCCGCGCTGTCATACCTCGATGTGATCTCGCAGGCGCGAGAGGCGTTCGGATATCCAATGGCGGCGTACAATGTCAGCGGCGAATACGCGATGGTCAAGGCGGCGACAGAAAACGAATGGATCGACGGGCAACGAATTACGCTGGAGATTCTGACATCAATCAAGCGTGCCGGCGCCGACATGATCATCAGCTACCACGCCAAGGAAGCGGCTCGCTGGCTCAGCTAGCAGGGGCTACTGGTGCAGGGTTATTTTCGTCCGGCCATTCTGAAGAGCGGCCACGCCCGACATAGAACCTTGCCATTTATCTGAGCGCGATGCACCGGTCCGTATTGTCTGCTGTCCGTGCTGTGCGCCCTGTTGTCGCCCATAGCAAAGTATTCGTCACTTGCTAGTTCATAGGCGGAGTCGCCTAGGCCAAGATACGGCGGCAGTCCATACAGATATGGTTCCTTAAGCCTCTGGCCGTCAATCAGCAACATCCCGTCGGTTAGGGTGATATATTCGCCGGGCAACGCAATGATGCGCTTCAACTGACTGCGTCCGGATTGAGCCAGAATCACAATATCTCCTCTGCTCACATTTCGCCTATTTCCACTATCTTCTTGAACCAGCAATAGGTCTCCCGCGAGCATAGTCGGCGCCATGCTCGCTCCTTCCACGCGGTACAATAGTAGCCCGGCAATCATGGCTTCCGCAGCCCCTCAGTGCCTTGCATCGAAGGTCGCCTGGAGGCGCTAATACTTGCAAGGGACAGGCGATTATTGTATCGTCTTACCAAATCTACACTCCCCGAAAGGAAGGTTCAAATGAGCGTAAAGTCAACAATCGAGCGTCTATTCTCCGTCCGCACCGCCAGTGCGCACTGCGACATCCCGTGCGGCATATATGATCCCATTTCAGCTAAGATTGCGGCACAGACCGTGCAGAAGATGGTTCTTCGCATTGAGGCTCTGGAGTACGGTGATGGTGGCACTGCTGTTGCCAACACCCTTTCCCGCTACATTACTGTCAAGGAAGAGCACGCCGAGCTCTGCAAGCACGAGCTTCGCGTCCTGTGGGCAGACTACACCTGGCCCGGCTGTGACGCCAACGACATCGCCGCCAAGTTCAACGCAGCGTTGAAGCTAGCCGGACAGTGCAAGCAGACCGTCAGCATGGAGAACGCCGAAGCACTGGTGGCCTCCGTAGACGAGATTGCCACGATCTTCTGGTCCACCAAGGGCGTCGAGTACAGCGACCCGGTAGCCGCAGCTCGCTACGGCAGTTAAGCTACTCTTCAATCAAACACCTACTGAAATTCAGAAGCCGCGGGAGCGTCCGGACGTTTCCTGCGGCTTCTGATATTTAATGCTTATAGTCCTCGCGCGGTGGGCTGAAGATGTCTAGCGCCATCGACCAGCCGTCAGACCCCACGACCCCATGCTCCACACCGCCAGGTATGACATACGCATCACCCTGCCTGAGCGTCTTGACCTCGCCGCCTATGGTGAACTCAAACTCTCCCTGAAGTACGATGCCCGCCTGCTCGTTGGGATGAGTGTGCGTAGGCACGACCGCATTTGGCGCAATCTCCACCATACTCATCATTATCTTGTCGCCCCACATGGTTCGCAGTGTTACACCCGGCGCGAGTTCTCTACGCTTCACCTGTGCGGGATCAATGAAGTAGTTCATCTGACAAATAGACTCCATGCTTGTTTATGGCGCAGAATTGCCGCGCGCTTTGTTGTCTGCAATTGAGAGACACGCCGTGATGAAGCTGTTGGCCGGCGTCTCGACTCCGACCTCTTTACCGATTCGCGCCACGGCGCCGTTGATGAGCGACACCTCCAGCGGATTGCCCGCGATCAGGTCGGTGTGCATCGAAGATATAAGGCCGTCCTTCTCCTCCAGGAAACCGGCCATCACCGAGTCGGGTAATCCGTCGTCGAGTGGGACACCGCTCGCCTGCCCGACCTTCAGCGCCTCGGACATCACCTGCATCGTCATAGCGCGAGTTTCAGGCGTGTCCAGAACTTCGGTGAACGAGGCGCGGGTAATACAGGACATGCCACTTAAGGCGCAGATGTATATTAGCTTGCTCCACAGTGCGGTCAGGACATTCGGTGAAACTTCGGTTTCGATGCCAGCGCCGCGCAATACTTCCGCTATCGCCTGCGCCCGTTCCGAAATGTCGCCGTCTTCCTCGCCCAGAACGATGCGAGGCGGGCTTCCGCGTTGCGCGAATACGCCGGGCTCAGTGCGCTCAGCATCTATGTATGCCGCGCCAAGCAACTCTTTTTTCGAGCCGAACCTTTGCACGATCTGTTCGCCACTGCCGATGCCGTTTTGCAATGTGAGGATAGTAGTACCATCGCCGACTGCAGGCGCCAAGTCGCTCATTGCCTGCTCGTTGTGATAACCCTTAACGCAGAGGATGATAAGGTCTGCCTTCCATGTACCGTCCAACGCGGCCACGACTTCAGGATGCACCGTAAACTCACCGAACGTCGCGGATTCGACCCGCAAGCCTCGCTCTCGGATCGTCCGCAGGTTGTCGCTGCGCGCCGCAAAGACGACATCCTCACCGCTGCGCGCCAGCAGACCGCCATAGCAGCCGCCGATGGCGCCCGTGCCCATAATGAGAATCTTCATGACTTGATTTCTATGAGAACATTCTTGTAACGGACATCTCGATTGTTCACCACTCTGTGTATCTTGTGCTCGTCGTGGAACCTCCACGTGCCGACCTCGGAAGGGCTGTCTGTGCTCGTTCCGTCGTCGTACTCGACAACAAGCCCTGATCCCTCGACGACAACGGTAACATAGTCATTTCCGTGCATGTGCCAGTCGCTCGCCTCCCCCGGCTCCACGACCAGGTTCCAGACTCTAACCTTGTCGTTTTCAAATAACACTTCGGTCGCTATGTCGCCGAGTGGCTCGTTTCCCCTAGGCATAGTTCACCTCCCTGTTGACTTAATCCTTCATTTCGCCCTTCATCTCGATAATGGCGTTGCTGTACAGCGCATCGCCTACGTTGGTGACGCGATGCACCGCGTGATGGATGCCCTTAACGACCTGTCCCAGTTTTAGCTCAGATACGGTTACGCTGCCGTCATCGTGCTCCGTCCTGAGTGTGCCCGGTCGGGTTACGATGAACACATACCGATTCGTGTGGTGATGCCAGTCACTCGATTGTCCCGGTTCCAGCACCAGGTCCCACACTTTCACATCATTGTCCTCGAACTTGAAATCCGTGCCAACATCTCCGAGTTCTCTTTCTGCCATGCTTGTCACCTACCTTCTTTCAGCCGCCAATCCGAAGGCAGCACCAGCACTTGTGGAATCTTCGTTGAAGCCGAGCCGCCGCTCCTTCAGACTGACAAATCGTTGATTTCCGATAACTATATGGTCCAGCAATTCTATGTCCATCATCTCTGCGCAGGTGCGAATCTGTCGCGTAACCAGAATGTCCTCCGGGCTTGGGGTCGGGTCGCCTGACGGGTGGTTATGCACGATAACGATATTCGGGCAGTTCTCCCTGACCGCAGGACGAAGTACCTCAGACACGCGCACGACTGCTGAGTTTACGTTACCTTTGTAGATTTCGTGTGTCGCCAGCACCTCATTCTTTGTGTTCAACAACAGCACTCTCAGGTGCTCCTGCACCAGGAAACCCATCTCAGCGCTCATAAGGTTGAACACATCCTGAGGCGAGCGAATGACTGCCCTGTCTTCCGGATGAAGCGATGCCAGGCGCCTCCCAAGTTCAAGTGCCGCGAGAAGCTGGCATGCCTTGGCATCACTGATTCCATGCAAGTCACATAGCTCGCCGTAGGACGCCCTTGCGACACCGCCAAGACCACCATACATGGACAGGACCCGCGCCGACAGATTGAGCACACTCTCGCCGGCCGACCCCACGCGCAGAAGGATGGCAATCAGCTCTGCGTTGCTCAGATGACTCGGTCCAAACTGGCGAAGACGCTCTCGGGGACGCTCGTCCTGCGGCAAGTCCCGAATCATCGTTGTGTATTTTGATTCGCCGGATCCCTGCATACCGTCAGCACTCATTCCTACACTTTCTTGCATCGCGTGTAGTTTAACTCCAAGCGTCCAGAACTTCCAACCCTTGTACAGACTTCACTCGGCAAATACAATATCCACAGTCATTAACGAGCAAAGTAATTTGACCACCGACTTCGTCAGGAGAACCAATGATAAACCGAGACCGACTTGTAAAGACATTCACCGACCTCGTGCAGATTGACAGCCCTTCCGGGGAAGAAGAGGCAATGGCTGAGGAGATGACGCGCCGCCTGGAAGGATTCGGGCTTACCGTCAAGCGCGACGCCTATGGCAATGTCATCGCCAACGACGGCAGGCCGAATCCACTTCTGCTCTCGGCGCACATGGACACTGTTGAGCCAGGGCGAGGTGTTAAGCCAAGAGTGGTTGGCGACCGGATCGAGTCCGACGGAACGACGATTCTTGGCGGTGACTGCAAGTGTGGAGTCTCCGCCATCCTGGAAGCACTCGAATCGGTGTACGAGGACGGCTTGACGCCACATACAGGCATAGAGGTCGCATTTACGCGCGAGGAGGAGATTGGGCTTGTGGGCGCGCGAAACCTCGACTTCTCGATGCTCACCTCTAAGGAAGCGATCGTATTCGACGGGGAAGGCTCAGCCGCGCAGATAACTTCGTCAAGCCCGACATACATAGGTTTCGACGTCGAGATTACGGGACGTGCCGCACATGCGGGCGTCGAGCCGGAGAAAGGATTGTCAGCGATCCGCATCGCCGCCGAGCTGATTACACGCTTGCCGCAGGGCAGATTGGACGAAGAGACGACATTCAACATCGGCAACATCGCAGGCGGCACTGTGAGGAACGCCGTTGCCGAGACTACCATCATCAACGGCGAGTTCAGAAGCCGGAATATCGAGACACTCGACAACATCCGCGTGCAGATTTCCGAGGCGCTGGACGAGGTTCGTGAAATGTTCCCGGAGGCTGTTCTGGACGACCATCTTCACACCGAGTTTGAGACATACACACTCAGCGATGACGACCCCGCGACCAACCGTGTCGTGGGCGCGCTGCGCGGTCTCGGTCTTGAGCCTACATTCAGTCCGTCGGGTGGGGGCACGGACGGAAACGTTTTCCGGCTCAGGGGCATGAGCGCGGTCGTCGTAGGCATGGCAGACCACGGCATGCACACGGTCAGGGAGTATGTCGTCATACCCGAGCTTGTGGACACCGCGCACCTGTGCGAGGCACTGCTTCGGGGACAGGAAGATTAATCGGAAAGCCGATGCCTAGTACTCGCCGCCGGCAGCCTGAAGACTTACAGTTCCATCCGGTAACCCCTAAGCGCCTTCCGGACCTGAAACGCTTCTCGGCAGAGCATGGCAAGTTCGGGTATTGCTCCTGCATGAGATGGCGCTTGAGAAGCAGCGATTATCGAGAGTCGTCTAAGGCAGGCCGCGCAGATGCCTTGTATTCTCGCGTGCGTGGAGGAGAAGCCACCGGCGTCTTAGCCTATGACAACGAACTGCCAATCGGCTGGTGCTCGCTGGGCCCGCGTGAGTCATACGCTGCTTTGGAACGCTACCGCTCACTGCCGCGAATCGACGATTCGGCGGTCTGGTCGGTCGTGTGTTTCTTTGTTGACAGCCGGTATCGCAGGCAGGGGCTGGCTCTAGGCTTGCTGGAGGCGGCTGTAGCTTTTGCAGCGTCCGCCGGCGCACATATAATCGAGGGATATCCGGTGGAGCCGGATGCGAAGTCATACACATACATGGGTTCACCGAATACGTTCCGGCAGGCAGGATTCAGAGATGTAACGCCAGCGGGTCAGGCACGCACCGTAATGCGCTACCACATTGAGACAAGCGGGAGATCCGAATGAAGGTCAGACTGGCGTATGGGCGTGAGGGCCTGGAAGTCGAACTGCCCGACGAGCGCACTACCGTCATTGAACCCACCTTCGTGCCCGGACTTCCGGATGCCAAAGGCGCAATCCTGACCGCCCTGCGCAACCCGATTGGCACGCCGCCGCTGCGACAGATCGTCGAACCAACTCAGAGCGTGGCAATATCCGTCTGCGACATTACTCGTCCCATGCCCAGCAAGACCTTACTGCCGTTACTGCTCGGCGAACTGCGCCATGTTCCGCCTGAGAATATTACCATCCTGATTGCTACCGGCACTCATCGCACAAATACAGAAGAGGAACTCGCCGAAATGCTCGGTGAAGGAGTGGTGGACAAGTACCGCGTGGTCAACCACAACGGCTTCGACGACGACTCGCCTGAGAAAATTGGGAGCACAGACTCCGGGATTGAAGTGCTGCTCAACAGGCGGTGGGTGGAGAGCGACATCCGAATAACGACAGGCTTCGTGGAGCCTCACTTCTTCGCGGGCTTCAGCGGTGGCCCCAAGATGGTCGCGCCCGGACTCGCAGGGTTCCCTACGATAATGCGCCTTCACGACGCTGCGATGATTGGGCATCCCAACGCCCGCTTCGCCATAACCGTAGGCAATCCCATCCACGACGCCATCAGGGAGATTGCTCGAATGTCCAGCGTGGACTTTTCGGTCGATGTGACGATTAACCGGGACAAGCGAATCACGAGTGTCTATGCGGGAGAACTGTTCGCCGTTCACAAAGCTGCCTGTGCGGTTGCTCAACGGCTGGCGATGCAGCCCGTGTCAGCACCTTTCGATCTTGTTCTTACCACCAATAGTGGCTATCCACTCGACCAGAACCTTTACCAGGCGGTCAAGGGAATGTCTGCCGCAGCCCAGGTTGTGCGTGAGGGCGGCAGAATAATTTGCGCCGCCGAATGTTCTGAGGGCGTCCCTGAACACGGCCAGTACCGTGACATTCTTGCATTGTGCGGCAGTCCCTCAGAGGTGCTTGAAATGATTCAGCAGACAGAATACGAGCGGCACGACCAGTGGCAGGCGCAGATCCAGGCTCAGATTCAAATGAAGGCCGACGTGTACCTGAAGTCCAGTTGTCTTACGGAGCAGCAGGTTACGGACGCACACCTGACGCCTGTGGGTCGAATCGAAGACACTATTGAGGACTGCGGCCCCGACGCGAGCATCTGTGTATTGCCTGAAGGTCCGCAGACGATACCGTACATATCAGCCGGCTAGCCAATCAACTACACTGGTCGATTGTTCAACCTATTTGACGCAAATCGTCCCACTACTCGCTTCTATCGTAACAAGCGAGTAGTGGGACGGTTACTATATCGGATGTTTTGCCGGGGAACAGCCCGAGTGCTAGGCTACCGTAACGACAGCCCCTGCGCCTTCCAACTTTTCCTTTATCTCATCGGCTTCGTCCTTGGTGATGGCTTCCTTGACTGCCACAGGCGCGCTCTCAACGAGCTCCTTCGCCTCTTTCAGTCCGAGCGTAGTAAGCTCGCGGACGGCCTTGATGACCTGAATCTTCTGCGGTCCAATCTCTGTGATGGACACGTCGAACTCGGTCTTCTCTTCCTCGGCGGCCTCTGCAGTGGCTGCAACACCCTGCACGGTAGCCATCTGAACCGGAGCGGCAGCGCTAACGCCGAACTCGTCCTCGAGTGCCTTCACGAGATCCGAAAGTTCCAGTACAGACAATCCTTTGATTGCATCCAGTATCTCTTCCTTAGTCGTCATTGTAAAACCTCCCTGTTTTACTGGGCATAATGCCCGCTAGTTTGATTCCGCCGGTTGTTCCTGCATACTATCGATATGTCCCTGAAGCACACGGGCAAGCCCAGCAATAGGACCATTCAGCACATTCACAAGGCCTGAGATTGGCGACTGCATGCGTGAAAGTAGCTGGGAGACAAGCTCGTCCTTGCCCGGCAGGCTTGCGAGCTGCTCAACCTGTGCGGCGTCCAGTACTCTGCCGTCCAGAACCGCTCCTCGAATCTCCAATGGAGAGCGTGTTGTCCTTATGAAATCAGACAGCGCCTTCGCAGGATCCGTCGGCTCGCCGTACCCGAAGGCAATTGCGCTTGGTCCCTGAATGATTTCCTTCAACTCAGGCCTACCAGTGTTTTCCGCTGCGATGTACGCCAAGGTATTCTTGACTACCTTGTACCGCACATCCTTGTCGCGCAGGGCGCTTCTGAGTGCGGTCATTTCAGTGACCGGCAATCCTGTATAACTCGTTGATATGACTATTGTCGAGCCGTCCAGCCAGTCCGTCATGTCCTGAACAGCCTGTACTTTTCTTTCTGTAGGCAACTTGCCACCTCATCTTTATCCGCGCCTTGGCAGGTTCAACTAATCAAACCATTCAGGCAAATTCGTTCAACAAAAAGCCCTGAGACGCAGCAGCCTCAGGGCACAGATTTTCTCAAATCCGACTCTACAACCGTATTCCCGGTTCTAAAGAGTGCCTAAGCGGGCTGGCGTATTATCTCCGACTGGAGACCCGCAGTCTGCGGCATCAAAGCTAGTCTATTCTACTTTAAGGGCACTCGTGCTGGCAACATCCATTTTAACGCTTGGACCCATTGTCGTCGTCAGATAGGCAGTCCTAATATATTGCCCTTTGACTCCGCTCGGGCGCGCCCTGACGATATTGTCCATCAGAGCCGTCAGATTGTCCATCAGTTGATCCTCTTCAAAGCTGGCCTTGCCAATTGGAACATGAATCAGAGAAGTGCGGTCAACGCGATATTCCACCCGCCCCAGCTTCGCTTCACGAATAGCCCTGGGCAACTCTTCAGGCTGCACTACCGTTCCGGTACGCGGGTTGGGCATCAATCCCCTGCGGCCGAGAATGCGCCCAAGCCTCCCGATCCTACCCATCATATCCGGGGTTGCGATGGACACATCGAAATCCACCCAGCCGTCTTCAACCCGCTTGATGATTTCATCAGAGCCAACGAAGTCCGCGCCTGCTTCCTCCGCGACAGAGACGGCTTCACCCTGCGTAAACACTGTAACGCGAACTGTTTTGCCTACGCCATGCGGCAATAGCGCGACCCCTCGAATCATCTGGTCGGCATGGCGAGGGTCGGCGCCAGTACGCAGGTGCAATTCAACGGTCTCGTCGAACTTTGCCGTTGCGTTCTTCTTCGCCAGCGACACTGCCTCGTCGGGCTGGTATTCGAAGTCTTTCTCTATCGCTGCTGTTGCTGTTGAGTACCGTGTTCCGCGTTTAGGCATTGCACACAATCCTAACTTTGTTAATGCGTCGTGCGAAATACACAGGCGCTACTGTTCCACTTCTATGCCCATACTGCGCGCCGTACCTTCAATGATACGCATTGCGCCTTCCAGGTCTGCGGCGTTGAGGTCATTCATCTTCTGCTCTGCGATTTCACGCACCCTGTCTCTGGGGATGCGAGCGACCTTTTCCGCAAGCGGATTGCCGCTGCCTTTTTCGACATTCGCGGCCTTCCTCAGAAGGTCGGATGCAGGGGGACTCTTTGTGATGAAAGTGAAAGACCTGTCCTCAAAGACCGTAATCTCTACAGGGACGATATTGCCGGCCTGAGAGCCGGTCCGCTCGTTGTACTCTTTCACGAAGCCCATAATATTAACGCCGTGCTGACCCAGCGCCGGGCCAACAGGAGGCGCAGGCGTGGCTTTGCCTGCCTCAATCTGGAGCTTGATCATCGTCATTACTTTTTTAGCCAATTGCTTTGTCCTTTGAATGTCCAGGATGATTGGAGCTGCAGGATGTGCTACAAGAAAGAGCCGGAATGGGATTGCCCCTCTTCAACTGGATGAGTCTCCGCCGATCGGCATTCTAAGCGCGCTCAACCTGTAGGAAGTCCAGCTCAACGGGGGTTTCACGGCCGAAAAAGGATACAAGCACTTTCAGCTTTGTCCTGTCGGCATGCACCTCATCTACCACGCCCATAAAGTCCACAAATGGTCCGTCGGTAATTCGAACTGCCTGCCCCTGTGTGAAGCCGACACGCACGCGCGGCTGGTCGGTATCCTTGAAGCCGAGAATAGTCTGCTCTTCTCGCTCGTCAAGTGGCACGGGCCGAGGTCGGGCCTCCCTGTCATCTTCCGCCGAAACGAAGCCCGTCACCCCTGGCGTGCTGCGGACAATGTGCCAACTTTCGTCGTCCATACGCATATGCACGAAAATATAGCCGGGAAATACACGCTGCGAAATAGTCTTACGTTGACCACCCTGGATTTCGATTTCATCCTCTTGCGGGACGAAAACCTCCAGAATCTTGTGCCCCATGTCCATATTGGACACGCGCTGTTCAAGGTTCTGCTTTACGCGGCCTTCGTGACCAGAATAAGCGTGTAGCACATACCAGCGAGGCTGTTCCGCCTCTTCAGTCCTGTTCATTGCCCCTACTTCGCCAAGATTATGTCGAACAAACTGGAAAAGCCCAAGTCAACCACGCCCAAAAACGCCCCAACTGCCGCGGCCACAGCTATGACCATGACGGACAGACGAAATGTCTCTTCGTATGACGGCCAGGTTACGCGACGCAGCTCTCCAATAATTTCAGTCACGCCCGACAATCCGAGCGCTCTGCGAGCCGTCCGCCCACCTAGCCTTCTTGGTGTGCCTGGATTGGTAGCCATACCTGCCTACCTGACCTCTCTGTGGAGCGTGTGGACCCGGCACCTTGGGCAGAACTTCTTAAGCTCAATGCGCTGAGGGTCGTTGCGACGATTCTTGCTGGAGTGATACGTTCTCTCGCGACAGTCGACGCAGCCCATATTGATTATGATGCGGTTATCTGCCCTTCTCGCCATCTCACTTATCCGTATGTTCAGTGTCCAAAAAGTAAGGGCTGTGATGAGCAACCACAGCCCTGCCTTAGTTCGTTCTAAGCTAGTCGTTAATCCTGGTTATGACGCCTGAGCCAACGGTGCGCCCTCCCTCACGGACGGCGAAACGAAGCTGTTCGTCGGCAGCAACCGGGGTGATGAGTTTTACGTTCATCTCAATGTTGTCGCCGGGCATAACCATCTCGGTGCCATCAGGAAGGTTGATCTCACCCGTCACGTCAGTGGTTCGAATGAAGAACTGCGGCTTGTATCCATTGAAGAACGGAGTGTGGCGACCGCCCTCTTCCTTGCTCAAGACGTACACCTGCGCCTCATAGTCCATGTGCGGCAGGATGCTACCGGGAGCAGCCAATACCTGTCCTCGCTCGACGTCATCCCGATCGACGCCTCGCAGCAGAACACCTACAGCGTCTCCAGGCTCCGCCTCGTCCATCAGCTTGTGGAACATTTCGACGCCGGTAACCGTGGTGGTCGTGGTGTCCTTGATACCTACAATCTCCACCTGGTCGCCCACCTTGACGATGCCCTTTTCGACCCGCCCCGTCACAACGGTACCGCGCCCCTTGATGCTGAAGACGTCCTCAATCGGCATCAAGAATGGCTGATCACTTGGCCTTTCAGGCATTGGGATGTTTTCGTCGACTGCATCCATCAATTCCCAGATGCCCTTGCCCCACTCTGTTTCTCGGGAAGACTCTTCCTCTTCGAGAGCGTTCAGGGCGCTGACTCTGACGATGGGAACATTTTCGAAGCCGTACTCAGACAACAATTCATCCAGCTCGAGTTCGACGAGTTCCAGTAGTTCCTCGTCTTCCATCATATCTACCTTGTTGAGTGCAACGACCATCGCGGGCACTTCCACCTGACGGGCAAGCAGGATGTGCTCGCGAGTCTGTGGCATTGCACCGTCCGGGGCGCTGACGACGAGTATGGCGCCATCCATCTGCGCCGCACCCGTGATCATGTTCTTGATGTAGTCGGCGTGACCCGGGCAGTCAACGTGTGCGTAGTGGCGGGAATCCGTCTCGTACTCAACGTGCTGAATAGCGATCGTAACGCCTCGCTCCCTCTCTTCGGGAGCGTTGTCGATGGTGTCGAAGGCCCTGAAATCGGCAAGCCCCGCCTGGCTCAGCACCTTCGTGATTGCAGCCGTAAGGGTCGTCTTCCCGTGGTCGACGTGTCCGATCGTGCCGACGTTAATGTGCGGTTTCGTCCTCTCAAACCTTGCCTTAGCCATTTCTGCTATCTTCCTCCAGTTGTGGAGCCCACAAGCAGACTTGAACTGCTGACCTCGTTCTTACCAAGAACGCGCTCTACCGACTGAGCTATGTGGGCCCAAGTATTGATTTTTGATGCCAATAATTCCGATAATTGGTCGATTTGCATTGGTGGAGGGAGCAGGATTCGAACCTGCGTAGCCCGTTGGGCGCCAGATTTACAGTCTGGTGGATTTAGCCACTCTCCCATCCCTCCAAGGGGTTGCTGGGCAGCCAAAATTAGTCTATCACAGGCATTTGTCCAATCCAAGTAAAACCGGACTGCCCTATAGTTCAGCCTGCGATAGCGACGCTCTATTCAGATAGAGAAAAGCCCCAGAGGGGACTCGAACCCACTAACCTGCCGATTACAAGTCGGCTGCGCTTCCGGTTGCGCCACTGGGGCACCGCTATGAACGCTTGCATCCCTGATAACAAATCAGGTTAGCGGTCTGACGCCAGGCGCTAACCCAAGTGCATATTCCATTGTACCGAACACCCAGATTACGGTCAACAATTTTGGATCGCTCCATTGCGAGGTTTACCGCTCACCGCCTTGCATGATCTGAGTCTCCGCCTCACGCTGAATCCGACCGAACACATCGTGGATCGCCAAGCCTTTTTCGATGGCGCGGAGCCTCGCGTCTTCGTATTCCGGAGATACACTTACAATGCTGCCGTCCAATCTCTTAATCTTGACAGCAACGTTTCCCACGGACGTGTCAATACGCACCACCTCACGCTGGGCTTCAATTCGCTCCAGAGGACGAACGCGGACTCCCAGCGTCGATGTCTCTTTCATTACTATGTCAACGGCTTGTGCCTCATCGGCCGCGGCCACGATGATGCTGAGCATCGTGGCTGGGCGATTTTTCTTCATTTGAATGGGGGTAAACCAAACATCGCGGGCTCCCATCTCGAATAGCCGCTCTTGAACGTAGCCAAGTAATTCCCCGCTCATGTCATCAATATTCGTCTCTATAAGCTTCACACCCGTACTGTATTTCTCCGTCTGTTCCGTTCCCAGCCATAGAGCCAGCGCATTCGGATACTGCTGCGAGTCTCGCGTGCCCAGCCCATATCCGATCCGCTGGACGTTGAACTGGGGCTGCTGAAAAGTCGCAAGTGTCGTGAGAATTGCCGCCCCTGTTGGCGTAACCATTTCACCTGTGTTGTGTGCGTTGTTTGGTGGAGGGGCAACGGGCGCATTTGCAATCTCGAATAGTGCGGCCGTGGCTGGGGCAGGGACCGGAAGCAGTCCATGTTGAGACCTTACAACGCCTGATCCACTCGGAAACGCCGAGCAATAGACGGTTTCCACACCCAGCATCTCCAGGCCGGCGACGCTCCCGACCACATCGACCAGGGTATCCAGAGTACCAAGTTCGTGCAGATGCGTCTCTCCCGGCTCAGTTCCGTGTACGCGTGCTTCGGCCTCTTCGATTCGCAGGAACGCCGCGCGGGATTGCTGAACAACCCTGTCGGACAGGCCCGAAGCCTCGACCGTGTCCACAAAGTTCTGGATGGTGTGCGTCCTGCGTCCACGCTCCTCAAGTTCGACGACGAGATGCGTTCCTTCAAGACCGCCGCGCTGGGCTCGTTGCGCCCTGAGGGAATAGCCATCTACTCCCAACTTCGCCAACGCTCCTCGAAGGTCCTCCAACGACAGCCCCGCGTCCAAGAGAGCGCCAAGTAACATATCACCGCTTGCGCCCCCGATGCATTGAAAATATGCGCTGGTCAATCTGTGCCTACCTTTGCAGTCTTCAGGCGACTGCTTCTGAGATCCGCCGTGTTATCGGCAAGCACATATTAATCGCTTGCGTCAGCGTGTCAACTCTCTGGTAATGAAGCGCCTCCCCTCCGGAGGAGCGGTCGTCCGTATTGCCGGGCACCAGGCACTTTCTAAATCCGAGCCGGGCTGCCTCTTTTACACGCCTCTCAGTCTGAGGAGCGCGGCGTATCTCTCCGCTCAGTCCAATCTCACCCACAACCGCAACGTCCTCAGGCATCGGCACGCTGCGGAAGCTAGAAGCAATGGCGAGCGCAACGCCAAGGTCGGCGGCGGGTTCGGCAATCTTCAGCCCGCCCGTTACATTCACAATCACATCGTAATCAGCCAGAGGTATCCCACAGGTGCGCATCGCAACAGAGCAGGCGAGCAGAAGACGGTGAGAGTCATAGCCGGTAGCGACACGACGAGGCGTGGGAATGGTGGAGGGTGCGGTTAGAGCCTGAATCTCTACAAGCAATGCCCTGTTCCCCTCAAGCACTGGAACCACGACCGAACCCATCGCACCTTTGGGTCTGTCCAAAAGGAAACTCTCAGATGGGTCAGCCACATCGCGCAGGCCCAAACCGGTCATTTCCAGTACGCCGACTTCATTCGTCGAACCGAAACGGTTCTTTACGGCACGAAGCAGCCTCCACGAACTGACTGCGTCCCCTTCCATATACAATGCCACATCGACCATGTGCTCTAGTACTCGGGGACCCGCGATGTCTCCGCCTTTGGTTACATGCCCTGTTAGAATGAGAGGAACATTGTTTGCCTTGCCCCATTCCAGTAGCCTGCGTGCGCACTCACGAATCTGTGAGACATTGCCGGGCTGGGATGACAGCGACGGATCGTACATCGTCTGTATCGAGTCTATTACCGCCAGCGCGGGAGGCTGCCTGTCAAGCTGTGCCAGTGTCTCTTCGACATTGGTATGCGTCAATATGTAAAGGTTCTGTCCGTCGATTCCGAGTCGGTCGGCGCGCATCTTAACCTGCGAGACTGATTCTTCTCCTGTGACGTAAAAGACCGATGAGCGTTCTTTGGCGACTTCCGCTGCGATCTGCAGGAGCAGTGTGGATTTACCGATGCCCGGATCGCCCGCAAGCAGCACCAGTGAGCCCGGTACGATTCCTCCTCCCAGGACACGATTGACCTCGCCTGAAGATAGCGCCATTCGCGGTAAATCCTCCGTTGAGGCATCTGCGAGATGCACGGCCGACGACGATTCGTTTCGCAACCATCCGTGCCTTCCGGCATCAGCTCGCTCGATGATAGTGTTCCACGCGCTACAACTTCGGCACTGACCCTCCCACTTGACGGTGACATTCTCACACGACGTACATACAAACTCGACCCTCGTCTTGACTTTCTGCATCTCTTCCCCCTTATTGCCGCGCACACAGCGACCAGATAACGCTGTGGCCAACAGCACGAATGATAACAAATGTTCTTACTGCCAAATATATTAGAACGGATTAGAACGCATGTCAAGCCCTATCGGAAGATTCCAAAGTCAAACGCGCGAAGAAGAAAATGCCCGCCTGAGTTTCAGGCGGGCAATAATTCACGTTAAATTACAGGGCGGGTGTTCGTTGCGACCTATGATACAGCGACAGGCTCCTTGGCATGCACCACCAAGCCGTCCTCATCTTCGTTGATGTCCACTATCGCGGTATCACCTGGGATCAGCTCTCCGGCTATGATTGCATCCGAGAGCTTATCTTCAAGATGGTCCTGAATCAGACGCCGCATCGGCCTCGCGCCAAATTGCGGATCGTAGCCTTTCTCAGACATCCAATCACGCGCCGCATCCGACACTTCCATTGTAATGCCTTGTTCGATAAGCTCTGCGTTTACATCCTGCAACTGGAGCTTAACGATCTCTCGCATATGCTCGCGACCGAGCGAGTGGAACACAACCTGTCCGTCAATGCGGTTTAGGAACTCGGGACGGAAGAAGCGCTTAACTTCGTCCAGCACGTTGTTCTTCATTCGCAGGTACGCCTGCTCGTCTGTCCTTCCAGACTCTCCGCGAGCCGAAAAGCCCATCGAGCGATCCTGTCGAATCAGGTCTGATCCGATGTTGCTGGTCATCACGATTACTGTATTGCGGAAATCTACCCTGCGCCCCTTTGCATCGGTCAGATGGCCATCGTCGAATATCTGCAGCAGGATATTAAATACTTCCGGATGAGCCTTCTCAATCTCATCCAGCAGAATTACGCTGTATGAACGTCTGCGAACCGCTTCGGTTAGCTGCCCACCCTCGTCGTAGCCTATGTAGCCCGGGGGTGCGCCTACCAGTCGTGCGACTGTGTGGCGGTCCATAAATTCCGACATATCGATGCGAATCATCGATTCCTCGCTGCCGAACATGAACTCGGCTAGCTTCTGAACCAGGTAGGTCTTGCCTACGCCAGTTGGTCCAAGGAACAGGAAGACGCCAGTTGGCCTCTTTGGATTCTTCAGGCCTGCCCTGGCGCGCCGTACCGCCTTCGAAATAACCGTGATTGCTTCGTCCTGCCCAGAAACTTGGCCGCGAAGCGATTCTTCCATATTCACCAGGCGTTCCGACTCCGTGGACGCGAGGCGCGCCACGGGGATACCGGTCCACATGTTTACAACTTCCGCGATGTCATCTTCAGTAACGACAGGGCTGTTGCTGCTGCGCTCGGTTTCCCAATCGGACTGCAGGGATTCCATCTTGAGCTGCAGACTCATCTCTCGTTCCCGCAATTCGGCCGCCTGCTCGTACTGGCGGGTAGATATTGCTTCGTCTTTCTCACGTCGTACGCGGTCGAGCATATCGGTGACTTCAGTCAAGGAGAGAGGCTGCTCGGAGTTGTTGATTCGCACCCGTGATGCCGCCTCGTCAATCAGGTCGATAGCTTTATCCGGCAGAGAGCGATCTGAGATGAATCTCGCCGCCATGCTCGCGGCCGCTTTCAGAGCGTCAAATGAAATCTCAAGCTCGTGGTGTCTTTCGTATTCACCCTTGATGCCTTTGAGAATCTCAACGGATTCATCGACGGTTGGCTCTTCCACGCGTACCGGCTGGAACCTGCGCTCCAGCGCGCTGTCTCGTTCGAGATACTTGCGATATTCATCGGGGGTGGTTGCCCCTATGGTCTGCAGTTCGCCTCGTGCGAGGGAAGGCTTGAGGATGTTTGCAGCATCAACTGCGCCCTCGGCGGCGCCCGCTCCTACCATCGTATGCACTTCGTCAATAAACAGAATGCACTTGCCGGACTCCGTGATTTCCTTAACGACCTTCTTTAGTCGCTCCTCAAATTCGCCGCGATACTTCGTACCTGCCACCAATGACCCCATATCCAGGGTCACGAGCCTCTTGCCCTGCAAGGTGGATGGTACTTTGTTTTCGGCTATGAGCTGTGCCAACCCTTCGACGATTGCTGTCTTGCCTACTCCCGGTTCGCCCACCAGAACTGGGTTGTTCTTCGTGCGGCGGCTGAGTATCTGGGTCACGCGTTGAATTTCGTTGCTTCTCCCCACCGTAGGGTCGAGCTTGCCTTCTCTGGCTTGCTTGGTGAGATCAACGCCCAGCTCGTCGAGCATTGGGGTCTGGCTCTTGCTCCTGCCACGCCTTCCGCTGCCCTGGGGGCTCTGCGATGACTGCGACAGCAGGCGACTTGTCTCTCCGCGTATCTTGTCAAGATTGATGCCCAGGCTTTCGAGAACTCCGGCGGCCACGCCCTCGCCCTCACGCATAAGACCAATTAGAAGGTGCTCAGTACCGATGTAGTGGTGATTGAGCCTGCGAGCTTCGTCAACGGCGAGCTCAATAACCTTCTTTGCACGAGGAGTCAGTCCAATCTCACCGGGCGTAGAACGCTCGCCTCGGCCAATAATGAACTCAACGGCGGAGCGCACTTTGTGCAACTCCACGCCGAGGTTCGAGAGCACTCGCGCCGCAACCCCATCCGTCTCCCTAACAAGGCCGAGCAATATATGCTCCGTGCCAATGTAATTGTGGTTGAATCGCTGAGCCTCTTCCTGGGCCAGCGATAACACCCTGCGCGCTCTCTCGGTAAACTTCTCGAATCTGCTTGCCATCGCACCTCTCCCTAAAGGAGTTCAGTGTAGCCTTAAAATATTATGTTGCGGTCTTCTACTCGTAGTTCAAAAACGGGTTGTCCATCGTCTGCTTCAGGCTCAACCCCAGCCTGCGCCGTTCAGGTTCAATTCTCAGAACCTTCAGCTTTACATCCTCGCCCTCTTGAACCACTTCCCGCGGATGACCAATAACGCGGTCGGAAAGTTCTGAAATGTGAATCAGACCCTCTATATTACCCTCTACTCGGGCAAACGCTCCGAAATTCGTGAGTTTCGTTATCTGGGCGTCAACGATATCGTCAACATGAAGCCGCTCGTGTATAGTCTCCCACGGTTCCGGTTCGAGTCGCCTCAGACTGAGTGCGATCTTCTTGTTCTCCACATCTACCCTGAGGACAAACACATCTAGCTCGTCGCCGATGGACACTACATCTTCGGGCTTGCCAACAGGCCCCCAAGACATCTCCGAAATATGTACCAGCCCGTCTGCACCTCCGAGATCAACGAAAGCTCCGAAATTGCTTATGCCAGTAACGACGCCCTTTCGAATTTCACCTACTTCGAGGTCCTCTACCAGTCTCGCCTTCTGTGCGTCCCGCCATTCCTGTACGGCCTGTCGTTCGGAGAATATGGCGCGATTGCGACTTCGGTTTATCTCAAGAATTTTCAACTGTAGCGTCTTGCCGGTCTCTTCCGCCTGCCGCTGCATTCGCCGCGCTTCGACTTCAGGATCTTCCTCAGTCTCGGATCTGTCCCTGAATATGTCGCGCGGAACGCTCACGAGCTGCGACATGGGGACAAACCCCTGCACCTTTCGAACATCCACTATCGCTCCGCCCTTGTTGAAGCCGAGTATGCTTCCTTCGACGGTCTCGTTGTCTTCAAGGCACTTTTCGAGTTCGCGCCAGCCAGTTTCGCCCAGCGCTCGGTCGATTGACAGGATCGCCGCGTTGTCCGCCGACTCGGGGCGGAGCACATATGTGATTATCTTGTCGCCTATGCCCAGATTCTGAACGTCTTCCTGGCTTAGACTGCGCATTTCGCGCTGCTGAACCACTCCTTCAGACTTGTGGCCGATGTTGACAAGAATGCCACCATCCTCTGAGAAGCCCATCACTTCGCCGTCGACGACTTCTCCACGCCGGAGGGGCTTGATCGGCTCCATCGAGTCAAGCAATTGCCCCATGTCCTGGGCGCCGGACTCCTCTTCTTCCTCCTCGTACTCCATAGGTTCGTCATCTTCGTCAAGATCCAACATTATCGGCGCGTTTGCCTCTAATTCGGATGCCGAAGGAGTTTCTACTTCGGGGATCTGTGGCAGCGCCTCCGCTACCTCTGGAGTTTCACCTAGTGAAGTTGCCGGTTCCTGTGTCTCGGCGGGGTCCTGCATAATGGCGGGTTCTTCTGAAGAGGGATTTGATGTCACGGCTCTACGGGCCTTTCTTATAGTTGATCTACCTGTATATTATATTCCGATAGTGCAAATGTGTAAAGGTGAGGGAGACTGCTGGAGTCGCCGATGGGGATAGGGTGCAGACACCTGTTCCGAACTCGACATTAGCATACTCCTACCACAAGTCTGGTTCAAGGGCGAAATAGGTCTTGATTGCTTCTCACGAACAGCCTGTTAGACAGACAAGGATTTGAACTGGCATCACTCTAGCGGGGCTAGCCGGCCTGCTTTCCCGTATCTGCTAGAGTATCTGCGACAAGAATAGCTTCGTGCGTTCGCTCTTTGGATTGTCAAAGAACTCATTCGCGGAATTCTCCTCCACAATTCGTCCTTCGTCCATCATTATAATTTTGTCGGCGACCTCCCTTGCAAAGCCTATTTCGTGAGTGACAATCATCATGGTCATGCCTGAGTACGCCAGTTCCCGCATCGCGTCCAGCACTTCGTTTATCATTTCAGGGTCCAGCGCGGATGTCGGCTCGTCGAAGAGCATAATCTTGGGCTGCATGGCTAGGGCACGAGCGATAGCTACGCGCTGCTGCTGACCACCGGACAGCTCGCTCGGAAATTTCTGCGCCTGGTCCGGTATGCCGACTCTTGTCAGCAACTCCAGTCCTACCTCCTCTGCCTGTGTGCGACTCCAATGACGTACTTTCATTGGCGCAAGCGTGATGTTGTCCATCACGGTGAGGTGCGGGAACAGGTTGAACTGCTGAAACACCATTCCCACCTCGCTGCGAATCGCGTCAATGTTGCGAACGTCCTTGGTCAGTTCGATGCCATCAACAACGATATCCCCGCTCTGATGCTCTTCGAGGCGATTGATGGTGCGAATGAACGTAGATTTGCCTGACCCTGAGGGCCCTACGATCACTATCTTTTCTCCGCGCTTTACAGTTGTGCTTACATCCTTCAGCGCCTGGAATGTGCCGAACCATTTGTTCACGTTACGACAGACGATTATGTCCTCTGCGGTCTCTGTCATTCCATTAGTCGCCATAGTCGCCTCCTTTGGTTTCAGATGCACATCGCCTGTGGTCAAACGGCACAGCCGACCTGCTATCTCGTGCCCACGCCCATATGCTCTTCGATGCGACCACTTACATAAGACATGCTGTAAGTGAATATCCAGAAAACGATCGCGAGGAAGATGAAGAGTTCACGGGCATTGCCGAGATACTCAGGGTTGCCTTGGATAAAAGCTCTACCGATTTCCACGACATCGAGCATTCCGATTATATAGACCAGGCTCGTGTCCTTGAACAGCGCAATGAACTGCCCAACGATTGCCGGAATTACATTGCGAATCGCCTGGGGAAGCTCGATCACAAGAGTTGTCTGCCAGCCCGGGAGTCCGAGAGCGCGTGCTGCTTCAACCTGCCCGCGGGACAAAGCTTGCAACCCGCCTCGAATGTTCTCCGCCATGTATGCTGAGCTGAAGAGCGTGATTATTATCGCCGCCCGGAACACTGAATTCTGGGGGAAATCCTCAGGGAACGCCAGTGGTACGAGTACTTGTGACATGAAGAGCAGGGTAATCAGCGGCACTCCGCGGAATATCTCGATAAACACCACACACAGTAGCTTCACGATTGGCAGACTGCTGCGCCGGCCAAGCGCGAGTGCGATTCCAATTGGCAGGCTTAGTACAATGCCTGCGACTGCCAGCAGCAGGTTCAGCATCAGACCGCCCCAGCTAACGACCGACACAGGCTGCAGGCCGGGCACCCCTGGCACGCCGCGCAGAAGCACCAGAATCAGAAGAAAGATCACGACTCCGATTATCACCACTCGTTGCACCGTGATCAACGATGTGTAACGCACCAAAGCCCAGCCAGCGAAGACAGCGGGCAGGTTAGCGAGCAGCAAGATACGCACATCCAGCCCCATGCTCCGCATGTCGTATGGCAGGAAAGCAAGGACTGCGGACACCACCGCGACCGACAGAGCGATCTTTTTTCCGACGGCGCCGACAATGCCCCATGCCATTCCTAGCAACAGAGTAACCAGCAGAAGGCCTAACTGCGGTCTCCAAAAGCAGTTCTGCCCGGGACAGGCGAGTTCGGTGTTGTACTGACCGATGAAGAAACCCCCGCCGATGGTGGCGATTACGGTCCAGTCCGCGGTGGTTAACACCCATCCAAGGCTGAACCACGCGGCTATTGCGATTACCAGCGAGGATACGACGGTGATGGAACCGTTGAACCACGACGAGAATAGATTCTCGCGCAACCATCCGGCGGCTCCCGCTTCGAAGCGCGGAGGGGGAAGTTGCCCGGAGGCTGGCGCGTTGTTAGCTGCCATCAGTTACCTCCGGCAAATCTGATATGCCGATTGTAAAGATTGCCTATCAACGAGTATGCGAGGCTCAGCGCCAAGTACGAAAGCATAATCAGTACGAATATGGATACCGCAGGTGCTGTCTGGGTCATTGTCTTCGCGACATTAGTCAGGTCTGAATAACCGATTGCACCGGCGAGGCTGCTGTTCTTTGTCAGGTTAAGGTACTGACTGATGAGAGGGGGTATGATCACACGCAGCGCCTGAGGGAACGTGACATTTCGCAGGGTTGCCATTGGCGTCAAACCGAGGGCGCGCGCCGCCTCCGTCTGCCCCCTGTTGACCGACTGTATGCCGGCTCGCACTATTTCGGCGATAAATGACGAAGTGTAAATTACCAGCCCCACCAGCAAGGCCAAAAGGCCTGCCGACGCCGTGAACCCACCGGCTATGCGGCCGAATGTGCCTTGAGGAGCCGGCACTGAGATGACGAAAGGGGCTGTTCCAACGGCAACCATCACGATGAGCCACGCCACGGCTCCGCCAACTACCGCCGTCACGCACCCGTATATGACCGGATATGAGACCTGCCCTGTCAATTCCTCTCGACGGGCCATGACGCGATGCACCACCAATCCGAGAGCGACCGATGCGGCAGCGACAGCCAGCCAGATGAGCGCGGCGCCCCAACTGCTTGGAGAGGGAGAGGGCACTGATACGCCCGCGTTGTTCACAAAGACGTTCCCAGCAACTACATAGCCTTCACGAACGGGCGGCAGTGACAGAACAATGTAAAACCAGAAGAAGAGCTGAACCAGCAGCGGCACATTGCGGAAGAACTCAACATAGGCGGTGGCGATCTTTGCGACAAGCCAGTTGCCCGACATTCTCGCGACGCCTACAAGTATTCCCAGCGCCGTCGCCAGGATCACTCCTACTATCGAGACGACAAGCGTATTGGTGAACGCGACAAAGAGGGCGTACAGGAAGGTGTCGGACGACTCATAGGGAAGGAAGTGCTGACCGATGGGTGTTTGATAGGCTCTATCAAGGAAGCCAAAGCCGTAGGGAATGCTCCTCTCCCCAATAGCGCTTCCAATAT